>ENA-UOUL01003786-UOUL01003786.1-bioreactor-metagenome-genome-assembly--contig:-NODE-3786-length-14939-cov-10.165590_pt1 | contig 14939 bp, 12 predicted proteins | sample MGYA00249838_ERZ747220 | MGnify/ENA primary metagenome ERZ747220 (study PRJEB28778, sample SAMN05720191) | bioreactor metagenome | isolation source: Anaerobic biogas reactor | place: USA:Washington...
AGGAACGAATCATGTTGGTTCTGTCGAGGAAAAAGAACGAAAGTATTGTCATCAACGATGACATTACAATCGTTGTAGTGGAAATTCGGGGGGACAAAGTCCGCCTGGGGGTAGAGGCCCCCAAGGAAGTCCCCGTGCATCGTCGCGAGGTCTTCGACGCAATTCATCGCAACGATACGGGTTCGGACAAAAACGCCCCGGCCGAAGTGGACGCTCCTACCGGAAATGGCGGTCGATCGTAACCACGAGACCACCAAGCTCGGGCAGAAGTCCACTGCTTCCGAATTATTCCGCTATCTGAAACGATCGTTCCCATTACCCTGATTTTCTTGGAATAATCGCGCTTCCAGCGCCGCTCTGCATCGTCGTGGATACAACGGGCTGCTTCTGCGCCCGTCCCCGGATTTTGCAGTTCTCCTGCCTACTTCCCGCGGCCGAATTCTGTTAATATATGCTGTGGAGATATTCCAGTGTTGATCGGCCCGATATTCACCCGAGAATTGGCGATTTCGCCGCGACGAGTCAAGCTGTACGTCGCGCGATCGGCCTATGCGATGGCGATGCTGGTGTTGATCAGCACCGCATGGCTGGTGCTGACCGGGACGCAATTGGTCCGGGACGTGGGCGATTTGGCCCGCTTCGGCACGATTTTGTTTCAGATACTAGCCCCGTTGCAGTTGGCGCTAGCGATATTTTTCTCGGCATTGCTGGCGGCCAGCGACGTGGCGCACGAAAAAGACCGCCGCACGCTGATTCTGTTGCTGCTGACGAATCTGTCGAACAGCGAACTGGTGTTGGGCAAGCTGCTGGCGAGCCTGTGGACCGTACTGGTGATGTTGGCCGCCGCGATTCCGGTCTTTATGATAACGGCCCTGCTAGGCGGAGTATCCTACGGGCAGATTGCCCGGGCGATGGCCGTCACCTTCGCCACCGTGTTGGTCTGCGGCAGCCTCGGTTCGCTGTTGGCCCTCTGGAGAGAGAAGACCTTTCAGGCGCTCGCGCTGACCGTATTGGTGCTGGTGGCGTGGCTGGCGCTGGGCGAGATCGTCGCCTCCGGTATGTTCGGGCAAGAGATAGCCGGGCTGCCCTGCCGAGCGCTGGCTGCCGGATTCAGCCCCTGGCTGGCAATCCAAGAAGCCGCGCGGCCATTCGCGCAGGCCCAACCCGCGCTCGGTCCGCTCGGTTCGCCAGTCAATCTGTTTCTCGTCTTCGCCGCCGTCGCCACGGCGATGATAAACGGCGCGGGCGTGGCGATGGTCCGAGTGTGGAACCCGTCGCGGGAGATCGTGAGACAAGCGGAAACCGCCCGGAAAGAAGTCGAGGGCGAAAGCCTTGTCGCCGATTCCGCGGGCACAGCCGCCGCCACACCTTCGCAAAGCAAAAACATCTCCGCGCCCACGCGGCGGGTATGGGACAATCCGGTAATCTGGCGCGAAATCCGCACCTGGGCATACGGACGCAAAATCATCGTTATCCGGCTGGCGTATCTAGCGCTGTTCGCACTGGCGGCAGCGAGCGTTCATTTCTCGCTCGCCGCCGGACATTCGGCCGCGATGGGACAAAGCGCGCTGATCTTCGTCGGACTGGCATTGCTGAGCCTCGTGCTGGTAAACGCCCAGGCCGTTACCTCGCTGACCAGCGAACGCGACACGAAGGCGCTCGACCTGCTGTTGGTGACCGACCTGTCGGCCAAGGAGATAGTCTTCGGTAAGCTGGGCGGCGTTTTCCACAACACCAAGGAAATGGTCCTGCTGCCAATGCTGCTATGCGTCTGGCTGTGGATCGGCGGCGCGCTGAGTCTCGAACACATGCTCTTCGCCCTCTGCGGATTGGCGGTGTTGTTTGTGTTTGCCGCCATGCTCGGGCTGCACGCCGGCATGACCTACGCCAATTCGGGAGCGGCCGTGGCCACGAGCCTCGGTACGGTCTTCTTTCTATCGGTGGGCGTGGCCGTCTGCATGAGGATCATGATGGCCTTCTCCGGTTCGTTCAGCGCACAGTTGCTTCCGTTCGTGGCGTTCATGGTTTTCGGAGGAGTGGGATTGTACGCGGTTTTGGGAGCGCGCAACCCCTCGACGGCGATTGGCGTGGCGTCGTTCATTTGCCCCTTTGCCACGTTCTATGCGATAACCAGCTATCTGATGGAGCCGCCGGCCCCGTTGGCCGCGCTGCTGGCGACGGCTACCGCCTACGGGTTCACCACCGCGGCGATGCTGGTCCCCGCCTTGGCCGAATTCGACGTGGCGACCGGCCGCGCGAACATCGACGATTGATTACCGGTGATAGCCCAGCGTTTTGACAACTGTGAGAATCTCTTCGAAAGTGACGAAGCGGCGGCGGTGCATGAGCTTGTACTGGTCGACCGCTTTGGCCAATTCGGCGGCTTCGGGCGATAGCCCGTCGTGCGTGTTGGCAAACTGCCTGCGCTCGTAGGTCGGCATCCGGTCGGGTTGAGCCGAGCTGCGTCGATCGTAAAACGTGGCGGGGGTTTCGCTCGATGCGGGTGAATCGATTGTGTGAGACATTCCTTTGCTCCTTGTGCGTGGCGATCCGGCGGGGACCGCTGGATATATGGTGGCTTGTGGTCGTGGGAGTAAGTTTTTCGGCGGCAGGAAGGCGATGCTTCCTGCCGCCCACTTAATTTTAGCCCACAAAAAGGCGTCAGGCGGCTTATTTCCACCGCGCAAGAAGCAAATTCTCCCCCCCGCCGGCACAAACGGTTTTGATGGTTTCAGCGGTCGTGCGCTGCCGGGGGCATCCCGCAAAACGCCCCCTCTTCGGCACAGCAATTGATAAACGAAGGTTGGCCGCAGCGCGTGAAATGCCGCCTTCTCCGGAAAAATCGGCATCTTTGCCGCAGTCCGCTTTTCTTCATCCGCGTCATCATCGCCAGACTCGATAGAAGCCGACGCGAACATGCTAAACATCGGCCAATAGGAGGCGAAACGCATGAAAACGCGGCGACTCGATTCCGATAGAGAGAATGATGATGGACCCTTTCGTAAAAGCAGCGATGGCCGCATGCGTTTTGACCGGCGGGGTATGCGCGGCGATGCTTTTCGGCCGAAGCGAATCGCGTTTGCCGACTTTTCCCCCGGCCCCGTCGGCCGAAGAGCTTTTGATTCCCGGCGGCTTAAAGGTGTCGGGCAACTTTAATCGCTCCGGCCCCCGTTCGCCGAGCGCGGGCAGCCGCTATTTACCCCAACCGGAATATTCGCCATATCCGCGCCGCGAATGGGATAGCGGCCAGTCGCCAGCGACCGTCTTGACTCCGTCGCGGGAACCCCAACAACCGCCGCCGCTGGCCGAGGAATATCCGAGCGCCAAGGCTCCGACGCAATCGCATTGGGGACAGTCGATGGGAATGCTGCTGCCGGTGCCGGCACCCGGCGAAAGGGCAAGCCGCACGCATAAAATCGTCGACGGCGACACCTTGGCCGCTTTGGCCGAGCGGTTTCTCGGCTCGCCTCAACGCGCCGGCGAAATCTACGAAGCCAATCGGGACGTGCTTTTCGATCCGCAACTACTGCCCATCGGCGTGGAATTGAAAATCCCGCCGAAGTGAGCTCTCGCGATGCGTCTAACCCGAAGTTTCGTTGGCGAGGAAAACAGGCAGTTCCTTGCCGGCAAGACTTTGCGTTCCCGCGGGGCTTCCGCATTCTGGCTACGAATCAATCAGCCGCAAGGCTTCCGCCTGTATCGGCGTCATTTCAGTCAACTGGTCGAAGGTTCCGCTCGATGCGTCGGAAACGATGCGATATGTGGTTCGGCTTCGCTTCGCCAGCTCCCGCAGCAACGTGGCGAAACTATGCACCGGCAGCCCGCGGCTGTTGCGGCGGGCGGCCTTTTTCGCCATCGCCATCGGCGAAGGTTTCGCAATCGCCACCGGATCGCGGCCGCGGCGAATGGCCGGCATGTCCTCCTCCTCGAACAATAACGGCTCCCACGCCCGCTTCAGATGCCATTGGACATAGTAGGCCAGGGCGCATAAAAACACATGCGCCCGCACGCGCGGCTCGATGCGATGATAAATCGGCCACACCCGCAGGTCCACGCTCTTCAAACCGCGGAACGCTTGCTCGATTTGCCAATCATAATACCTCCAAAGATAACACTTTTATCGGGCTAGCACTACGGTAGTGCGGTAGCTTCGGGTTCCTTTATCCTCAGTGTTGGAGTGGTCAATTCTGTCGGGTACGGTTGGGGCCAGCCACGCGGCGAGTCGCGGAGGCGGCGGAGACGCAGCAACTCGTCGGCGTCGGCGTAGATCGCCCATCGACCGCCCGCCACCGTCACTTTGCGCGAGGCGATCCAGCCAACGCGCTGCCAACGATACAGCGTCGCAATGGGCATCGACAGTTTCGCGGCCAGGTCCGCCAGCCACCACTCGTTCGCCCGCAGATGCTGCTCGTCGCTCACGCTCCGCGGCAACCGGCCCGCGCGAGCAGCGCGTTCGCGCAGGAAGCGACTCAAGATCTCTTGGGTAAAGCGGGGCGATCGCTTCGGTGGGTGAAAGCCCTCGGCATTCAGCGTCCCGGCGATCTCCGACAACGTCTTGCGCTGGGCACGCAGTCTATCGATGCGGGCAACTAGTTCGTCATAGTTCGACAACTGCGAGTACGTTTGCACCGGACGATACAGCGTGTGACGGCTGACGAATCCGCCGGCCCAACGCAACTCCACGTCGACGCGATCGGTGTTGCCTTCCACCGTCACGACGACTTGCTCCAGCAACAGCCGGGCCACCGTTTGACGATCTTCGGGCGCGGTCGTCTCGGCACGCCACAACGCCGGCAAGTCCTCGGACAACGCGAGAATCTGCTGGCGTTCGTGCGGATCGAACTCCCTCGGGCATTCCTGCTGGAAACGAGCGTAGTCGGCCTGCAACTGTTCGTCGGCGCGGATCGCTTCGTCCCAACGGCGTTCCAACTCGCGAGCCACCAGTCGATGCTCGGGATCCACTGCCGCGTACTGTCGCCGCGTTTGCTCGACTTCGTAGCGCGAACGCGTCAGCCGCTGCTGCCAGTGATCGTCAAGTTGCTTTCGCTCGCGCTCGATGTCTTTACTCGCGGCGAGACTCAACTCCAGCGACGCGGGGGAAACGGCTTGCAGCAGCCGTTCCACGACGAACGACTCCAGCGCCGCGCCCGAGAGGCTTTGGCACGCATCGGCGCCGTAGTCGATCGCATCACGTTGGCAACTGTAACGCAACGTCTTCGCAGCCGAGGTCGTGTTGCCGTAACCGACGAGCATGTGACGTCCGCACCGGCCGCAGACCACCAACCCCGCCAGCACGCTCGGACCGTGACGCGGTGCCGACAGCAGCTTCCCCAGCGCGCTGTTTTCCGCCAGTTTTCGCTGGTTTTTCTCGAATTCTTCCCATGTGATGTATGCAGGAAAACGATCGCGAATCAGCACCCGGCACGCATCGTGGGCGTTCAGCGTGCGACCGGTGGTCGGCCTTCCGGGAACCTTCTTGCGCTGATCGACTTCGCGATGTCCCCAGCGATAGGCACCGGCGTAGATCGGATGGTGCAACACGTTCAGCAGTGTCACCCGATTGGGGCGACGCCACTCGATTTCACCGCGGTTGACGCCGAAGTGGGGCCGAATCGGCATCTTCACGTCGTGGCGTACTAGCCACCGCAACAAGCCGCTGACGCTGCCGCGCCGCGCAAACTGCGCGAAGATCAAACGCACTACGGCCTGCACCTGCTCGTCCGGATCGATCACGAAGTCGCCGGCAATGGTTCGCACGTAGCCAATCGGCGCATGATTGAGCACTTCGCCGCGCTGGGCCTTGTTCCACATGCCTTGCTGAAGGCGGCTCTTGAGAATGTGCAATTCCGCTTCGCTCATGGTCCCTTTCAGGCCCAGCAATAACCTATCATTGTACTGGGCGGGATCGTACAGCCCATCGGCATCGGCCAGCAGCGTGCGATAAATCGAGCACAGTTCCAACAATGCGTGCCAATCCTTGCAGGATCGCGCCAGCCGACTCATCTCCAATCCCAAGATCAGTCCCACGCGATCGGAACTGACCTCCGTCAGCAGCCGTTGAAAACCGTTGCGTCCTTCCGCGGAACTACCGCTGTGACCTTGGTCTTCGTCGATTATTTGCACCGCGGCCCTCGGCCAACCCAATGCCACGGCCCGATCGGCCAAGGCATACTGCCGCGCCGTCGACTCCCGATGTTCGAGTACCTGCTGCTGCGTCGATTGCCGCACGTAGACGATCGCCAACCGCTGCAGATGGCCGTCGGCGATCTTCTCCGAGCGAAGCCCGCTCACGGGCGGATCGTGTCGGGCCTGGGCCGGTCCAACCGTGGCTAAAATGGCAGACGCTGGATCGCGGCGTGTCGGACGCGGAATCGTCGTGTTACTCATCGGCTGCCTCCTTGCTGTCGGGAGGAGCCAGCCGCTGGGCCAGAATTCGCGTCAGTTGCCCAAGCAACTCTTGCCGCCTGATCGGGGGGAGCCTGGTCCATAGTTGCTCCAGCGGCACGACCGTCGCAAGTTGCGGCGGAGCTATCGTTTGGCACGGGGGGGGACGAATGTTGCCATGTTGAGCCTCCTTGCTCGTGGTTGCTTCCAGAAATGCTGCGGTCAGCCGCCTGCTGTCGGCAACAGCCTGCTAGCTGCAGCAATGCCGTGGCCGAAAGCTTAACCTCAAGCGGCGAGTTGATACAAGCCCGCGCTTGACGTGTATTCTGGCTGGTAGACTTCTACCTGCCAGCGCACCTCGTACCACTCGATCACCTGCCGGGCGGTCGCCGCTCTGTCGGTGCAGGCCAGCACCTTGCGATGCCAGCGCGACGGCGTGCGGCTGTTTTCGCGGCGGTACGAAATCGGGGTACGATGATAGGCCCACCACTCGGCCGACTGGCCCGGCAGAAGTTGCACCTTGGGGTTTTCCTTGTACGACGCCACGATCAGGCAGTCTCCCAGCTTGGAGACCGTCGCTTGGCGCGCCGCGACGGCGTACCGCCGCTTCGTTTTCTTGACTCGCAAGTTGTCGGCGTGTCGCCGACGGGCGAAGACGTGGTCTTCGTTGTGCATTGCGAGTTCGAGCAGTGCAAACTCTTTCCGTGTCCAGCGACGAGTCCAGGCCACCACCTGTTCGCCCGAGATCAGCGCCGCGTCCTGGTCCGGCGTGCGGGCCAGCACTCGATTGGGATCGAGGGGAAAAACCGCGTGAAAATGGCGTTTTCGACACGCCTTGTGGATCGCGCCGGCGTCGAACGCGCTGTCGAAAGTGACGATCACGTCCACGTCGTCCGGCACGCGCAACTCGCGGATCATGGCCGCCGCCAGTTCGATCGTCGTGCGAAAACGTCGCCTGTGTTTCCGACAGTAATCTTCCGTGTAGTAGCTTTTTCGCGGCAGGGGAAGCCGCGCGCCGCGGTCGGTCAGCACCAGCCCCATCAGGAAGGCGTGCTGGCGCGTGTTCTTCCGCGCAGGATTGCGCCGCTTCGACATGACGATCAGGTTTTCCATCTGCTCCGACATCGTGGAATGGTAGGTTGTGTCGATGGCCACGATCCATTGCCGCCGCTTACCTTTCGCCAGTCGCCGCTCCCAGGCGTTCACTTCGCCCAGGAGTCCGTCGTACAGGTCCACGTACCAATCCCGCGTCCGCCATCGGGGATTGGTCAACCGCCGCGAGATCGTGGCCACATGACAGCGCTCCGCGAGCACCTCGCCGGCGATCGTCTTCAGACAGCGTCGATGAGGAGCCAAGAGAAAGGCCAGCACCATCGGAACCAAGGCCCGTTGGATGGGCCGGGAGCTCTTCGCTGTAGATTTGGAAAAAAACGACTTGACTTCCCGAGGGACGCCCAATACGATCATGGCAGACTCCTTTCCTGGATGCGGACGGCCGTCCTGCCGCCCGGGTTGTTTGATAACTATCCAGGATACGGAGTCTTTTTGTTTGTGCCAACATCATTTACACTATGCTAGCAATGCTGTCACAGCAAAAAAGCGCAACGGCATAGCATCTGTTGCGTAAAGAATTCGACGAACGCGGGGCAGGTTTCCAACCTGCCAATCCCGTATTCATCATACCACCCGTTCTCCCTGCCGCGGAGCGGACACCCCGTCAATTGGCCGCCATTTTTCGCGGCGGGTTATGTCGATATGGGTGCGGATCAGCCGGCCGATGGCCTGCGGCTCGGCGCGGCGGAGCCGATCGAGCACGCATTCCCAGCGGTAAGCGAAACTGCCCGCCTCGTCCCGAGGCCGATGCTTGAAGAGCGTGTCGAATGCCCGCTTCCGCTTCCGGTATTCCAATTGAATTTTCGAGAGCCGGGCGACCAGGGCCTCGACGTACAGGTCGGCGAACTCCTCGCCGTCGGCCAGCAGCGGCAGGCGGCGGTTGACCGGGTCGGCGTATTCTCGGGCGAAATGTTCGAGGTCGGTGCAATAATCGTAGAAGGTGCCGGTCTGGTCGGCGACGACGATCTCGACGGGCAGCCCCGCTTCGTTTTCGACGACGACTTCGTCGCCGTCGTCGAAGACGACGTGTCCGTGTGGATCGTATCGGCCGACGATCATGTTCGGCGCGGCCGCGCGGCCCAGCAGCCGTGCCAGCCGGGAGGCGAAGACCGGGGCGGCCAGTTTTTCCGAGGGGATTTTGTCGGTCGCCATGCCGCGAATGTAGTCCCGCTCGAAGTAGGGCGCCCAGATCGTCACGTTCCGCATGTCCTCGCGCGGGCCGGCGTAACGCTCGCTGATGCGGTTGGCCGTGGTGTGGGCGGGCAGATTCATCCCCAACTGCCGGCATCCCAACCGGCGGTCGAGCGTATATTCGGTATAGCCCTCCGATTGAATGATTGCGTCGAGCAGTTTTTTGCCTTCGTTAAGGTGTTCGCGAATCCCCCATTTTTGCATCCGCAGGATGCGGACGATTTCCTCGCGCTTACCCCGCTGTTTGAGTTGGGTGATGTAGACGTCGCGGCGGCCGGCCGATTTCTCCCGCTGTGAAAGCGAACGCACGATCCGGCCGATATTGACGAATTCCAGGTCGCCGTATTGGCGGACGAAGTTTAGAATGAAGCCCCGGCACTTCTCGTCGCACAAGCGGCGGAGTTCCGGCGAGCCGCTCTCCTCGGCCTCGTCGAACACCGAATCGAGCAGCAGCTCGCCCTCATCGATCCGTCCGCCGGGCAACCACTCGATCTGTAAAAAAAACTCCGAACTAAGCCCCAGCAACGCTTCCTCCGAGACGGTCTTGTCGTCCTCGCCGATCAGCCCGGCATACATCCGATTGCGCCACTCCAGATTGTCGAGATTGTCCGAGCGGAACTCGGGGGGGACGGCCGCGCGGAACTTGCCGAGCAACGATTCGTAGACCGACTTCAGCGCGTCGGCGTCGAGAACGTCGAAATCGTGCGGGGCGAAGTCGTCTTTCGAAAAAGCGCCGCCCGCCATGAAAAAGGCGATTTCCCGGTTGCCGTGGCGGTTGACGCCGGCCGAAAATTCGCGGATTTCGGCCAAGTGACGGCGCAGGGCCGACTCGCCCAACCGGCCCAAGTCGGCGAACGACGCGCAGGTCAACAACCGCGTGCCCGTCGGCTTGCTGTAGTAATAAAGCTCGTTGCCGTGAATGGCGATTCGCGAGGCGGTAATCATCCGCTTCATTTCGTCGGGTGTTTTCGGCAGCGGGCTGATGCGCCAACATTCGCCCCGCCGCTTGATCGCCGAACGCACCCGTTGGTTCCGCACCAGCAAGAACTTGATCTTGTGCTTGGGGATCAGGTTTTGCAGCAATTCGTCCGCTCGAAAACAAAGGGGCATGTCGTCCGGATCGGGCCGAATCAGAACCGTGTCGTCCTCCATGATCAGATCGACCGAGTTCCGCCATTCCGCCGCTTCTTCGTCACGGCTGAGCGTGCCCAAACCATGCTCCAAACGCTGCCGCGTCAAGGCGTCGATAAAGGCCAGCCGCTGCGTGGCGTGGATTCCGGGCAGGGTCACGATCGTATTGCTGTATGGAAATACGGTCGCAATGCGGGATTTCAACTTCCCGCCCCGATCCCTCGCCAAGGGGTGTTCGCCGATGATCTGTGGCAACATCGCTAAAATGGATTTGATGCGAATACGGCCAAATAACCTATTCTGACACAACCCGCCGGCAAATGCTAGTCGGGGGCGGGGGATTGGACGCCGACGCGCCGCGCTCCGTCCTGCAATCAAATCGATTACACCGTATAATCTGTGTGTCGCGCAGCCAAACCGGAGGCAAAACGCCTCCGGATTGTATGGCGAGTATCAAAACGCAACAGCGAATCTCCGGAGGTCGTTTGCCTCCGGCTATTTTTATTCTCATTACGACCTTCCACAAATCATGGCGGCAGTTTTTATCCTCTGCGAATATCCGACGCTCAACGGCGGCGAGCGGTCGATGCTGGCCACGCTCGGTTATGTGGAAGCGGCCGGATTCACGCCCGTCGTGCTGGCCCCGCCCGAGGGGCCGCTGGCCGACGAATTGGCCGCGAGGGACGTGGAACTAGTCCCGTTCCGATGCAGAAACGCCGGCGGCGAACGTCTGCCGATGGATATGCTCCGCTATAAGCTGGAATCGATTCTCGCCCGGCGCCGCCCCGTGCTATTGCACGCCAACAGCCTGTCGATGGGGCGGCTGGCCGGGCCGGTCGCCGAGCGGCTGCGGCTGCCGAGCATCGCGCATCTGCGCGACATCATCCGCTTAAGCGCACAAGCCGCCGCCGATCTTAACCGCCACGGTCGTCTGCTGGCCGTATCCAACGCCACGCGGGAATATCACATCGCCGGCGGGATTAAAGCGGAAAAAATCCACGTGCTTCACAACGGCGTCGATCTCGACGAGTACCGTCCCCGTCGGCCTACAGGGTATCTCCACCGCGAGCTTGGCTTGCCGCCCGGCGCGATGCTGATCGGAGCGATCGGGCAGATCGGGCTACGCAAGGGGCAAGACCTGCTGCTCCGCGCCGCCGCGACAATCGCAGACCACTTCGCAAACGTCCATTACCTCATCGTCGGCCAGCGCAATTCGGAAAAAGACGAGTCGCGGCGGTTCGAAAACGATCTGCATTCGGCGGCGGGAGGACCGTTGACCGGACGGGTCCATTTCCTCGGCCGCCGAAACGACGTTGCTTCGCTGTTATGCGAGTTGACCCTGCTGGTCCATCCGGCCAGACAGGAGCCGCTCGGCCGCGTTTTGTTGGAAGCAGCAGCGTCGGGTACGCCGGTCGTCGCCACGGCGGTCGGCGGCACGACCGAAATCTTCCCGCCGCATGCGCATGCCGCGCGGATCGTGGCGGCCGACAAACCCGCCGCGATGGCCGAGACGATTGTCGAACTCGTCGAAGACGACCGTTTGCGGCTAAATTTGGGCCAGGCCGCTCGACATCGGGCGGAGACGTGCTTCGATGCCCGAACGGCGGCAATAAATCTCATTAAACACTATGAATCGCTCGCCGATAAATCGTAGCTTGGTAGGCTGCGTGAAACACCCGGAACGGGAGCGTAAACCACCATTAGGGCATATAGGGGTCGGGGCATATAGGGGTCGGGAGTCTTTATTTTGATTGTTTTGGCCGCGGCCGACCACAGGGACGTAATGTGAATTGCAATCCCAGTCGCTTCGCTGTCCGCTCTTGCCACGACGTCTCGCCGAACGGAGAACCCCGCACCACCGATCGACGCAACGCCTCCAGTTCCGCTTCGGTCTGCGGCGTCTCGACGTGTTGCAGCCAACGTCGCGGCAACCTCATCGGCCCGACGTCCAAAAGTCCAGCTTTGTTGCCATGCACTCGATGCCAAAGGCTCGACCATCGCCAGGCATCCGCCGTTTCGACCATATTCGCCCGCTGCGGATTTCGCTCCACATAACGCAGCACCTCGATTGAGCACATGGTAGGCGTATCCTCCGGTTGAGACTCGCAATCGTCGCGGCATGACCAGAGATTACCATTTCCCGTCGATCCTGTCAAGATAAAGACTATCGCGGTAGGGACGGTCATTGCTGACCGCCCCCGCACAGATCCGTACGTGCGGAACTACCGCATACGGCTCCTACCTCGGATGTTGACCTGCAAACCGCACGTTCGGATAAGGATGCAAAATCCTCGGCGTCGGCAACCATCGCCGGCTGAGACGTGAAAACTTTTCCCATGTCAGGCGACGACCGCGTTGACTGCGTCGACGCAGTATGCGGAGCCACATGACCTGGATAGCCTCACGGAACTGGCGCAAGCGCGCGTAGTTGCCGGGGACAGCATAGTACTGACTCCAGCCACGACATACGCTTTGCAGCCACGCGCCGACCTTCGCCAGGTCGTCGTGTCGCCGCCGCGACAGTTCTTTCTTCAGTTTCGCCAGCATGGCTTGGAATTTCTTCCGCGACGTTTTGCGGTGGATCGTGAAATCGCCTCTCCGGGTTTTCCCGCTGATGTGCGTGAAACCCAGAAAGTCGAATGTCTCCGGCGGGCCATCGCCTCGTTTCGCACGCCGCTCCTCCGCGTAACGCCCGAATTCAATCCGCCGCGTTTTCTCCGGGTGCAGTTCCAAGCCGAACTTGGCGAACCGCTCTCCCAGCGCGGCCAGACATCGGCGGGCGTCGGACTCCTCGCGGAATCCGATCACAAAATCGTCGGCATATCGCACGATGATGACTTCGCCTTTGGCATGGCGCTTGCGCCAATCATTGATCCAGAGGTCCAACACGTAGTGTAGAAACACGTTCGCATAGAGGGGTGAAATCACCGCCCCTTGCGGCGTGCCGACTTTCGTGGGAGACCACTCGCCGTCCTCCGACACTCCGGCCCTGAGCCATTTCTTCAGCAGCCGCAGCATGCGTCGGTCGGCGATTCGATGCTCCAGAAACTTCATCAACCACTCATGGCTGATGTTGTCAAAGAAACCTCGAATGTCCGCATCGATGATCCAGTTCACCTTACGCTTCGTGATGCCCACGAACAAGGCGTCCAAGGCCCGGTGTTGGCTTCGTCCAGGAGGAAAACCGTAACTGAACCCCAGAAAATCCTCTTCTTAGATACATTCCAGAACCGTGCGTGCCGCTTGTTGGACGATCTTGTCCTCCAAGGCAGCGATTCCCAGTGGACGCATCCGGCCGTCAGGCTTGGGGATGTAGGTCCGCTTGGAAGGCTTGGCCCGGTATGCTCCGCGGTGTATTCGTCCGTGCAGATCGTCGATCCGCCGTTCAAAGTCGACCGCGTAGTCACGCCACGTCTCGCCATCGACCCCCGGCGCCGCTTGCTTCTTCAGGTCGAAGAAACTCGTCCGCAGGAGTTCCGGCGTGATGTGGTGCAGCAAGCTGGTGAACCTCAGCTTCTTATCCTTTCGTGCCGCTTCACGTACACCCAACAACCCGCGCGACCTGGGTACGAACGGTGTCCCGTCCGAGTTCCGGCTTTGTGTCCGATCCAGTAGCAGTTGCCCGGTGTTCTCCTTGGTCAGTTCCCTTCCCTCCGCCGACTCCGCTGGCAGCGGCACGCCGCCATTGTTCACCGGTTTCCCAGGTACTATGGAACTGTCTGACTCCCCGGCGACGTGCGTGTCGGACTTGTGGCCTCGCGCCTTCTCCGACCGATCCGCTTCCATGTAAGAAACGGATGTCGCCGGGGTCTCTCGGCTTCCGTGAGAAAAGTTTCCAACCGTGCCCGTGGCCTTAGACTCCGTGAGGGTCGTGCCGGACTTGCCGTTGACGTTCGACATGACTATTGCCTTCCCCTTGTCAGGACAGGGTCGGCCGCCACAAAAGGATGTTTTCGGAGCTCAATACACGGCCCGGCTGTACCTCTGTGAACGCTTCGCCCCGCCGGTTGCCCGACGACACGCATCACTCGAGGCCAAGGCGACTGGCTAGGTCTTACCTTGTACGACTCTTTCATTCGCTACCTTTCTCCGGCTTTCGCCGACGCACTCTGACCCCTTTTTGCTCCGATTTATTGACAGCCCCATGCAATCATACTTCCTATCCAAGCCATCAATGTCATCACCAACGCACGTATATGATTACCTCTCAACCATCTTCTCGCTGCCGTCACGAAAAGCACGCCCAATGCTATTTCAGATAAAGCTAAAATAAGTAACGATGAAGATGTTGTAGTTGATTTCGGCCATCCAGGATCGTTATTCCACGCAAACGACGCAAGTAATAATAACAAGTCAAATGCTCCAGCATAAAATTCGCATATAGCAAATATCCAGCAGATTATCCATAGAAATGTACGGAGATTCCACTTCCAGTTATGTCGACTTGCAGAAAGGTATTTACTGCATTTATGCTTTGTAGATAGCATAGGATCTTTCGATAACAAGTGTATCGGCTATTTTAATAATTGTTCCGGTGGAACAAGACTTCCTTGTTCCCAGCAGCGCTGATACGCTTTTTGGCCTGCTGCTTTGGCGCGGCGTTCGCATTTGGGATACAATTTATCGCACAAATTCAAGGCATTTTGAACAGACGCAGAATTAATGCAGTTATCATAGTACAACGCAAACAATCCTGGACAACCCCGGCGTGCTCCTTGTATCTCAGCCGCTAGCGCGCGTGCCATACATGCGGAGATTATAGGGCCTTTACATATTTCTGCCTTATTGAGTTCCGCGTTATATGCTCTTTCGTAGGCTCGACCGCAGCGCTTCATCAGCGCATTTTTACGTGGATCAGTCACTGGTCCTATGGATGGGACACCTCCTGGGTTAGAGGGGGTCCACTTCGGTGAATTCGGTTTTGTGGGATTTAGCCGATAAAATGGATCGCATAACGGAGAGTTAGCTGGACCATATCCCTCTGGCAGAGGATCCCCACGTCTACCTATGATCCATTCATGCATTCCGGTTTTCAGATTGCATACCATTATGCTCTCACCATGAAATCCTGATGGATCAACCATGATTATTGGATTATTACCAACATACCGATAGAGGTT
>ENA-UOUL01003787-UOUL01003787.1-bioreactor-metagenome-genome-assembly--contig:-NODE-3787-length-14939-cov-3.168954_pt1 | contig 14939 bp, 14 predicted proteins | sample MGYA00249838_ERZ747220 | MGnify/ENA primary metagenome ERZ747220 (study PRJEB28778, sample SAMN05720191) | bioreactor metagenome | isolation source: Anaerobic biogas reactor | place: USA:Washington...
CGCGACCTTCTTCAGCTACAAGCGCAAGCTCCGCAAGCCCGGCGTCTACAAGATGATCTGCACCTTCCACCAGGGCATGACGATGCGCGTGGTGGTCCGCAAGCGCTGATCCGCCGCGCCCCATCCGCCGCGCGGCGGTAGCGTGCGGAGGATGAGCGACGAGACGGCGGTCCTGACCGAGCGGCGCGGAGCCGTGCTGCTGATCACCCTCGACCGGCCCGACCAGCGCAACGCGGTCAACGCCGCACTGGCGGCGGGGCTCGCCGCGGCCCAGGACGAGCTCGACGGCGACGGCGAGCTGCGCGCCGGTGTGATCACCGGCGCCGGCAAGGGGTTCTGCGCCGGCATGGACCTCAAGGCCTTCGTCGCGGGTGAGAGCCCGTATGCCGGCGGGCGCGGGTTCGCCGGAATCGCCGAGCGGCCTGCCGAGAAGCCGCTGATCGCCGCCGTCGAGGGCTTCGCGGTCGCCGGCGGCCTCGAGGTCGCGCTGGCCTGCGACCTGATCGTCGCCGCCAGCGGAGCGAAGCTCGGCATCCCCGAGGTCAAGCGCGGCCTGGTCGCCGCGGCCGGCGGCCTGCTGCGGCTGCCCGAGCGGCTGCCGCGCGGCGTCGCGATGGAGATGGCGCTCACCGGAGAGCCGCTCGACGCCGAGCGCGCCCACCAGCTCGGCCTGGTCAACCGGCTCGTCGACCCGGGCGGCGCGGTCGCCGCCGCGCTGGAGCTGGCCGAGGCGATCGCCGCCAACGGCCCGCTCGCAACCGCCGCCTCCAAGCGCATCCTCGTCGAGAGCCCCGCCTGGTCCGCCGCCGAGGTGTGGGAGCGCCAGCGCGAGATCTCCGGCCCGATCACGGCATCCGACGACGCACGCGAGGGTGCCACCGCCTTCGCCGAGAAGCGCCCGCCCGTCTGGCGCGGCCGCTGAGCAAACTACATCTGCACAAAGTTTTCCGCGCGAAAGTTTTCGCAGATGTAGTATCCCCCCATGGGATTCGTCGGCCGCACCCGCGAGCTGCACGCGCTCGAGGACGAGCTCGCCAAGGTCCGGCGCACGGGCAGCGGCTCCTTCGTCTGGCTCACCGGCCGCCGCCGCGTCGGCAAGTCGACGCTGGTCGAGCGCTTCCTCGAGACCGCGGACGCGCCGAGCGCGTTCTTCCGCGCGCCCCGACGGGGGCCCGACGAGGCGCTGCGCCGGTTCGCCTCCACGCTCGCCGAGTCCTCGCTGTCCGTGGCGCCGGCGGTCGGGGAGGGCCTCGCCCCGGACTCCTGGGTGGCCGCCCTACGCCTCGCCGCCCAGGGCGCGACGAAGAGCCGGCCCGCGATCCTGGTCATCGACGAGCTGCCGTACCTGATCGAGCAGGACCCCGGCTTCGACGCAGACCTCCAGGAGGCGTGGGACCGCCACCTCCAGGGCGCGCCGGTGCTGCCGATCGCGCAGGCGCATCATGCCCTCGAAGACCGGGTGGTTCGGGTCGTTCGTCCAGGAGCCGCTCGTGTCGTAGAAGGTCGCATCCACGCCGAACTGCTCGACCATGTCCCGCAGCTGCCGCGCGAACGGCTCGGGCTGCATCGGGAAGACGGCGATGCCATCGACGTTTTCGGGAATGCCGGCGTTGGGGATGATCGAAACGGGCTTCGTGCTGAAGCGCTGCGCGGTGGACGCGGGCGCGCCGCTCTCGAAGTAGCGGACGGAAGCCGCTCCCAGACTGCTGGTGCTGATGTAGGCCACCAAGGCCTTGAACAGCCATCCGAACCCGGGCACCAACGCCACCAGCCGTCGCGCCACCCCGCGGAAGCCGAGTCCCAACCCCACCACGGCGGCAAGCTCGAGCGCGCGAGCGACCTCGCGGGAATCCGTCACGTCGGCCGGAAACGCCTCGGCGTCGCCGCCGGCCCCGCGGATCTCCTCGCAGAGCGCCTCGAGCTTGTCGGCCGAGCGCGCGCTCAGCGCCACCTTTGCCCCCGCCGCAGCGAATGCCCGCGCGGTCCCGCGCCCGATTCCGGAGCTGGCGCCGGTGATGAATGCCCGCCTGCCCGCCATGTTCATGCCGATCACCCCACTATTTTGGTGGAAAAAACTTTCATATCCCTCGGGTCCGCGGCGCGGGAATAAAAGAAATTTTTTCTCTCAACGTCATTATCATAGATGTTTCTGGAATATTTGTCAATAAGCGGATGTAAAATTAACACAACAAGCCGAATAGATTGCGGAATGGCCGGGCATAATAAAAAAAATTTTTCATTTTCGAGAAAAAGGGATTGCGTGGAAAATGAAACCATGCTAGAATATACACAAGAGTTTGCCGATTTTTAACCGATGGCCCGGGGCTTTCGGCAAAATGCGCGCCGGATCGCCGCCGCGCCGCGAGGAGACTTGAGCATGGCCGAAAAGGTGATTTCTGGAAGAGATTTGGAATATCCGACGCTGGCGCTCATCCGCCAGGGCTACGAGGACATGCCGCGCGGCCAGCAGAAGATCGCCGACTACGTGCTGCAGAGCCCGTCCGGCGTCGTGAAGTGCTCGATTTCCGAGCTCGCGCAGCAGACCGGCAGCAAGAGCGAGTCCTCGATCGTGCGCTTCTACCGCTCGCTCGGCTTCAAGGCGTACAAGGATTTCAAGCTCAAGATGGCGCAGGAGATCGCGAGCAAGACCTTCTACAATTCCTACGAGGACATCGAGGCGCAGGACTCCCCCTACGACATCAAGCGAAAGATATTCAACGGCGCGATACTGACGCTGAACGCGAACTCCGCGCTGAAAAACGACGGCGACTACGCGCGCGCCGTGCAGATGATCATGCAGGCGAAGCGGATCGTGCTGCTCGGGTATGCCGCCTCGGCCGCGATCTGCTATTACGCGCACTTCCGGCTGCTGGAACTCGGCATGGACTGCCACTTCTCCTCCGATGCGCACATCAACACGGCCATACTCACGCAGCCGAACCCGGGCGACCTGTTCTTCTGCGTGTCGATGTCCGGCGAGACGCGCGACATCGTCGTGCCGCTGAAGCAGGCGCGGGAGCGCGGCGCCGCCATCATCTCGCTGACCGGCTCGCTGAAATCGACGCTCGCCGGCTATTCCGACGTGGCGATCCTGACGCGGACCGATGAGACGACGCTGATCGCCGACGCGATGAATGCGCGCATCTCGCAGATGTGCACCGTCGACGCGCTGTTTTCGATGATCAGCATCGCGCGCGGGCCCGAGGCGTTCGCCCGCCTCAGGCGAACGCGCGAGACCTTCAGCGCACTGAAAAGCAGGGGATAACAGGGAATGCGGGAGGGACGGGACATGGTCGACGCGGTCGGGAGGTTTTCGCTGCGGGGCAAGCTGGCGGTCATCACCGGCGGCACGAGCGGCATCGGGCGCGCGGTCGCGGAGCACTTCGCGTCGGCCGGCGCGGACGTCGCCGTAATCAGCAGGCACCGGGAGGACTGCGAGCAAGTCGCGTCGGAAATCGCGGGGGCGTACGGCGTCCGGGCCGGCGGCTTCGCCTGCGACGTGGCGGACGAGACCGGCGTGGAGCGGGCGCTCGACGCCATTGTAACGGCGCTCGGGACGCCGAACGTGCTGTTCAACAACGCAGGCATCAACATAAACGGCGGCGCTCTTGATCTCGACTTCGGCGACTGGAAGCGCATGATGGCCGTAAATGTCGACGGCGTCTTCCTGATGGCGCGCGCGGTCGCGCGACGGCTGATCGCCAAAGGGCTGCCGGGCTCCATCGTCAACATGGCGTCGATCTCCGCGTCCATCGTCAACCTGCCGCAGCGCCAGACGGCGTACAACACGTCGAAGGCCGCCGTGCTGCACATGACGAGGACGCTGGCCGTCGAGTGGGTGGAGCACGGCATCCGCGTCAACGCGGTCAGCCCCGGCTATGTGTGGACCGAGATGAACCAGGTCGTCCCGCGCGAGATCGCGGATTTCTGGATGCGCGCGACGCCGTACCACCGGTTTGCGACGACGGACGAAATCGCGAGCGCCGCGCTCTACTTCGCGAGCGACGCGTCGACCTATACCTCCGGCAGCGAATTGATCGTCGACGGGTGCTTCACCTGCCTCTAGAAACCAAAACGGCAACCGCCGTCCGGACCCATTGCGGTCGGACGGCGGTTGCCGTTTTGGTTTCTCTACAATCTCCTGCTCTCGACAATCCCGATGAGCTTCTCCGCCAGCGGGTAGGTGATCATCAGCGTGTTGACGAGCCCGCCGCGGAGCGCGCCGTAGACGGCCTCGGCCTTCTCCTCGCTCGCGGCGACGCAGATCACGTTGCCGCTGGCGCGAATCTCGTCGAGCGTCAGGCCGACGAGCAGCTCCTTGTACATGCCCTCGATCTCTCGGCCGGCGATGTCGAAGAAGTGGCCGCCGATGTGCCCGACGCAGCCGATCTCGCACAGCCGAGCGAGCTTTTCGGCGCCGATCACGTTCTCCCAGCTGCGGCTGCGGATCGAGCCGACGCTCGTCAGGATGAAGTCCGCCTTGCGCGCGATCTCGATCGCCTCCAGGTTTCCGGGGTGGCGCATGAGCTCCGCATGCTGCTCCTTCGAGGCGGCGTAGAGCGGCGCGTCCAGCGGAAAATACCGGCCGCCGTAGATGCGGGAGAACCGGTAGCTCAGGCCCAGGCTCTCCGGGTTCGAGCTCGGCCAGGTCATGCTGCCCATGATCGGCACGACCGTGAAGGGGATGTTCTTGCTGCTGCCGATGGAGTTGACGACGTAGGAGATCGTATTGCCCCACGAGAGGCCCAGGACCGAGTGGCTGAGCGCGTTGCAGCTGATGTAGAACGACGCGAGCTTCCCCAGCGCGTCGAGCACGACGGCGGAATCCCCGGTCTCGAACCGGAGCACGCGCACGCGGTCGATGGAGAACGCGGTCTTCACCGCATCCTCCATCGCGAGGTCGCGCTGCCAGGGCTCGTTGATCTTGAGCTCGACGACGCCGCTCTGCCGCGCCTTCTTCAAAAGCCGCGATACCGTGGAGCGGGAGAGGAACAGCCGGTCGGCGATGTCGGACTGGTTCATGTCGGCATAGTAGTACAGATAGGAGACGACGCTCATCAGTTCCTGCTCATTCTGCTCCTTGTCCATGCCCCCACTGCCTCCCCCCGGCGCTTTAAAATCGGTACGCGGCGGCCTCGAAGATCATGCGGTTCGCGCTGAGCAGGTAATCCCCCCCGGCGGCGTTCAGGATCGCGAGGTTGCTCGGGCCGGAGCCGGCTTCGAGCTGCTGCGTGAAATACCCGCCCCGCTCGCCGTCCCAGCGCACGAGGAACAGGTCCGCGGCGAGCTTGCGCGCGCCCCCGGCGAACATCCGCTCGCCGCGTATGCGCCCGCTGATGACCGCGTGATAGAAATCATTCTCTACGGGGTAGGCAAAAACCTCCCGATACCCGCCCCCATCGCGGTGAAAAATCTTGAATTGGTTCCCGTGGAACGGCAGGAGCGCCGCGATCTCCCTCTCGCCGTCGCCGTCGATGTCGCAGACGGCGATGTCGCTGACCGGGAAGTCGAGCAACCGCTCGGTGCGCCACGCCCCGCCGCGTCTGTCCGGCGGCAGCGTCACGAACACGCCCTCGCGGCTCGACGTGAACGCGGCGTCCCTTCCCTCCCACTCGCCCTTGCAGAAGCCGTGGTTGACATAATAGTCGCCCGGCAGCGGCACGAGCTCGACGCGGAAGGGGCCGTCGGCGGATTCCGGCAGCTCGCCTATGTACAGGTGGCCGGGCTTCGACCAGTCCTCCTTGTCCGCCTTGCCGCCATGCAGCGTCGCCGCGACGATGTAGCGGGCCCCGTCGGGCGCGAGCACGGCGTCGAAGCGGTGCAGGTACGAAAGCTCCGCGATCGTCTCGTGCGAGAACGCGCCGTCCCGGTAGCGCACGAGCTCGATCGAGCTGCCCTCCGAGTCGACCATCGAGTAAAAGCCGCGCGAGATCAGCGCGACGCCGCCGCGCCCCGGAAACGGGACGATCGACATCGTGCCGCCGCCGCCCTCCCAGATCACGTCGCATTGTTCGAACCGCTCGCCGCGGAACGCGCGCACGGAGCCGGGGCCCTCGCCGCCGAAGAACAGGCACGGCTCGCCCTCGAGCTCGACGCCGAGCGCCGCGTAGCACTTTTCGATGCTGCCCAGGCGGATCTTCTCAAACGAAAGTTCCTTTTTCATGCGAGCGCCTCACAGCATCGACTTGAACGGCAGGTCGGGCTCGACCGCGAACGCGTCGTCGAAGCCGCGGTCGTACATGTATTGCAGCCGGTCCTTGTCGACGGGCCAGGTGAACTTGCCGCCGACCTCCCAGATGAACGGCTTGAAGCCATATTGCAGGCGGTGGCGGCGCATCCCGTACAGCGCGAGGATTTCGTTGGGGTCCGCCTTGAAGTTCGTCCAGATGTCGTGGTGAATCGGGATCACGACCTTGCACTTCAGGCACTCGGCCATGCGCAAAATGTCGATCGAGGTCAGCTTGTCGGTCATGCCGCGCGGATTTTCGCCGAACGAGCCGAGCGCGACGTCGATGTGGTTGTCGTTTCCGTGCTTCGCGTAGTAGTTCGAGTAGTGCGAGTCGCCGCTGTGGTAGAGCGTGCCGCCCGGCGTCGAAAACAGGTAGTTGACCGCGCGCACGTCCATGTCCTGCGGCATCGTGCCCCTGAGCGTGACCTCCGGCGGCACGGTGACGAGCTCCGTCCGGTCGAACGAGTCGAGCGCCTTGATCTCGACGTCCCTGACCGTCACGCTGTCGCCCGGCCGCACGACGGTGCAGCGCCCGGCGGGCACGCCCCACTCGACCCACTTCGCGACGCAGTTCTCCGGGCCGATGAAGCGGGCGTCCGGGCAGTTTTTAAGAACCGCCGCCGCGACGTGCACGTCCATGTGGTCGGAGTGGTCGTGCGTCGCGAGCAGCGCGTCGACGCCCTTCATCGCGAACGGATCGATCACGCAGGGGACGTTGCGCAGGTTCGGCTGCACCTTGAGGCAGCCGATCATCTTCATGTGCTGGTGGCCCTGCTTCATCAGGCCGCTGCCGTGCGTCTTCTTGCCGGTGCCGCACCAGAGGTCGGTCACGAGATTCGTGCCGTTCTCGGTCTTGAGCCAGATGCCCGTGCAGCCGAGCCACCACATGGCGAAGGTGCCGGGCTCCACATTCTCGCGCTCGATTTCCTCGTTGAGCCAGATCCCCCACTCCGGGAAGGTCGAAAGAATCCAGCTCTCCCTCGTGATGTCCGCAATTTTCGATGCCATTGTGCTATCCCTCCGTCTCGGTTTTTGTCATTTTCAAATCGGGGTGTGCGGCGCGGTAGAGCCGCTCGGTGCGAAGTTTTATGTCCCGGTACAGCCGCGCGTTCGCCGGGTCGGGGCGGAGCACCTCGCCCTCGTCGCCCGCGCGGGCGGCCTCGAGCGCCGATCGGCAGTCCGGGTAGAGCCCGAGCGCGACCGCCGCCGAGACGAACGCGCCCACGGCCGTCGCCTGCGCGTTCCGATGGCGGACGAGCGTCCGGCCGGTCATGTCGCAGAGTATGCGGTTGTAGATTTGGGACCTGGACAGCCCGCCGGCGACCGCGATCGAAGTCGCCTCCCGGCAGGTCTCGGGGAGCATGTCGATGCTCTTGGCGATCTCGGCCGCGATGCCCTCGTAGAGCGCGCGAACCATGTCGCTTCTGCGCGTGCCCAGCGAGAAGCCCGCGAAGTGCGCGCGCGCCTCCGGGTTCCAGTCGCGCGAACCGCAGCCCTGGAAGTGCGGCACGACGAGCAGCCCGTTCGCGCCGGGCGGCGTCTTTTCCGCGATCGAATCGACCGCCGGGTAGTCCGGGTGCTCGCCCCAGTATTCCGGGAAGTACTCGCGGATCAGCCAGTCCAGCGCCGATGCGCTCGCGATGACGTTCATCTCCTGCGTGTACATGCCTTGGATCGCCGCGACGTTGCAGATGACGGACGGGTTCTCGAGGTACGGCCGGTCCGTCAGCGAGATCACGAACGAGCCGGTGCCGGAGTTGACCTCGATCGTCCGGCCGTCCATGACCCCTAAGCCCAGCGCGCCCAGCTGCTGATCGCCGCCGGCGCTGACGACCGGCGTGCCCTCGGCGATGCCGGTCATTTCGGAGAACGCGCGGTTCACGCGGCCGACCACGGCGCCCTGGTCGCGGAGCTCGCAGAGCTTTTCCTCCCCGATGCCGAACAGGTCGCACATCTCCCGGCTCCACGAAAGCGTCCGGATGTCCATGAGCAGCGTACGGCTCCCGTAGGTCCGGTCGGTCGCGAACTCGCCGGTCATCCGGTGGATCACGTAGTCCGGAACGATCATCGCCTTGTACGCGCGGTCGTACAATTCCGGCTCGTTTTCCTTCATCCAGATGAGCTTCGTGACCGTGAACACCGTGTTGATCGAGGCGCCGCAGGTGCTGTAGACGAGCTCCTCCGCGCGCGCGAACCGCTGGCAGATGTCGCTGTTGCGCGTGTCCTGCCACATGATGAAGTTGCGAAGCGCATGTCCCTCGCGGTTGACGAGCGTCGGCGCGGAGCGGAAGGCCGTGACGGAGATCGCGTCGACGGACGCCCGGGAGGCGATCGATCCGCAGATCGCGGTCACGCCCCGTTCGTAGACCTCGGGCCGCTGCTCCATCCGCCCCTCCGATTTGTCGATCAAAAGCGGCGTCTTCACGGACTCCATGCCGAGCACTTGCCCGCCGGGACCGAACAGCATGCCCCGCATGCTCGTCGTGCCGATGTCCAAGGTCAGTATGTTCATAGGTCCTCCCCTCAAGAGCCGGTCGGTCGCGCAACTTCCCTATCGACGAAGTTATCATGAAACGCGCGCTTTTTCAATACGGAAATCACAAATTGCACAGATGTTCAAAGCGCGCGTAAGGAAGATTGAACAATTGTGCAATGTAATCTGTGCGTGTTGACGAAAATAGCGCCGCTGTGTTATGCTCGTCGCAACGGAAAGCGCCCGGGGCTCCGCCGCGCAAACGGGGGATTCCGGCGCCGAAGAAAAATCACGGAAAGAGGGAAATTGCCATGAAGAGAATCCTTGCCATCCTCGTCGTTCTTGTTCTCTCGCTCGGCGCGACCATCGCCCTGGCCGAGAAGAACCCCTACACGGACGAGCTGCGCATCGCGTGGATTCCGACCGCCGCAACGGAGGCGAACTGCACCGCGTGGGGCAACGGCATCCAGCGCGAGGCCGCCTTCTGGGCCGACGTCGCGATCGACGTCTACGACGGCGAGAAGAACGCCGACAAGCAGGTGACGCTGATGAACGACTGCATCGCGCAGGAGTACGACGGCATCATCATCCAGACCTACAACAAGGCGACGCTGACGCCCGCGATCGAGGACGCGGAGGCCGCGGGCATCCCGGTCGTGTGCATCAACATGGCCTCCGAGGCCGTGTGCCACGGGCTGGTTTCGATGACCGACTACGAGGCGGGCGCCGTGATCGCGAACGAGATCGCGGCCGCGCTGAACGGCGAGGGCAACGTCGTCGTCATCCAGGCGACCCCGGGCGCCGCCCGCGGCATCAACCTGGAGGCGGGCTTCCAGGACGCGCTGGCCAACTACCCCGGCATCGTGATCCTCGAGGAGCAGGCCGCCGACTGGAACATGGAGAAGGCCAACACGACGATGGCGAACTTCCTGACCTCCTATCCGGACCAGATCGACGCGGTGTTCGCGCACAACGACCAGATGGCCGAGGGCGCGGGCATGGCCTGCCAGGCCGCGGGCGTCAAGGACATCATCATCTGGGGCGCGAACGGCGAGACGAAGGCGCTGGAGTACATCGAGCAGGGCATCATCACCGGCACCGTCTACACGGACTGCTACGACCAGGGCGCGACGGCGCTGCGGCTTCTCATGATGTACATCGGAAGCGACATCGACATCTCCGACTGGTCGAAGACGCCGGTCATCAAGATGCCGCCGATCACCGTCACGAAGGACAACGTCCACACCATCACGGAGGACATGCGCTGGTAATTCCGACCTGTCGAACAGGGCGGCGGAGAGGTTCGCCGCCCTGTTGAGCCGTCGGGGGGACTGCGGGGAGGAGGACTGTTGTGAGACAGGAGACGCTCAGAAGATTCATTTCATTCGGTCTGCTGGTTTTGCTTCTGCTGGTATTCGGCCTTACGTCGAGCAAGTTCTTCACGCCCGCGAACATCTACAACATGCTCAGGGAGTGTTCGCTCGTCGGGATACTCGCGATCGGCGTCACGCTCATCATCATCACCGGCGGCAACGACCTGTCGGTCGGCGCGCTGATGGGGCTCAACTGCATCGTCATCGCGCATTTTCTGCACTACTTCCCCGGCATGGGTCTCGCGCCGATCCTCCTGATCGCGTTCGCGACGGCGATGCTGGGCGGCGCGTTCAACGGGTTCTGCGTGTCGATCCTTCGGATTCCGGACTTCATCGCGACGCTCTCGACGAAGTTCGTGTTCGTGGGGCTGATGTACGTGTTCGCGATCCACGACCGCTACGGCGGGCTGACGACCGAATCGATCAAGGACCCGGTGATCAAGTGGTTCGGCGGCAAGATCGGCTCCGGCCCGCTCGACGGGCTCTACTACTGCACGATCGCGTTCTTCGCGCTCGCGGCCGTCGCGCAGTTCGTCCTGAAGCGCACGCGCCTCGGAACCAGCCTCTACGCGATCGGCGCGAACCGCAACTCCGCCGAAATCTCCGGCATCAGCTTCGTCCGGACGAAGTTCGCGGCGTTTCTGATCTCCGGGTTCTGCACGTTCGTCGCGGCGCTGTTCTTCATCGGAAAGACGCGCACGGCCGAGGCGGGCGGCGGCGTCGGCTACGAGTTCCGGGCGATCTCGGCGACGGTCATCGGCGGCTGCGCGTTCTCCGGCGGGCGCGGCGACATCGTGGGCACGGTGATCGGCGTGCTGTTCATGCGGGTTCTGGAAAACGGCATCCTGAAATTCGGCTTCCCGACGGAGACGCAGCAGCTTCTCACGGGCGTCGTCATCGTGCTGATGCTGATCTTCGACGCCTTCTACAACGAGTTCATGACCGAACGCTCCCGCAGGCGAGGCGCGATGGCGCGGGAAATGGCGGTGATCAAATGATCGTCGAGATGAAGGGCATCGAGAAGGTATTCTCGCACGTGCACGCGCTCAAGGGCGTCGATTTCAGCGTGCGCCGCGGCGAGGTGCACGCGCTGCTCGGCGAAAACGGCGCGGGCAAATCGACCTTGATCAAGGTGCTGACCGGCGTCTACCCGAAGGACGGCGGCGAGATCGTCTTCGACGGAAAACCGGTCGAGATCGAGTCGCGCGACGACGCGTTCAAACTCGGCATCGCGGTCATCTTCCAGGAATTCTCGCTGATCCCGACGCTGTCGGTCACGCAGAACATCCTCTTGGGCAAGGAGAAGCAGAAGTTCGGCGTGCTCCGGAAGAAGGCGATGCGCAAGGAGGTCGCGGAGCTCATCGAGCGGTTCGACTTCCCGCTGAACCCGGACGACATCATCGAGACGCTGTCCGTCGCGCAGAAGCAGATGGTCGAAATCCTCAAGGCGCTCTCGACGAACGCGCGGCTGATCGTCATGGACGAGCCGACCGCGTCCCTGAGCGCGAAGGAGAGCGAGATGCTCTACAGGATCATCGCGCAGCTGCGCGACCGCGGCGTGTCGATCATCTACATCTCGCACCGGCTCGAGGAGGTGTTCGCGCTCTCCGACCGCATCACGGTGCTGCGCGACGGCCACCTCGTCGGCGTGATCGAGCACGACGACATCGTGCCGGACAAGGTCGTCAACATGATGATCGGCAAGGAGCTGAGCGACGCGACCGCCTCTCGGAACCTGAGCGTCTCTTCCGCGCGCACGGTGCTCGAGGTCAAAAACCTCTCGAGCCTCGGAAAATACGAGAACGTCTCGTTCGAGGTGAAGGCCGGCGAGGTCGTCGTGCTGACGGGGCTCGTGGGCTCCGGGCGCACGGAGGTGCTGCGAAGCATATTCAGCGCCGACCGCTATGACTCCGGCGAGATATTGTTCGAGGGCAAAAAGCTTCCGAAGAGCACCGCGAAGGTGATCGACAGGGGCTTCGGGCTGATCCCGGAGGACCGCCGCACGCAGGGCTTCGTGCCGCTTCTGTCGGTCGAAAAGAACGTCGCGAGCACGAACTACGACACCTTGAGCAAGCACGGGTTCGTGCTGCGCCGCAGGGAGAGGGAGCTCGGCCAGAGGGCGGTCAAGATCGTCGACCTTAGGCCCGCGAACCCGGCCGTGCCGGTCGGCAACCTCTCCGGCGGAAACCAGCAGAAGGCCGTGCTCGCGAAGTGGCTCACGCGCGATCTGAAGGTGATTCTGGTCGACGAGCCGACGGTCGGCATCGACATCGGCGCGAAGGACGAGATCTACAACTTCATCGAGGGGCTCGCGAAAGAGGGCGTCGCGGTGCTGCTCGTCAGCTCCGACATCGCCGAGGTGCTGCGCGTCGCGCACCGCATCATCGTCATGAAGGAAGGCCGCATCATACACGAGTTCCACGAGGGCGTCGCGACGCAGGCGGACATCTTGCTCGCCGCCTCCGGCATACGCGCCGAGAGAAAGGAGGCGTGAACCATGCAGAAGAAATGGCTTGCGCGCCTGTACAAGAACAGGCAACTGGTGATACTCGTCCTCCTCTGCCTCGTGTTCGCGGTGCTTTTGCCCCGGAAATTCCTGACGATCGGCAACTTCCGGAACATCCTCTACGCGATCTCCCTGCAGGGCATCATGATCTGCGGCGCGACGTTCCCGGTGCTGCTCGCCGGCATCGACCGCACCGTCTCCGGCTCGGCCGCGCTCGCGGGCGCGGTGTGCTGCACGACGATCGTCAGCCACGGCTTCTCGACCGGGGGGACGCTCTTGGGCGTCTTGTTGGGCATCGGCGTGGGGCTGCTCTCCGGCGTGTTCCACGGGCTGGTGCTGAGCCGCTTCAACATCCCCGCGTTTTTGCTGACGCTCGCGACCTCGGAGATACTCTACGGCCTCGTGCAGACCGTGACCGGCAACCAGCTGATCAACGTGATGAACGCGAAGCTGTTCAACCTCGTCGGGAGCTCGCGGATACTCGGCGTGCCGGTACCGGTGTACATTTTGCTCGCGTGCTTTTTGTTCACCTACGTCATGCTCAACCACACCGTCTACGGCAGGCACCTCTACTGCGTCGGCGGAAACCGCGAGGCGGCGAAGCTCTCGGGCATCAACGTCCGCAAGATCATCATCGTCGCCTACGTCGTCTCCGGCGTGATGGGCGCGCTGTCCGGGCTCGTGCTCTCGAGCATGAACCAGCAGGCGTCCGCCGGGCAGGCGAAGGGCTATGAAAACGACGTGCTCGCCGCGATCGTCGTCGGCGGCGTGTCGCTGCGCGGCGGCGCGGGCACGATTCAGGGCGCGATGTTCGGCGCGCTTTTGATCGGCATACTGACGAACGGCCTGCAGCTGCTGGGCGTCGCGTCTGTGTACCACGACCTGATCAAGGGCCTGATCATCATCGCCGCGGTCGCCGTCGACATGTACTCGAGCCACAAGATGAGCGGCCTCAAGCGCGGCTCGGCGCTCAGGCGCATGTTCCGGAGGCACCGGCACGAATCGCAACTGAAGGCGGGAGCATAGGAGGGCGGCCGATGGATTGCTACCGGCTGGGGCTCTACGAGAAGGCGATGCCCGCGGGCCTCGGCCCGGAGACTTGGTTCCGGGCGGCGCGCGAGGCGGGATTCGACTTTCTGGAGATCAGCATAGACGAGACGGACGGGCGGCTTGCGCGGCTCGACTGGAACTTGGCCGCGCGCGACGGGCTTTCGAAGGCGATGCGCGCGGAGGGCGTGCCTGTCTCGACGATGTGCCTGAGCGGCCATAGAAGGTATCCGCTCGGGAGCAGGTCGCCCGAGGTCCGGAAGAAATCGATGGAGATCCTGCGCAAGGCGGTGGTGTTCGCCGAGGACCTGGGCATACGCCTGATACAGCTCGCGGGCTACGACGTCTACTACGAGGACGGCGGCGCGGACACGCGCAAATGGTTTCAGGAAAACCTCGCCGAGGGCGTCCGCTTCGCCGCCGCGCACGCGGTGCAGCTGGGCTTCGAGACGATGGAGACGCCGTTCATGGACACAGTCTCGAAGGCGATGGCCTTCGTGCGCGAGATCGACAGCCCGTACCTCGGCGTCTACCCCGACCTCGGCAACCTGACGAACGCCTGCCGCATCTACGGCACGCGCGTCGAGGACGAACTCGAGTGTGCCCGGGGACATTTCCTCGCGATGCACATAAAGGAGACCGAGGAGGGCAAGTACCGCGACATGCGCTTCGGGACCGGGAAGGTCGACTTCGCCGCGGGCATCCGGAAGGCGCTCGCGATGGGCGTGCGGCTGTTTGTCGCCGAGTGCTGGCACGACGGTGCGGAGGATTGGCGCAATTCGCTTCAGGAGGTCAACCGCTTCGTCCGCGGGATGTTCGAAAAAGCCGAATGACGGACCGCCGGCCCGGGAAAAATCCCGGGCCGGTTTTTTCAGAGCATGAACAGCTCTTTTTTGTAATTCGTCATGCTGTCCGCGCCGGTCCTTCCGACGCGGACGCTGTCCTCGATGCGGAAGCCGCGCTTCGTCTCGCTGTTCCCCATGAAGATATCGACGCAGTAGGTCATGTTCTCGCAGAGCGCATACGCCGAGTTGCTCTCGATCCACGGCGGCTCGCCCTCCATCAGCCCCGTCGCGTGGCACGGGCCGTACAGGAGCCAGTTCCGGTGGCCGTTCCCGTCCATGCAATCGTAGTACGCCTTCGCGACGTTTCCGGCGCTGTTTCCCGCGAAGAGCTGCCCGCAGATCGCCTCGTGCGCCTCGTAGCCGGCCCTGACCGCGTCGACGAGGTACTTCTCCGGCTTCCCGAAGAACATCGGCCGCCCGATCGAGGACGCGTAGCCCTCGTAGCGCGCGCCGATCTGCAGCATCA
>ENA-UOUL01003789-UOUL01003789.1-bioreactor-metagenome-genome-assembly--contig:-NODE-3789-length-14938-cov-2.981091_pt1 | contig 14938 bp, 15 predicted proteins | sample MGYA00249838_ERZ747220 | MGnify/ENA primary metagenome ERZ747220 (study PRJEB28778, sample SAMN05720191) | bioreactor metagenome | isolation source: Anaerobic biogas reactor | place: USA:Washington...
AACACTTTGGTGTTCATAACGGAGGTGAGGGTTGCGGAACTGGTAGGTAATAGAAAGAGACCTATGGTCAAACGCCTTTCATGGACTGGAGTCCACGGAGGAACTCGATTACAGGCTGCAGGTGGAACGCGCGGAGCACATTCCCTACGCGCCTTGGGTTTCCAATCTTCGCAAACTGAGGAAAGACAAAACGGAAATCACACCAACGATCGCCCCAGCAAACCAGGGGGCATGAATGCTGATATTGTCTGAGAGAAAACCCGCGCCCATCGGTCCGATTGAGAGCGCGACATACCAGGCAAGCCCAAAAAAACCAAGGTAGCGACCGCGTTGGTCAGCTGGTGCCAGATTGGCAACGTAAGCCATAGCGGTTGGCGCGGTGATCAATTCTCCGAAGGTCATAATGATCATCGCCAGCAGAAAGCCCCAGAAATTACCGCTTAAGGCGACCAGCAGCATTGCTACAGCATAAAAAGCCGCTCCAACAGGCATCACCCTGGTTGGAGAATGTTTTTGTGTGAGGCGGGTGATCAGCACCTGCAGAAAAATCACCATGAGGGCATTGGTGGTGGGTATCCAGGAATATTGGGCTTCCCCGATACCGTAATTTTGCTTGATGTAAACCGCCAGAACGACCCACATCAGCGTAGCGCAGATTTCCATCAGAGTAAAGGAGCCCACCATGCGCGAGAAGGCTTTGTTTCGCAGAGCTTCGGAGATCACCCGCAGCTGATCGCGCAGGCTGTCATGGTGTCGATTTGGATCGCGCTGCAAGGTTTCTTTGAGGAAGAAAATGGTCAGTAGTCCAAAGAAGGTCAGTGCAATGGATGCTGTGATAAAGCCGATGTTGTAAGAGCGGGAAAGCACCAATCCACCCAGGATGGGACCAAGCGCAACACCCACATTGCGACCCATGCGAACGAGGCTGTAGGCTTGAGTGCGGTTTTCAGGTTCGATCATATCTGCCACAATCGCGTCTGTTCCAACCCGATAAAGTGGGTTGAAAGATCCTGAAAGCAACATGAGCAGTGCAAACTGCCAGAATTCTTTGGCAGGCATGTAGCCCAGGTAGACAATTGCCATCCCAAAAAGACCGATCACCATCATGCCCTTACGTCCGAAACGATCGACCAGTGAACCGGCAATCACCGAAGACACAAAACCGGAGACCGAGTTGAAGGTCATCAGGCTGGTCACCGCCGCCAGAGGAAGCAGCAGTTTCTCAGAAGCATAAATGGTCAGAAAAGGCCAGACCATGGTCGTGCCGGTAGTGGAGATGACAAGCCCCATTAACATCAACCAAAATTGGAAAGGATAACGGCGAAAAATGGAGCTGACTCGATGCATGAATTATTCCTGGGGAGGTTGGATTGGAAATACTGCCTCACAGGTGAAGCCAAGCGGAACAAGCAGCGGGGCGTAGTGATAGAGATCGAAGTAGAGCATAAGCGGTTCAATAATGCCGTCATACTCAATCAGGTAAGGATCAACAATGGTGTCTGCCTGGTTGAACTCCGGCGATTGACGGGTGTAGAAAACCTCTTCTCCATTGGGTCCCCGCAGCGTGAGCAGGTAGATCACCTCACGTTCAGGACCATCGCTCAAGTGGTTACTGCCCACCTGGATGGGGTTGTCAGGTGAAAAGCCATAGTCTGGGTCAGTTGAGAGCTGACATTCCTGCTGTTCCTCTGTCTCAGGAGTGGGTGTGTTGACTGCTGTGGTTACCGCAGCAAGGGTTGCTGCCAGGGTTGAGGTGCCGACTGGCACGGATGTACCTGGGTTGGCTGTCGGCGGGATGTACAAAGGGATTTCTGTGCGAGCCAGGCTGCTGGGTTGGTATTGACAGGCTGTGAAAATTGTTAAAACCAGAAAACACAAAATCACAGAACTGGCAGGACGCAAGGTATGCATGTCTATTCTTCGGGTTCCGCAGGGTTAACAAGGCTGAATCGGTCAAGCATCTCCCGGAATGTGGGCAAAAAATCTTCCCAATCGGCTTCCACCCCGGTTCCGAGAAAAACCAGCACATAAAAAGGCATGGCAACGATCACGACCCGCCCCAGCATATAGCTGTCGTCGTGGGGTTTGGCGAAATCGAGCAACATGGCTGGATATTTATCCACGCGTGCGCTTCCTTCGTTGACCACTTCGTACTCGTCGTCAAGATACGCAGTGAGGAAGGGTTCGATCTGTTTTTTGGCAAGGTCGATGTGTGTGGCGGTATCGGTGGTATTAGTGGGGGAGGTGTAGACCCTCACGACGACTTCTTCCTGGCTGCCTGAATATCCTGGAGCTGTCACTGTCAGCATCTGGTCATCAACGTTCGTTTCCCAACCTTCAGGGATGGCAAAGGCATATCGCTCGTCTGGATCGCGGTAATCCTCGAGCGCCAGACTTTTGCCCGAAGACCCGGAACAGGCACTCAGGAGCAGCAACAGGGTGATTGCGAGGAGGATGATTTTCTGTTTTTTAATGTCGAACATATCTTGAAATTGTACTTGATACCAGCCAGAATGGTTGGCGAGGTGCAAACGCCGGCACGATCAACTTAAGCCCTCCCCCAATCGGGGGAGGGTCCGTGAGCGAAGCGAAACGGGGGTGAGGGTTTTGATATAAAAAAATGAGACCTGGCGGTCAGATCACGTGCTCGGCGTGGACGCAGGCACGATCAACTGCAAGAGAGCCTGGCACGATCAAAACAGGGGTGACGGCACGTTCTCCGGCTATAATCAGGGGATGCATGAATTGATCGATGAAATCAAATACAGCCAGCGAAAGACGATGGCAATCGAGGTCAAGCCCGGGGGCAGGGTGATCGTACGAGTTCCCAAAGGGACCCGAAAGCAATCCATCGAACTTTTTGTCAGGCAGAAAGCCGACTGGATCAAGCAGGCAAAAGCACGCATGGTCAGGTACGGTTCGGGTGAAGAAAAGCAGCAATACCATGATGGCGCACAAATCCTCTACCTGGGCAATCTCTGGAAACTGCAGCTTGTGGAAAAGGTCAGAGGCGGATTGAGTTTCACTGCTAATAAGGGCTTCCAGCTGCAGAGAGACCGGCTTGACGAGGCTCCTGGATTGTTGACCAATTTCTACCGGAAACAAACCCGCCGGTTGGCTTCCGACATCATCGATCAATATGCGGCAAATTGGGGGCTTACCGTTAGCGCCCTGCGTATCACCAGCGCAAAGACACGCTGGGGTTCCTGCAGCGCTAAAAACGGGCTCAATTTCTCTTATCGGCTGGCTATGGTACCAAAAGATGCCTTCGAATACGTGGTCGTGCACGAACTGGCTCACACCCGTCATCACAATCATTCATCGGCGTTTTGGGGTTTTCTTGAACAGATGATGCCCGATTTTCAAAAGCGAAGACTTTGGCTGAAGCAAAATGGGCGGAATTTGCCGAACATCTGAGGGTAAAACATAACAAATACCTCAAGACCCACCCCCTCAATCCTACGCCTCCGGCGCGCAAGCAGTCCCTCCGCTTCGCTGGAGGGGGGGTATCACACATACCACGATCAGGCTTCCGTGTTGGTTGTCATTCCATCCGCTGGAATTTCATTTCCTCGCCGCTCGCATCAAACTTCTTACGTTTGGCAGTGATTTCTTCGATATCAATCCGATATACCGCGGTAATCGCCAGAGCATTGGCAGCCGCCGCATCAAAATATGCCATTTTTGCCGGTACCAGTTTTTCGCAAATGACCTTCAACCCATGCAGTTTGCCCTCATCGCTTTCTTCGAGTGCGATCCTGCCGGTAACAATGGCGGAGGCGAACTCGGTGGTGAAGACCTTTGAGCCCAGCGTCTCGATACCCTTCTCATCAGCCAGGATCTGATCGAGTTGGCTGTTTTCAAACAATTCCGGTACGCGTACATCGCTGACAAAAACCACTCTGACCTGCTTTCCTTCTTTCAACAGGGTGTTTTTTAATCCTGACCGGGCACTGTGAAAGTAAAGCTGGCTGCCATCGCGGGCGATGGAGAGGGGCACGGAATAAACCTCGCCCTGAGGGTCCACCAGGCTCAAAACCCCAAATTCAGCCCGGTCGATCACCTCCAGCCCAAACTCTGCATTCATTTCACGATCTTTCCTGCGCATAGCATCCTCCATTTTCTGACAGTATATCAAAAACAGATTCAAAAAGTTCCGAAAAGGGAAAATTTGGGGTTAAAAGTTCCGCTTTTGACCCCTTTTCTTTTGTTCCAAACTTTGCTACACTTGCCAGTAAATAGAACATACGTTCTAATACAGAGGAGAAGCGTAATATGCCACACAAAAACCCCACTTTATCAGCTGAGACGCAGGTCCTCGACCCTGCCCACCCTTCCTCAAGGGTGGGCAGCGGGATCTCAGCCAACCCAAAACTGGATAATGAGAGAGACGAGGTAATTCAAGCAACAATTCTCGACCGGCTTGAATTCATTAACCAGCGCTATGAAGAGTCTGATCTACTTTCAGCAACTCTGACCCAGTCAGAACGAATGCAACTTTCCGAAGCAGCTCGCTTGAGTCTGGAAGATGAAATCACAATGATGAGAAAAATCATGAAGGCTTTTGCCGAGGCATCGAAGGGCGTCAAGGATGGCGATCCGTTCCCAAACGACCTGGCAAGGGTGCTGGATGCGCTGGGGCTCTCCTGCAGCCGAATGGCTGGTCTGATGCGCGTGCAGCTGCTGTTACAAGGACCCCAGAGCGGAGGGCTGATGGAAGATCTGATCGACCTGATGGGCTCCTTCGTGGACAAAATGGCTGCCGAAGAAGGAGCACAAAATGACTGAAACTGCTTTTGCACCCCAAATTACTCGACTGGGTCTTTCTGTCCAGGTTCCTGACCCACTACAGCGGATTCAGAAAGACTTACCTGAGCGCTTCGCGTCCAGGTTTGAATTTCTTCGCAATTTACGAAAGGTTGATTATTTCACCCAGGTGTTCGGCGGAATCCACTTGCGGCGTTACCAGCTTGAGGCTGCCAGGGCAATTGTTGCTTCCGTACTCCAGCAGCAGGGTTTATCGATCGTGGTTATGTTCCCACGTCAATCCGGCAAAAACCTTCTGCAGGCACAGCTGGAGGTCTACCTGATGGCACTGTTGGGCAGGCAGGGAGCAGAGATGGTGAAGCTTTCGCCCACCTACCAGCCGCAGAGCCTGAACGCGATGCGCAGGCTGGAAACCGCTCTGCAAGCCAACTATCTGACTCATGGTCAATGGCACAAGAGCGCTGGAAATCACTATCGCTTCAAGAACGCTCACCTGACCTTCCTCTCGGCTGCTCCCGGCTCCAATATCGTCGGCGCAACCGCTTCCACCTTGCTTCAGCTGGACGAAGCGCAGGATATCGGTATTGAAAAATACGACAAACAGATAGCGCCCATGGCTGCTTCCACCAATGCCACGCGCGTCTTTTGGGGCACCGCCTGGACCGGGCAGACACTTTTGGCACGCGAACTGCGGGCAGCCCGACAGGCAGAAGCAAAAGATGGCATCCGGCGGGTTTTTCACATGAGCGCCGAAGAGGTTAGGGCAGAAGTGCCGGCTTATGGACTCTTCGTGGACGAGCAGGTGGCACGCTTGGGGCGTTCCCACCCTATGGTGCGCTCGCAGTTCTTCAGTGAGGAGATTGATTTTGCCAACGGCTTGTTCACTCCCGCCAGGTTGAGTTTGATGCAGGGCAATCACCTCACCCTGACCGAGCCTGAACCCGGAAAGATCTATGCCATGCTGGTGGATTTGGCAGGTGAGGATGAACAGGTCCGGCAGGGCGGCTTCAGCACAGAGACAAGCGAAAACCTGGCAAATCCCAACCGTGATGCTACAGCAGTGACGTTGGTTGAGGTGGATTTGAGCCTGATGGATGAAGTCCTGCCCGGCAAACCGCGCTACCGCGTGGTGCAGCGGTACCTTTGGCAGGGCGAGAAACACAGCACGCTCTACCAAAGGCTCTATCACTTGGCACAGCATTGGGATGTTGAAAAAATGGTGGTTGATGCCAGCGGGGTGGGTGCCGGTGTGTGTTCATTTCTGCGCGATTGCTTGGGTGAACGCATCATCCCCCTTACTTTCAACCGCCAGGTCAAATCCAGGCTTGGCTGGGGTTTTCTGGCAGTGATCGACACTGGTCGATTTCAGGATTTTCGCTCAACTAATAATAATTTCAGCCAAAATGGACAGGTCAATCCCCTCGCCTGGCAGATGATGAACGAGCAGGAACGCCTGCAAGCCCTCTTCCAACGCCAGCTTCAGGCAGTTAACTGCGAAGCCAGCATCGGACCCGAACGCTGGCTCAAGTGGTCGGTGCCGGAAGGTACGTCTGATCCGATGGGAGGTTTGCTGCATGACGATTTGGTTATTTCCGCGGCGATGACCGCAATACTGGATGAGCAGGAGTGGCATCTTTCGCTGCCTCCTCAGATCATCCAGGCATGTGACCCACTCAAAGAAATGGACGGAGGTTTTTAATGACTTACTTCACCCGCAACCAGGGCTTTCCCTTCGGGGTCGACCTTTCCCAGCATAATGCCAGCTGGGACGGTGAACGCATCCCCGATTTTGATCAATTCAAACGCCATTCTCCTGAAGTGCAGTTTGTCGCCATGCGCACCGGCGTTTCCTGGGGTTACCGTGACACCATGTTTCCCCGTTATCTTCGTGAAGCACTGCGGGTTGGATTGTGCATTTTGCCTTACCATGTCCTCTACCCCAGTGCTGATGCAATTCGACAAATGGATGCCTTTTTAACCATCCTAAAAAATGAAAATCTGGAAAAACTGCGCCTGGTCCTGGATGTTGAACTGGCACAGGGTAAGACGAAATGGCATATCACCAGGGTCGTGAAAGATGCCTTGGAATACCTTAAACAAGCCACGGGTCGTTACCCGGTCCTTTATTCGCGGGCGTTGTGGGTCAATGAAAACCTGCAGGTGGAAGATCTGCCGGCAGTCGATTGGTGGCTGGCGCAATACATCCGCAGCCTGGATACACCCCTCTACACGCCTGAATACCCCTGCCCGCCCTTACTGCCCAGAGGCGTGCGCCATTGGTTGATCCACCAGACTTCTCAGCGTGCGCCGGCGATCGGCGGGGTGGGGTACTACATGGATTACAACCGTTGGAATGGCAGTCCGGAACAACTGCGTGCCTATTTTGACAAAGAAAAACCGGCTTTGGCGCTCTGCCCCATCGACCATCTGCCCTGTGAGCGGGCAGTAACAACACTACAAGCCCAACCAATTAAAGAGGAGGTGTCTGCATGAGCAGCCTGCGTGAACGTTTTCAGACCTTGTTTCAAAGAACCGAAACCATCAAGGAGGTTCCCGATGCCCGTACCGCTTTATCTTTGGTGGAAACGGACAACACCTTTTTGATCGGTACCCGAGCCTATGCCAGTCAACTACGCGACCGTGATGTTTATGACCGCCAGCAAGTACTGCAAGACAGTTTGGACGCCTGGCGCTTCAACCCGCTTGCCCGGCGCATTGTGGAACTGACCAGCCAGTACGCCACTGGGGGCGGGCTGAAGGCAAGTTGCGCGCACTCATCAACACAAAATTTCATTGATCAGTTCTGGGAACACCGCTTCAACGGCATGCAAAAACGAGTTGGTGAGTTCTCGGATGAGCTTTGCCTGAGCGGTAACCTGTTTTTGCTGCTCAGCACCGACCAGAGCGGGATGAGTTATCTTAGAGTTTTACCTTCCACCGATATCCTGCAAATCGATTCAAGTGAGAACGACATCGAACAGGAACTGGCTTTTCATCTGCGTTTACCTGGTGAGACAGAAGCCATCATCTACCCTGGTTACGACCCTCTAAAGGAGCAAACTGACAGCCAGGGGAAATTGCAGCCGGTTGTGCTGCATTATGCCCTCAACCGACCGAGCGGCTCGCAGTGGGGGGAAGGCGATCTGACGCCCATCCTGAAGTGGCTGGCGCGCTACAGCGCCTGGCTGGAAGACCGGGTCAGGTTGAACCGCTTCCGCAATGCCTTTGTTTACGTGGTCAAAGCCCGTTTTGGCAGTGAGTCAGAACGCTCCACCCGCCAACTGCAGCTGACTGCCAACCCACCAGCGCCCGGATCGGTGTTGGTGACGGATGAGAGCGAAGAGTGGTCAGTGATGGCACCCAAACTGGAAGCGCTGGATGCCTCCAGTGATGGATTGGCGATCAAGAAGATGATTGCCGCCGGCGTCGGTTTGCCCCTGCATTTTCTGGCTGAACCGGAATCTTCTACCCGCACTACCGCAGAAGCAGCTGGCAGCCCGACCTACCGGCGTTTCAGTGAAAGGCAGCGTTTTATCTGCGGGCTGCTCGAAGACGTTTTGCGCGTAGTCGTGAAACGGCGAGCGTTGTATGACCCCGAAGTCGACCCTGAGGCACTGATCCGGGTGGAAGGCGGCGATGTGAGCGCCCGGGATAACCGCGAGCTGGCAGAAGCCGGTCTGCAGGTTGCCCAGGTGGCAGTTGATCTCTACGAACGTGATCTGATTGACGCCAGGGAAGTGCTGCGGTTGGTCTACCGTTTCATGGGCGAGCGCCTGCCTGAAAGCTTACCCGGGAAAGAAAAGCCGCAATCGGAATAAGGAAAATCCCGATCTGGCAGTTACGCGTGGGGCGGACAGCAGATTGGTTTTCAATAGCCATGGAAATTAAGAAGCAATGGAAGGAGTTCTATGACTGAAAGACGACAGCGTCTGGCACTGGAGGTCTCATCTACAGGCAGCGGTCGCTTTGAGATCCTGGCAATCACGGCTGGTGCCGCCAATGGCTGGGAGTTCCCCGCCCAGGTTTTGCGCGAATCGCTGGCGCTTTGGGATGGTGTCAATTGTTTTTTGGATCACAGTCTCAAAGCCCGCTCTGTGCGGGATATCGCCGGCGTGCTGCGCAAGCCAGTCTGGGATGACCAGTCTCAAGGGATACGCGCGGAATTGAGTGCCTTTGGTCCATCCGCTGAAGTGCTCAAGGGCATCGGTCGCCAGGTTCTGGAAGAATCGGATGAAGCCGCAGTAAAAGTCGGCTTCTCTGCAGATGTGCTCTTTCAGGGTAAGGCTGGGAAGGTGGAGAAGATCCTGAGGATCTACTCTGTTGACCTGGTCTATAACCCGGCTCGCGGAGGGATTTTTCTGCGCGCGCTCAACCAACTCGGAATCAACCCAATTTTTGAAGGAGAAATGAAAATGCCTGTCCCAAACAAAATCATGCAACTTGAGGAAACAGAAGTTGTCCCTGTCAGTGAGGGCGATACTTTTGCCGATGAAGGCAAAAGCCTGGAAATCCAATTGTCAGAAATGCGGCAAATGAGAGAAGAAATGAGCGCTTTCCTGCTGGATAGCAGCCTTTCCAACAGCAATCTGCCCCAGAGCCTCAAAAACAATATCCGAAAACAATTTCAAAATCGCAGTTTTGCGCCGGCGGAGCTGAGCCAGGCACTGCGCGAAGCCCACCTGCTTCTGAGTGAGCTGGATGCCTCCCGCGTTGTCAAGGGTCCTGCCCGCATCGAGGGCATGATCGAGCCAGGCGAACGCATCCAGGCAGCTGTGGACGACCTCTTTGGTGCTCCCCGCGAGAAGAAGATGAGCAGCGCTTCAGTCGCCAAACTCTCGGGCATCCGCGAGCTATACCTGAGCCTAACCGGTGATTACGACTTGCACGGCGGCTACTTCCCTCAGCGCGCGCGCCTGGCAACCAGCGCTGACTTTAGCGGGTTGGTCAAAAATAGCCTGAATAAACTGGTCAGCAATACCTGGGAAGAGCTGGGAAAGGCTGGCTATGACTGGTGGAAGGATGTGACTGTCCAGGAACACTTTAACAGCTTGCACGACATCACCGGCACACTGATCGGCACCGTAGGCGACCTGCCTGCGATCGCTGAAGGTGCTAATTACACCGAATTAAAAGTGGGCGACTCCCTTGAGACTGCCAGTTTTACCAAATATGGCGGCTATATTCCCCTCACCCTGGAACTGATCGACCGGGATGAGACCCGCAAGCTGCGTGCCTATGCCCGTGAGCTGGCTTCAGCTGGGATGCGCAAAATTTCACGCCTGGTTGCCCAGATCTTCACCGTGAATGGTGGTGCTGGTCCAAACCTGGCGGATGGGGAGGCGCTGTTCAATGCCGACCCTACCATATTGGTAGGTGGGCATGCCAACCTTGACGTCCTTGCCTTGAATGCCACAAACTGGGACCTGGTCAGCGCTAAAGTCTACGCTCAACCCATGCTGATAAAGAACCAGGCGGGTATCTATGGCACCGGTCCGCAGATGGCAGTCAACCCCAAATTCGTCCTTGTTCCGCGAAACTTGCAGAGAACAGCCCTGGAGATTTGTACCGGTGCCCTGGTGCGCGAGGCTGATCATGTTTATGACAACGTTCTGAAGGGCAGTGCTGTTCCGTTGGTGGTGCCGGAATGGACCGACGCAAACGACTGGGCTGCAGCTTGCGACCCCCGCGTAGCGCCCGCCATTTTTGTTGGCGAACGATTTGGGCTGGCTCCGGAAATCTTTATCGCAGGAGACGAACTTTCTCCGGCAGTCTTTTCGAACGATGAGCACCGTCTGAAAGTGCGCCATTACCTGGCTGTCTGGGTCAACGATTTCAGACCGCTTTACAAGAATAACGTCGCCTGATTCAGAGAGGAGAGATGATGTCCAAATTGAAAATGTTATTGAGTTCACGCAAGTTCTGGGCGGCTTTGGTTGGTCTGGTCTTTATGGTCATCAAAGCCTGGAAACCAGACTTTCCTCTGGATGGCGACCAGTTGGCAGGGATCATTGCCCTGCTGGTGACCTATATCCTGGGCACAGCCCTGGAGGACGGCTTGCGCGCCGATAAATAAGCGAGGAGAGGGTCCTTCAGTTCTGAAAGGATATTCCCTTCATTAATCAAAAAAACGCCCCCTCACTCTTTTAGTGAGGGGGCAGGAGGTAAAAGTGACAGAAAATGATGTGAAGAAAGTGATTACCCGCCTGATGGGTAAAGATGTGCTCAGTTATCGCCTGCGGGAGGACGGTTTTTTGGTGGTGGTTAATCGGCAAGGTTGGAAGGTGACCTTTTCACCTGCTGAAGTAGAAAAGGCTTTTCAGAGCCGGCGGAGAAGACCAGAGGCAAGTCATGATTGACCTGAACAGCCTGATTTTACGTCTGGATGCTCAATTCCTGGACTTGCATCAGCTGGCATTACCCCAAAGTTTGAAAACAGAAGCGATTCGAGCCAGTTTGGGCGAGCTGAACAGCATGTTGGGCACTAATTACACCTTGAGCGGACTGGACAGTGCCAGTCAAACTACCCTCAGTGATCAGCATCTGCCGGCATTAATGCGGGGAGCGGCCGCAACCATCCTGGAGGCAGTAGCCTTCCATCATCACACCAGTTACAGCAACTTGCCCGTGAATTCGCCGGATTTTGAAACCTGGTCCCGCTCCTTAAGGCAGGAACGCGACCAGCTGCTGGACGGTCTGCGTTTACGCGCCTTGGTTCAGTCCACAGCCTTGCCCTGGGGTACGTGGGTGCTGGAAGAAAGGGAGCCTGATGACTAATCTGGCAATTGGTCGCCTGGATCAACCCGACGAACAAGCCTGGCTTGCCTTAAGTGGCGAGAATGTGATGGACGGGCTGGTTGGTTCGGAATACCAATTCCGTCCCAACGACGAGCAAATCACACGTGAGATCGTGCAGCTTCATTTGCGCGGTTCGCGGGCTCAATTGCGTCAATGGCTGGATCGCCTGGAAGCTTTCCAGCAGCAGCCGGAAGACCTCTTCTTAAGGCTTTGGAGCGCTGATATGCAGGAGTATGGTTATGCCCGCATTGTTAAACTTAATCTTAACACCTTGCCAGGTCACCTGGTATCGCATGAGAGAGGTTCGCTGGAACTTGACCTGGAGATGCTGAGGGAAACCTTGTTTTTCAGCCAGGAGCTACCCTTGCCGCTTTCCAATAGCTCAGGTCCGCCCCAGGAGTCCGGCCTGAAGATCTATAACCACGATGATGCGACAGCTGGTCACGACAACTGGTTCAAAGTTGATGCGGGAAACCTGGATTTGAAATTCCCTGCGTTGACCCGGTTTCAATTTGGAAACGATTTTGATGGGCTGGATCTGGGTGATTTTTGGGCCGGCAGTTTGCCCTGCGCCTTGGGACAGCCTCAACCAAAACTGAACCTGGAGGCTGAGGATGGCAGCGGCGGCACAACACTCAGTCACAGCCTGGCGTCTGGCGGCAAGTATTGTCAGTATCGCTGGAGCGGCAGCAATTGGCAGACCCTGACCAGTTGGGTGTTGGGACCAATCGAAGTCACTCAGCTGGCTGGTGGGTCAGTGTTGCCCCTCTTGCGGTTCTTTAATTCTCCAGCCAGTACGCTTCTGCAATTCCGTATCCTGCTATACCTGCAGGGAACATTGGTTTACGAGGGTCCGGTATGGCAACATTTCCCGGGCAGGGGCTATGCCAGCCTGGACCCTCTTTACCTTCCGTTGGGTGAGCTTCCCTTGCAAAGTTATGCCAGCCATCATCAATTGGTAGTGCAGGCAAAGCAAACAGACGTTGGTGAACACCTGGTGGAGTTGGATGACCTTCTGCTGCTGCCTCAGCACAACTTTACTGGTTATCACGCCTTGAGCGGATTGAGTTATCCCTTGAAATTGATTGAAGACAGCATGAGTGGTAAAAGCTGGAGCATGAAAGACGGCATGGAATTCAAGAGCCATGTCCGTTTTGGCACCGGTTTGGGTCTACAGCCAAACTTGCCGCAATATTTCTGGTGTTTTCAAACCGATACCAATGGTCTGGCTACAATCGACCGCACGCTTTTGGTGAGAGCCTGGTATCGCAGGCAGTGGAGATTGCCATGAGCTGGAGTGTGGAAGTCCTGGATCGTGATAGTGGACGTTTCTTGAATTCTCCGGAAAGCTGCGTACCCATCCGCTTGAGTTGGGATGATTTCTCCGGTCCATCCAAAGCGCTTATCCGCTGCCCCTGTGACCACCTGGGTATGGAAGATTGGCGCATGCGGCTTGGGCAGGATGTGCGGGTCTACGACCCCCTGGGCAGGTTAGCCTGGTGGGGCTGCCTGGATCAGGTCAGACAGGTGCAGGGAGAACTGCAGAGAACTGTAGGAATGGATGAGGTTGCCAACCGGGTGGCAGTCCGTTTCAACGATTTGGGTGGAGCTGAGCCTGGTCAGATCAGCCAGACGGATTGGGTGGAAGACCTGGAAAGTCAGGCGATTTATGGCATCAAAGAGATTGTGTTCCAGGTTGGCTTTACCTTGCCTGAGACTGCTGAATGGATCGCTTCAGCTCGTTTAAAAGAAAGAGCGTTTCCTGAGGTGAAGCTTGCGCCCCATGCACCGGGGTCAACAGAAACGCCGGGTGCCTGTTATTTGGAGTGCCAGGGTTGGATGCAGACTCTGGATTGGCGGATATGGCCTGGTCTGAGGGCAGTAACAGGGCATTCCCCGACTCAGCAGGGTGTCCAGGCAGTGGGGAATGCATTAACGAATCGCAAAGTAGCCCAGTCTTTCCAGGTGAGCGAAGCACTGCAATTCAAGCGACTGGCTGTGAGAGCCCGAAAACAAGGCAACCCAACCGATGCTTTACGCTTCAGTCTGGAGGCTGATTTGAATGGCAGACCATCCGGGCTCGAGTTGGGCGCACAGTCGTTAAGCGCGGGCGAGCTAAGCGGAGAATCTTATCGTTGGGTGGAAGTCAGTTTGCCCGCTCACGTCAGCCTGGCGGTCAACACCTCATACTGGTTGATACTGGAACGCAGCAGTGGCGTTGATTCCAGTAACCACTACCTGCTTGGCTTGGATGAGAACCTGGGTTATTGGGGTGGCTCTCTGCTTCTTTATGACCAAATCAGTTCAACATGGAAAAGCCGTACTACCGATGCAGACCTTTTGTTCCACCTGACAGGTGAACTTGACCAAATCGAACAAATGCGTCGGGTGGTTTCTTGTGGAGGGCAGTTTCTGAAGCAGCTTGAGTTTGAACCTGGACAGAGCCGGACCTTGCCCCCGCTCGGCGATGAGGGGCAGGATTGTTTGCAAGTATTTCATGCGCTGTTGAAACAAGGAAATGCTGCTTTAGAGCCTTTGTGTGCCGGCATTGACCCCAATCGCAACCTCAGGGTGTGGAAAAAGCCTAAGGCTGGTAGTGCCACACTGCGCTTATGCCCTGATGGCTCGCTTCAGACCCCTTTTGGTCAGCCTCTGAAAGCACCCTGGCAGGCTGTTGGACAATGGCTTTACCCTGGTAACGCGCGCCCGCTTTATCTTTCCAGTCTGTCCCTGGAACCAGTAACTGGTCGTATAACGTTGAACGACAGGTGAAGGAAAATCTGACAAATGTAATCCTTACAAAGATTCAGGTTCATTCTTCCTCGGATATAATAATCAGGTAGTTTGATTCAAGAATAAAAAAACAGCGCCAAAAACGAGGATCATTTCTCCCTCGAATCCAATTTTGATCACGCTGGACACATTTGAGAGAGTGAAAAACGGAGGAAAAATGAATAAAGTCGCGCTCGTGAGTGATTCTTCAGCCTATATTCCCCAGGAGTACGTGGAACGATATAATCTGACCATTGTGCCGTTAACAGTTAACTGGAAGGGTGAGTCCTATTACGATGGTATTGACATCCAGGCGACAGAGTTTTACCAGCAATTAGCTGAATCCAAAGAAATGGCGACTACCAGCCAGGTCACAGTGGGGCAGTTTTTGGAGACATTCAAAAAACTATTGGACGAAGGTAAGGACGTGTTGTACATGGGTATGTCCAAAGGTCTGTCTGCGACCATGGACTCGGCTGCACAGGCGAAGAGAGAGTTGGGCGATCCGGAAAACCTGATTATTATGGACAGCAGACTGGTTTCGATGGCGCTGACTCTAATGGTTCTTGAGGTAGCACGCGCGATGGAGAAAGGCGCAACCCTG
>ENA-UOUL01003790-UOUL01003790.1-bioreactor-metagenome-genome-assembly--contig:-NODE-3790-length-14933-cov-4.601912_pt1 | contig 14933 bp, 15 predicted proteins | sample MGYA00249838_ERZ747220 | MGnify/ENA primary metagenome ERZ747220 (study PRJEB28778, sample SAMN05720191) | bioreactor metagenome | isolation source: Anaerobic biogas reactor | place: USA:Washington...
GCAGCCAGCGCATCTGCCACCTTGCTCACCCGGCTCACGGGCGTGTCGCCCAGGAACTTGAGCGTCAGGTGCATGGCGTTGGGCGCGACCCATTTGACGCTGCCATGAGGCGCCTGGCGCTGGAATTTGCCCTGGACGCGACCGATCGCATCGCGCACCGCCTCGTCCAGCTCGATCGCAATGAAGGTCCGCAGTGTCAGTTCCGGCATATTCGTCCTTAGCCTGATGCGTTCCCGCTCAAACGCGCTTTTCGCCCATCCATCCCGGCGTTTCCGTCATCCAGGTCTGCGGCGGGCTGCCCGCCGGTCTCGCCGCTCGTTGCATAGACGTCCGACATGGCCGCGAGCAGGTCGTTGAGGCGATCCACCTCACGATCTACGTCATCTGCGATGCGTGCAGCGGTCGGCCCGTCGATATCCATCGCGTTGAGCACTTGGAGCTGCGAGTAAACCGTGCCCATGGCCGCCAGCGTATCGTCCAGGTTCAGCCGCGTGCGCTTCATGACGCGCGCGAGCAGATCGAGTTGGCGCAGCTGCTCCTCGTACGCGGCAAGAGTGCGGCGCACCTGCTGCTGCATCTCCGGCTCGGTCTCCTGGCTCAGCTGGCGCTGCAGCCGCGCAATGTGTTCCGGCGTCTCCCGCACATCCCGCTGGATCAGCTCGTCGTTCTCGTAGAGGGCCAGGCGGTCGGCAAGTTGCCCGACGCGCTCCTCCCAGCTCTTGAGCTTCTGAAACACGCCGTTCATCCGCTCGGCGATGGGGCCGGGGCGCCGGTTCTTGATCAGGCTCTGTATCTTACGCCGGTAGGACACCGCGCGCTGCCGGTACTGTGCCGGCGTACACGGGGGCTTCTCCCGGACGGCGCCGCCGCGGCGGGTTCCTGCCACTCCGCGGCCCCCGATCGAAGGCAAGCGGGTCGCAGCCGGTGCGGGCGCTGTATTTGCTTGTTGTGGCTCGGGTTCTGCCTGGCCTGCCGCGCGGACTTCGCCAGGCATTGCGTCGATCGTGCCCGGCTCAGATGGGATGTTCTGCGCCTGCCTGGCCCGTTGGGTGAACAGCCAAACCATGAGCGCGACAAGGAGCACGGGCACGCCGCAAACGACGAAGAGCGCGCCGCCGTTGCCGAGTGCCGCGATCAGGGAGAGCACGGTCAGCAGCCCGCCTAGCGCAATGAACGCTCCGACGAGCATGACCAGGGTCACGACCGGCTTCAAGGGGGATGCGGGTCGCCGGCCGGCGCGCCGGTCGCCGAAGAGCGACCCGCGACCCCTGCCCCTGTTCCCGCGAAACAGATTTACCAGCGCGGCCAGGCCCATCAGCACGAAGGGCGCCCAGTCATTATCCCGCTGTCGATTGCGGTGATGCATCCAAGACCTCAATTCGAATTTTTGCCCAGTACTTTTTACTACGCAAAAGCAGGGCAAAAGGATTCACCATTTGGGCCAGTTGCTAGCTGACAAAGTGGGATGCCTTGCGATAGGCGCCGAGATCGCGCGGGCCCTCGGGCGTCTCCCAGTGAATCGTCGCGTCGATGCCCATCTTGGCCGTGCGGCTTTTCTCCCCGGGCGTATGAGTTGCCGATGGGTCCAGCGAGCTGGACGGCTGCCCCTCGAGCACCTCAAGCCCGCGATCGGCCTGGAAACGGGTGGCCACCGCCCATTCCACCTCGGCCGGATCGAAGGGGTCGATGTCCTCATCCACCACCCACACGTGCTTCAGGCTGCTGTGTCCCCTGAACGCCGCCGCGATGGCAGCCCTGCCGTCGTCGGGACCCCTCTTGGCGATCTGGACGACCGCATGCAGCCATGATGCGCCGCCGGGGGTGATGTTGACGTTGAGACAGCGCGTCACCTTATTCACTTCGGCGAAGATGGTCGGCTCCCTGGGCATCCCCATGAGCAGCCTGTGCTCCAGCCGGCCGGGGAGCAGGGCATGATAGATCGCGTCGCGGCGATGGGTGATCCGCTGGATTTCGATGACTGGCTGTTGTCGTACGAAGTCGTAGGTGCCGGTCAGGTCGACGAAAGGCCCTTCATCGGTCAGCGTCTTGCTGATCCACCCTTCGAGCACAAACTCGGCATCTGCAGGAACGCGCACACCGTTGGACAGCTCGACCACCGGCGCGGGCGCGAGCGCGTGTGCGATGCTCATCTCGTCGATGCCGGGCGGCGGCGCCATTGATGCGGCCAGAAGTACATGGAGCGGAAGGCCGATGCAGATGCCGACCGGAATGCCGTCCGGCGAATTGCGCCAGGCTGTCTCCGTCCCCCTCCGTTCGACGAGCCGGGCCGCCACGCGCGTTTTGTCGAGCCGCAGCAGCCGGTGGTAAGACGCGTTGCGCCCCGTCGCCGGATCGTTGATGAAAACAACGGCGGAAGACGCATACGGCCCGCCGTCGTGCGCATAATGCGTCAGGAAGGGAAGCTGCTCCAGATCGACCTGGGGCATGACGACTTCCCGGCACGGGCCGGTCGGGACCAGCGGCGGCTCCTGTGGACCGTCCAGCGCGGCGGCTAACCGGAAGAGTACCTCATCCGCCGGGACACCAAGCGCCAGACCGAAGTAGCGGCGGTCGGAGCACACGCCCGCAACGACACGGTATGGGCTACCCGTGACGCTCTCGAACAGGACCGGCCGTCCGTCACGTTCCAACGCCAGCTGCGCGATCTCCAGGTAAGGAGCGGCCTCCGCCTCATAGCGGAGGAGGTGACCGGCATCCTCCGCCGCGACCAGAAATTCCCGCAAATCCATCGGTTGCACCTTTCGCGAACTATCCCAGGTGCCGGGCACCTTAAGTTCTCACATGTTCCAGGTGCTGGGCACTGCGATCCTTCGGATCGTCAAAGTGCCCGGCACCTATTCACGTCCCTATCTCCGTCACGATGACGCGTACCGCGCCCTTCGCACGCAGGGCCGTGACGACCGCGTCCGCGGTGTCCGGCGTGACCAGCGCGATCATGTTGCCGCCGCGGCCGCCTCCTGAAAGCTTCGCACCGCCGGCGCCCGCTGCGCGCGCAGCGCGTACCAAGCGCTCCAGCTTGGGGCTGGAGACACCCATCTCGGCCAACAGGGCGTGGTTCGCATCCATCAGCGGGCCTAACTCGTCCGGTGCACCGCCGGCAATCGCCTGCCTGGCCGCCTCGACGATGGCGGCCACCTGGTCGAACCGGGCCTCGTACCGCGCAGGGTCCGCCTGCCACCTGGCACGCACCCCACCCACCGTCACCTTCGTCGGGCTGGAAACGCCGGTGTCTCCGATGGCTATCGTGAACGGCTGTCCGATTGCGAACGGCTGCGGAGGCTGCCCGCGCACGAAGTAGACGGGCTGGCCGTAGGCGATCACCGTGTTGTCCACGCCGCTGGGCGTGCCATGATACAGCTGCTCGACCTGGAAGACGATATCCGACACCTCCGCCGGGCCCAGCTCGCATCCCGCGGCGCGGGCCAGCGCACGAACCACTGCCGCTGAGACTGCTGCGCCGCTGCCCAGCCCGCTGGCAATCGGGATGGTCGAGTGGAGCGAGACGCGCCAGTCGGGAGCCAAGAGGCCGAGGCGCTCCAGCACCAGCCGCGCCACCTCCGCCAGCGGATGGCCGGCATCGTCCAGCGTCACGCGGAGGCCCAGGTTCACCGCATCGATCACCAGGCCTTCTCCGGCCTTGCCCGGCTGGACCGTCGCAGTGGCGCACACCTGCGTCACCGGCGCGGCAAGCGCGGGCCGGCCGTAGACGACCGCATGCTCGCCGAAGAGAATCACCTTGCCGGGCGCGACGCCCACACCGAGCTGCATACAGGGAGTATAACATAATCAGTGTTTGACCGCGACCTGTTATAATCCGGCGGAACGGGCATGACACGCCCGATTGCGTGTGTTATAATCGCCGCAACCACCCTCCATCCAGGGAGCGCTCATGACATCCATCATCCGTATTGAAGACATCGCCAGCCATGCCGGCGAGGAGGTCACTCTCCAGGGTTGGCTACAGCTCAAGACCGGCAAGGGCAAGCTCCAGTTTCTCCGCGTCCGGGACGGGACGGGCTTCATTCAGGCCGTCATCTTCAAGGGCAACGTCTCCGAAGAGGTCTTCGAAGCTGCCAAACGCATGCCCCTGGAGTCTTCGCTGGTCATCACGGGCAACGTGCGCGCGGACGACCGCGCGCCGGGCATCCCGGGCGGCTATGAGCTCGACGTGACCGGCCTCGAAGTCATCCAGGACTCAGCCGAATATCCCATCGCGCCCAAGGAACACGGCGTCGAGTTCCTCATGGACAACCGGCACCTGTGGCTCAGATCCAGCCGCCAGTGGGCCATCATGCGGGTGCGCGCCACCATCGTCAAGGCCATGCGCGACTGGCTGGACGACAACGGCTTCCTGCTGGTCGACACGCCGATCCTCACCCCATCGGCTGCGGAGGGGACCAGCACCCTCTTCAAGACCGATTTCCACGGGGAGGATGCGTTCCTGGCCCAGACCGGCCAGCTCTACAACGAGGCGAACATCTTTGCGGTGGGCAGGACCTACTGCTTCGGGCCCACGTTCCGCGCGGAGAAGAGCAAGACCCGGCGCCACCTGCAGGAGTTCTGGATGGTCGAGCCGGAGATCGCGTTCTGCAACCTGGATCAGCTGCTCGAGATCGAGGAGCAGTACGTCAGCTACATCGTGCAGACGACCCTGCGCGAGCGGGCTGCGGAGCTCAAGCTCCTGGAACGCGACACGTCGCACCTCGAGAAGGTCATCCCTCCCTTCCCGCGCATCAGCTATGACGGAGCCGTGGAGATGATCAACGAGGCCGCGGCCAGGGGCGTGACGGTGCCGCCGAACGACGATCCGCTGCCGCCCATCGAGTGGGGAGGCGATTTCGGCGCGCCGCACGAGACCTTCGTCGCGAGCCAGTTCGACAAGCCGGTCTTTGTTCACCACTACCCGAGTGCGGTCAAGGCGTTCTACATGGAGCCCGAGCCTTGCAGGCCCGACGTATGCCTGTCATCTGATCTGCTTGCGCCCGAAGGCTACGGCGAGATCATCGGCGGCTCCGAGCGCATGAGCGACCCTGATGTGCTACTGGCAGCCATCGACCGCCACGGCCTTCCGCGCGATGCGTACCAGTGGTACATCGACCTGCGCCGCTACGGCTCGGTGCCCCACAGCGGCTTCGGCCTGGGCGTGGAGCGCACCGTGTCGTGGCTCTGCGGGCTGGACCACATCCGCGAGACCATCGCGTTCCCGCGGATGTTGGGCCGTCTGCGACCCTAAAGGAGTGCGGCAACGGAAGCCCCCTCGGGCGAATGGATCAGCGGCTATGTCTCGGACGCCGGTGGCCCATCCGTTGCCGCGTAGCAATACTCAGTGACCGCCTACCTTCCTGGCTTCGTCCTGGTGTTTGCTGTCGCGTTCCTGATCGCGTTGGCAGCGACGCCGGTCGCGCGGCGCGCGGGGCTCAGGCTGGACGTGCAGGACCGGCCGGGCGGACGGCGCTCGCACCAGGGCGCGGTGCCCCGCACGGGCGGCGCAGCGATGTATCTCGGCTTCACCGTGGCGGTGCTGGCCACGCTGCTCCTGCCCCAGTCCCTCTTTCCGCCCCGCCTCGACCCGGGGGAGCAGACCCGCCTGACCGGCCTGCTGATCGGCGTAACGGCCATCTTCCTGTTTGGGCTCCTCGACGACCGGCGTGAACTGGGCAGCAAGGTGCAGTATGCGGTGCAGGTCGCGTCAGCCCTGATCGCCATCGCGTTCATCATCTTCATCGAGCGGGTGAACAATCCCTTCACGAACGAGCAGATCGTCTTCCCCTGGCCGGTGGTCGGCCTCCTGACGATCTTCTGGTTCACCGGAATGATCAACACCGTCAACTGGCTGGATGGACTGGATGGGCTGGCCGCGGGTGTGTCGGCGATCGTGGCCGCGTTCATCTGCATCCACATGGTGCGCGAAGGCCAGCTAAGCGTGGCGCTGCTGCCCGTGGCGCTGGTGGGTGCGACGCTGGGATTCCTGCCCTATAACCTCAACCCCGCGAAGGTCTTCATGGGCAGCGGCGGCTCCTACTTCCTCGGCTGGTCCGTGGCCGCACTGGGCATCATCGGCGGCGCGAAGGTTGCGACCGTGCTGCTGGCCATGGGGCTGCCGATCCTCGATGTAGCGTGGCTGATCTACAGCCGCTGGCGGCACGGCGGCCACCCGGCAAGCGGAGGCCGGGATCACCTGCACTATCGCCTGCTCGACATCGGCTTCACCCAGCAGCAGATCGTCCTGAGCTACTACGTTTTTTGTGGGCTATTCGGGGGACTGGCGCTCCTGCTGGAGAACCGGCTGTACAAGGTGGTGGCGCTGGCGGTGCTGGGCGCGGCTGCGTTGGCGGTGTTGGTGTGGGCCGAGCGACAGCCCGCAGGCAAGTTTGGAAACAGCCAGCGCGAGGTACGGTAAGCCTCGTTCCTGGCTCACGCGAAGACGCGAAGGCGCGAAGAATGTTTCCTGAAAAATCTCTTTCGCGTCTCCGCGTCTTCGCGTGAGTCTCTACCGTACTGCGACCCGCTCGCTTACCTGCTCGTCGAACCCCAGCGCGTCATGCACGATGTAGAGCGGCCGGCCCTTGGCCTCATCGTAGATGCGCCCCAGGTATTCGCCGATGATGCCCAGCGAGATGAGCTGCACCCCGCCGAGGAAGAGCACCGCGACCAGGGTCGTGGCCTGGCCGTAGAAGGCATGGCTGCCCGTCAGGCGCAGGATGATGGTCACGATGATGCCGACGACCGAGATGGCCGCGACAATGAAGCCGATGTAGGTCGCCAGCTGGAGCGGGAAATACGAGAACGACGTGATGCCGTCCAGCGCGAACTTGAGCATCTTCTTGAGAGGGTATTTGGTCTCGCCCGCGTACCGTTCAGCGCGCACGTACTCGACGCCGGTCTGCCTGAAGCCTACCCACACGGACATGCCGCGCATGAAGCGGTGCTTCTCGCGCATGGTCTTCAGCGCCTCGACCACCTTGCGATCCATCAGGCGGAAGTCGCCCGTGTCCATGGGAATACTGATGTCGGTGATCTTGTAGATGATCCGGTAGAAGGCCTTCGCGGTGAACTCCTTGAACCAGGTCTCGCCCTTGCGCTCCGAGCGAACCGCGTACACCACCTCGTATCCTTCGCGCCACTTGGCCAGCAGGTCGAGGATCACCTCGGGGGGATCCTGCAGGTCCGCGTCGATGATCACCACCGCCTGGCCCTGGGCATAGTCCGTCCCTGCGGTGATGGCCACCTGGTGCCCGAAGTTCCGCGCAAAATTGACCACCTTGACCCGCGCGTCGGCCGTGTGCAATTCGCGCATGATCTCCAACGACCGGTCCCGGCTGCCGTCGTTGACCAGCACCAACTCCCAGTCAAGCCCCGCGCCGTCGAGCACCGCGGTCAGCCGGCGGTACAGCTCATGCAGGATCGCTTCCTCATTGAAGACCGGCGCAACAACAGATAGTGTCGGGGAATGCAGTATTGTGGTCATGTTGGCTCCATACCTGTGTAACAGCCCGAACGTTCACGATGTGTTTTGCCGACGCCCGCGGCGCTCCAGCAGCTCGAGCGCCCGCTTCGCGCGATCACTCACCGTCCCGCGGATCAGCCGGCTCTTGTCCGCCAGCAGCGACTGCAGTGCGGCATGCGACTCCTCGTTGCCCACCTGGCCCAGCGCCTTCGCTGCGTAGGCGCGCACCTGGGGGTCGCCATCGCCGAGCGCCTGCAGCAGCGGCACCTGGGCATCGGGATGGGGGATGTGCGCCAGACCTGCCGCCAGCGCTCGGCGCACCAGGAGATCCTGGCCCCCCTGCACCAGGAGAGCAGCCATCGGGCACGCCGCAATGGTGTTGCCGATCTGCCCCAGGGCACGCGCGACCGCGCGCACCACACCGGGCTCCGGATCCTCCAGTAAAGGCAGCAGCGTCTCGGCTGTCGTCGGGTCGGCGATCTGGCCAAGCGCCCCCGCAACCGCAATGCGCACCGCGGGCACAGGATCATCGATCCGTTTCTTCAACGCCAGCACCGCGGACTCCCCGCCCAGCTTGCCCAGCGCGCCGGCAGCGCCCGCGCGACGGAGGGGATCGGCATCCGCCAGCGCGCCCTCCAGCGCCGCAAATGCCCGGCCCGGTTCCTGGGCCGCCAGCGCCTCCGCAGCTTGCCAGCGGACGAATTCCTCTTCATCCGCCATGGCCTGGACCAGGGCAGCAACTGCCTCCGGGCTCACCAGGGGATTGCGGCGCAGCGCCTCCGCCGCCCGCCAGCGGCGCACCGGCTCCGCAGCCCGGAGTTCGGCCACGTGGACTTCCTCGCGACCACTTTCCGCCTGCTCGCGCCATGCCGCAACCGGTGCGGTCAAGCGGGACCAAACACCACGCGCACGACCCGCCAGGCGGCGGGCCGTTTCAGTCAGGTTTGAATCAGGTGTCATCAGCCTGTCTTTATCGGAATTCGATCGTCGTCTGGCACGGCGGCGGGAAGTTTCCGCTGGAGTCCACCACGACGACTCGGATGCTGTAGGTTCCCGGCGGCAGGGTGTTAAGCGTACCCAACCGGCCGTTCACCACCGGCGCCTCGCCCCCGTCAAAGTAGGACCAGACCGTAGGATCCGCGCCAGCGCCATATTCCAGCTTGTAGTACGCGAAATCACCATGCGTCGCCGTGCCGCTGATTGCCACCGGCCCGGAAAAGACCTGCCCGATGCTCGGCTGCGTGATCACGGCCTCCGCCGTTGGGCACTGGGGCCTCCGTACGGGCGATTCGGTGGGCGCGGCCGTGCCTGGCGTAGGAGAAGGGCGAGCCGTTGGCAATGGGCGCCTGGTAGGCGTGAAGGTGGGTGTGACGTCAGGCACGGGCAGCGTAGGCGTCGTCGTGGGCGTACCGGCGTTCGCCACCACGACGACAGGCGTAGGCGTCGATTGGTCCGCGGTCAGCTGGGGCTCCACGGCCCTAAACACGACCGTGCTGAGCAGATAAACCGCACCCATGATGACGGCGATGGTGACCGCCGCGCCCCATGCGCCGTACACCCGGTTGAATGCCTGCTCGCGCTCCAGCGCAAAGACAGCGTACCGCCGCTCGTTGCGCGCCAGAATCACCACGCGCAAATACCATAACGCGGCGACCGCGCACGCGCCGTAAATCCAGGGAGAAAACTCCCGTATCAAATCAATGACAACGGCCATGTCTGCCGTTAATCCGGCAACCTCTCCAGTACCCCGCGGATCAGGGCCATCAGCTTCGGGGCCATCTCCCGGCCGGCAGCCAGGACCTCTTCGTGATTGGCCTCTTCCTCGGAATCAACATCGGCAATCGTCGCGTTGCTGATCCCGCTGATGCCCAACACCTTCAACCCCATGTGCCGCGCCACGATCACCTCCGGCACGGTCGACATGCCGCACGCGTCCGCGCCGATCATGCGCAGGAAACGAATCTCCGCTGGCGTCTCGAACGTCGGGCCGCCCAAGCCGGCATAGACGCCCTGCTGGAGGGAAATCCCGAGCCCGGCCGCGACGGCCAGCGCCAGCTTGCGCAGCTCACGGTCATAGGCGTTGTTCATGGCCAGGAAGCGCGGTCCCAGCGAGTCGTCGTTCGGTCCCCACAGCGGATTTCCACCGACCATGGTCATCAGGCCAAGATGGTCGGTGATGAGCATCAGGTCGCCCGCCTTGAGCGCCGGATTCACCCCACCGGCAGCGTTCGTGACGATGAGGGTGCGCACCCCGAGCTGGGCCATGACACGCACGGGCAGCGTGACGCGCTGCATCGGCAGCCCCTCGTAGGCGTGCACGCGTCCCTGCATCATGACTACTTCTCGTCCCGCAAGGTTCCCGAAGACCAGCCGGCCCGAATGCCCCTGCACGGTGGACACGGCAAAGCCGGGGATATCGGCATAGTCGATGCGATCCGCATCGATTATCTCGTCAGCGAGCGCGCTCAGCCCCGAGCCGAGGATCAGCCCGACCGCGGGCCTGTGCGCTGTCTGTGCACGCAGGAAATCGGCAATCTGCAAGTATTCCTCACGCGTGAAGACTTCGTGGTCCATAAGCCCCCCATCCGCCGGACTCAGATCAGGTTCCTGCGGGAAACCTGGTTCGTCATGCGCGCGGGTGCGCGCCGTCATATACTTCGCGCAGCCGCTCGCGCGTGACGTGGGTGTAGACCTGGGTGGTGGAGATGTTAGCGTGGCCCAGCAGTTTTTGCACTTCACGCAGCCCGGCGCCGCCGTTCAGCATGTGCGTCGCGAAAGAATGGCGCAGGGTGTGGGGAGTCACGCGATCTTCCAGGCCAAGCTGCCGTGCATACGCTTTGATGATCAGCCACAGCCCCTGCCGCGTCAGCTTCTCGCCCCGCGGGTTGAGGAACAGAGTGCTATCATCTTCACCATGCCCCGCCAGCGCGGGCCGCCCCTTTTCCACGTATTGGCCGACTGCACGGCAGGCTTCCGCATAGAGGGGCATCACCCGCTCCTTGTCGCCCTTGCCCACGCAGCGCACCGTGCCTCCGTCGAGATCCAGGTCATCCAGCGCCAGCCCGGCCACCTCACTCACGCGCATGCCGGTGGCGTAGAGCACCTCCAACAGCGCGGTGTCGCGCAGCGCCTTGGGCGTGTTTCCCCCCTGCGCGGGCATAGCCAGAAGCTTCTCCACCTCGCCTGGCGTGAGCGTCGTCGGCAGCTGCTTCTTGACCTTAGGTGAGTCCAGCTCCTCCGCCGGGTTGTCCTCGATCGCGCCCGAACGCACCAGGAAGCCGCAGAACGACTTCATGGCTGCCACCTTGCGCGCGACGGTGGCAGAGGCGTATTCGCGCTCCTTCAACCACAGGATGTAGTTGATGAGATCGTCGCGACGGAGTTCGTCCCAGGCGCCGTCGTGCAGGCGTCCACCCGTCGAAACAAAATCATAGAACTGCGTCAGGTCATTCCGATAGGCAGCGACCGTGTTGCTTGAGCTGCCCCTCTCTGCTTCAAGATGGTTGAGGAATTCCTGGATGTTGGCATCCATATGGCGAGGTCTCCCCTGCGACCCATGACGGCGGCGATCGCGTGAATTGGTTGCGGCGCGCATTTTAGCACAGACTTTGCATAAGCAACAAACGGCTTACCGGTCGAAATAGATACTCTTGCCGGTGGCCGAAATCGGGATGCCCATCACGAAGTCCGCATCGATGAGGCCAGCCGCACGCGCCACTGCACCGGCACGATACATGATGCGACTGTCCGCGTTCAGCAGCCCGGCCATCTTGGCTGCCGAACCGAGGGCAATGCCCATGTCCAGCAACCGGTACGCGCAGTTGGGTCCCTTGAACTCGCCCTCGACCGAGTTGATGGGCAAGAGCTCGCAGATTTCGACGCCACATGCGCCGCAGTTGAGCCCGGCCACCGGCCCGTTCTTGATGCCCACCAGGAGCACAGCGTCCGAGGCCCCGACGTTCTTGCCGTCCCGGTCGAAGTTCTTCTTGCCGGTGCGTTGGCCGAAGAGGAGCATCTCTTCCGCCAGCTTCTGCAGCTCCGCACCCTCGATAATCTTGATGACCAGGCAATCTTCGCCCTTCGTCTTGGGCGCAGTCCGCGCCGCCACAGCCATCAGTTCGGCTACGATCCGCAAGTCACTCATGAGTCTTCCTCCAGTTATGCGATGAAGTCAACGAAGAGATACCGGTTCATCTTTGCAGGTCAGGTTCCCCGCGCAGGCTCCGCCATGCCGGCAGATCATCGCGATGATCCCACCAGTCGGGTGCATCGCCCCAGCGCCAGCGGACGAAGTTGGGCTCCCGATCGGAGACAGGTTGGGCGCCGGGCGGGCGCATCCGGTTGGCGATAGCCCCGGCCACGGGAAAATCGCCGAGCAGCTCGAGCAGGCCCTGGTGAACGGGTCGAACATCGTACCGGACCGAACGAAGGGTGACCTGCCACCCTGAAGCCTGGCCCCAGTCGAGCAACACGTAGTCCGCGCGGCCAATTTCCTTCTCACGGCCCCGGCCGTAGCTCACCGTGCCCGGGCTGACGATCAGCGTCTCGCCGCCGTCGATCCGCCGGACCCGGCGCTGCATTACCGAGTGCGTGTGTCCGCACACAATAATGTCGGCATCCGTGTCACCGAGCAACTGCCGCACGCGCTCATCGGTCTGCACCCAGGGCGGCCGGTCATCGCCGGGACGCGCCAGGAACGGCAGGAACGGATTGCCGGGCACCCCGTGGACGATCATCACGTCCTCCACCCGGCCGGCGCTCAATGCGATGTACTCCGGCAGGCCGGCCAGCCACCGCAGCCGCGCCGCGCCCAGCCGCTCGCGCTCCCACTGCACCAACTCGGTCATCAGGGGCTCCTGCCAGTGCGCAGGCCACAGTTCGGTGCCCCACAGGAGCACGTAGAGCTCGGCGTTGCCCAGGATGCATTGGCACGGAAGTGCGGCCAGCAGGTCGACAACCTCAGCACTCCAGGGGAACTTGTAGATCAGGTCGCCGGAGACGATCAGCGCGTCCGGCCGATCGCCGCGCAGGGCCGCGAGCACAGCCTGAAGCCCGTAGAGATTGCCGTGGATATCGCCGAGGACTGCGATCCGCATATCACAACGCCAGGAATCCCTGCCCACTCTCCAGCGCCAGCAGCCGCCCCTTCATGTCGAGGCCACCCGCGTAGCCGTGAAGGGATCCGTCCGACCCGACGACCCGGTGACAGGGGATGATGAGCGGTACGGGATTGGCTCCCAGCGCGGAGCCGACAGCCTGGTAGATGCCCGCCCCACCACCGCCGATCTGCTCCGCGATCCAGCGGTACGCGCGCGTTTCCCCATACCCGATCTGCGTCGAAACGGACCAGACCGAGAGGGCAAACGACGTGTGCCCCCGCAGATCGACGGGCACTGTGAACTCACGCAATTCTCCCTCAAGATAGGCCGTCACCTGGCGCTGTACCTCGTCCAGCAGGGGATGACGCTCCACCAGGGGTGTCTGTGGGTGATGCTCGCGTAGCGCGGCAAGGGCCTCTTCCCGCGTCTTGCGGGGCAGGATGAGACCGCGTACCCCGCGCTCCGACGCGACCAGGCCGATCCATCCCCAGCCCGCCACTTCAAACACGCAACTCACTAATTCCTCACCCATCAGGAGCTCCGCTTCCCCACCGGGATAATTCACTCACCCTGACGCTGTCCACCTGGCCAGCGCCGGGCCAAGACCAACAACAAGAAGATCAACCCTGCGGCGCCCAGCGCAACATATGTGGCCGCAGGCACCCACGTCCGGCTCCAGAACGCCGGTGACATCAGGCCCAGGCCCAGTAACACCAGGCCGACAGGCAGGACGCCGTTGAGGGCAAGGATCAGGCCCACCCGGCGCGACGCCAGTGGCGGCTTCCTGTTCAGGCGGAACGCCAGCCAGCCGGCCAATGCCATCGGCAGGATCACGCCGGCGGTCAGGATCAGGATCCCGAGCAGCCTGGTCATCAGTCGAAGCTGCCGCGCAGCCGCGCGCGCCAGATCCGCCACGCCATCTTGAAGAACAGCGCGCTGTCCTGCACGGGGCGGAAGTGGCTCTTCTTCTCGTTGTAGATGGTCTTGATGGGCACCCAGCCGACCTTCAAGCCCGCCAGGTCCGCACGCAGCAGCATCTCGACCTCGGCCTCGAAGCGGGTGCTGGTGGGCCGGACTTTCTCCATTGCCTCCCGGCTGAACAGCCGGTAGCCGCTCTGGTTGTCGGGAATGGGGCGCCCCATGGCCAGCCTGAGCAGGAACGACCCGACCCGGTTGCCGATCTGGCTCTTCGCGGGCATCTGGCTGTACTGCCGCTGGCCGATGATGATGTCGCCCTGTCCCGCGCGGAACGCCTTGATGAAGAGCGGAATCTCATGAGGGTCGTGCTGGCCGTCCGCGTCCAGGGTGATAGCCGCATCCACCTTCCGGCCGATGGCATAGTCGAACCCGGTGAGCAGCGCCTTGCCCTTCCCCTGGTTCTGTACATGCGCCACCACCTTCGCGCCCGCCATGGCGGCCGCTGCGCCCGTGCCGTCCGAGGAGCCGTCATCGATCACGACCACTGGAACGTGTTGCTGCGCGGCCTTGATGACGTCGCCGATGAAACGCGCCTCGTTGTAGGCCGGGATGATGGCGATGATCTCGCCGCTGGTGGTGCTCATGCGTCTGTCCTTCGCAGAAGGTGAACCGTACGGTGCCGGTGGAATTCTCAGTGTACCCCCGGACGCACGGTGCGTCAAACACCCTGCCGACAACCTGGCAAACAAACTAGCTTATAAATGATAGCAAGTTGTCTTTATCGTCGCCCTGTGCTATGCTTCGGCCATGACGAATCTTCGAGCACCGTTCACGGACGAGCTGCAGCCGACCCGGCGGCGAATCATACTCGCACTCAAGCAGAACGGCCACATGACCGCTGCCGAGCTGGCCGACATGCTCGGAATCACGAGCATGGGCGTGCGCCGCCATCTGACGATGCTCGAGCGAGACCGCATGGTGCGCTATGACCTGGTGCAGCGGGGCAAGGGCCGGCCGTCGTACGTCTACCGTCTCAGTCCGGAGGCCGAGAATCTCTTTCCTAAGAACTACGCGGCGTTGACCAAGGAGCTCCTGGGTTATCTTTCTGCCGACGACGACCAAGAGGTGATCCAGCTCTTCGATCAGCGTGCACAGCGCCGGATTCGCCAGGCAAAGGCGCGCATCGGCGACGGGTCTCTGGCCGTGCGCGTCTCCGGGCTCGCGGACATCCTGAGCGAGGAAGGTTACCTCGCCGAATGGGAACAGGTGGACGGCGATACGTTCCTCCTGCGCGAGCACAACTGCGCCGTCCACGACGTGGCGCAGGAGTTTCGCGCGGCCTGCCGCTCCGAGCTGACGTTCCTGCAGGCGGTGCTGCCCGACGCCGACCTGGACACAACCACGCGCATCGTGGCGGACAGCGCCTTCGGGAACGCCGGCCAGCGCTG
>ENA-UOUL01003791-UOUL01003791.1-bioreactor-metagenome-genome-assembly--contig:-NODE-3791-length-14927-cov-3.820539_pt1 | contig 14927 bp, 9 predicted proteins | sample MGYA00249838_ERZ747220 | MGnify/ENA primary metagenome ERZ747220 (study PRJEB28778, sample SAMN05720191) | bioreactor metagenome | isolation source: Anaerobic biogas reactor | place: USA:Washington...
CGCCCCTGCCAAAACTCTATGTCCGCTTACGCAACGATCCGATATCGATGGTTCCCAACGGCAGCCAGATTACCTACTACATCGATTACTGGGGTGATGGAGTCGGCGTTGTCTCCGATGTGAACATCGCCAACTCAATTCCAGCGGGAACTGTCCTCGTGGCAGGCTCGCTTACCCCGGCAGGCAACAGCTCAGTCTCGGGTCGCAAGATCACATGGCATTATGACACGCTGAATCCGGAGACGGACCACGGCACTCTCTCATACAAAGTGCGAACGTGCGTCGCAATTGATGCTCAGGTCAGCCCATCCGGGGCAGGCGACATCACCTTGCCGCCCCCCAATTGTCCCGACAGCAACCGGTATGTGCCTGGGGTCGCCCTCGCGATCTCCTCGTCCGTGGTCACCGGCTACACCTTCGACACCTGGACCGCCTCGTCAGGGAGTCTCGGGAATGCTGCTTCCCCGGGCACCACGTTCACGCCCGGCAACGCCGACGCGACGCTGACCGCGGTTCTCAATCGGACCGAGACCACGCTGACGCTCGAACCGCCGGTGGGCGGGACAATTTCGGCTTCTCCGGACGCTCCATATTATTATGGAGACGTGGTGACCGTGGAGGCAGTGGCTGCTACTGGCTACACCTTTGCCGGCTGGACGGGCGATCTGAGCGGGACAGACAACCCGACCACGATAACGCTCGACCAAGACAAGACGGTGGGTGCGGACTTCACCTTGAACAACTATAGCCTGACCGTGGCAGCGAATCCGGTCGCAGGGGGCACGACCAATCCGGAAGTGGGCGTTAATATTTACCCTTACGGGACTGTTGTCAACGTCTCGGCCACACCCTCGGCCGGCTACACGTTTGGCTCCTGGACAGGTGCTTGTACCGGCACCGACCCCAACGTCTGCTCCGTGACGATCGACGGCGACATGGATGTCACAGCCAACTTCATCCTGAACGCCTACGAACTGACTGTGGGCAAGGCCGGCAACGGGACCGGAACGGTGACCAGCAATCCGGCGGGCATCAACTGCGGAATGGATTGCTCGCAAGCTTACAACTACAACACGATGGTGACGTTGGCGGCGGCTCCTGCGACCGGGTCGGCTTTCAGCGGTTGGAGCGGCGCCTGCACCGGTATCGGGCCTTGCATGGTGACAATGGACGCGGCTAAGACCGTCACTGCCACCTTCACCGTGAACACCTACACGCTGAACGTGATCAGGCAGGGCACGGGCAGCGGAACGGTCACGAGTGTACCGGTCGGCATTGACTGCGGGAACGACTGCTTGGAGCCCTATAACTACAACACGCCAGTGACCCTGACGGCAGCGGCTGCGACCGGGTCAACTTTTACCGGTTGGAGTCCGCCACTCTGCTTTGGCACAGGTACTTGTGCGGTGAGCATGACTACGAACCGGACCGTAACGGCGAACTTCGCCTTGAACAACTACAACCTGACTGTGGCAGCGAATCCGGTCACAGGGGGCACGACCAATCCGGCAGTGGGCGTTCGTACCTACCCCTACGGGACCGTTGTCGCCGTCTCAGCCATACCTGCGGCTGGCTACACGTTTGGTTCCTGGACCGGCGCCTGCACCGGCACCGACCCCAACGTTTGCTCCGTGACGATCGACAGCGACAAGGACGTCACGGCCAACTTCACCTCGATCGCCCCCACAGATCCCTTAGATGTGGCGGCCAGTCGCAAGGCTGCCGGCATCACGCAGCAGGCAGCCCAGGTGCCGTCACTGTTGCCCCAGGAAAACGTCCTGGGAGAAATGGCTTTGACGGCGATGAGCCCTGTCGTCAACACCGGGGTGACTGTGACATGGCAATACGCTGGAGTTCAATACCAGGCTGTTTCTAATTCGGTCGTCAACGGTATTCAGGTCTACCTGCCCATCATCCGGAGGTAATTCTTCCTCCAGGATGATGGATGCGCGGTTAGCAAGGCCTTCGCAGCCCACTGGAATCCTCCAGTGGCCCTGCGAAGGCCTTTTGTTGCACAGATTCGCTTCCTTTTAGCCCCATTTGCCAGCAATGCCCCCGGGCGTACAGGCTCATCTGGCAGCGTCAGGTCGACTCGATCGACCCGGCGTTGGACCCACTTTCTCCGAAATGGTAGCACCCTTACTTAACAAACTATATACATAGTATATACATATATTGTAAGTTACAAAAATCAAACGGATCAACACAGCACAACTGTGAGATTGAGGAGTGTAAAATGTCTGGAAAACGAAGTGGGTTGAAGTCTATCTTGCTGGCCCTCGTGGTGATCATGGCGCTGAGCCTGCCTATGGCGGCCTTCGGTGAGACAACTAACGGATTCACCAACCTGGAGGACGGGGCTACGGTGAGCGGTACGGTCGATCTGAAGGGTTATGCGGACGATGCGAATTTCATGAAGTGGCAGCTGGACGTCCTGCCGGGCGGCGATGCGGATGCGGCCATCTTCCTGGCAGTCGGTGAGACGGCGGGCGAGTTCACCCAGACGATCGACACGACGGCCTTCCCGAACGGCGAGCATGCGCTCCGGCTGCGTGTGGTGCGGGCTGACAGCAACTACGACGAATACGTCACCAAGTTCACCATCAGCAACCCCTAATCGGGTAAGCGTTTGAAAATAGTGAGGCCTCCGGGATGCCACTGCTCCCGGAGGCCTCCTCGCGTTTTGCGCTGCTGACGGCGCCGGCAAAGCCGGCGAAGGATCTACCGCTTCGGCTCATCCAGCCCGAGCAGCTGCCGGCGATAGAGCTCGTCGGGGCGCGTATGGATGCGCGCGACATCGCGCTCAGACATGAAGCGCGGCCCACCTGCAGCAAATGTACCCAGCAAGATGCGCGCGGTCTTCACGGCCATCGCGGTAACGTCGAGCACCTGTTGCGCGCTTTTGCCCAGCACGATCAGGCCATGGTTTTGGATCAGGATGACCTTGGGCTGCTCGCTGTAGTGATCCTGGTAGCGCTCGATGCGGGACCATACCTCAAGCGCCAACGGTACACCCGGATCGGTATAGCGCACCAGCACCGGCGCAGGTCCACACAGCACGATTTCGTCCGGGAAGAGGCGACCTGCATACGCCTGCTCAAAGCCCGCGGAACAGGTCAGCATGTTCACTGCAGTGGCGTGCGTGTGGCCGATGAAGGTTATGCCGGGCATTTGCAGGCATAATGCGTGCAGCAGTGTCTCTACGGATGGATGGCCTGGCGCAGATCCATCCATCTTGGCAGCAGTCAATCCCGCCTTCACATCAGCATCGGTGAGGTTCTCTCGCTTGACCAGCTCGAGCGCGGCCTCGAAAGAGACCCGAACGAAGCCCGCCCCAGTGATGGTGCGCAGCTCCGTGCCGCTCGCCTTTACCCAAAAGCTATCGTCGTCGATCCGGGCCGAGGTGTTGCCCTCTCCCAGTATCACATAGTCCAGCTCCGGTCGTCCGAGGGCATTGGAGAGGGCCACCAGTTGGGATAGAACGGTCTCGGACTGCGGGCTACGCAGTTCGGACTGCGGGCTACGCAGTTCGGGCTGTGAACTGTCCAGTGTGGTCATGGTTCTCAATCCTCCTCCGCTCTCCTCCACAGCACCTGTGACTCGTAGTCCTTGATGCCGGTCATGAGTGCGTCGTCGAGCGGCAGATCGTGTTGCAGACAGAAATAGTCCCACGCGGCGCCCCAGGGCATGCCCTTCAATGTCTCGTGGAGGGCCAGGCGGCCGGTGTACTCGCCATCGCGCTCCAGGCCGGCCAACCGGTCGAATGGCTCCAGAAGTGCGATGAGGAGCGCTCGCTGCATGGCACGGGTGCCGATGACCCAGGCGGCGACGCGGTTGATGCTGGCATCGAAGTAGTCCAGGCCGATATGCACCCGGTCCAGGAAGGCGCCGCGCACGAGCTCCTGGGCGATTGCCTGCAGGTCGTCGTTCAGGATCACGACGTGGTCGCTGTCCCAGCGAACGCCGCGGCTGACATGCAACAGCGCTTCATCGACAAACGACAGCACTGCGGAGAGCTTGTCGGCAATGGTCTCCGTGGGGTGATAATGGCCGCTGTCCAATGTCACCAGGATCTTATTCGTGATAGCATAGCCCAGGTAGAACTCGTGGGAGCCGACGACGTAGCTTTCCGAGCCGATGCCGAAGAGCTTGCCCTCGACCGCATCCAGGTTGTAGCGCCGGTCCACCGGGTGTGCCAGGATCTTGTCCAGCGAGTCTTTCAGGAGCTGGCGCGGGGTATTGCGGTCCGCCGGGGTATCCTTGATGCCGTCGGGAATCCAGATGTTGGTGACGCAGGGGGTGCCGAGCTCGCGGCCGAAGGACTCGCCGATGACGCGGCAGGCGATGCCATGATCGATCCAGAAGGCGCGGATGGAGGGGTCGTAGCTGGCGAGGGTGAGACCGCTGTCAGCCTTGGGGTGCGAGAAGAACGTCGGGTTGAAGTCCAGTCCATGGCCGCGTTCTTTGGCCCAGGCGGTCCAGGCGGCAAAATGCTCGGGGCGGAGGGCGTCCCGCTCGACCCTGGCGCCCGCGGTCTCGGCGTAGATGGCGTGGAGGGCCAGCCGGTGCCTGCCCGGGATCAGGGAGTACGCCTTGTCCAGGTCCTGCCGCAGCTCTTGCGCGTTGCGCGCCTTGCCGGGGTAGTTGCCGGTGGTTGCGATCCCGCCGGTCAGCTCGCCGCCCGGATTTTCGAATCCTCCTACATCATCGCCCTGCCAGCAGTGGAGGCTGATGGGGATGGCTGCCAGCCTGGCCAGGGCGGCGCCGGCATCCACGCCGAGCGCGGCGTAGCGCTCAGCCGCCAGGCCATAGAGATCACGAATCTGCCTATCCGTCGCGTGGTTACTCATGCTTCTCTCCCCTCGATAAGAATTGAAGATTGAAGATCGAAGATGCGGAGGCTGCTGGCGCAGCTGAAGCTGCTGTGGCAGCCTATAGCCGCTGTTGCTCCCTGGCCCGCAACAAGTATCATACCACTTCCGCCTCCCCTTCGATCAACTCCGCGAGGCGGGCGTACGCTTCATCCCACCCGCCGGCCGGCCCTGGCTCAAACACCAGCACGTCGAACGAATTCCGCACGACCTCACGCGCATCCGCGTAGGAGCCCAGGAGGTCCAGGGCCACAGCCTGCACGAGGATGTTGCCCGCGGCGGTGGCTTCAACCGGGCCGGTGATAACCTCACGGCCGGTGGCGTCGGCGGTGAAGCGCGAGAGTAGCCTGCTTTGCGTGCCGCCCCCGACGATGTGGATTGGCTCCAGCCTGCGGCCCAACGTTTCCTCCAGCCGTTCCAGGACCAGCCGGTACTTGAGGGCGATGCCCTCGAGGATGCAGCGGACGAGCGCTCCTTTTTCCTCCGGCACGGGCTGGCCGGTGCGCCGGCAGTAGGCCCGAATGCGTTCGGGCATGTCACCCGGGCTGGCGAATGCGGGATCATCCACGTTGATGACGCAGAAGAACGGGCTTGCGCCCGCGGCCATCTCGGTCCATTCGGCATAGGAGCGCGGCTCGCCCTGGCTGGCCCATGTCCGCCGGCATTCCTGAAGGAGCCACAGCCCGGTGATGTTCTTGCAGAGCCTGAAGGTTCCTCCGACGCCCCCTTCGTTGGTGAAGTCATGGGCCAGGCTATGGGGGGTGATGACCGGCTTACGAACCTCGGCGCCCATGACCGACCAGGTGCCTGAGCTGATCCAGGCGAAATCGTGGCCCTTGGCGGGCACTGCGGCGACGGCCGAGCCGGTGTCGTGGCTGGCGGGTGCAATGACGGGCACGGGGCCCAGGACGTCGCTGACGTTGGCCAGGCCGGTATCCCACCGGTCGTCTGCCAGAGAGGGCTGCAGTGGACCCAGGATGGTGCCGGCGGGGATGATCTCGCCGAAGATGCCCGTGGGAAAGTCCAGGGCTTCCAGGAGCGGCCGGGCCCAGGTCTCCCTGCGGGGATCGTAGCACTGCGTGGTGGTGGCGATGGTGAACTCGCAGGCGGCTCGGCCGGTCAGCCAGTAGTTGAAAAGGCTGGGCATGGGCAGCAGTGTCGCCGCGGTCTCCAGCTCGGGCGCGCGAGCCAGGGCCATGGCGAGCAGTTGGTAAAGGGAGTTGATCTGCAGGAACTGGATGCCGGTCTGCTCGAAGATGGAGGCCCGTGGGACGCGGGAAAACGCCTCCGCGAGCATGCCATCGGTGCGACTGTCCCGGTAGTGATATGGGCTGCCGATCAGGCGGCCATCCCGGTTCAACAGGCCGAAATCGACACCCCAGGTGTCTACGCCGATGCCGGCCAGGGGTCCTTCCCGCGCGGCCATGGCGATGCCCTGCAGCACCTCGCCCCACAGCCGGAGGACATCCCAGTGCAGGCTGACGCGACCGTCCCTGGCCGGCACTGGGACCGGGCCGTTGGGGAAGCGGTGAACCTCAGACAGGCTGAGCCGCTCCCCATCGAACCGGCCGAGGATCACACGGCCGCTCTCCGCGCCGAGATCCAGGGCCACGAGGTTGGCCGTGCTTCCCGTGCTTTGCACCATAAACGCCTCCTCACGTAATCAGGAGATGGGGCTTCTCCGCCAGTTGCGCGACGCGCTGCAGGAAGCGCGCGGCGGGTCCGCCATCGACCAGGCGATGGTCGAAGGTGAGACTGAGCCAGACGCGCTCCCGGGGTTCGACGTGATCGACCACCCAGGCCGGCTGCGTGCTGATGCGGCCAACGCCGAGGATCGCACACTCAGGGAGGTTGATGATCGGCGTGAATGCATCGATGCCGTGCATGCCCAGGTTGGTCAGGGTGAATGTGCTACCGGTCAGTTCCTCAGGCGTGCACCGGCCGGCGCGTGCGCGTTCAGCCAGATCGACCGTCTCCGCGGCCAACCGGGCCAGGCCCTTGCGATCCACTCCCCGCACCACCGGGACGATGAGCCCGCGTTCGGTGTCTACGGCAAGGCCCAGGTCGATCTGCGGTTTGAGTACGATCGTGTCGCCGTCGAGAGACGCATTGAGCCGGGGATGTTCGGCCAGCGTCCTGGCCAGGATGGCCAGGAAGAGATCGTTGTACGACACAGCGACCCCGTCCGTCGCGAGCTGCCTGCGCAGCGCGACCAGGGCCGTCGCGTCCACCTCGGTCGTCAACGTGACTGCCGCGGTCTCCCTGTGGCTCGCGGCCATGCGCTCGGCGATGAGCCCGCGCATGCCCGAGAGGGGGATGACCTGGGGGGCGGACGGAAGATTGAAGATTGAAGATTGAAGGTGGTGGGCATCGGACGCTGCTGAGGCATCGGACGCTGCTGAGGCATCGGACGCTGCTGAGGCATCGGACGCTGCTGAGGCAGCGTAGGCCGGGCCGGCTGCAGCCGCTTGGACATCTTCCCGGGTGACCTGGCCGCGCGGTCCGGAGCCGGTCAGGGTGCGCCAGTCGATGCCTGCTTCTTCGGCCAGGCGCTGGGCAATGGGCGAGGCGGTCTGGGGGCCGGGCGGCGCAGGTGCTTCGGGGGGACGGGGGCGGGCGGGGGCTGACGGGGGCGGACACGTAGGTCCGCCCCTACCGGCGGGTTGGTTCAGCATTTCTTCCAGGTAGGCTTGCACGTCGCGTTCGATGATCGCACCCTCAGGTCCGGTGGGAGTCACGAGATCCAGCGGCACACCCTTGGTCTCGGCCAGGCGCCGGGCGCGCGGGGAGATAAAGATGCGGAAGGAAGACAGCGGGGGGCGACCGGAGGGGTCGTCCCTACGATCACCCGGCAGGGAGCCTGCCTTGGCATCGGACGCTGTCACGACATCGGACGCTGTCACGACAGCGTGGGGCGGTTCCAGCCGCACGGCTGCCTCGATCGTGGCAATGGCGGTAAGGACCTTGACCTGGTCGCCTGGGGCCGCGCGGACCTCCCGCAACACGCCGCTGGCAGGCGCCTCCACGTCGAGGGTCGCCTTGTCAGTCTCGACCGCAAACAGGGGCTCGCCCTCGGTCACGGCGTCGCCTTCGTTCTTGTACCAACTCACCAGGGTGAGCGTATCCACGGTTTGCCCCAAGGGCGGGACCAGCACTTCACTCGTCATGGCCGCCTCTCACTTTCCGAGCAACGCCCTGGCTGCTGCCACGACTCGTTCGACGCTGGGGACGTAGAACTGCTCCATCACCGGCGCGAAGGGGGGCGGGACGTCGGGCGCGGAGACGCGCTTCACCGGCGCATCGAGCCAGAAGAACGCCTCGTCCGCAACGATGGCGGCCAGGTCACCTGCCCACCCGCCGGTAAGGTTGTCTTCCTCCACGATCACCAGCCGGCCGGTCTTCTTCACCGACTCCAGCAGCAGCTCCTTGTCGAGCGGCACCAGCGTGCGCGGGTCGATCACCTCGGCCTCGATGCCCTCCTTCGCCAACTCCTCGGCTGCAGCCAGGGCGCGGTACATCGTTAGCAGCTTGCCGACGATGGTCACGTCCTTGCCGGGGCGGCGGATGATCCCCTTGCCAATGGGAACGACATAGTCTTCGTCCGGCACCTCGCCCACCGGGCTGAGCGCGCCGCGCTCGGTGCGTGGGCCCTTGCTGCCGTAGAGCAGCTTGTGCTCGAACATGATCACGGGGTTGTCATCGCGCACCGCGCTTTTTAACAGGCCCTTGGCATCGTAAGCCGTTGCCGGCGCCACCACCTTCAGGCCGGGAACGTGGCAGAAGAACGCCTCCAGGCTTTGCGCGTGTTGCGAGCCGCGGGCGGTTGCGCCGACCGGCGCGCGCATGACCATCGGCACCTTGGCCACGCCGCCTGACATGTAGGTCATCTTGGCCGCGTTGTTGACGAGCTGGTCCATCGCCAGGAAGAGGAAATCGGAGTACTGCACATCGGCGATGGGGCGCAGGCCGGCCATGGCTGCGCCGACCGCCACTCCCGCCAGCCCCAGCTCGGAGATGGGGGTGTCGAGGATGCGCTCGTGGCCGAACTCGTCTGACAGTCCCAACGTCACCGTGAACGCGCCGCCGAAGCCGCCGGGGATGCCGATGTCCTCGCCGATGCAGAAGACCGCCGGGTCGCGGCGCATTTCCTCGCGGATGCCCTCGCGGATCGCCTCAGCAATGCTCATTTGGGTCATCGGACACCTCCGGACGCTGCGGCAGCGAATGGCACGGGGCCTTCACCCCAGAAGACATCCTCCAACGCCTCTTCGGGCGCAGGGGACGGGCTGCTCTCGGCAAAGGCGACGGCGTCATCAACCGCTGCCATAACCTCCTGTTCGATCTGCGCCAGCGACTCGCCGGTGACGAGGCCGGCCTCTTTCAGGTGGGCCGCCATGCGCAGGATGGCGTCGCGCGTCGCCCAGTCGGTCTCTTCTTCCTTCGGGCGGTAAGTGCGGGGGTCGCTGCGCGAGTGGCCGCAGTGGCGGTACGTCTTGCACTCCAGCAGGGTCGGACCGCCACCGGCGCGCGCCCGGGCGATGGCACGGCCCGCGGCCTCGTAGACCGCCAGCACGTCCATACCGTCGCAGATGTCGCTCGCCATACCGTAGGATGCAGCGCGCTGGGCGATGTCCTGGATCTTGAAGGTCACGCCCACCGGCGTCGAGGCGGCGTACAGGTTATTTTCAACCACGAACACCGCGGGCAAATCCCAGATCGCGGCCATATTGAGCCCTTCGTGGAACGCGCCCTCGTTCGTCGCGCCGTCACCCATGAAGCCCACGGCCACGCGGCCCTGGCCCAGCCGCTTGCACGCCAGCGCCAGCCCCGTTGTCAGCGGGATGTTACCGCCGACGATTGCAATCGCCGGAATCATCCCGACGGTCATGTCGCCCACGTGCATCGATCCGCCCTTGCCCTTGCAGCAGCCGGTGCGCTTTGCGTAAAGCTCGGCCATGATTGAGCGGAGGCTGACCCCTTTCGCGATCGAGTGCCCGTGCGGGCGGTGGGTTGAGGTGGCGTAGTCGTCAGCCGTCAGGTGGGCGCATACGCCGGCCGCCACCGCCTCCTGGCCGATGTAGAGGTGCAGGGTGGAGGGTATCTTGCCCTGCATGAACAGATTGTTGCAGCGCTCCTCGAATCGCCGGATGGTAAGCATGGAGCGGTAGAGGGAGAGCTGGAGTTGAGAATCCGCCATGGTGGCTATTACTCCTGGTTTGTACTAAATTCCTTTGTCTGCGAACTTCGGATGGAACTGCTCGCCTGAGAAGCCCCAGCGCGTCACGGGGCGTTTGCGGATGCCCCATGTCTTGAGCGCGGCCATCAGCTCCGGCTTGTCCTGCGCGGCCTGATCCAGGGGGATGCCGGCCATCGCGGCGTCGATTGACTGTCGGAACGCGACCGCTCCCGCAGTGTAGCCCATCGGATGGCCCAGCATGCCGCCGCCGGCCATGAAGATCATGTCCGGGCCGTTCTCTTCCAGCATCGGCGGCACCGCGCCGGGGTAGATCCCCGCGCCCGGCATCGGGAAGATCGGCTTGATGTGGTAGAACGGCGCGTGCAGCATCTGCGAGGTGCGCAGGCTTTCTTCGGCCGACGCGACAGGGATGCTCGACCAGATGCTCGGCGTGAGCATCATGTCCGCGCCGCACAGCCGGCAGATCTTGGCGAGCGACGGGAAGTTCATTGTTGGCAGCAGCGCCAGCAGATGCGACACGTGCAGCAGGATCGGCGCGGTGATCTTCGGGTCCTCGGCCAGCACGCGCAGCACCGACGGACCGGCCGAGTAGGCCAGCAGCAGGCCGGTCGCGCCCATCTCGCACGCCTTGCGTGCCTTCTCCTGGACGCGGTCCGCCTCGTCCGTGATGCTGACCATGTAGAGCGTCTTGTGGCCGGTCTTGGCTTCGGCCTTCTTGAGCGCCTTGAGCACCGCCTCGAGCCGCGCCTCGAACGGGCAGTTTGCCAGCTCGGTGCACATCTCGTCGTCCTTGCACAGGTCTGCGCCGCCCAACGCGCTCTGGTAGACCTGGTTCGCGGTCTCCTCCGGCGTCATGCCCATCTTCGGCTTGATGATCTGCAGCGTCAGCGGCCGTTCGTACACGCCCAGGATCTCGCGCACGCCCGGGATGCCGAACTTCGGCCCGTGAAACTTCTGGGCCAGCTTCTGCGGGATGTAGATGTCCAGCAGCCGCATCTTGGTGGGAAAGGCGAAGCAGTTGCCCGCGATCGACAGCAGCAGCATCGGCACGTTGACGTTGACATCCCACGCCGCGGTCGGAAAACCGAGCTGGATGATCGCCTTCTTCGTGCCTTTTGGCGCGGGGACCTCGTAGTAGCCCAGCACTTTGCTCATCAGCCGCTCGCGCACGTCAGCCGTAAGTTCTTTGACATCCATCCAGCTCGACGTCGAGCCTTCGGCCGCCAGGCGCTCCACCTGGCCCAGGTGATCGATGAAGTCCTGATCCTCCAGCGTGTCCTCGATATAATATGTGCCGACGATCATGTCGTCGCCCGGGATCACGCTTTCCCACATGAAATCGAACATATGGGGATCATACAGTTCCTTCATGACAGCTCCTCCCTCGACAGGAATGTAGCCTGTATATACAAGCAGACATGTATATAGTAACAGTAGGAGCACGACTTGTCAAACTGGTACTTGCCGGGCGTCCTACCCGCTGCGTGCCGAGAGCGCGAAAAATTCCCACTTGACAAACAGGTCCGCGCCGGATACACTGAGCCAACTTGATTACTTGTATGCACAAGTGCGCGCCAGGAATGCGATGAACGAGACGATTCAGATGGGAGCGCAGCGTATCAACCGGGACCTGCCCATTCCCTACTACTTCCAAATCGCCGAGATCTTGCGCGGCATGATCGCGGATGTCGAAGTCGGGCCGGACGCCGAGGTCTCGCTCCCTTCCGAGAACGAGCTCTGCGCGCTCTACGATGTGACCCGCGCGACTGTGCGCCATGCCCTGGAGTTGCTCGAACGCGAGGGCCTGATCTATCGCAAGAAGGGGAAGGGCACTTTCCTGCGCCGCCGCGTCCAGCTCGATCTGGCGCGCCTATGCTCGACCACCAGAGACATGCAGGCACGCGGCTGGGTTCCGGGTACACGCCTGCTCAGCATGCGCACGCTCATGCCATCCCCGCATATCCAGCACCAACTGCGGAGCGAAGCCACTACGCCGGTGTGGGAGATCAACCGGCTGCGCCTGGCCGATGACGAGCCCATCAGCCTGCAATGGTCTTACCTGCCGTGCCAGCGTGTACCCGATCTGGACCGGCATGATCTGACCGGTTCGCTCTACGAGACACTCTCTAGCGCATACGCGATCGAATTGCGCACTGCCGAGCAGGTCATCCGCACGCGCATGGCGACAGGCGAAGAAGCGCCCCTGCTGGGAGTTCCCGAAGGCGCACCCGTGTTCGTGATCGACCGGACCAGCTACGACCAGGCGGGAAATCCCGTAGAGTATCTCCACGCGCTCTGGCGCGGCGACCGCTACGACCTGCAGATCCGGCTGTCGGCCTGAGCTACCTGGCCGAATGAAGGGAACGGCGTGGCGATGCCATGAATCGTCGCGTCGACCTGGCAATGGGTTGCGTCCGTACCTTCCGCGAAGGTCGTCATGCCCTAGCCCGCCAGCTCCGCACAGAGCCTGGCGGCCACCCTGCGGGCATCCTGGCTGCTGGCGCCGTCGTCCAGGACGCTGCGTGCCAGCGCCAGCGCCTGCGCTAGCCGGCCGGTCTTCGCCTCGACCTGCGCCAGCCCCACCTGGGCGTCCAGCACGGCCGGCTGCGCCCTGGCCTCCTCGGCCCACTGCTTCGCTTCCTCATAGCATCGCCGGGCCTCTTCGATCTCGCCCAGAGCCAGGGCCGTGTCGCCCAGGTAGGTCAGGGTGCGGGCAATGTCCCAGCCGACGACGAAGCCCTGGTGCACCTCCAGGCTGCGGTGTAGCCTGTCCCGCGCCCCGGCTGCGTCGCCCCGGGCCAGGGCCGCCAGCCCGAGAAAACGCAAAGCCGTGCCCATGCCCCAGCGGTCCCCCAGCTCCCGGCAGATCTTCAGGCTCTCCTGCAATGAGGCTTCTGCCTCCTCGTTGTATCCCAGCGCAATGGCCGCCGGGCTGATGAAATTCAGGCCCAGGGCCAGGGTGCGGGGGTCGCTCTCCCGGCGCAACGCGCTCAGACCGCGGCGCATCTGTTCGTAACCGGCGCGTTGATTGCCCCTCAGATAGACCACATGACCCAGCAGGAAATCAAGGTACGCCGCGCCCCAGCGATCATCGACCTGTTGTGCGCAGAGCAGCGCCTCCTCTCCAGCGGCCTGGGATGCGTCGAGGTCGCCGGTCATGTGCAGGATGATGTTGCGAATCAGCAGCGGGCGCACCAACAGGTCCGGATCGTCCAGAGTACGGAGCAAATCGAGGCTCTGAGCGGACCGTTCCAGCGACTGTGGAAAGCGGCCCTGGCGCATGAGAAGCAGGGCCTGCTGCGCCCTGGCCTCGCCCATCACTCGGCAGCGTACGGGGTCCTCTGCCCGGTCGCGCGCGGCTTGGATCGCGGTCTCCAGCAACGCAACGCCCTCATCCAGCCAGCCTGCCAGCTCGAAGAGACAGCCATAGCAACGCACCGCGCGGGCAAGCACATCGAAGAGCCCCCGGCTCACGGCCCAGTCCCAGGCTGTACGCAGGTTATCGATCTCGTCCAGCAGGGCGCGCAGGTTCTGCACCTGGGCTTTGCTGCGCAGGGCCGGCTCGCATCCGTCCAGCAGGGCCAGGTAGAAACGGCTGTGGCAGTCGCAGGTTTCCTTGCAGACAGGCGTCTGCGAGAGATTGGCGTAGGCGTATTGGCGCACCACCTCGTGCAAATCGTAGCGCCCGCCGGCGCTGCGACGAATGAGGGACTTGGAGGTCAGCGCCAGCAGCTCGGGAAGACTGGCCCCGGCCACCTCTTCGGCCGCCGACCGCTCGAAGCCACCCTGAAAGATGGCCAGCCGGCTGAGCGCGTCCCGCTCCTCCGGCGATAGGAGGCGCCAGGAATGGTCGAAAACCGCGTGCAGGCTGCGCTGGCGCTCCGGCAGGTCGCGCAGGGATGCCACCAGGAAGTCCAGGCTGCGCTGGATTTCAGCCGCTATCTCCTGGCAGCTCAGGAGGGGCGTCCAGGCCGCGGCCAGCTCAATACCCAGCGGCATCCCATCCACCATTCGGCAGACCTGAGCCGTCGCGGCCAGTTCGTCTCCCTCCAGGACGATCTCCGCGCCGGCGCGGCGGGCGCTCTGGTCGAAGAGACGGATGGCATCGTAGTCGTAGGCGCGGTGGAGTTGGTCGGGTGGGGGGACGGGCAGGCCCTGGGTGACGAAGACGTATTCGCTTTGCAGGTGGAGCCGCTCCCGGGAGGTGGCCAGGAGCTTGACGCCTGGTGCGTGCGCCAGCATCTGGCTGAACAGGCTGGCGCCGGCCAACAGATGCTCCAGGTTGTCCAGCACCAGCAGCACCTCCATGCGGGCCAGATGGCCGAACAGTTGCAGCCGCAGCTCTGTCTGGCCGCGCAATGTCAGGCCCATGGCCTCAGCGATGGCAGGAACGATGGCGGCAGGTGAGCCGACCGGCGCCAGCGGCACGAACCAGATGCCGCTGGCGAAGCGAGCTCGCTCCCGGGTCGCGACCTCGATAGCCAGGCGGGTCTTGCCGATGCCGCCGGGGCCGGTGAGGGTGAGCAGGCGGCAGAGAGGATCAGCCAGCAGCCGGCCCAGGCTGGCCAGCTCGTTCTCGCGGCCGACCAGGGGCGTCAACTGCACCGGCCAGTTATTCACCGGAGCGGAGCCCAGTTCGGGAGCAGGGACTGGAAGTGGGACCGGTGGCTGTGGCAGGGCAGGCGGGGACAACCGTTGGCTTGCCATTTCGCCGCGTGCTGCGCGCATGAAGGCATCTAGCTCGGCTTCGTCGACCTCCAGCGCGCCGGCCAGCAACCCGGCTAACTGCTTGGAGGGCCGGCGCTCGCCGCTCTCGATCTTGCGCAGGGCGAAGACCGAGCAACCGGCACGCTCGGCCA
>ENA-UOUL01003794-UOUL01003794.1-bioreactor-metagenome-genome-assembly--contig:-NODE-3794-length-14924-cov-4.083114_pt1 | contig 14924 bp, 16 predicted proteins | sample MGYA00249838_ERZ747220 | MGnify/ENA primary metagenome ERZ747220 (study PRJEB28778, sample SAMN05720191) | bioreactor metagenome | isolation source: Anaerobic biogas reactor | place: USA:Washington...
TAACCCAAGAGCTGTCTTCAAAAACGGCAACCAGCGTCTCAACCGCCGATACCCCCGAACCTGTTGATCAAACTACACCCACACCAGCGCCCCCACCGACCGACTTAATCATTTGGTTGCCGCCAGAGATGGATCCAAACGGGGCAGGCAGCGCAGCCGAATTATTGAAAGCCAAACTAAATGCCTTTTCAATTGCCAATGACAAGATCGAGGTTGTCGTCAGGATTAAAAATGCTACCGGCGCAGGGGGCTTACTGGATGCACTCACTGCTACAAGCGCAGCAGCGCCAGCCGGCTTGCCAGACTTGATCCTCTTACCGCGCAAAGACCTTGAAACAGCAGCGATGAAGTCGCTTGTTTACCCCCTGGATACGTTAACTAAAGTTGTTGATGAAGACGATTGGTATCCTTACGCGCAAGATATGGCACTGATTCAAGGTGTCATCTACGGCATCCCCCTCAGTGGTGATGCGCTGGCAATGGTTTATAACCCCGAAAGTATTAATCCCTTACCTGGGGATTGGAATGCATTGGTTGAGGGAAACGCTGAGGTCTTGTTTGCCGCGGATGATCCGCAGGCAGCGCTCACCACAGCCCTTTACCTGGCTGCTGGGGGTGCCGTGCAGGATAACCAGCGCCGGCCGACCTTAATTGCTGCGCCGTTAACGCAGGTCCTTAAAGCCTACAAGGAAGGTGTGACTGCAAATGTGTTCCGTGAACAGACCTTCACGCTGCAATCAGAAAGCCAGGTCTGGCAGGCGTTTGAAAATGCTCAAGCCGGTGCAGCCATTGTCTCAGTTTCACGCTACCTGCAGGAAGATCAGAAGGGTATTAGCTTGGCGCCTTTGCCCCCAATCTCAGAAATTAACCTGACCACTGGTACAGGCTGGTTACTGGCTGTGTCCACGCCTAACCCCGAACGGCAGGCCTTAGCCACTGCTTTGGCGGAATCTTTGGTGGAGCCTGCTTTTATGTCAGAGTGGACTTTTGCCAGCGGAAAGTTACCAACCCGGCCTTCCGCCTTAGAAAGTTGGCAGCCAAATGACCTGCGCACCATGCTCAATCAGATTTCCATGATGGCGGTTGTGCAACCTTCGAACACCATTACCAGCAGCATTGGACCAATCCTGCGGGATGCAACCCTGCAGGTCTTACGTGAGCTGGTTGAGCCAAGCCAAGCTGCCAAAGTGGCCGAGGAAAGTATTCAATGAGTGATCGACAGCTCCAAAACCCCAAGTCAACTGGGCCCTATCATATTTGGCCAGGTGCATCGGTGTTGCTTATCGTGCTTTCAATAGTTGTCCTCATATTGATGTTTATCGCCTGGGCAATGCCGGCGGCCACACCTAGGGCGCCCGAAAGCACGCTTACACTTGAACAAACCGAGATCGGTGTAACTGCCACACCAGACCCAACGCTCCTCACCCCCACAAACGGCGTAAATACATCCGAAGCAGAAGTTGGCTATGCCAATGGCATTATCGTTATCAGCGGGATGTTGATGTTGATTTTGTTATTGGCTACCTTGAGAGAAGTGCTTTGGCATCACAAGAAAACGACAGAAGGCCTAGACCCAGACGCCCATGACTGATCGATTAGATGCTTTTAATCAATACCGCTCGCAGATGAATGAGCGCATCACCCACATTGACCATTTAGGGATCAAGCGCTTTTTCAACCTAGATACCCAGGCTTATACCGACGCAGCCCTAGATGCGAAAACCAAAGAACTGCTGGGCTTGGTAGCTTCACTTGTGTTACGCTGCAACGACTGCATCGATTACCACATCATGCAGTGCGTTGACCTTGGTTGGACCGACGCAGAATTATTTGACGCCTTTAACGTGGCGCTAGTTGTCGGCGGCAGCATTGTTATCCCTCACCTGCGCCATGCCGTAGAGAGCTTGGATCTGTATAGATTGAAGCAAGAGAAGTAGAAACAGCTTCAATTTATCCACTTTTCAATCAGCAACCAGATTTATAACTTTCACCCTCCAAAAACAACCTGGCCAGTTTATAAGTAGCACCTTTTATTTTTAGGTAAAGTGGTATTTGAAGTTGTAAATTATTAAGAATTACCTTTATAAACGCAAAGATTGTTTGTATTTGATCAATTTGCTTATTTACAATTCAGTTTCACATAATTTGGGTTAAGGAATCAATAGAAAATCTATAGGTTGGTGTTTTGGGGGGGCAGTAGACTAATAATATAGTCCTATATAAAAGGAGAAATTAAAATGGATAATGAAAACAGTGTAATAAGTAAGAATCGTTGTAGGTCAATTCACCATCACCACGGCAGTTCAGGGGATGCTGTTTATGGATTGGGTATGATCGGCGCGGCTGTTTTTTACATCAGCCAGGCTACTACCTTCTGGATGGGTGCTTTGGGATTACTAAAAGCTTTTGTTTGGCCGGCCTTTTTGGTCTATGAAGCCTTAAGCGCTTTATTGTAACCAGGCGAAAGTTTAGGAGTCAAGCCACCGCAAGCAAGTGTAAAACAGTGGTAAACTGGAATTTTCCTTAACCAGGTAAAGATATTAAATTTCCAAGATATTTTTGGTGTTTAGGTAACTTTTTTATATAATGTAATTGTCCAACCCATCTAATCACAAGCGGTGATTAATTGGATAGAACAAATTTCGAGATGATAAAAATTTCGGAGTTAGCAAATGCGCCACTTAAGTGGGTACAGCCGCGCCTGCGGTGGCATTTTGAACTGTGCTTTGGGGAGACAATTATTGCTACATTAAGATTTCAAAGTGCTTTTAAGACTATTGCCTGGGCTGAGAGCGGTGATGGCAGTTGGGTATTTAAACGCTTTGGATTTTGGCAAAATCAAGCTAGCATCTGGGAATCAGGCACAGAGAAAGGAATCGCCATTTTTAAACAGCACACCTGGAAAAGAGGGGGCATACTAACATTTAACCATGGCAATCAGTATAAAATTAGGGCCAATTTCTGGTTTACTAAGTTTGACTGGCTGGACATGGAAGAGAATCCCTTGGCGACCTTTAATATGGGTGGTTTCTTCAAGCAAAATGCAGATGTGGAAGTTTTGCCGCGTGCTGCCACTTTGGCCGAATTGCCCATACTAGTCTTGTTTGGGTGGTACATAATCTTAATGAAAATAAGGGATGCTGCCGTGGTAACTACTGCTGCTGCAAGCTGACGAACAATTCTTTAAGTGCGCTTTTAGTGGCTGTAAAAAGCCTGCCCCCCAACCTTGACCTTCCCCGGCAAGCGCTCACCCTGGTAAGGCCGGCGCAGTTCTAACAGGTTCAGCACTTCATAGCCGCGTTTCCTCAGAAACTCAATGATGGCCGTGTTATTTGGGTCAACCCAGTTATAAGGGTCATCCCCGCCGCGCTCCTGGGCTAATTTCTCTGCTTCAGCATACAAAAGCCCCGCTACCCCGCTTCTGCGAAATTGGGGTTGAACGTACAGTGACTCTGCCCACACCACCTCATCCTCTCCCCGGCAGACCAAATAACCAGCCAAATCGCCATCCTGTTCTGCTAAAAAAATCGGAAAATCTTTCTGATGATATTCATCAAGCTCAGATTTAGCTTGCTCTAAGCTCATACGCTTGTCACTACCGCGCAGGGCAGATAATGCAGCTCGGAAGTCTATGATCAACCCGAGCAGCGCTGGGTCATCAGTGTTTTGTGCAAGGCGAATATCCATAAGGCTCCTGGTTTATGTTTGATTTCTGCATAATCATTTTACCAACCTCGCTAATAAAGTGGTTTGATAACAAAATGCCCCTTGTAAATATGGCATGATTTATAATTGCATTGATTCATAAGGAGATGCCCCATGACTGATCGCATAACCCGCTTTATCACTGCCATTAACGATGCAAATTTGGATGCGTTTGTATTAAACCCCGGACCCAGCCTGACCTACCTCACCGGGCTGCACTTTCACTTGATGGAACGCCCCACGGTAGCCCTGTTTACCGCCAGCGGCAAGATTGGCTTGGTTTTACCGATTCTCGAACGCGAGAAGTTGAACGGGTTGCCATTTGAATTTGAAATGTTTCCATTTGGCGATGACCCAGCCACTTGGGGCAGCGCTTTCCAGCAAGCTTTAGCAGCATTGAATCTACAGCATGGCAAAATTGGCATTGAACCAACCCGCTTAAGGGTCTTAGAGCTGCGTTTTCTCGAAGCTGCTGGCAGTGCCCAGTTTGTTGATGGCAGCCAGGTATTAGCAGCATTGCGCATGTCCAAAGAACCTGGAGAAATTGAAAAAATGCGCCAGGCAGCCCAGATTGCGCAAACAGCGCTTCTGGAAACCCTAAAGAGTGTTCGCATAGGCTTGAGTGAGCGTGAAATTGCCAGTGAGTTGGTGATCCAGCTTTACCGGGCTGGCTCAGATATTGAATTGCCCTTCCAACCCATTGTGAGCAGCGGGTCAAACTCTGCCAATCCGCATGCAGTGCCCTCAGATCGCCTGCTGCAAGATGGCGACCTGCTACTGTTTGATTGGGGCGCCAGCAAGGACGGCTATTTCTCAGATATCACGCGCACCTTTACGGTCGGGCAGGTAGATCCAACCTTGTTAGAGATTGGTGCGGCAGTTTTAGCTGCTAATTCTGCTGCCCGGGGGACTGGGAAGCTGGGCATATGCGCTGGCGATGTGGACTTTGCTGCACGCGATGTAATTGAAAAGGCCGGCTTCGGTGCATATTTCATTCACCGGACAGGCCATGGCTTGGGCATGGAAGCCCATGAAGCCCCCTATATCTTTGCAGAAAACGATTTAATCCTCAACGAGGGTATGACCTTTACCATCGAACCGGGCATATACCTGCCTGGTAAAGGCGGTGTGCGCATCGAAGACGATGTGGTGGTCACTGCCAATGGCTTGGAGAGTCTGACGGACCTGCCCAGGCATGTATTACCAATAGACTTATTTCAGGCATAATTGCAATGCATCCACGCAGGGATCTATATTTCATGGCGGCATCGCTCATGTTTTGGGGCATGGGTGAAGGCTTGTTTTTTATCTTTCAGCCGCTTTACATCCAGGAATTTGGTGCAGACCCAGTTTTAATTGGCACGATATTGGGTGTTACTGCTGCTATCATGACCTTGGCACAGATCCCTTTTGGATACCTATCAGATCGTTATGGCAGGCGAAATATACTTTGGTCAAGTTGGCTGCTTGGTGTAGGCGCAACCTTGACCATGGCGCTCGCTAATAGCTTATCGGCTTTTGTTGTGGGTTTGTTATTATATGCCCTGACAGCTGCCGTCCTGGCCCCGATGAATAGTTACATTGCTGCGTCAAGGGGAGATTGGTCAGTTGGCAAAGCGCTGACCTTTATCTCTGCCTCTTATAGTGTTGGCGCTGCCTTTGCACCGATGGCTGGTGGGATGATTGCTGAGCGCTCAGGTTTACGCTCGATTTACATTATTTCCACAGTGATTTTTGCAATCTCAACTATTTTGATATTTTTTATTCGTAAACAGCCAGTGGAAGCACCAGAGCCTCACACCAAAAAGTTTGACATGTTGCGAAACAATCGTTTTGTTTTGTCGTTGGGCTTGATTGCTGTGATTACCTTTGCCACCTATCTCCCGCAACCCCTTACCTCGAACTTTCTGCAAAATGAACGCGGCCTCTCCTTATCTAATATCGGTCAACTTGGCACCGTGATGAACATCAGTAATGTTGTCTTCTTATTACTACTAGGTCACATCCCCGTGATCAGCGCTTTTGTGATCGGGGAGGTGGCGATGATTGGCTTCACGCTGCTGTTGTGGCTGGGTAATGGCATGGCATTATTCGTCTTGGCATATGCGCTGCTGGGTGGTTACCGCCTCAGTCGCTCCATTTCCTCAGCCTTCGTCCGCCCCCTTGTTAAAGATTCACAGGTTGGCTTAGCCTTTGGCTTTGTAGAGACTGCCAGCACCACAGCCATTGTTTTAGCGCCAATCGTGGCTGGATTCTTGTTTGATAAGGACCCGCTCAATGTATTTCGCGTTAGCCTTGGGATATTAGTGGCTGTTTTGATATTGACATTGCTTGCAATGAATTTTCGTGGGGCAGTGATGAAGCGGCTTTCAAGCTTAACTAAAAAGTAGCGTTTTAGGAAAAATATGAAATTATCTTTTGTGCGTCTTGTCTTAGGTCCACTCCAAAATAATGTCTATTTGCTTGGCGATGAAGACACTAAAAATGCTGTTGTAATAGATCCATCCTTTGATAGTGAACAAGTAATAACAGAAGCCAATCGCCAGGGCTGGATCTTGCGCCAGGTCTGGTTGACGCATGCCCATTTTGATCATATTGTTGGGGTTGATACAATCCGGAATGCTTATGACTCGCCATTACCTGTTGGGATGCATAAAGATACTTACGCCTGGACAAAAGCAATGTCAGCGTCTAAGCCGCTCGGCTTGCCGGTTTTGGTGCTCCCTGAGCCAGAGCTGTATTTCTCCCATGGCCAGTTACTGCCCCTTATGCCTGGTGGGCAAAATGGGGTGGTTGAGGTCAGAGAGACGCCCGGTCATAACCCAGGCTCGGTTATTATCTTCTGCCCAGCGCTTGAAGTTTGTTTTTGTGGCGACGTCATTTTCCGAGAAAGCATCGGCCGCACTGACCTGCCCGGGGGCGATTATGCACAGCTTATAAGCAGCATCAGGGAACAGGTGTTTTCTCTGCCAGAATCAACAACGCTGCTTCCCGGCCACGGACCGCAAAGCAGCGTTGGATATGAAAGGCAATTTAATCCTTATTTGGCGTAATTAACAGCCCTTGTCTCGCGGATGACCGTCACGCGAATCTGTCCAGGGTACTGCATGGTTTCTTCAATCTGGTTGGCAATATCCTTGGCAATGCGGTGTGCTTCCACATCATCCACGTCCTCAGGCTTCACGATGATCCGAATCTCACGCCCGGCCTGGATGGCATAACTCTGCTCAACACCCTTAAAGGAATTGGCAATGCCTTCCAGCGCTTTGAGGCGTTTGATGTATTGCTCGAGGTCCTCGCGCCGTGCGCCGGGGCGGGCGCCTGAAATGGCATCCGCAGCCTCTGCGATGACTGCCTCAACCGAAGTTTGATCCATCTCATGATGGTGTGATGCAATTACGTTGACAATTGCCGGGCCGACTCCGTGCCTTTTGGCAAATTCTGCGCCAATCATGGCGTGCGTTCCTTCGGTGTTGTGGTCCATGGCTTTGCCCAGGTCATGCAATAGTGCCCCGGCTTTAGCCACTTCTACGTTCGCGCCGAGTTCTGCAGCAATCACACTGGCGATCTTGGCTGTTTCAACAGCGTGTGCCAGTTGGTTCTGACCATAAGAGGTGCGGTATTTGAGCCGCCCCAGCTTTTTGATGATCTCAGGATGAAGCCCAGGAACACCAGCTTCATATGCAGCTTCGGTTCCGGCTTCAATCATATCTTCTTCCATCAGCTCGGTTTCTTCTTCCAGCAATTTCTCAATATGGGCTGGGTGAATGCGCCCGTCCACAACCAGGCGGCTGAGCGTGCGGCGGGCAATCTCGCGGCGCACCGAGTCAAAACAAGAGACGGTCACCGCTTCGGGGGTATCGTCCACGATTACATCCACGCCTGCAGCCTGTTCAAACGCACGAATATTGCGCCCGTTGCGCCCCACAATTCGCCCTTTCATCTCTTCGTTGGGCAGGATAACCAGGGAGGTCGTAACTTCTGCAACTTTGTCTGAGGCAACCCGCTGGATCGCATCAGCGATCAATTCGCGTGCTTTGACGTTGCCAGTTTCGCGGGCTTCGGCTTCAATCTGGCGGATGATGCGGGACATATCTGCCCGCGCTTCCTTTTCCACTTCCGTTAAGAGCACCTGGCGGGCTTCCTCCGTGGTCATTTGTGAAACGCGCTGCAGCTCTTCCAGGCGCTGGGAATAAATGCCTTCAATTTCATTGGCGCGCCGGTCTATGCTGCTTTGGCGTTTGTTCATCGTTGCTTCGCGTTGCTGCATCTGGTCAAAGCGGCGGTCAAGTTCCTCGCGGCGTCTGACCAGGCGGTCATCTTCTTTGTTCAGCTCACTGCGCTTGTGGGCAATGTCACTTTCTGCCTGGCGGGTTATTTTCAGGGCAGCATCTTTGGCTTCTAATTCAATTTCACGTGCCTTCTCTGTAGCCTGGAGAAGAACAGTCTCTGCTTTTATTTCTTGTGCTTCCAGCTTGCGGCTTATTTTGCCTTGCCTAAAGTAAAAACCAATAAAGGCGCCCACAACTAAGGCAACCACCGCAGACACTATCGGCACTATCCAACCTAATTCTCTCAACATCTTATTTGCTCCAATTATTCATTTTCTTTTTGCACATCGCCTGCAGCTTCAGTTTCTTGCCAGAGCCTTTTCAGCACTGGTTCGATCACCGTGTATGGAAAACCACGCCTTGCCAAAAAGCTTCCTATTTTGCTTTTGAAAGTGTGCCAATCGCTTGTACTTAACTTAGAAGCTTTAGATAAACCAGCTTTGTATGCCAATTTTTCCTCTTCTATGCCAGCAACTGCAAGTGCTTCTTGTATCGTGTCTTCGCTCACGCCTTTTTGCAGCAGTTCATACCTGAGCATGCGATGGCTGCGAGGTCTGAAGGTGTTTCGATTTTCTATCCAAGTGTGTGAAAAACTAGGATCACCCAAGAGCTTCTCATCCTTCAACCTTGCGACTGTTGTTTGGGCTAAGGCCTGTGAAAATCCTTTTGCGGTAAGCGAATCTAATACTTCCCGTTCGGACCGAGGCCGGAAACTGAGATAGTGCAGCGCTTTCTGATAGGCTGTTTCAACCTCATCTTGTGAACGCAGTTGTTCAATCGCCTGCTCGTCAATTTTTCGGCCTACTTCTAACCAGGCAGCGGTGATGCGCGATAATGCAAAAGCATACTCACCGTCAAGGTAAATATTTACCCTGGCAGGGTTCCGTTTTTGTGCCCTGATCGAAGTAATTTCCTTATCCATTTTAAAACAACTCAGCCATGGCGCTGTCTCACGACCATGGCTGTTGAAAGGATAAGTTTATCCACTTCGCGTTGCTTCGGCCATTAAGGGCGAATCAACTAAAAGCGGTGTGATATGCAACTATCGCTATGCAATTTGCTGGTACTAAAATAGGTCAGCCAAATATCTGTTGGCTGTGTTTAGCCTGTCAATAACAAAAACACTTTCCTGTAAAACCGTGTAACAGGTTTTGGACTAATTATAAAAAAGCTCACTGTTAATAGTCTCATTTGCACTTATTTTAAGTACCATCATATGCCAGAAATTTAAACCTGGCGCTGCATTAATCAAACTCACTTCAAATACCATGGTCTCAACTGCAATTTCAGCAGTCTTGAAGACCACCATACATATTTTCTACCTAAATTATACAATAAAAATATTTAAAATAAGGATCAATATGATATGGATTGCCCTTCTTTATAAATTTTCATAAACAGGCGTGCATTCTCATGCTAAAATACAAGCATGAACACCATTGATCAAAATACGCCTGATAGCTTAACAATCAAGAAAGCCAAGAAGGAATCCCTGTGGCAGGTTTACATCCCCATTGCTTTATTTGCTGTCTTGATCATGATTGCTGCTGTTTTAGTGGCTTTGAATATCAATCAAAATAGCACTGGCTTGCGGCACTGGGCTGATTTATCAACGATATTGGTTATCTTGCCGGTTATGGTGATGAGCCTGTTTTTATTCATCCTGCTCATTGGCTTGATTATTGCCGTTTCGTACTTAATAAAAGCTCTTCCAAAGGCTGGTTTGCGAGTGCAGGGTTTTTCTGCCCAAATATTAATGATCTTAAGTGGCATATCTGATTTATTTACGCGGCCAGTTATTCAACTCAAAAGCGTCATTGCCATGCTGCAGGGGTTGTTATTATCCCTTATTGGAAAATCAAAGCGAGGTTAGAGAATGGACTCAAAAGTTAAAATTAGAACATTGGTAATTGGTACCATCATTGGCGCAGCGGTTGGCGCTGGGGCAGCCTACCTGATGCTGGAACATGCTGAGGAACTGCAGGACGCGCCGAAAATGACAGCCAACCAGGGCATTCAAGTAGGCTTGGGTTTATTAGGGCTGCTAAAGCTCATTTCTGGTTTCGGTAAAGGATAATTCGCGCAGCATAGCGCTGACTGGCCATTCCATTGTTTGAATTATTATTTTTAGGCACTTCCGCATCCGCGCCGTCAATCCGACGCGGCTTATCTGCCCTGGTTGTAAAACACGAGGAGTATCGCTTCCTGGTCGATTGCGGTGAAGGGACCCAACGCCAGATTTTACGCTCTGGGGTGGGCTTCAAGCGCCTGAACCACATCCTGCTCACGCATGGTCACCTGGACCACATCCTCGGCCTGGCTGGTTTGATGTCCACCTTTATGCGCTGGGAAGCTATCGATGAAGTCAATATCTATGGCAGCCGGCATACCCTAGACCGCGTGGATGACCTGGTCAACGGGGTGGTGTTGCGCGGAACAAAACCGCCTATGCCCATTAATTTGCTCGAGATTAAACCAGGGCTGATATTCTCCTCTGAGCGTTTCCAGGTAACTGCCTTTGAAGTGAATCATCGCGGCTCTGATTCCCTGGGCTTTGCTTTTGAAGAGTTTTCCAGGCGGCCATTCCTACCCGAGAAGGCTGAAGCCTTGAAAATCCCCCCCGGCCCCTGGCGCAAAGACCTGGTGGCTGGCAAGGTTATCAGCCTGCCCGATGGCCGCGTCATCGATCCCGAAGATGTGCTGGGACCAGAGAGGGTCGGTACTAAGCTGGTGGTTGTGGGGGACGTGGGCAAGCCGCACAAGCTGCTCGAGCAAGTCCGAGATGCAGACGGGCTGGTCATTGAAGCCACATATATTATGAAGGAAGCTGATCTGGCAAGCCAATTTGGGCATACCACCGCCGCAGACGTTGCCAATTTAGCGCTTGAGGCAAATGTCAAAAATTTATACCTGACGCACATCTCGCGCCGCTATCGAGACCAGGATATAAAAGAAGAAGCTGAGGCAATTTTCCCCAACAGCTTTGTTGCACACGATTTTGACGTCTACCAGGTCAGGCACGAAGACTGACCTTCATCCCATTTCTGTTTGTAATTAACCTAAGGAGCCATCATGGATTTTATTGAACGAATCAAGAACGGGGATGTTTTAGTATCGGATGGCGCAACTGGCACCAACCTGCAGCAACGCGGGCTGGCGCGCGGTGAGGCTACTGAAAGCTGGGTGCTTAACCGCCCCCAGGAAATCCTCGCCTTGGCGCAAAGCTTCGTCGCAGCCGGTTCAGACCTAATCCTGACTTGCACCTTCGGGGCCACCAGCATTCGCCTGCAGGCAGCCAACCTGCAAGACCAGGTTGAGGCAATTAACCTGCGGGCTGTCGAAATTGCCAGGCAGGCTATGAGCCCATCCAAGGGATTTGTGGCTGGCTCGATTGGCCCCACTGGGCAAATGCTGCAGCCATACGGCACGCTCAGCTATGACGAGGCTTTTGCTGCTTACAAACAACAAGCCGCCTTGCTCGCCCAGGCTGGCGTGGATTTACTGGTAATTGAAACCCAATTTGACATAAACGAAGCCAAGGCAGCTGTCATGGCAGTGCGCAGCGTTTCTGACCTGCCCTTGGTTTGCTCTGTTAGCTTTGACCGCGGCAAGCGCACCATGATGGGCGTCAGCCCAGCTCAGGTTGCCCAGGAAATCGGGGCATTGGCGGTAGACCTGCTGGGAATCAACTGCGGGCGCAGCCTGGAAGACAACTTAGCTGCCCTGAAACTCCTGCGTGCTGAGACCGACAAACCCTTGTGGTTTAAGCCCAATGCTGGCCTGCCCAAATTAGATGACTCGGGTCAGCCTGTGTATGACGTCATCCCATCTGATATGGCTGAACAGGTGCCGGCATGGCTGGCAACGGGCGCGCAGGTCGTCGGCGGGTGCTGCGGCACCAGCCCCTCACACCTGGCGGCTATTGCAGCTGTAATTAAATCTTGACAGCTAATCAATAAGACGCAATATCAAATACCAATTCTGGTCTTGCTCTTTCTGCCTCGCTTCTGCGCGTCAATATAGGCCAAGTATGCGGGGTTGGTTTTATGTTAGAATCCCAAGTTAATATGAAGGTTGAAAAACTGGTTTTAGCGTCTAATTCTCCGCGCCGGCAGCAACTCATCAAACTCCTCGAGATACCTTTTGATGTCCGCCCTGCCGATGTTGATGAGCGCCAATTTCCAGGTGAGACCCCGGAAGATTACGTGCGCCGGCTTTCGCTTTGCAAGGCAAAGGCCATCACGGCCACACCGACCGAGGTGATTATTGCCGCGGATACCATTGTGGTCCATGGTGAGCAGGTGCTTGGGAAACCAACCGATGAACATGATGCTTTTAGGATGTTAAGCCAGCTGCGTGGCGATCAACACGAAGTTTTCTCCGCTGTGACCATGATTGATAAGCACGCCGATATTATCTTGACTTTATTGGCAAAAACGGATGTTTTTATGCGCAATTATTCGGATGCAGAAATCAAGGACTACATCGCCACGGGTGACCCGATGGATAAGGCTGGTGCCTATGCCATCCAACACTTTGGCTTCAAGCCAGTTGAGCGCATCGTTGGCTGTTATGCCAGCGTGATGGGTTTCCCGCTCTGCCATGTTGCCCGCACGCTGCGCCGTTTTGATATCGACCTAGCAGCAGATGTGCCCGGCCAGTGCCAGGCACTGTTAGCCTATCACTGCCCGGTTCATGAAGCGATCTTGAGTTACCAAGAATGACCAATTAGTCATCGAGTAAATATGAAGCACAAATTTCTTCTCATTATCATCATCATTTTTATTGTAGCGGCTTGTGTACCCTCTGCCACACCGGGGGAAGAGCCGACAGCAGCCTTTGAACTGCCAACACCAATTATCCGCCTGACCCAACCCCCAGATGCAGAATCTGCTGCGGCAAGCTTCCTGGAGGCCTGGAAAGCGGAAGAGTATCAAAAAATGTACGACACGCTTACCTCCCTGACCAGGGATGCCATCACCTTTGAAGATTTCGAAAAGACTTACCGCAACGCCGCCATTGCCATGACCATGCAAAGCATGGATTTTCAAGTCCTTTCCAGCATGCTCAATTTGAGTACAGCCCAGGTAAATTACCAGGTCGATTACGAAACAGCCTTGCTCGGTACAATCAGCCGTCAGACAATCATGAACCTGATCCTTGAGGATGGCGCCTGGCATGTCCAATGGGACGCCAGCATGATGCTGCCAGAACTTGCAGACGGAAATTATCTTGAGCTGGTGATCGAAGTGCCCGCCAGAGGCAACATTTACGCCTCAGATTCTTCTGACAATTACCCTTTGGTCTCCTTTGAAGATGTCGTGACGATCACAGTGACCCCTGGAAACATCGAAGAGGGCACCGAAGGAGACATGGTAGCGCTTCTTGCTGAAATCCTGATGCGCACAGAAGACAGCATTCGGTCGGAATATGCCGATGTGGCTGGATACCAATATGCGATCATCGGCGATATCACCGCCGATGTCGCTGAACAATATTATGACCGGCTGACTGCCTATGCCGCCATTGGGCTGGAAAGTTTCAAGGCTCGTTTTTATCATGACGGCGGCATCGCCCCTCATGTTACTGGCTATGTATTGAATGTGCCGGCTGAAAATCTGGAATACTACCAGCGCCTTGGCTATACCGGTGATGAAAAAATTGGTTATTCCGGTTTGGAAGCCTGGGGAGAGGAATATCTGTCTGGAACCCACGGTGCCGACCTGTACGTGAAAGATGCGCAGGGGCAGGTTTTGACCAAGATCGCCGAGGAGGAAGCCAAACCAGCCCAGTCCATCTATACCACTATCGAGAGCCAGCTGCAATACTGGCTGCAGCAGAGCATGGGCGATAACGTTGGCGCGATCGTAGTGATGGAGCGCGACACAAGCAAAGTGATCGCCATGGTTTCCAACCCGGGTTATGATCCGAACGTGTTTGTAGGACCCTATTACACCTCCTATTCCATTGCCGAGGTGACCCAGAATCCCTACAATCCGATGTACAACCGGGCGGCACAGGGTGTTTACCCACCAGGCTCTGTTTTCAAAATTGTCACCATGGCTGCCGCCCTGGAAACAGGCGTTTTTACCAAAGATTACCCCTATTTCTGTGACAGCCTCTGGTATGAGCTGGATGGATGGGTCGGGAAAGACTGGACCTACGACAAAGGTTTTGGCGCATCCGGCTTGCTGACGCTGCAACAAGGTCTGATGCGCTCCTGCAACCCCTGGTTCTGGCACATCGCCTACACTCTTTGGAACGATGGCTACCGCACCGCTATTCCGGATGTTGCGGCTGGCTTTGGGCTCGGAAAGCCGACTGGGATCGAGATCCCTGAATTCGAAGGCAACATCAATATGACTCCAACCGACATCAACGAATACGTACAGATGGCGATCGGACAAAGCACGCTGCAGAACAGCCCCTTACAGATTGCCAACTTTGTGGCGGCTGTCGGTAATGGCGGCACACTCCACCAACCTACTGTGGTGGACCGGATCGGTCTGACTGGTCAGGACCCGGTTTACCAGTTTGAACCAGTGGAGATTGGCAAATTACCGGTTACGCCAGAAAACCTCGAATCCATTCAGCAAGCCATGCTCATGGTCATTCGCAATCCAAGCGGCACAGCCAATTTCCAATTCGGAAATTACCCATGGAATATCGCCGGTAAAACCGGAACGGCAGAAAACTCAACCGGTACACCGCATGCCTGGTTTGCCGGATATACCTTCGAAGAAAACCCTGACCGACCGGACATCGCCATTGCGATCATCCTCGAAAACGCGGGGGAAGGTTCAGAAATGGCAGCTCCGCTCTTCAGGCGGATCGTCTCGCTCTACTTCTCGAATATGGAAAACGCCGGTGGCATCATGCCCTGGGAAT
>ENA-UOUL01003795-UOUL01003795.1-bioreactor-metagenome-genome-assembly--contig:-NODE-3795-length-14922-cov-3.665207_pt1 | contig 14922 bp, 8 predicted proteins | sample MGYA00249838_ERZ747220 | MGnify/ENA primary metagenome ERZ747220 (study PRJEB28778, sample SAMN05720191) | bioreactor metagenome | isolation source: Anaerobic biogas reactor | place: USA:Washington...
TACGGGTGCTCATCTGATTGAATGACTCGACGAGCACGCCAATTTCGTTGTCGGCATCGATTTCGATGCGCACGTCGCCTTCGCCCTCTGACATTCTGATGGCAGCTTCTGCCAGCAGATCGACCGGAGTCTGCACCATGCGCGACAACAGCCAGGTTGACCGAAGCGCCAGTAACAGGCCGATGATGTAATAGACCACCGTGCTGTTGACGACTTCCTGGCTTTTTTCTTCGAAATAGCGGTTGGAAAATACCATGCGCAGAGTGCCGCGCGGCTGGTTGGTTCTGGCGTCAAAAATCGGATTCGCCACCACAACAGTCGCAGGCAGATGTGTCAGGCCACCACGGGTCATCGGTGCTTCGTTTGACGATTCAGCGATGAGCGAATTCCTGGGCGGTCAGAACTCCTATGGTGGCTTTGCAGCCGCCGCGCCAAGCGTCAACGCACGCTTGATGCAGGGTTCAGACGACGCGATTCAGCGCGCTCTCAACGATCCTTTGAACTCATACCTGGAAGGAACGATCACCCTGGATGAAATGTGGGACCTCTGGAAAGATGCTGTCCGCAATGAATTCCCGGATTTGATCATTGAGTAATCTGAAAATTCGATAAAATATAGTGATGAGTCAGTACAATTAGTGTACTGACTCATCAACCCATGAGACAACTAATAAGGGAGCGCGTATGTTTAAAAAACTAAAATATGATCATTATGGTTACCTTTTTGTTGCCCCGTTCATCATCGGTTTTTTAATTTTTGGTTTGTATCCGGTATTAAACACCGTCTTTTTAAGTTTTACAAACCGAACACTCATGGCGCGAACCTATGAAATTACCTGGTTTAAAAATTTTCAACTATTGTTCGCCGATAAAACCTTTTTAACAGCCGTAACGAACACCTGGGAATTGTGGTTGATGAACTTCATTCCCCAGATGGGCATTGCCTTTTTGCTTTCCGTCTTTTTTACCAACTTGCGACTAAAAATTAAAGGTGTTGGCGTTTGGCGCATGATTTTCTATATGCCCAACCTGATGATGGCATCCGCTATTGCAGCTTTGTTCTTTTCTTTGTTCTCTTATTATGGTCCGGTCAACCAATTTATTGTTCGCTCCGGTTTTGTTGCTGAAGCCATCGATTTTATTCGTAAGCCAAGCTGGATGCGCGGCTTGGTTGTGTTTATCCAATGGTGGATGTGGTTTGGTCAAACAACAATTCTGTTAATGGCTGCCATGACCGCGATCCCAGTGTCATTGTATGAAGCAGCCCTGGTTGACGGGGCTGGATCTCTACAGATGTTCTTGCACATCACCTTGCCTTTGATCAAGCCGGTGATGATTTACATTCTGGTTACGTCTTTGGTAGGAGGGATGCAGATGTTTGATATTCCATACCTACTGACAGATGGTAGAGGTAGTCCTGGTAATTCGATCCTGACCAATACCATCAACATGTATATGAAATTTCACAGCAGTAAGGGTCATATCGGTGCCGCCTCAGCCGTCGGCCTGGTGGTCTTCCTGATGACCAGCATCGTGGCACTGCTGATATTCTTCTTGTTACGCGAAAAGCATGATGAGCCTGTGAAGAACGGCAATAGGGAGAAGTAAAGATGAATCTAAGCAATCATACCCTTACTAACATACAACGATTTTTTGTTTATCTCTTCCTGGTGGTTCTCGTGGTGATCACTCTGATACCAGTCTGGCTATTGATCGTCAACGCAACACGCTCGACACTTGAAATCCAACAAGGCATCAGTTTACTTCCCAGCAAGTATCTGATGACTAACTACAGGATTTTGTTGAGCAAAGGTCTTGATCTACCTCTGGGTTTCATGAACAGTCTGACCATCGCTGTTCTCACAACCGTTATTACCGTGTACTTCTCGATGCTGACCGCCTATGGACTGGTGGTGTATAACTTTAAAGGGAGAAAAACCCTTTACAACTTGATGCTGGTGCTGGTGATGATACCGATGCAGCTTTCGATCATTGGCTTCTACCAATGGATGTCAAAATTGGGTTTGACCGATTCTTATGCCTCGCTTATTTTGCCTGGCATTGCCTCGGCTGGGTCGGTTTTCTTTGCCAAACAATATCTCGAATCAATCATGATCCAGGACCTGATTGATGCTGGTCGCATAGACGGTGCCAGTGAACTGAGCATCTTTCACAAAATTATGCTGCCGATTGCCGTGCCTGGCATGTTTACCCTGGGCATTTTCGCCTTTGTGGCCTCGTGGAACAACTTCTTCAATGCCTTCATTTTGATCACGACCCGCAATAAATACACTCTGCCAATGTTGATCCAGACACTCAGGGGTGACGTCTACCGGCATGAATATGGAGCTATTTACCTGGGCTTGGCCGCCTCAGTGGTGCCAATCATCATCATTTACTTTTTGTTCTCGCGGTACATTGTCAACGGCATTTCGATGGGTGCTGTCAAGGAATGAGGTCAGACAGACAAGCCCTCTACGTCGCGTTATGCGTAAAACCCAGGCTTGATCGAGCCTGGATTTTGCGTGAACATCGAGAACTTTCCATTTATAGAACCTGCTTGTAGGCGGAGGATATCCAATGCGTTTTGGTTTTTTTGACGACGAATCCAAAGAGTATGTAATCACGCGCCCTGATACACCTTTACCCTGGATCAATTATCTGGGTAAAGATGCTTACTTCGGACTTATTTCTAATACAGCCGGAGGGTACTCCTTTTACAAGGATGCCCGCCTGCGGCGTTTGACGCGCTATCGCTATAACAACAGCCCCCTGGATATGGGCGGACGCTATATCTACCTGCGGGATGCTGATAAGGGCGACTATTGGTCTCCCAGCTGGATGCCGACGCGCTCTGCTTTGGACAGCTATGAGTGCCGTCACGGCTTGGGCTATACCAGCATCAAGTCGAAGAAAAATGGCATCCTTTTTCAAGGACGATACTTCGTTCCGCTGAATGCTTCTCTTGAAGTCTGGGATGTAAGCATCATCAATGAACGACCTGAAGCGGCCGACCTGGACCTGTTTTCAGCGATCGAATTTGCCCTTTGGGATGCCTGGGATGACTCGACCAATTTCCAACGCAACTTCAACACCGGTGAGGTGGAGGTCTTAAATCTTGGGACAAATGCAGCTGTAGAAGAGCGATCAACGCTCTATCATAAAACGGAGTATCGGGAAAGGCGCAATCATTTTGCCTACTTTGCCTGCTCAGAGCCGCTGGCTGGTTTTGATACGCAGCGTGAGGATTTTCTGGGAGCCTACCGGGGTTGGGATCAGCCTTTGGTGGTTGAAAAGGGACAATCCACCAATTCCGTCGCACACGGTTGGCAGCCCATCGGCTCCCATCACCTTGAGCTTAACTTGAAAGCAGGGGAAGCCAAGCGGCTGATCTTCTTGCTTGGGTATCATGAAAATCGAGGCGATGAAAAATTTGATCCGGCAGATTCAAACACGATCAACAAAGTGACTGTTCTGCCGATCATTCGTGAGTTTCTGGCAGCAGAACGTGTTGATAAGGCTTTTCAAGAGCTTAAAGACTACTGGCAAGGCCTACTCGGCAAATTTATTGTGGACACTCCCGATGCTGATACCAACCGTATGGTTAATATCTGGAACGCTTACCAATGCATGATCACCTTTAACATGAGCCGTTCCGCCTCTTATTTTGAGAGTGGTATCGGGCGCGGGATGGGTTTCCGTGATTCTACCCAGGATTTGCTGGGTTTTGTGCACATCGTACCTGAAAGAGCCCGGGAAAGGCTGCTCGACCTGGCAGCCACGCAACTTTCCGACGGCGGCGCTTTCCATCAGTATCAGCCGCTGACCAAACGCGGCAATAATGACGTGGGCTCAGGCTTCAATGACGATCCGCACTGGTTGGTTTTGGCCACCGCAGCTTATGTCAAAGAGACTGGTGATCTTAGCATTCTTGATGAAATGGCACCTTATGAGAACCAGGAGGGCACTGAAATGCCGCTGTTTGAGCACTTGCAGCGCGCTGTTCAATACACGCTGGACCGCCTGGGACCGCACGACCTGCCGTTAATTGGCCGGGCGGATTGGAATGACTGCCTGAATCTGAATTGTTTTTCGGACACACCCGGTCAATCCTTCCAAACCACTACCAACCGGGATGGCGGCACTGCTGAAAGTGTCATGATCGCCGGGTTGTTTATTTTGTCCTGCCAGGAAATGGCTCAGCTGGCTCCACTTTACACTCCAGGACTTGATGGCAAATCTTTTGAGGTAAAGGACGCAGCTTTCTTCACGGAAAAGGCTAAGGAGATGGAGAAAGCCGTCTGGGAGGCGGGCTGGGATGGAGAATGGTTCCGGCGCGCTTATGATGCCTTTGGGGAACCGCTTGGTTCTCACCTGAACGACGAGGGTAAGATCTTTATCGAACCACAGGGGATTTGTGTCATGGCTGGTTTAGGCATAGAAGACGGGAAAGCCCGTCAGGCGCTGGACGCGGCGCGGGAAAGGTTGGCAACGCCACATGGATTGGTCGTTTTAAATCCTGCTTTTACACGCTATCAACTGCGTTTGGGTGAAATTTCATCCTATCCACCCGGATACAAAGAGAACGCAAGCGTTTTCTGCCACGCCAACCCCTGGATCATGATTGCGGAAACCGCTATTGGCAGGGGAGACCGGGCCTTTGACTACTATAAACGTATCAACCCGTCAGCCAGGGAAGCAATCAGTGAAATTCATCGCAGTGAGCCTTACGTATACGCCCAGACTATTGCCGGCAAGGACGCGCCCACGCATGGTGAGGCCAAAAATTCCTGGCTGACCGGAACTGCCAGTTGGAATTATGTGGCCATCACCCAGTATATTCTTGGCATCAAACCTACGCACGAAGGCTTATCTGTGCATCCGGTCATTCCCCTTGATTGGGAAGGCTTTAGCGCTAAACGCATCTTCCGGGGGGTGGAGTACAACATCAGGGTTGAAAGAAAGAGCCCGTCTGAGTCGATCCGGTTGATCGTGGATGGCCAGGCAATCGAAGGACATATAATTCCCATTCCACCTCAGGGTACCCGAGAGGTCGACGTGCTGGTGGAATTGGGATAAAGACAAATAACTATTTGATAGAAACTATCAGAAAATATTGAGAGAGAAAAAAGGAGAAATTCAATGAACACTTTTTTACCGAAACCCGAAGATAAATTTACATTTGGTTTATGGACGGTAGGTTCAACCGGGCGCGATCCCTTTGGCGGTCCGGTACGTGATCCCAAAAGCCCGGCAGAACTGGTCTACTTGTTGGGAGAGGTTGGCGCTTATGGTGTCAACTTCCACGACAATGACCTGATCCCGATCGATGCCACACCGGCTGAAGAAGCAGCCATCAAACGCGATTTCCGCAAAGCTCTGGATGAAACCGGTTTGGTGGTGCCAATGGCGACTACCAACTTGTTTGGCGACCCGGTTTTCAAGGATGGAGCTTTTACCAGCAATGATCCCAAAGTCCGCGCTTACGCCTTGCAGAAGACCATGCGCGCCATTGACTTAGGCGTTGAATTTGGCGCTAAGATTTATGTGTTCTGGGGCGGACGTGAGGGTACTGAGACTGACAGCAGCAAGAGCGCGGTCGATTCGATCAAGCGCACCCGTGAAGCCTTGAACTTTTTGTGCGAATACAACCTGGACAAAGGCTATGGCTTGAAGTTTGCCCTGGAAGCCAAACCCAACGAACCCCGTGGGGATATTTATAACTCCACCACCGGGCACATGCTCGGCTTCATCGCCACTCTGGATCATCCTGAGATGGTGGGTGTCAACCCAGAAGTCGCCCACGAGCACATGGCAGGCTTAAATTTCATGCACGGCGTAGCCCAGGCATGGGAAGCCGGAAAACTCTTCCATATCGACTTAAATGACCAGTATCCCGGCCGCTATGACCAGGATCTGCGCTTTGGTTCGCGAGACCTCAAAGCGGCTTTCTACCTGGTGAAGTTCCTTGAGGACGTGGGTTACAGTGGTTCCAAACACTATGACGCCCACGCTTATCGCACCGAGGATTATGAAGGTGTCAAAGATTTCGCGCGCGGTTGTATGCGGACCTATCTGATGCTGAAAGAAAAAGCCGCTCAATTCAACGCCGATCCTGAAATTCAAGCCATTTTGGCAGAGATCAATGCTGAAGATCCCGCCCTGGCGGCATTGTTTGGAAAGTATTCGCCAGAAAAGGCTGACGCCATCAAAGCATTGGATTTGGACCGCATAGCCATTGCCAAACGCGGGCTAAAGTATGAACGCCTCGACCAGCTGACCATCGACCTCTTGCTGGGTATGCGTTCATAGACTTAAAACCTAAACAAATAATAGAGAGTGAGAATCATGACTGTTAACCCCACCCTGATCAACAAGCGTGTCAGCGAACTAATGGCGCGGATGACCCTCGAGGAGAAAATTCGCCAGCTGGGCGGATATTGGTTTTTTGAGCTCCAGACCAAGGGACAATTAGACCTGGCAAAAGTGAAAATTAAGCTGAAAGATGGGGTGGGGCAACTCACGCGCGTTGCCGGCGCCGGTAATTTAGCGCCCCTGGAGGCTGCCAAAGCTTACAACCAGGTGCAGAAGTTTCTACTGGAAGAGACCCGCCTGGGGATACCGGCCATAAACCACGAAGAATGCTGTGCCGGGTTGATGGCGAAGGAGAGTACCGTTTATCCGCAAATAATTGGACTGGCCAGCACTTTTCAGCCAGAGCTCGCCCGGGAAATGACCGGACAAATCCGCAAGCAAATGCTCGCCATGGGCGCGCGCCAGGGGCTGGCACCGGTATTGGATGTCTGCCGCGATCCGCGCTGGGGACGCATCGAAGAAACCTTCGGGGAAGACCCGCTGCTCGTCAGTCAATTCGGCATGGAGTATATCCGCGGTTTACAAGGGGATGACCCGGAAACAGGAATTCTGGCGACAGGCAAGCATTTTGTGGGACACGCCTTTTCACAGGGTGGGCTGAACTGCGGTCCGGTTCATCTGGGCGAAAGAGACCTGTGGGATGTTTACCTGGCGCCTTTCCAGGCCGCCGTCCGCGACGCGGGCTTGCTATCGATGATGAACGCCTACCCGGAACTGGATGGTGAGGTTGTGGCCGCGTCAAAGCGTATCCTGACTGATCTGCTGCGGGATACCCTGGGTTTTGATGGAGTGGTCGTGTCTGATTATGAAGCCGTGGTGATGATACATAACTACCATAAAGCTGCAAAGAATCGCAAAGAAGCCGCTATCAAAGCGCTCAGCGCGGGGATAGATGTGGAACTGCCCAGTTTTGATTGTTACGCACCTGGTCTGCAAGAAGCGCTTGAGGCTGGTGAATTGTCAATGGAAACGGTCGACCTTTCTGTCAGACGCCACCTGACCAAGAAATTTGAATTGGGTCTGTTTGAGAATCCCTATGTCGATGAAGGCTCAGTGATGGTTGAATTTGAGACGCCTGAAAACCGTGAATTGGCAAAAAAGATTGCCCGTCAAAGCCTGGTGCTGCTCAAAAATGATGGCTCACTGCCGCTCAAGCCTTCTATCAAAAAACTGGCACTGATCGGTCCAAACGCTGACTCCGGACGCTGCATGATGGGTGATTACTCCTATGCCGCCGTGCTGGAGTTAATGCATCAGGACCCACCGAAAGATTCAGGTTATGAGGGTTTGTCCCAGGCGGAGGTTGAAAAACTGCCTGTTGAAATCCCGACTGTTTTGGAAGCTTTCAAACAGTTTCTGCCGGATTCCATGGAAGTAGGCTTTGCCAAAGGCTGTGAGATCAACTCAGAGGATAAATCCGGGTTTGCAGAGGCGGTCGATCTGGCAAAATCTGCTGATACAGCCGTGGTTGTTTTGGGTCATCGCTCAGGCTTAGCTTACAACTGCACGACCGGCGAGTTCAGAGACTCAACTGACTTGGGCTTGCCAGGTGTTCAGGCAGAGTTACTGCAGGAAATCCTCAAAACCGGTACGCCAGTGATTTTGGTTTTGATCAACGGACGGCCGTTGTCGATCCCGAATTTGATTGAAGGGTCAAATGCGGTGCTGGAGGCCTGGGTCCCGGGTGAAGAAGGGGCTGGCGCAATTGTCAGCGCCATTTTTGGAGAGTTAAATCCGGGCGGCAAATTGCCCGTTTCCATTGCCCGCTCGGTTGGGCAGGTGCCGGTCTTTTACAACTACAAACCTTCGGGAATGCACTCCAACATTTATGGTAATTACGTCAACGAAAGCGTTAAACCGCTCTTCCCCTTTGGTCATGGATTGAGCTATACCCAGTTTGAGTACAGTGATCTGACCCTTGACAGGGAAGAAGCCGGATTGGATGAAACCGTGCGAATCTCACTCGATGTCACCAACATTGGAGAGGTAGCCGGGGATGAGGTTGTTCAGCTCTACACCACAGATGAATACGCCGAATTTCCGCGACCTGTCAAAGAGTTGCGCGGGTTTTCGCGTTTGCATTTGAAACCAGGTGAAAAGAAAACTGTCACTTTTGACCTGCCAGTTAACATGTTGGCCTACTATGGTGAAGGCTTGAAATTGGTTCTCGAACCCGGGACTGTAAAAATCAAAGTCGGAAGTTCTTCTGAGGACATCCGCCTTGAAGCTGCGTTTGAAATCACTGGAGAATCCACATTGCCGGTAAAAGACCGCGTGTTTGTCTGTCCAGTGACTGTTTCTTAATCAGGAGGTCTGGCATGACTTACTTTTTGGGGCTTGATGTTTCTACGACCGGCAGCAAAGCACTGCTGATCGACCAAAAGGGCGAGGTGATCGGCACCGCTTCTTCAGCGCACATGCTCTCCTCTCCCAAACCTTTGTGGTCTGAACAAGACCCCGGAGAGTGGTGGCAGGCTGTCATCAAGAGCATTCAAACTGTCATCGCTCAGACCGAAATCAGTCCAGCTGAAATCGAAGCAGTTGGTCTGACCGGTCAAATGCATGGCTTGGTGCTTATGGATGAGAATGGGCAGGTACTGCGGCCAGCGATTTTGTGGAATGATCAACGCTGCCAGGCTCAATGTGATGAGATTCACAGCAGGATCGGCAAGGAAAGGTTTATCCAAATTAGCGGCAACGTGGCGCTGACCGGATTTACCGCACCCAAGATCCTGTGGGTGGCTGAAAACGAACCTGAGGTTTATGCCCGGGCTCGCCATGTCCTGTTGCCTAAAGACTACATCCGCTACAAACTGACTGGCGAATTTGCCATGGACAAGGCCGATGGCTCTGGTACGGTGCTTTTTGACATCAAGACAAGAGACTGGTCAGACGAGATTTTGGCGTCGTTGGATATCCCGCGCGAATGGATGCCGCCCACTTTTGAGGGACCTGAGATCACCGGATTGGTTAGTGCGGAAGCGGCTGCTCTGACCGGACTGGCGCAAGCAACTCCTGTTATGGCCGGGGGAGGTGACCAAGCGGCTGGCGCGGTTGGAGTTGGGGCGGTTGAGCCAGGCATTATCGGACTTACCGTTGGCACCAGCGGGGTTATCTTTGCCACAACACCATCAGCTTTGGTTGAGCCGCAAGGCCGTCTGCATGCTTTTTGCCATGCCGTTCCCGGTTTATGGCACTTCATGGGCGTGATGCTCTCAGCAGCTGGCAGTTTGCAGTGGTATCGTGATAGCCTGGCACCTGAAGCTAGTTTTGACCAGTTGCTGCAAGAGGCTGAAGCTGTGCCAGCAGGGAGCGAAGGCTTGCTGTTTTTGCCGTATTTGAGCGGCGAACGCACTCCGTATCCAGACCCATTTGCCCGGGGAGCTTTTATCGGTCTGACCTTGCGCCATACCCGCGCTCACATGACCCGCGCTATCCTGGAGGGGGTCGCTTTTGGCTTGAAAGACAGCTTCACCTTGATCCGAAACGCCGGATTGGAGCAGATCAATCAGGTGCGCGCATCGGGTGGGGGAACCAAAGGCGCTTTGTGGTGCCAGATTTTGGCTGATGTGCTGGAGAGCGAATTGGTCAGCGTTAACACCACTGAGGGTGCCGCTTTTGGAGCCGCGCTTTTGGCTGGTGTGGGCAAAGGAGCCTGGCCGGACGTGGTAACTGCCTGTCACGAAAGTATCCATATCACCGGCAAGACCACGCCAAACCCGGAAAATTTCGAGGTTTATCAGCAGGCTTACCAGGTTTATCGAGAGCTCTATCCACTTCTCAAGAATACGTTTACGAAACTCGACTACTAAAAAAGGAAAACACAATGACAAAACTTTTGCAATTTCCAGATAACTTTTTGTGGGGGACTGCCACCTGCTCGTATCAAATTGAAGGTGGGGTAAACGAGGATGGCAGAGGAGAGTCAATCTGGGATGTGTTTTCCCATACTCCTGGCAAAACCTTAAATGGCGATACCGGGGACGTGGCCTGTGACCATTATCATCGATGGCAGGAAGACGTCGCTTTGATGAAGTCATTGGGCTATAAAGCTTATCGATTTTCCTTGGCCTGGCCGCGTATTCTGCCGCAAGGTCGTGGAAAAATCAACCAACCTGGATTGGATTTTTACAGCAAGCTGGTGGACGCGCTTTTGGAAGCTGACATTTTGCCAATGCCTACGCTTTATCATTGGGATTTGCCCACAGCATTGGAAAATGGCTGGTTGAATCGCTCGGTTGTAGATGCCTTCGAGGAATACACAGGGGTGATCACCCGCCACCTGGGCGACCGGGTCAAGGATTGGTTCACCATCAATGAGCCCTGGTGTGCCAGCCACCTCAGTTTTACCTATGGGGAACACGCGCCGGGAATGAAAGACCGCTCATTGGGCGTTTTGGCAGCTCATCACCTTTTGCTCGCGCACGGGAAGGCGGTTAAGGAGCTGCGCATTGCGGTGCCTGACGCGAAGGTTGGGATTGTGCTGAACATGAGCCCAATCCATAATGACCCTAACGCCTCGGTCAGTGAGGACAAAATCCGATTTATGGATGGAGAGCTCATTCGCTGGTTTTCTGATCCTATCTTTGGGCGAGGATACCCCGTAGATATGCTTGAGGATTATGTTGAAATGGGCGTGCTGGAGTCAACTGAGCCTGATTTCATCAAGCCAGGTGACATGGAGGTGATCGCGCAGGAAACGGACATGTTGGGCATCAATTACTATACCCGAATGCTTATATCGTCGAATACCGAGGATTTTCGTCACCAAAAACGGGATGTACCCCAGACTGACATGGGCTGGGAACTCTATCCCCAGGGTTTGTTTGAAATTCTGGATAGGGTTAACCGGGAATATCACCCCAAACAACTGATGGTGACCGAAAATGGTGCCAGCTATGCCGATGGTCCTGATGAGACTGGCAGGGTCCATGATCAGAGACGGATCGATTATCTGCAAACCCATATCCAGGCGGTTTGGCAGGCTATTCAGGTTGGCATTCCTATGGGAGCATATTTGCAGTGGTCCTTTATGGATAACTTTGAGTGGGCCAGGGGATATTCCCAACGCTTTGGTGTCATCCATATCGATTACGAAACCCAAAAACGCACAATCAAAGACAGTGCTTACTGGTTCAGCGATGTAACAAAACGAAATGGTTTGCAGGTAGACTGAGTTTTAATTTCCTCAGCGATGGAGAATAGATTACATGAAATTTAACTACGTACCGACTATTATTGGAGGTACTCTGCTTACACCCCCGCTGGCTCAAGCCACCGGGGGTTTTGTTAACCTGCTTGGGGAAACCTTTTATAGAATCCAAAATTACGATGCCATGCCGCCCTTTTTCATGAGTATTGTCAGCGGCGCTGATCACTGGCTGTTCATTTCCTCAACGGGCGGACTTAGTGCCGGGCGAGTGAATGCTGAACATGCCTTGTTTCCGTACTATACCGAAGATAAACTAAGCGAAAATTCCGAAAACACGGGCGTGAAAACGATCTTGCGCGTTAGGCGCGGCACCCAAACCTGGCTTTGGGAGCCATTTTCGATTCGGCAGGATGGACAATATCAAGTTGAACGCAATCTGTACAAAAACATCCCTGGAACCACGTTGATCTTTGAAGAAATTAATCGATCTCTTGAGCTGGTAATCCGATATAGCTGGCGCACAGGAGACCGCTTCGGTTTCATTAAAACAACTTGGCTGAGCAATATCAGTCACTCAAAATCCCCATGTGAGGTGGAAGTGCTGGATGGTTTCCAAAATATTCTTCCAGCCAATGTCAGCTCCTTAACCCAAAATATGTTCAGCTGTCTGCTAGATGCCTACAAACACAGTGAATTAGATCAAGAGACAAACCTGGGTTTGTATGCCCTAAACTCGCGATTGACAGACCTGGCTGAACCAAGTGAATCGTTAGCCGCAAATGTAGTTTTTCAGGTAGGGCTGAAACCTGAACATGTGCTGCTTTCTTCCAAACAGTTGACTAACTTCCGTTTTGGGGGAAGCCTTGAAACAGAAACAGACGTTCGGGGTGAACGTGGCGCGTATTTTGTACACGCAAACCTGCATCTGGAAGCGGGACAGGAGTCCAACTGGTATCTGGTAGCAGATGTTGACCAGGATCACGCTGCTTTGGCGCGGTTGCGAAACTTCCTAAAAACACCCTTGGATGCGAAGCAACAAGCTATTGAAGAGGACATTGAACTTGGTGCGTTTGACTTACAGAAAAAAGTAACAAATGCTGACGGGCTGCAGGTTTCAGAGAAAATCCAAGTCAGCACGCACCATTTTTCGAATGTACTCTTTAACATTATGCGTGGCGGTATATTCTCCCAAAATTACTGGATTGAAAAATCTGATCTGCTTGATTATATTTCTACCCACCAACACAATCTTCCAGCTTCTCAGGCTGAGTTTTTTACAGCTCTCCCAGACAGATTTAGTCTTACAGAGATGCGTTCGTATGCTGCTGACCTGGATGATCCCAATCTTCGGCGCTTGCTGAACACCTATTTACCGCTCACATTCAGCCGCCGACATGGGGACCCCAGCCGACCGTGGAATGCATTTTCAATCAATTTGAAGAAAGAGGACGGCTCTCAACGATTGGATTACGCGGGCAATTGGCGTGATATTTTTCAAAATTGGGAAGCGCTGGTTTACTCCTTCCCCTATTTTGTGGAATCCACTGTGGATACTTTTTTATGTGCTACCACGGCGGATGGCTATAACCCTTATCGCATAAGCCGTGCAGGCATCGATTGGGAAGCCCCGGAAGAGGGCAATCCCTGGGCGAATATTGGTTACTGGAGCGATCATCAAATCATTTATTTGCTAAAACTGATGGAAGCCAGTGACCGCTTTCATCCCGAAGAGCTGCGTGAGCAGCTGAATACACCGGCTCTGAGTTACTCGAATGTGCCTTATCGCATTAAACCCTATCAAGATTTGCTCAAAGATCCTCATAACACGATCGTGTTTGATCACTCGCTTCATGAAAAGATTGAAAAACTGACTCATGAGTATGGTAGTGACGGGCGTCTGCTGTTTGCCTCGGATGGAAGCATGGTGCACGCATCGCTCACTGAAAAGCTGCTCACGCTTTTGCTGGCCAAGTTGGTCAACTTCGTTCCTGAAGGCGGGATTTGGATGAATACGCAACGCCCGGAATGGAACGATGCCAACAACGCCCTGGTGGGGTACGGACTTTCTGTAGTTACGATGGGTTACCTGCGTCGTTTCGTGGCGTTTTTCCGTCATTTGGTGGAGGATGAAAAGGGAGAGTTTTCCATCCACAGCGAAGTAGCTGATTTGCTGAAGAAAATTACCGCAGTTTTACAGCACTTCCAGGTCAATTTGAGCGCTGAATTCACACCAGATGTGCGCCGACAGATGATGGATGAACTCGGAGAGGCCGGCAGCAAGTATCGTTCGGCGATTTACGAGCATGGATTCAGCGGAACAATGAGCCAGGTACCCGCCGATGAGCTAAAAGCGTTTTTGCTTACAACGCAAGAGTATTTAGAGCATAGTTTGCGTGCCAACCGGCGGACAGACGCGCTTTATCATTCGTATAATCTATTGCGGCTTGAACCTGGCAGCGCCTATGTGGACCGCCTCTATGAAATGCTTGAAGGGCAAGTCTCAATTCTCTCTTCTGGTCTGTTGAGTGCTGAAGAATCTCTTTCGGTTTTAGAGAGTTTGCACCATAGTTCGCTCTACCGTGCCGATCAACACTCGTATATACTCTATCCAGATCGGATCATGACCTCTTTCCTCAAAAAGAACACTTTGCTGCCTGAACAACTCAGCCATTTGAAATTACCCTCCCGCTTGGTAGAAAACCAGGATATCAGCCTCTTCACTCAGGATATTGACGGATTATTTCACTTTGCAAGCAACCTGCGTAATGTGAAGGATGTTCGTAAAGTATTGAAAGCCCTAAAAAACCAACCTGAATTTGAAATCTTGGTAGAACAGGAAAGTGATGCGATTCAGCGCTTGTTCGAAAACACCTTCAGGCACAGTGAGTTTACTGGACGCTCGGGAACATTCTTTGCTTACGAGGGCTTGGGGAGCATCTACTGGCACATGGTTTCAAAACTTCTATTAGCAGTTCAGGAAACTGCTGTGCGCTTTAGAAATGAAGCTGTTGCGGGAAAGCTGTGCGACTTTTACAGGGATATTCGTGCGGGGCTGGGGTATCAGAAAACACCCGCTGAGTATGGTGCCTTCCCCTCGGATCCTTACTCACATACGCCCAAAGGCCACGGCGCGCGTCAACCAGGGATGACCGGCATGGTAAAAGAGGAAATCCTGACCCGCCAGCTGGAAGTAGGGATGGGGTTTGAAGACGGGCACCTGGTTTTTGATCCGTTTCTGCTCGACCCGTCAGAGCTGATCTCATCACCGCGCAATTTTAGCTATTTGGATGTATTCGATGAGGAGCAAACCCTGGCCCTGCCGGCTGGCACACTGACCTCTTTTGTCTGCCAGACTCCCGTTACGGTTCAATATAGCGACCGCGATGAAGTTGAAA
>ENA-UOUL01003797-UOUL01003797.1-bioreactor-metagenome-genome-assembly--contig:-NODE-3797-length-14916-cov-3.282499_pt1 | contig 14916 bp, 9 predicted proteins | sample MGYA00249838_ERZ747220 | MGnify/ENA primary metagenome ERZ747220 (study PRJEB28778, sample SAMN05720191) | bioreactor metagenome | isolation source: Anaerobic biogas reactor | place: USA:Washington...
CGAGCGCAGCCACCTGCGAGGCCATGACGTCCTTTGGCATACGGTAGGCCGGAATGCTGTAGGTCAGCATCCCGCCCGCACGGGGCATCTGATCCAGGACCGTCACGGTATGACCGGCCTGTCGCAAGAAATAAGCTGCGGTCAGCCCGGCCGGGCCCGCGCCCACGATTGCCACCCGCTTGCCGGATTCGGCTGCGGGCGGCCGGTAGAACGCAGAGGCGTGTTCCAGCACATAATCGCCCAGGAAACGCTCCACATCACGGATCGACACCGGTTCGTCGTAGCCGTACCGGTTGCAATCTGACTCGCAGGTGTGCGGACAAACGCGCCCCGTGATCGCGGGCAGCGGATTGGTGCGCAGGAGGATCTCGGCCGCCTCATGAGTCTCGCCGGCGCGCAACCTGGCCATATACGCGGGGATGTCGTTGTGAATCGGGCAGCCGCTGACGCACGGTGCAGCACTGACGCACATGCCGCCGAAGATGGAGTGGTAACGGTTCTCCGCAAACAGAGCGTCGCACGTCTTCCCGCCCTTGCGCAGGCAGTCGAAGGTGTTGTCGGGGTTGCGGTAGTACCAGCAGCGGGGCTCCTGGCAGAGGTTGCCTGCAATGGTCGCCACATTGCGGATCTGCGGTGAGGCCACGCTGTGTGCAGCCTCGGCAAGGAGCGGGTAGGTCTGCCGGATGACGGGATGCCGGCAGATCTCGGCGAGCGTGGTGAGTCCGCCGATGCGCACCCCCCCGGCATCAGTATGGACATAGCGCAAATCCGTCGCCGGCTTGAGGCCGATCAGGAGCTCCGGAGGCGTGTCATGGATGGCATCCTTGAGTGCGCCTAGCAAATCGGTGCCGCCCGCAATGACTGCGGCCCGTTCTCCATGTTCCCGCAGCAGCGTCTCTGCTGCCTGCAGCGAATTCGCGGGCACGTATTGGAATGGCTGTAAAGTCATGGCGTCACCTCAAATCTTGCCCAGGGCCCGGAGAACCTTTTCGGGCGTCAGGGGGAGCTCATCGACCCGCACGCCGATTGCGTTGTGGATCGCATTGGCGACCGCGCGCGGGGTGCAGGTCAGGGTGCCTTCCCCGATGCCGCACGCGCCGTATTCGCCTGCGCCCCGCCACACTTCCAGGAGCACCGGCTCGACGAGCGGCATATCGAGGATGGTGGGCATCTTGTAATCGATGAGATTGAAATTCAACGGTACGCCGCGCACCGGATCGTAGATCAGCTCCTCGGTCAGCGCCTCGCCGAGGGCCATGACCTGGCCGCCGACCTGCTGCGCCTCTGCACCCGATGCGTACATGACCGTCCCGCAGTCGTTGATGATGACGATCTTGAGCACCTGCGTGCGACCGGTTTCTGTGTCGACCTCCACCTCGGCAAAGCTCGCGATGTAAGGCACACCGGTCCGTTGGGTTGACGGCCGGCGGCTTACCATCACCGACACGGGCACCAGGTCGCCTTGCCAGAGCAGATCCTTCACGCTGACGCTGTGACCGGGCGCCACAAACTGCCCGTTCTGGATGGACAACTGGTCTGCCGGGACCCCCAGGACCGGCGCAGCGATATCCACAAGCTTCTGCTTGAGTTGCTCCGCCACCACGGCCAACACTTCAGACTGCAGGAAGGAGACCGCGCTGTCCGTCTGTACGCAGTCGCGCATGCCATTGTCGGTGTCCACGGTCGAGACCCACGTGATATCTTCCGGACGGGCCCCGAGGAAAGCCAATGCTTCAGCACAGCCGAGCACATTGCAGGTGTTGGAGCCGGTGCCGGTCTCCACCGTCGGCGCGTCCAGCGTGACCGTGCCGTCCGGATAGAGGGTGACTTTCGCCTGAACCTGCCCGCGGCGCTCTTCCTGCCACTCTGCATGCCAGCCGGGATGCACGGAGAAGCCTACTCCCCGTCTCTTGGCGCCCTCATAGAGTGGGCCCTGCCCGGGCTTGTGCCGCTTGTCCGCCCATCCGATCCGCTCGGCGCCCGTCTCAAGCACGGCTGTGAGGCTCTGATCCGGGCAGGAGCCCCATTCGTGCCCGAAGTTCTTGATGGCCAGCTCGATGGGATCCATGTCTAACCGCTCTGCCAGGCCGTCGATCATCCGTCCGAAGATGAAATTGAACTGGGAATTGCCCACCCCGCGCATCATGCAACTGGGAATCCGGTTCGTGTAGACTGCGTAGGACTCCATCTTGACGTTCGGAATGGGGGCCAGCGCGACTTCTGCGATCTCGGCCGGCGCGAACTTCAAAGCGAAAACCGAGTGATCGGCGTGGGCGCCGATGTCGCCGATCGACTTGAAGTGGAGCGCAGTGATGGCGCCATCGGTCTTGGCGCCCACCTTGCAGTGATAAAGCGCGCCCTGGCGAGTGTCGTGAAAGCTATCACGTCGCGTATGCTTGAACTTAACGGGCCGTCCGGACTTCCTGGCCAGCAGTGCAGTGAACAAGAAGAAGGGCTGGTCGCCCGTATCGCACCGGCCGAACTGACCGCCCACATACTTGCTGATGACCCGCACCTTGTGGATCGGCAGATCCAGCATCTGGCTGATGTGCATCCGGGTCTGGTCGGCTGAGTAGGAATTGGAGAAGACGGTCAGCCGGTCATCGTCCCATTTAGCGACGCAGCACCAGGGGTCGAGCGAACCTTGGGTCGGGTTATGGTGGCTCGTGTCCATCTCGATCACGACATCTGCCCCTGCAAAACCCTGCTCCACATCGCCCCTGTTCAGAAACACGTCCGGGCCGCCTATCGGATCGGGAGGCAACACGTTGTGCTCCGCGACTTCCGGGTGGATGACCGGGGCCCCGGGCTGCATCGCGGAGATCGGATCGAGGAGGAACGGCAACTGCTCCCACTCGACCTCAACCATCCGGAGCGCCTGCTCCGCGATCTGCTCGGTGTCGGCCGCGATTGCGATGCCCACCTCGTCGCCCGCCCAGGTTGCATAGTCTCCCAGCACGCGGCGGTCACGAAACTTGCGCCACATCATGTTATCGTAGCTGACCGTGTCGACCGCGTCGGTCCAGCCTGCGTTAGTCGGCTTGAGGCGTGCGACCTCAGGGTCCCGGTAGGTCAGGAGGCACCTGACGCCCGGCAGCGCCTCGGCCTTTGTCGTATCGAGGTGCTTGATCCTGGCGCGGGGATAGGGGCAGCGAAGCACGCGCGCATGGAGCAGGCCAGGGTAGTTGCGCTCGGCAATTTCATCGTCCGCGTAGGGGGCGCTACCGTGCGCCTTCTCGACTGCGTCGATTCGTGGGCGATAGCTGCCGACAAACCGGCGCGGAACGCGGGGTTGATAGGGTGCGCTCATGCCCGTCCTCCTCTCTCTGCGATCTTCTCGGCAGCATGTCCGACTGCCATGGCAATACCCGCGTAGCAGCCGCACCGGCAGAGATTGCCGGAAAGCGCTTCTTTCACCTCATCGAGCGTCGGTGTGGGATTCTCGTCGAGAAGGGCGCGAGCCGTCATAACAAAGCCCGGGGTGCAGTAACCGCACTGCAGCGCAGTGCCGTGGCCCGGCTCGCACTGCTCGGCAAAGGCCTCGATCACAGGATCGTCGGCGGGCAGGCCTTCGATCGTCAGCAGGTCGTGGCCGTCCGCCTCTACGGCCAGCAGCATGCACGACAGGACCGCCTTGCCGTCCATGATGATCGTACACGCGCCGCACGCGCCTTCGTCACAACTGATTTTCAAGCCGGTGCAGCCGAGCCGCTCCCGTAAGAACGCGGAGAGGGTCGTGGTAGGGAGAAGGTCGCGTCCCACTTCGAACTCGCGGTCCTCGCCGTTGATGCGCATGGCGATGCGCTGGGGAAATGTTGGTAAGGAATGGGCTGTCAACTATGCCTCCTTGCATCTTGGGTCGCCTGGATGCATCCCCTGGGGTGATGCTATTGTACATCAATCCGCAACTTCCACCGTTGCGATGGGCAGTTCGTTCCCGATTGGCTCGCCCCCTGCATTCAGCACCGGGAGGCGCTGACCGGTCATTGCGTCGTACAGGCCTGCAAAGATGCGATAAGTCCCCGCGGGCAGGTCTTGGGGCAGCGACAGGTGTTGCGTGTCACCAAAAACCTCTCCGGGCTGCCATGCGGAGGTCGGATAGAAGCCCTGCAGCAGCTCCGCGTCGACTTGCGCTGCGGTGCGGCAGGGCGAACACGCAGGTTCGCCCGTACCCGCATCCCGCAGGTGGATGAAGGTCGAGTAATCGACATCCATGTCCGCGGTTGTCTGCCAGTATAAGGTGACGGTTACCTCCTCGCCGGCCCGGACGAGGCTGCTCGCCAGATCGTAGCCGGTCAGGCGCACGCGGGAGCCGAAACTGGCATCGAGCGGATGTGCGCCGGCCAACGTTGGCGCGGGCTCCGCCGGATCCAATGCGATCCTGGTCAGAATGGGGAAGACGACGGGCTGGCCCTGAGCATCCGTTGCAGACAGCTTCTCCATGGTGCTGAACCGGTACAGCGAGATCGAGATCCAGCCCGGTGTCGGACCTTTGGCATCCCGCCGCACGGGGATGAGATGCGTGTCACGCACAACCTGGCCGGGGACAAGGCGGCTCGTGGGCCAGAGACCACCACCGGGGTAACTGTCGTGCTGGCCCAGGGCCTGCTGCCAGCTGAACAGCTGCACGGAGACACTCAAATCCTCATCCACCGGCGCCAGCGCCTGCCAATACAGCGTCACGGGCAGCGAAGCACCCGGAGTCACGCGCGCCCCTGCCTCCCAGGCCAGGAGCCGCATCACACCTCCGAAATCCACCTCATAGCGCCGCGCGGACGTTGGCACATCAGCCACAGCCAGCAGCGGCTGGGGCTCATAGGCCGGCCGGATTGCGGCAAAAGGCGTGACAGCAGCCAGCAGGAACAGCAGCCCGCCGATGACGCGCGCAGCGACCCACTGGTGACGCGGGGCCAGCGGTCCGATCAGGCCCAGTGCCAGAAACAGGCAGATTGGGGCCAACGCCGCAAACATCAGCCGCCCCTGCGAGGCCAGCGTCATCGATGTCCAGCGCAGCAGCGCGACCGCCTCGATCACGGTCCAGGCCGCGAGCAACCACAGCTCCAGCGCGGGCGGGCCAGATGTGCGTCTGCGCCGCGCCTGGCATGCCGGCAGCACCAGCCCGACCGCTGCCGCTGCGGAGACCAGATCGAGCACGGCATAGACCCAGGCCGGACGGAGCAGGATATTGAACCCGCCCAACACCCCCCAGAAGCTGTAGCGGAACCCCTGGAACTCGCCGAGCAGATCGGAAAGCACTTCACGCGGTGGCCTGCCCCCTGCCACCGCAACCATGGTGTTCAACCCAAGCAGATCGCCGTACAGCTGCCAGTTGCGGAAGTACCACCAGCCCGCGATGATGGAAGCGGGGATGATCACCAGCGCACACTGTCCAGCCCACCGGATGACACCTGGGCGACCAGCCACACCGCGTCTCTGCGCAGCCAACGCCAGGCCCAGGCAGGCCAGCGGCAACAGGCCCAACGCACTCAGCTTCGTCAGGCACGCCAGGCCGGTCACTCCGCCCAGCGCGAGCAGCAGTCCCGGCGGCGCCCCGCGCTGGATCGCGCGCACCAGCAGCACCAGGCTCAGCGAAGAGAGAAAGATCACCAGGCTATCGTTGTTTACCGAGGCGCTGGTGAAAATGAACATGGGAATGAAGGCATTGATCGCCATCGCCCCGACGGCGATAGCGGGCCGTCCAGGCAGCACGAATAGCGCGAGGGCGTAAGTGCAGAGGAGCGTCCCAACGCCCAGTAACACGGAGAAGAGCCGTATCAGGTGGACGGCCAGCGCCGTACCGCGCCAGGGAAATGGCTCCTGCCTGTAATGGATGAACTGATTGGCGTTGTCGGGAGTCCCCGGGACGCCGCTCTGGGCATGCGGGTTGGCAACCATCAGGCTGGGCATGTCGCCGGTGTCGATGCCTGCCGTGAGCAGCGCGGCAACGGCGTAATAGAGAGGCGGCTGGCTGCCCTCTTGCCCCCACAGCGTCTTCTCGCCCGCGACCTGAACCGGCAGCCGGCGCAGCCATGCTGCGTTAGCACCCGTCGCCAGATGCTGGACGAACGCGTAGTGATTGTGCTCGTCGCCGGGCTCGAACAACGGGCTCGAGGCGCTGTAGATGATACCGAGCACCAGGAAGAGACACAGGATCAGGAGTGCTGAGCGATGGCGGAGAATGGCGGCCATGGACCCTCTAACCAGCCAGATGCCGCCATTATAGCCTCACGCGCGCGGATGGCCAACCTCTCCCCACCTGGCGCCGGATCGGGGATTGCTATGAAACTTCCAGGGCCCAAATCCGTAGAGAAGAGTGAATGAAGTGCGCAGGGCCGGATATACACCGGCCGTTAAGTCGAAGAGGAGACATGAATACGAATCAACTGCGACGACAAAATGGTATTGTGGCGGGTGTGTGCGGCGGCCTGGGTGCGTTCTTTGGCCTAAGTCCGTGGATCTTCCGCCTGGCCTTCCTGATCCTAATGATCCCGGGCGGGCTGCCCGGGCTGCTGCCCTACCTGGTGATGTGGTTGATCATCCCCGCCAGGCGGTAGTCGAAACCCCCACCCGATAGAAAAGGGACGAAGCGGTTACCCGTTTCGTCCCTTTTTATGGTGCGCTGCGCGCTGTACGTTATGCTTTCTTCGTGCGCAGGTAGGCGAACCAGTAAACCAGACCTACGAAGCCCGCGCCACCGACGATGTTCCCCAGGGTCACCGGGATCAGGTTGTTGATGAAGAAGGTGCCCCAGGTCAGATTGGCAAACGAATCGACCGTAATCGCTGCCGGAGTGGCCTTCGCCAATGCATCTGCAGCCCAGAAGGAGGCGGGTGCAAACTGCTTGATCAACAAGCCGATTGGGATGAAGTACATGTTGGCCACGCTGTGCTCGAAGCCCGCGGCCACAAACGCGCTGATCGGGAAGATGATCGCCAGGATCTTGTCCATGACGCTGCGACCGCTGTAGCACAGCCACACGGCCATACATACCAGCGCGTTACACATGATGCCGAGGAAGAATGCCTGGACGGGGTCCAGCGACACCTTGGCAAGTGCAATGTTCAGCGCCTGCAGGCCAAGCGCGCCCTTGCTGAACGTATATTGCTTGGACAGGAGCATGACGATCGCTGTCAGGATCGAGCCGACCAAGTTGCCGGTCCAAACGATGGCCCAGTTGCGCAGCAGCTTGCCCGTGCTGACCTTCCCTGCGGCCCAGGCCATGACGATCAGGTTGTTGCCCGTGAACAGCTCTGCGCCGGCCACGACAACGAGGATGAGGCCGAGGCAGAAGACAAGGCCGCCCAGCAGGCGATTCACACCGTAAGGCAGCGCCCCGCCGCCCGTCCACACCGTGGTCGCATAGATCGCCCCCGCGCCGATGAAGGCGCCGGCCAGAACCGCCAGTGCAAACATGGTCAAGAAGTCCAGGCTGGCCTTCTTGATGCCGATCGCCTCGGCCTTGTTCGCCATGTCGGGCGGCATGAGGGCATCGATGTTGATCTCGCCGTTAGCCATATGAGAGTCCTCCCTTGCAGAATGAATGGAATGTGATAAATGAAAACTGACGAGCAATGGGACCTTTGCACAACCCGTTGCTCGTCAGCAATCGTCTCTTAGCACGCCTCGCATTCAGCGACGGGCAGCTTGGACACCCGGACAGCACACGCCTTGTATTCCGGAATCTTCGCCACCGGATCGTAAGCGGAGTTCGTCAGGAAGTTGGCTGCGCTCTCGGCGAAGTGGAAGGTCATGAAGACGATGCCTGGCGGGATCTTCAGGGTCACTTCCGCCTTCACGTTCACCTGGCCGCGCCGGCTGGCGACCTGGACCATTTCCCCGTTGATCACGCCCAGCCGTGCGGCGTCATCCGGGTGCATTTCGATCAGGCCCTCGGGATAGATGGCCGCCAGGCCCTCAGAACGCCTCGTGAGCGAGCCGGTATGGTAATGATACAGCACGCGTCCGGTCGTCAGCAGGAGTGGATACTCCTCGTCCGGCAGCTCGGCGGGCGGCAGGAAGTCCACCGGGGCCAGCTTGCCGAGGCCGCGCGTGAACTTGCCTACGTGCAGGATCGGCGTGCCGGGATGCCGCTCATCGGGGCACGGCCATTGCAGGCTTTTGTTATTGTGGAGCCGTGCATGGCGCACACCGCCATAGCTCGGCGTGAGTGCTGCAACCTCGTCCATGATCTCTGCCGGATTCAGATAGTCCCAGGAGCCGTGCGGTGAAGCTTCGACAAGCGCTGCACGCTCACCCAGGACGCCGGCGTCGATCAGCTTCTGGCCTAGCTCGGCGATGATCTGCCAATCCGGCCGCGAATCACCCAGCAGGTTGATCGCGCGTTGTAAGAGTTGCACTCGCCGCTCGCTGTTGGTGAAGGTGCCGTCTTTCTCTGCGAAAGAAGAACCCGGCAGCACCACATCGGCAAGCTGAGCGGTTTCGGTCATGAAGATGTCCTGGACCACCAGCAGGTCCAGCGACTCCAACGCGTGGCGCACATGGTTCAGGTCGGGGTCGGACAGCATCGGATTCTCACCGAAGATGTACAGCGACTTGACCTGACCGGAGACGGCCGCATTCATCATCTCGACGACCGTCAGGCCCGGCTTGTCGTGCGGCGGCACGACGCCCCAGGCCGCTTCGAACTTCTTGTGCGAGGGTTCAAGCGTAACGTTCTGATAGCCGGAATACACGTTGGGCAGGCCGCCCATATCGCATGCGCCCTGCACATTGGACTGGCCGCGCAGCGGGTTGACGCCGCCGCCGGGGACGCCCATGTTGCCGAGCAGCATCTGCAGGTTGGCGCAGCTCATGACATTGCCGTGGCCGCTGGTGTGCTGGGTGATACCCATCGCATACATCAGCGCGCCCGGCTTGCTGGCCGCCATCAGCCGTGCAGCCCTGCGGATGTCATCGGCATTCACGCCGCAGATCTCCGCCACGCGCTCGGGCGGATACTCTGCGATCTTGACCTTGAGGTCTTCGAAACCCTCGGTGCGGTTGGCAACGAAGTCGTGATCGTAGAGATCCTCGGTGATCAGCACATTCATCAGGCCATTGAGCAGCGCGGTGTCGGTGCCGGGCTTGTGGCGCAGATGGATGGTCGCAAATTGACTGATCGGGATACGCCGCGGGTCAGCAAGGATCAGTGGAATCCCACGCTGCTTGATCGCCTGGCGCAGCTGCATGCCGAAGACCGGATGCTGCTCGGTCGTGTTCGAGCCGATGATGAACAGGCACTTCGCCTCGTGTGCGATGTCATAGAAAGTATTGGTCATGGCGCCAGAGCCGAACGATGTCCCCAGACCGGAGACCGTTGGGCTGTGTCACAACCGCGCACAATGGTCGACATTGTGCGTCTCCATCAGTTGTCGGGTGAGCTTGGCCGCCACGAAGTTCTCTTCGTTGGTACAACGCGCAGAGCAGAGGGTCGCAAAGGCATCGCCGCCAAAGTCGCGCTTGGTGGCAACCCATTTCCTGGCGACGAGACCCAGAGCCTCGTCCCAGGACGCTTCCACCCAGTCCATACCGGGGTCGGGCGCGTGTTCGTGGCCATTTCCCGAATCATGCACGCGCGGCTTCGGCTTTCCCTCCAGCAGGTAGCGCCGCATCAAGGGCTTGCTGAGCCGATCAGCATGGTTGACGTAGTCGTACCCGAAGCGGCCTTTGACGCAGGTGAAGCCGTGGTTGGCCGCACCATCGGCGCCCGTCACCTTGACGATCTCATTGCCGCGCATGTGCAAGACCAGCTTGCAGCCCACACCGCAGTAGGAACACACCGTCTCAACCTGTCGCAGTTGGTACGGGCGTCCCTTGCCGATGCTCATCTTGGGCCACAATGCACCAACCGGGCACACCTCGACGCAGCTTCCGCAGAACTCGCAGGGGCTGTCTTCCATGGTGGAATCCATGCCGAACGCGATCTTTGCATTGAAGCCGCGATAGACGATGCTGATCGCCTCAACCCCGTTGATGTGGCGGCAGGCGCGCTCGCACCGCCGGCAAAGAATGCACTTGTTGCGATCGACCTGGATGAAGGGATTCGGATCGTCGATGGCGTACTCGTGTTTCTTGCCACCTGCGAACGCGGATCCCTTGACTCCATACTCGTACGCCAGATCCTGCAACACACAATTCCCAGCTTGGTCGCAGGTCATGCAGTCCAGGGGGTGGTCGGAGAGGAGCAGCTCCAAGACAAAGCGCCGCGCATCGCGGACGCCGGGGGAGTTCGTATGTACCACTATCCCCGCCGACACCGGGAACGTGCAGGCGGGATGGTACCCGCGCTGCTTTTCGATCTCCACCAGGCACATGCGGCAGGCGCCGATCGGCTCCAGGGCCGGATGGTGGCAGAGTGTGGGGATCTTGACGCCGGCGGCCTCGGCGGCCTGCAGCACGGTGCTGTCGGACGGCACCGACACCTGGCGTCCATCCACCGTAACGAGTACGTCTGGCATAGAGTCTCCTCCTGCGCAAAAGGCGCACCGCCATCACGGCGCGCCGTGCGGAGCGGCAACGGTGGCGGCACCGTCGCATCCGGGTGGCTGATGGGTGACCACGGTCCCTGGACGCCTGCGCGGCGGGGCGCCCGCCCGGCGCGACGGCGGTATGCCAGCCGCGCCACATTGTAGGCAGGCGCGCCCCGAGGGGCAATATCGGCACGGTCACCTACGCACTCCCCCGGGGCGCCCGGCAGGCCACGGCCGCGGGGCGCCCCGGGGGGCTCGGACTACTCGAGGTCGCACCGCAGGCAGCGGCGGCACTCCTCGCGGCACTGGGCCTCGGCGAAGCCCAGCTCCACTTCCTTCCAGTTGTTCCGCCGCACGTCGGGCGCCTGGACGGGCATCTCCGCCCGCACCGCCTCGGCGTACTCCTCCATCGGCCACGAGAGCGGCACCGTGTCGTAGGCGTGCCACTCGGCGGGCACCGCGGCCTGCGCCCCCGCCAGGTAGGCGTGGATCGCCTCGGCCGCCTTGTTGCCCTGGGCCACCGCCTCGACCACCGTCGCCGGGCCGAGCACTGCGTCGCCCGCCGCGAACACGCCCGGGCGCGTGGTGGCCAGGTTCTTTTCCACCTGCACGGTCGTGTTGCGGTTAAAGGTCACGCCGCAGTCGCCGACGCACTCGGTGTCGGTGGACTGGCCGATCGCCTCGATCACCACGTCCACCGGCAGGACGAACTCGGAGCCCTCGATGGGGTTCGGCCGCCGCCGGGCGCTCTCGTCAAAGTCGCCGAGCTCCTGGCGGATGAGCTCCAACCCCTCGACCCGGCCGTTGCCCACGATGCGGGTCGGGTTCACCAGGGCGTGGATCTGAAGCCCCTCCTCCTCCGCCTCGTGGATCTCGAGCTCCTGCGCCGGCATCTCCTGGCGGGTGCGCCGGTAGACGAGGTGCACCTCGCTCGCGCCGAGGCGCATCGCCGTGCGCGCCGCGTCGATGGCCGTGTTCCCGCCGCCGACCACCGCCACGCGCTTGCCGGCCATATCCGGCGCGTCGTGCAGGGCCACGCGCTGCAGGAACTCGGTGCCGCCCCACACGCCCTCCAGGTCCTCACCGGGCACGCGCATCGCCCGGCTGTTCTGGGCGCCCAGCGCCAGGAGCACGGCGTGGCAGCCGTCGGCGTCCATCAGGGAGTCGATCGTCACGTCGCGCCCGAGGCGGGAGTTCAGCACGATCTCCACCCCGGCGCGCCGGATGGCCTCGATCTCGGCGTTCAGCGTCTCGCGGGGCAGGCGGTACTCGGGGATGCCCACGGCCATCATCCCGCCGGCGACGGGCAGCGCCTCGTGCACCGTGACGCGGTAGCCCAACTCCGCCAGCCGCAACGAGGCGGTGAGCCCCGCCGGGCCGGAGCCGATGACCGCCACCTTCTTGCCGTTCGCGGGGGCGGTGGCCGGCGTCCAGGGATGGTCGGCCTCCTGGTCGGCCATAAAGCGCTTGATCTGCCGGATGGCGACGGCCTGGTCCAGGTCGCCGCGGCGGCAGCGGCTCTCGCAGAACGCGGGGCAGACCCGCCCGCAGATCGAGGGGAACGGGTTGCGCTGCCGGTGCACCTCGAGGGCCTGGGCGTGATCGCCCTGCTCGACGAGGTACACGTACGAGGGCACGTCCACCCCGGCGGGGCAGGCGTTCACGCACGGCGAGCGGACGAGGTCCTTGCAGGCGCCCGCCGGGCAGCGCTTGTCGACGATATGGGCCAGGAACTCTTCCCGGAAGTAGCGCAGCGTCGAGAGCACCGGCCCGGGGGTCAACTGGCCCAGGGCGCAGAGCGCCCCCTCGGCCATCCCCTTGGCGATCTCCTCGATGCGGTCGATATCCTCGAGGACGCCCTCGCCACGGGTGATGCGGTTCAGGATCTCGAGCATCCGGCGCCCGCCGACGCGGCAGGGCACGCACTTGCCGCACGACTCGGCGGTGGCAAAGGTGAGAAAGAACTTGCTGAACTCCACCATGCAGGTGTCTTCGTCGACGACGATCATCCCGCCGGAACCCATCACCGCGCCGGCCTGGCGCAGCGAATCAAAGTCCACGTTCAGGTTCAGGCCCGAGGCGGGCAGGCAGCCTCCCAGGGGGCCGCCGGTCTGCACGGCCTTGAACTGCTTGTCGCGGGGGACGCCGCCACCGATGTCAAAGATGATCTCGCCCATCGTGATGCCCATGGGCACCTCGACGAGGCCGGTGTTCTTGACCTTGCCGGTGAGGGCAAAGATCGCCGTGCCGGGGCTGCGCTGCGGGCCGATGCCGGCGAACCACTCGGGCCCCTTGGCGATAATCTGCCCGAGCCGGCCGCCCTCGCTCGGCTGGTACTGAACGTCGCGGGCATGGATTTCATTGGCCGCCTGCACGAGCAGGACTTCCTGGCTTCCTTCCAAGAGAATCCGACCGCTCCACGCGTCGTATTCCAGCCGCTCGCCGTACTGAAGCTCGTCATAGCCGGGCGTCATCCCGTGGCGGGCGATGCGCTCTTCCAGTCCCTCCCGAGCCTGCCGCCTCAGTTCGTCCGCCTCGGCTTTCACAGCCGCCTCCTCGTCGCTTGTCGCGACAGCGGCGAAGCGCGGCAGGATCGGCTGGCGCGTCTTGGGGAACCATGAGCAGCGCAACGCCACCTCGACAGTGTTGTCGAGCGCTTCCGGCAGGTCGGCGAACAGCGCCGCCATCTCCTCGCTGGACTTGAGGAACTGGCCGCGCGCGTAGTCCTTCGGCCGCTTGGGGTCGTCCAGCACCCGGCCCGACGCGATGCACACGCGTGCCTCGTGCGCATCGAAGCCGGATGCATCCAGGAAGCGCACGTCGTCGTCGGCGACGAAGACGTTGACGAAGCGGCGGAGCTGACCGCCGTCGTCGAGGAGCCGGTCCTTGAACCCGGGGTGGGCGCCCTCGAGCCCGTCGAGGACCTCGGCCACGGTGCTGCCGTCGACCGCCACCTCGGCGGAGCCACCCGTGAGGGTGCGCAGGGTGGTCGGGACACGGACGGTGACGCTCATCGGGCTCCTAGGTCGGGCGGACGTCGGTCGGTCGCCGACGACTGCGTCGCGGCGCCGTGCGGCATGGTAGCGGTGCCGACGACGGACCCGGCGGGCCGACGCGGACGGTCCGGGGGGCGCTCCCGCCCTCAGCGGGGACTGGACGAGCGGCGACGCAGGCGGCGGGGCCGTTCCAGCTCGGCGGTGCGGTCGAAGTCGACGTTGGCGACGTCCTCGTGGGACACCTCGACCCGCGCCGTCTCGGGGATGGCGTCGGGCGGGAACGGTTCGTCGAGGCCGGGGACCGACACGCCGACGACCCACTTGCGCCAGAGGTGGCCGCCGATGATCTTGACCGTGGCGGTCAGGGGGACGGCGAGCAGCAGCCCGAAGAAGCCGCCGATCGTGCCCCAGGCCAGCAGCGCCATCATCACCGCGGCCGGGTGGAGCTGGACCGCCCGCCGCATGACGGTCGGGGTGATGAAGTGGTTGTCGATCTGCTGAACCACGGTCATCACCACCGCCACCAGCACCGCGGTCTTGACGTCGCGGGTAGCCAGGGCCACGACGATGCCGGGCACCGCTCCGACCCACGGGCCGATCAGGGGGATCATGTTGAACGCCCCCGCGATCATCCCGACGACGAGCCACAGCGGCAGCCCGATCGCCCACAGCCCGACCGACGCCATCACGCCGACGATGAACGCCACCGCGAGCTGGCCCCGGAAGAAGCCGCCGATCGCCGCGTTCAGGCGGTGCGCCATGAACGTGACCTCATCGCGGGACCGGTCGGGGATCAGCTCCTCGATCCGCTTGCGGACGTCGGGCAGGTCCACCAGCAGGTAGAACGCCAGGATCGGGCCGAGCACGAAGATGATCCCGACGTGGAACGCCTGGGTGGCGTACTCGCGCAGGGTCTGGACCTGCTCGGTGAGCTGCTGGTCCTCGTCGGGCGTCGCCTCCTCCTCGATCTCCTCGACCGACGGCAGGTGGATCGGCCAGTTGTCGCGGTCGGACCGCTCCGACAGGTCGTCGATCCAGCGCTCGGCGTCCTCGCGCAGCTCGGGCCACCGCTCGGCGACCTCGTCGGCCTGGCTGGCGATCAGCGGGTAGAGGATCGCGCCGACGAGCAGGAACCCGACGGCGACGGCGAGGAACGCCACCAGCGTGCCGAGCAGGCGGGCGACGCCGCGCCGCTCGAGCCGGGTGACGATCGGGTTGAGCAGGAAGACGAGGGCCCCCGCCAGCACCAGCGGCGGGAACACGACCCGGAAGACCCATGCGACGGCCCCGACGATGGCGATGACGACGACGACGCCGGTGATCCACCACGCCGTGCGACCGACGCGGGCGAGCCGCTCCTCCATCGGGTCGACACTAGTGGGGTGCCTCGCAACACAACGCCGGTAACCGCCGGCCAGATGACGCCCCTCGCGGCGTCCTCGTCCTTGCGG
>ENA-UOUL01003798-UOUL01003798.1-bioreactor-metagenome-genome-assembly--contig:-NODE-3798-length-14906-cov-7.428417_pt1 | contig 14906 bp, 12 predicted proteins | sample MGYA00249838_ERZ747220 | MGnify/ENA primary metagenome ERZ747220 (study PRJEB28778, sample SAMN05720191) | bioreactor metagenome | isolation source: Anaerobic biogas reactor | place: USA:Washington...
CGCCGATGGTGGCGCTGACCTTCAGCTCCATGCGGCGCGACGGCGAGTACCGCATGTTCCGCTACTACAACGCCAAGCTGATGAGCGCGAAAGTCGACCTGCGCACTAAGCTGGACACCGGCAACGAGGTGAACCAGTACCAGCTGACCTTCAGCTGCACCCCCCGCCCCATCATCGACACCGAAAGCTCTCCTGCGGAGACCAAGCAGATGCTCCGTGTGACCAAGGACACGAACGGCTCCTCCGTCACCCTCTCCTGGCTGGATACCATCGACGCCGTTGACCTGACCCCCGCGGGGCCGTGATCTAACGCCCGGGGGCAGGGATAAACCCCCTGCCCCCTTCAAACTAAGGGAGGAAACATGTTCAGGAAGAAAGCAAGCAGCGTACAGATCGCCCGGCCCAAGCCGGAGATTGTGCATGGCATTGAAATAAAGAAGCAGCCAGTGGGGCGGTACTTTGAAGTGCTGGACCAAACCGGCGCCCTGGTGATGGAGCTACTGGACACCGCCTTCCCCGGCTTGGCCCCCAAGGACATCCTGGAACAGATGACGAAGGTGGACACGGCGGGCCTGCGCGCAATCCTGGTGCGCGTGGCGGGCGAGGTGCCGCGCAAGCTGGTGAGCCTGCTTCGCTCTATCGTAGGCGCGGACAGCAACCCGAACTGGGATGAACTGACTCCCGCGGAAATGACGAAAGTGGTCAAGGCTTTTTGGGAGTTGAATGACATGAGCGCTTTTTTCGGGAACGCGCGGAGCGCAGTCCAGCACCTGGTCCGGCAGCAGACCCCGCTGACGGGCAATACTGGCTCCAAAGGCTGACCGCCTCCTGTCAGGCGGTTGGCATCAACAAGCGCGAGATGCTGGAAGACTACTACCTCGATGAGCTTCTGCTGGTGCTGGACGCATACGCGGACATGCACAAGTCGGACAAGGACCGGGACGAGGAATACCGCGAGGTGTACGCGGACGAACTTGATTAGGAGGCGTGACGCATGGCGGAGCTGGATGTAGGCAGCATCGTTTTACGGATTAGGGCTGACGCAGCCGGCGTCCAGGAGGGCTTATCCCAGCTTGAGGCTGCCATGGCGCAGGCCCAGGGAAAGACGCAGCAGGCCGGCGCGGGCATTGACCAGAGCTACCAGAAGATGGGCGCCAGCGCGCAGGCGAGCGCCGCGACGCAGGCGGCGGCCTACGGCGCAATCGCCGCGGCGGCCACCAAGGCTGTCGGCATTATCGTGGGTGCCATCGGCACCGGGATTGAAGCCATCAACCGCTATCGGGCCGCCATCATCGGCCTGGAGAGCATCGCCGGCGGCCGCGGCATCAACGCCGCCGCGATGGAAGAAGCGCTCAACCGGGTCACCGACGCCTTCATGGATGTCGGCTCCGCGTCCACGGCGTTCAAGAACCTGCTGGCCCGGGGGTATGACCTTGAACAGGCGACAAACGCCATCCTCCGGCTGAAGGACGCCGCGGCTTTTGGCCGCCAGGCCAGCCTCGGCCTGGCAGAGGCGGTGGTCAGCGCCACGGAAGGCCTGAAGAACGAGAACAGCATCCTGGTGGACAATGCCGGCGTGACCAAGAACGTCGCAAAAATGTGGGAGGCATATGCCCAGTCCATCGGTACGACCGCGGAAAAACTGACCCAGCAGCAAAAGGTGGAAGCCGAGGTCAACGGCATCCTGGAGGAAACGCGCTACCAGGTAGGCGACCTGGCAAAGCTGCAGGGGACCCTGGCGGGGACACAGGCAGAGACCGCCCTGGCGGGGGAGGAACTGGCGCGGGCCTACGGTTCGAGCATGTCCCCCGCAGTCGAGGCGGTGACCGGCGTGTTTGGCGACTTCATGAGCACGCTGACCGGGATCGTCCAGGCGGCGCCCGGTCTGGTTGCGGGGCTGACGGCCGCCTCCCTGGCGGTCGGCGGGTTTATCGTAGCCACCAAAGCCGCGCAGGCGCTGCAGGCGCTTAACGCGATGCTGCTGACCGCGGCGGGCAGCACCACCATCTTCGGGGTGGCCGTCAATGCCGCGCTGCCCTGGCTTGCCGCCATCGGCGCGGTAATCGGCGTGGCCACCTGGGCGTACACCTCCTACCGCAAGGAGCAGGAGGCCGCGGCGGAAGCCGCCAAGAAGGCCGCGCAGGAGGCGAAGGAGAAGCGCGAGGCCCTCGACAAGGAGGTGGCCGCGCTGACCGCGCTGCGAAACGAGTACGCGGAGCTGGCGGGCAAGGTGTCTCTGAACAACACCGAGCGCGCCCGGATGGCCGAGATCGAGAAAACGCTGCAGGAGCAGTTCGGCATCACGCTGGCAGCGCTGGGTGACCTGGAGGCCGGGTATGCCGGCGTGACTGAGAAGATTGACGAGCAGATCCGCGCGAAGCTGCAGCTGACGGAGTTCGACCGGCAGCAGGAGCTGATGGGCCTGGAGAACCAGATCAAGGGGTTTGAGGCGCAGGAGGACCGCGCCTGGGCGATTCTGGGCATCAAGAAGCAGTGGATTCAGCTGCAGCAGGAAATGAACGACGCGGAGCGCAACCGGGACATCGCCACATCCAGCGGGGACCCATGGGGCACCGATGCGTACGCGAAGAAATATGAGGACGCGCGCGAGGCGCTGCATGTCCTCTTGGGCGACTTGGGGCTGACGATTGACGCGGACATCGAGCAAACCATGGAAGACGCGGCTGCATCCATTGACACGGCGCGCACCGGCCTGGAGGAAGCGAAGAAAGCATACGATAACAAGTACCTGCAGTTCGGCGTCGACTTTTATACTGCCCGCGGCATCAACATCAACGCCCAGACCGCGAAGCTGGTCAACGACTTTTACCGGCGGCTCCTGACGGATTACCCGGAGATGAACCTGGGCGATTTCTGGGCCGAATACTCCACTGCCCTGCAGTCCGACGCGGGGCCTGCTTTTGCTGCGATGAAGGACGTGCAGACCCGGATGCTGTCCGGCGGTCTGCCCCAGGACGGCGACCTGGCCGTCATGGAAGCCGCGTATGCGGAGGCGCTGAAAATCGTGGAGTCCGTCCAGGAGGGGACGGGGGCGACCGAGGAGCAGCTCATTTCGATGATGGGGTACATCGCCCCGATGTTCAAGGACGTGCTGGCCGGAACCAAGGACCTCAAGGACGTCTACGCGGACCTGGGCGACCAGGCCACGTCCGCCATCCTGGGCCAATCCGCGGAGGACTTTGCGGCCTGGCTCGGCGAGACCCGCGACACCGCCCGGAAGAACATGGACGAACTGTACAAAATGGCCGAGGACGCCAAGCGGCAGGCCGACCTGGTCAAGGGATACAACCTGCTGAAGATCAACTGGGGCGACCAGGAAAGCGACGGGTTCAAGGCCGGCATCGCGCTGCTGACGGAATACGGCATCGAGGTGCCCAAGCAGCTGGGGATGGTCGAGCAGGCCTTTGGCCAGCACGAGCGCATCCTGTCGGGCATCCAGGCCGAGCAGGCGCCGCTGGCGCAGGCAATCTGGGGGACCGTCCAGTCGCTCAAAGTGGTGCGAGACGAGATGGACCGCAGCAGCCCCAGCTACAGGCAGCTGGACGGGCTGATTGCCGAGCTTGAGAACAGCTTTGGCGAACTGGCGGGCCTGAAAATGCCGGACAGCGCCTTCTTCGACCCGGCGGATTTCGTGTCCAAGATTGTCGAGCTGGACACCTCGTTTGAGGGCCTGGGCGAGCGTGCGAACACCGCCTTCGCGGACATGCAGTCCCTGGCCGCCGAAATCGCCGGGAACAGCCAGCTGAAGTCCGCGCTGGAGCAGCTGAAGGTGGAAATCGAAGGGGGCCGGGGCGCCGGCACGCTGGCGGAAGCCCTGCGCGAGCACGTCCGCGGCACCGCGGAGTATGCCAACGCCAGCCTGCGCACCGTGGATGAAATCAACGGGGCGCTTTCCAGCACCGCCACCATCCAGGCCGGGTTGGTAGGCCAAACCGAGCAGATGATAAGCACCATCGACGCGCTTTACATGGACCTGCTCACCCGGCAGAAGGACTATGAAAAAAGCAGCGCCGAGCACTCCATCATCGAGAGCCTGCTGACGCAGGTTGCGCAGTGGAAAGCGGAAATTGCGAATGCGGGCAACGCTGTCTTTACCGTGCCGGCGCAAATCGAGCTGATTGGCGGCGCAGCGGTGCTCAAGCAGGTGACAGAGCTGGGCGCCAGGGCGGCCAACACGCAAAAGAGCATCGAGAGCATCGGCATCAAGCGCGGCCAGATTGAAGATGCCAAGAAGATGGTGTCTGAAGCCAGGAAGCTGGAAAAGGCGGGCAAGGACGCCGGCACGGAGTGGCGCGACGTGGTGTCGAAAGTGCTCGGCAAGGAATTCACGGGCTCCCTGAAGGACGCCATGGACGCGCTCAACGGTATGGACGTGTCGCTGCAGGGCATGATTGACAGCATGACCGCGGAGATGGAGGCGACCAAGGCGCAGCTGGAGGACTTGGCCACCGGCGTCGTCTCCGGCGTCATCGACGTGACGGTCGACGGCACGGTGGACTACGGACCGATCATGGCGGCCATCAACGGCGCCATTGACGTAATCAACGCGGGCCTGGCCTTTCTGGGCACAAGTCCCCTGACCAAGGCGAGCGGGGAGACGCGTCAGGGACGCGGCGGCGGCGGCGGCAGCAAGAAGAGCGCGCTGGCCATCGACCTGGAGAAGATGGCGCACGACATCGCCATGGGGCGGCTGGACGTCGAGGGCGAGCTCAACCGGCTCCTCGAGCTGGACCGGAAATACAAGAACGTCAAGCTGGGCGCGGACGAGCGCCGTGATTTGAGCGAACGGATTTACACCGCGCGGGAGGCCGCCCGGCAGGCGGACCTGCAGGCGGACTACGACCTGCTGGCGCACAAGAAGGCCCTGGGCCAGCTGACCGTCCAGCAGGAAATCCGGATGCTGGAAGCCATCAAGCGGAACCACGCGCTCAACGCCGAGGAACTGCGCCGGATTGAGGAGGAGCTATACGAGGCGCGGGAGCGCCTGCGGGCAGAGGCCCTCAACCGCGCGCTGACCCAGCTGGACCACGACATCGCCATGGGGCGGGTCGGCCTGGTGGCGGAAATCGCCCGGCTGGAGCGGATCCGGCAGAGCCACCAGCTCAACGCCGAGGAGCTGATGGAGATTGACCGCCGGCTGTATGAGGCGCGCCAGCGCCTGGCCGACGACGCGCTGCAGAAGGACCTGGGCCGGATCAGCTACCTCAAGTCCATGGGGCGCATGTCCGCGGCGATGGAAATCAACGCGCTGATGGAGATCCTGCGGACGCACACCCTGACAGCGCAGCAGCGCATGGACATCGACCGCCAGCTGTACGACGCCCGCAGGAGGCTGGCGGAAGCGGCGGAAAACGCGCAGCGCGAACAGCTGCGCAATTCCCTGGCGCGCCTGGACTTCAACATCGCGATGGGGCGGGCCGGGGCGCAGATGGAAATCAACGAGCTGGAGCGGATTTTAAACACGCACCAGATGACGGCGGAGGAGCGGCGCAACGTCGAGCGGCGGCTGTACGAGGCGCGAAAGCGCTTGGCCGACCAGGCCTACCAGTGGGACCTGGCGCTGATCAACCACCGCAAGAACATGGGGCGGCTGACCGCCCAGCAGGAAATCAACGCCCTGCTGCAAGTGGCCCGGACGCACCAGCTGACGGCGGAGCAGCGCATGCAGCTGGACGAGCGCGTTTACGCGCTGCGGCAGAAACTGCAGGACGACGCCTCCGCGAAGGAGAAGGAACGGCTGGACCAGGCCAGCGGGCAGATCAAGGAAGCCTACGGCACGCTGGTCAACGCGCTGAAGAAGCGCCTGGAGGAAGAGCGCGACCTGCGCGTCAAGGGCATCGACGACCAGATTGCCGCGCTGGACGCGCTGACCCGTGCCGAGAACGAGCAGGTCCGCAAGCGGGACTACGCCAACAGCCTGGCGGACAAGCAGCGCGAGCTGAGCGTGACCAAGAGCGCCCGGCGGCGGCGCGAGCTGCTGGCGGAAATCGCCAGGATGGAAGAGGACGAGGCGCTCCGGCTGACCCAGGCCGCGCGGGACGACGAGAAGCAGCGCCTGCAGGACGAAAAGAAGCGCATCCAGGACCGCTACGACCGGCTGATGAGCGAGGAGAACCTGCGCCAGGAAGCGCTGCGGCTGGTGATGAGCAACAACCTCAAGGCGATGACGGACCTCATCCGCTCCTACGGGGACGAATGGAAGGACGCCGGCGCGCAGCTGGCCGAGTACTTGCTGCAGGGCGTCGCCGGCGCGGACTCGCCCATCGTCCGGACCATCGCCCGGCTGACGGAAGGGCTGCAAACCACCGTCAACCGGCAGATTGCCAACATCGGGAGCACGATTCCCGCAATCAACCAGACCAACGCAATCAATATCTACATGCAGGGGTTAACCATCCGGGAAGACGCGGACATCGACCTGCTGGCAGATGAAATGTACGCGCGCGTCCAGGCCGCGGGGAGGTAAGCATGACAACCTACATCACACTTGACGGCGTCAGCAGCATCGACAAGGGGCTCCGCCTGGTGGAGGCGGCGCCCCTCATCCTGCCTGCCCGCAGCCGGCAGCGGGAGTACCTCCCCGGCCGCATCGGCAGCATCTCCGCAAGCGAATTCGAATACCCGGCCGTGGCGTACAAGATCCGCCTCGCGCTGGCCGGGGAGGGCAAGGCCGACATCGTCAGCCAACTCAGCGGCCTGGCGGGCTGGATGCTGTCCGCGCGCCGGCTGGCCGTCTGGCACGACCCGGACCACTACTTCACCGGCGCGGTGGAAGAGGAGCCGGCCTTCACCATGCTGACCCGCAAGACCGGCCAGCTGGAGATTTCCTTCCTGTGCGACCCGCCCTGCCGGCAGAAGGCAAAGGTGGCCGGCGGCTGGATTCCCGAGGCCTTCTTGCCCATCCCGGAGCAGATCACGGCCGCCGTCAACACGGCTTCCGGCGCGGGGAGCGCGGCCTTCACCCTGTCCGGCGGGGCCGTCTCCGGCGCGCTGCCGCCCGCCGCCTACCTGCGCATCACCGGCACCTGGCAGACCCTCGTCCTGGGCGGCGCGCTGACCGTCACGGAGGCGATGGCGGCCGCCGCGGACCTGTACGTCGACTGCGACGCGCAGGAGGTGTATCGCCTCGCGTCCGGCGTGCGCACCCCCGTGCGGTACACCGGTACCTTCCCGGACCCGGCCGGGGGCAGCCTGACCGTGGACGGCACGGGTTTTGACGTCACCGCGCGACTGCTCATCATCGAAAGGGGATAAAACATGCAGCTGACACTCTTCCCCGCCGGCCTGACGCGGGCCCAGTACGAGGACGGGAACGCCGCGCTGTGCGCGCTTCCGGCGGCGAAAGATCCCCGGGTCAGCCAGGCCATCAACGGCGACTGGTCGCTGGGCTTCGGCTACGCGCTGGGCGCGCCGGGGGCGGAGCAGCTGGGCTTGGGGCTGCTGGTGGAGGCGGACGGGCAGCTGTACCGCATCGACAGCGTGGAGCGCGGCAGCGGGAAGGACGGCGACTGGCTCAGCGTGCAGGCGCTGCACCTGGTGTATGACCTGCGGGACCGGATCATCACCAACATCGAGACCGCCGAGATGACGCCCGGCGGCATCAACCAGCGCATCGCGCTGCAGCAGGTGCTCTCCGGCAGCGACTTCACGGACGGCGTCATCGACACCGACATCGTGCTGGACTACCTGGACATCCTGCAGAAGGACGCCATGTGGGCCATCAAGGAGCAGGTGCTGCCGCTGTGGGGCGGCGAGCTGCGGCCGGACAACTGGACCATCGACATCCGCAAGCAGATGGGCGCGGACCGCGGCGTGCACCTGCGGCACGGCAAGAACATCCGCGGCGTCAAGCTGAGCGAGAGCCTGGACGGCGTGGTCACCCGGCTGCACATCCTGGGCTACCGGAACGCCAACATCGAGAGCATCAACGACGGCAAGGACTACATCGACAGCCCGTACATCAACAACTACCCCACCATCCGGGAGGGGATGGTGACCTTCCCCGACGACGACCTGCCGGCGGACCTGCTGAGCAAGGGCCAGGAATACCTGGCGACGGTGGACACGCCGCGCACCCGGCTGACGGTGGACTTGGCGCAGGTGATGGCCAGCGAGCAGTACGCGCAGTACAGGGACCTGGAGCGCGTGGCGCTGGGCGACACGGTGACCGTCTTCAACGAGCGCCTGGGCGTCAACGTCACCGCGCGGGTCCAGAGCCGGGAGTATGACCCGACCACCGGCGAGAACCTCCGGGTGGAGCTGGGAAACGACAGCCGGAACCTGTACGCCGCCATCGCGTCCGCGAAGCAGGCCGCGGAAATCGTGAAGATGATTTCCGACCGGAAGGGGAACCTGCGCGCCGAGATGCTGCGCGGCGTGCTGGACCTGCTGACGACCCAGCTGATGGCCTCCGGCAGCTTCAGCGACGCGCAGGTCATCGAGGGCAAGGGCATCCTCTTCGAGAACACCAACACCGAGAGCCCCGACTACGGCGCGATGTATCTGGGGCCGGGCATCTTCGCGATTGCCAACGAGAAAAACGAGGCCGGCAGCTGGGTGTGGCGCACCTTCGGCACCGCGCAGGGGTTCTACGGCAGCGAGCTGATGGCTGGCACCGTGACGACCGGTAAGCTCGCCGCCGACGTGGGGGCGGAGCTCAACATCTCGAGCAACGAGGCCATCACCAGCACCGTCGGCGCCCTCGACAGCCTGTCCACGCAGGTGACGCAGAGCAACAACGGGATGCTGCTGCAGATCCAGACCCTGGAAAGCCTGGCCGAGAACAACCGCTACTACATCTACGCGGGGCTGCTTTTCGTGGAGACGGACGGCACGGAGCGCTACGGCGTGGCACTGGGCACCAACCTGACGACTTACGAGGACGAAAGCGGCAGGACGCTGCTGGAGAAGGCCGGGGTGTCCGCCACGTTTGAAGGCAGCCTGCTGGCCTTCTGGCAAAACAGCGAGATTGTCGCCTATCTCAGCGACAACCAGCTGTACATCCTGCGCGCCAACATCCTGGACGCCATTTACATGGGACCGTGGCTGATGGACGCAAAGCACGGCTTCTCTTTGAAGTATGTAGGGGAGGCATGAGATGGCAACGATAGAAATCCCCATCAGTTCGTTCAGCCTCAACAGCACGTGGACGGCGAAACTGACGCCCTCGGTCCCGGTGACTGCCTATATCACTCCCGACCCGCCGACCGTCGGCTCGCGGCAGGTCCAGATCAGCCTGGCCGGCATCCCGGCAGGCTCGACCATCAACTCCGCCACGCTGACCGCGACCTTCGGCTCCACGGCGACCGGCGTGCGGCTCAACACCGCAAACTTCAACAACAGCAGCGACGCGGCCTTCGGCTCCGGCTCGCTGAACGTCAAGGCGCAGCTGGACGCGATGAACGGCGTCTATGGTTCGGTGCCCATCCTGTTCCGCTTCGGCGCGAACGGCAGCACTGCCGGAGCGACTTTGGAAGGGACGTCCAAGTACGATACGCTGGCCTATTCCAGCGTCAAGCTGACCGTGGACTACACGGCGCCCGGGCCGCCGCCCGTGACCTACACAAAGTGCGGCGCGCCGACCAGCGTGCTGCCGCAGGCCTCCGCCGTCAAGGGCGCGACGGTTCCGGTGACCTTTTCCGGCGCGTCCGCTGGCGACAACAACCCCATCACGGGCTACAAAATCTACCGCGGCGCGTCCCCGACCGGCACGTTCTACTTCCTGGCTGAAATGGCATCTACGGCTGCAAGCGGCAGCTTCAACGTCGTCGCTCCGGCAACGGCCGGGACGACCTACTATTACAAAATCCAGACGCTTGGCACCCAGACGGGGTATGACTCCGTCTACTCCACGGCGTACGCGTCCATCACGGCGACAGAGCCGCCGGCGCCGGCAGACCTGCCGTCCACCCTGTCGCTGAACAAGACCACCTGCAAGGCCGGGGCGGGCATCCGGGCGGCCTTTGGCGTCAAGACCGCCGGGGCAACGCACCGGGTGCAGTATATCTCCGGCACAACCGCCACATACGCCGACCTGACCGACATTGAGCATGTCTTCGTTGTCCCGCTGAACTGGCAGAACCAAATCCCGAATGCCACCACGCTGAGCGTGCGCGTAGTGCTGTCGACCTACAAGGGCCTGCCGCAAAATTCGTCTACCTTCATCGGCTCGGTCGAGAAGACCTTCACGATGACGCTCTCGGACGACGCCTATCCCAGCATCGGGAGCATGGGAACGACGCGGGTGGCCAACGGCGTGCCCGCCGCCATCACGCGGCACGTGCAGAACAAGACCAAGTGCTACGTCGCCATCCTCGACGCCCAGGGCGCCTACGGCTCCACCATCACCAACTACACTGTCACTGGGAACGGGCAGACGTTCAACAACTCCTCCGGCACCTTTGGCGTCTTCCCCACGGCGGGCACCGTGACCTTCACAGGGACGGTAAAGGACAGCCGGGGCAGAACCAGGACGGTCACGATTTCGATTGTGGTGGACGCTTATGCCACGCCCACGCTCCTCAATCCATTCGCATACCGCTCCAACTCCTCCGGGGTGGCAGACGGGTCTGGAGCGTATGCTTACTTGAAAGCCACCACCGTATTCTCTTCCATCGGTGGGGAGAATACAGCCACGCTCCGCGGCCGGTATGGCATTCGCGGCGGATCGTATGGGGCCTGGCAGGCTATGACAAGCGGCACAGGCCTCCTTATCGGCGGCACACTGCTGGTCACGAAAAGCTACTCTGTGCAGATTCAAGTCACCGACCTGTTGGGCGGGGTCTATACCTACACCACGACGATCCCAACGGAGGACGTAAGCTTTAACATCCGCGATGGCGGCCTTGGCGCCGCATTTGGGAAATACGCGGAAACCGACGGGCTGCTGGAAGTGGCCTATGATGTGCGCGTCAACGGGGCATTTCGGTGCCTGGTGCGCAAGCCCACCTACATCACCACCGGCGACATGAATACACAGGACGAAGAATGGATATTGGCGCACCCCAACGTGGGCAACATCCCCACGGGGGCGGGCTATTGGTACGTGCAGACCATCGCGTACGGCACGAGCAACAAGATGCAGGTGGCGTATGCGTACACCACCAGCAATCAGGTGTGGTGGCGCAGGATGAGCAGCGGCACGTGGACGGCGTGGGTGCAGATCAAGTGAGGTGTGTATGAGGATCAAAGCAGGCACAACGGTTTTGGAGGGCGTCACCGTATTTGCGGAGCGCGAGCTGTGCAGCGAAAGCGAGCATCTGTCAGACGCGCGAGAGCGGCCTACGCTGCGCGTGCGGTTGGCGTCCGGGATCACGGACGCGCAGATTGCGGGGCTTGCTGCCCATGATTGGGCGGTCACGGATGGCGACACGCAGACCGTATACAAAGGCTATGCGCAGCTGCTGCGGCATGAAATCGTTTTTGCGGGCGAGGACGAAAACGAGCTGGCAGACCAGCTGGACGCGCTGAGCGACGCCATCCGCACGTTTGCCAAGCAAGACAAGCTGACCGCGCAGGACGTGTGGGCGCATAGCACCGTGTTTGACGCATGGGGCGACCGCGTCGGCACGCAGGCAGCTCCGGGCGAGTACCTGCGGCACGGGGACGGGCTATACAGGGTGAAAGCGCCGGGGCACCTGATCAGCGAGCAATGGCCACCGGGGGTGGCGACGGCATCCCTGTTTGATCGCATCCAGCCGCCGGGCGCTGGGCCGGAAGCGTGGCAAACGGGCCAAAGCTACGCCAAGGGCGTGGAAGTGGCCCACAAAGGCGGCGTGTGGCTAAGCGGCGTGGACAACAACACGTGGGAACCGGGCGGCCCCGGCGTGTATGACAACATTTGGAAGCGGGTGCGGGACGTATGATCACAGTGACAGCGCTGCTGGGCGCGGTGCAGGAGATCGTAGACGCGCGGCCCGCGTACCGCAAAGGCGGCAGCGGCAAGGACGGCACCTGCGACTGCATCGGCCTGATCATCGGGGCCATACGGCGGGCGGGCGGCAAATGGACGGGCGACCACAGCAGCAATTGGGCGCCACGCCGCGCGATGGCCACCATGCGCACAGCCCCGCCGCTGGAGTTAGGCATTGTGATGTACAAGGCACTGGAGCCCGGTGAGGCCGGGTACAGCCTGCCGGCGCGGTTTTCGGACGGGCCTGACAAGCGCGACTATTACCACGCGGGCATCGTGACCAGCGTCACGCCGTTGCGCATCACGCATTGCACCAGCTGGGCAGACGGCAGCGGCATCAAAATAGACACTAAGATCGGCAAGTGGGGCTATGGCGGTCGGCTGTTGGGCGTGGACTACAGCGGCAAAACAGAGGGGGTGATCCCGGTGGAGATCATGCAGGTAGTGGCAGTGACCGGCAGCACGGTGCGGATGCGCAAGACGCCCAGCATCCAGGCCGTCGCGGTGGCCAACGTGCCCGTGGGCGCGCGGGTGGAGGTGCTGCAGCGGGCCGAGGACTGGTGGGAAATCAGCTACCTGGGCAAGCGCGGGTGGATGATGGCCATGTTCCTGGGGAGAGGGGACGAAAACCACTCACCGCCCCCGCGGGACGCGCCGCCGCCCGCGGACACGGTGACCCTGACCCTGGCGCGCGACGTCGCCGAGGCGCTGATGGAGGCCCTGAAGGGAGGCGGAACGGCGTGACGATGGAGAACATCCGGGACATCTGGTGGCTGGTCGGCGTGGTGCTGGCCATCCTGGCGGTGTTCGTCCGCTACGCGATCAAAGTCAACGATGCCGCGAAGGGAATTGAGAAAGTGGCCGCACACGATACTGACATCAAACAGATCAAGGCGCAGTCCGACCGGATCGAGCGAGACATTGTCGGGCTGCGCGAAAGCCTGGACGAGCACACGACCCTGCAGAAGAAGGACATCCGCGCGATTCACGAGGCGCTGCTGGCCATCCTGGGGCGCTTCAAGGACGACGGGCCCGACTCCGCGGTGGGGCGGGCGAAGGACAACCTAATCGACAACCTGATGGACAGGTGAGGAGGAAAGATGAAGAAATACCTGCTGGTGACCCTGGTGATAGCGATGGCGCTGACCTGCTCCCTGGCGATGGCGGAGGCGGTGGATCCAGCACCTGCCCTGGCCGGGATTGACCTCACGCCCATCTTCCAGGCGCTGATCGCGCTGCTGGCGAGCCTGATTACGATTAAGGTGATCCCTTGGGTCCAGGCCCGAACAACCGCGCAGCAACAGGACGTGCTCCGGGCCGCGGTATCCGTGGCCGTGTACGCAGCTGAGCAGATTTACGGTGCAGGCAGGGGCAAGGAGAAGCTGATGTACGTAAAAGGGAAGCTCGCGGAGAAGGGCTTCCACATTGATCCTGACGAAATTGAAGCCGCGGTCCGTGGCATGGTTACGGAAGGCGCCGACTATCACCCGCCGGCCGATCCAGCGCAGATCGAATAAAGATATCATTTGATACCACTGCCGTCCGTCGGGGCAACTATCTCCAGAAAACGCAACCCAGCACTCCATTGATGAATATGAACTGTGGTTCGGATTTGACCGCCCACGCCCCACCAAACCTGAAATCCCTTGAGAAATCAAGGGGTTTCCTTTTCTTCCACGTCCGCGTCCACTCAGGCTTACCCAGCTGAAAGAAATGCTTCTGACTAGCGCAATTGATAATACCTTCTTAATATTATCAATTCCTTTCGAGTTTTATCGCGTATTAAGGCTGCTTCTTTTTCAAGCCCCCGATCAGCAGCACGATGCCTGCAACCGCACATATTGCCCCGGGGATTCCATACGCCATTGCTTCCTGCTCAAATGCGCCCTTTTCCTTCTCGTAGTCCTTTTTCATTTCGTCCCACTTGTTGGCCAGGTTGTTATACTCTGACTGGAACCAACCGCTCATTGTTCTTGCGGTCTGCCGATTCTCTCTTGCCGACCTTTCGCTTGTCTCTATATTTGCTTGTAGCTGGACATACCGCTCGGACATTAACGGCTTGATCGCCATGATGGCCAGGATGCACGCCGCTAAGCACAACAGGGAGCCTACGACAATCTTCTTTTTATTCATCTCTATTTATCGCTCCTGTTGATCCTCTTGTTATCATATGACACGCTGTCGTATAAAACGTCGTCGGCAATAATATGGCTCCAGACCCCTGACGAGTTTGCAGGGATCTCGTCGAACATTGCCAGGGTGCGCTTGACTTCCCGACCATTCTTCTCAAAACATATATAGAAGAATCCGTCGACCGGATAGTTGTTGCTATTGTAGATCCTCCCAGACAACTTTGCGCCGCCGTACTTAGAGTCGTCATAGAGGAACCCTGAGAATGATAGGCCATCCCAGGGATCTGCCTCGTATACTGAGGAGTTGCTGTATGAATTTGAATTTGAGGAGGAATAGCCGTAATTCGTGTTGTCGTAGAACGAGGTGTAGTCTATCGGCTTGGGTTTTTTATTCACTGATGTGATAAGGTAGATCATGGTCCCAAGCATGGCGACTGCTACCAGGATTACGAGCGCTTTTAGCCAGCCATCTGTGCCTTTCTTTTCCATGTCTTCTCCTTACAGGCTGTTATTGAGCTTTTCGATGTCGATGTCTTTGCGGATGTCCACGTTTACGACCTGCATCATTTTGTCCTGCATGTTGAAGGGTTCCATGCTCAGCCTAAAGTTTGCCCTGTTCAGGTTGTCTGCCGCTTCCTGGATCGCTGCGCTTTCACCAACAAACTCCAAGCCGGCTGACTGCTCAATCACTTCGCTGTCTTTCTTGAGGTATGCGACGAAGTCTACATTCTCCCTGTCTCCAGAGGCGAACTTCACGTCCGCGTTTATGTAAACCATGATCGGCATCTCGCCCTTTTCCTCCAAACGCTTCTGGAGTTCTGGGGACTTTTCGCCTGTGGCCA
>ENA-UOUL01003799-UOUL01003799.1-bioreactor-metagenome-genome-assembly--contig:-NODE-3799-length-14898-cov-3.883948_pt1 | contig 14898 bp, 14 predicted proteins | sample MGYA00249838_ERZ747220 | MGnify/ENA primary metagenome ERZ747220 (study PRJEB28778, sample SAMN05720191) | bioreactor metagenome | isolation source: Anaerobic biogas reactor | place: USA:Washington...
ATCGAGGACGTGCGCGCTTCTGGGCTCCTGAAGGAGCAGATCGTCCTGGGCCACACCCAGGCCGTCGACGCCGCCGAATCGGCACTCGTCAGGTTCGCAGTCCAGCGCGTGCGCATGTACGACAAGAAGTGGGCGCTCTATACCGCAGCCACCGGCATGCTGGCGCAGGAAATGAACGTCGAGGTCATCTCGAACAACATCGCGTGGCGGGGGTGCGGCTGGAACCTGCACATCTACACGCAGGCCGGACAGGACGACAAGGCCATCGCGCTGCTGGAGAAGATGCGCGCCAAGGGCCAGCTCACGGAGGAGCGCGACTACCGCAACCTCACGCTGGTGGAGCTGCCGCGCGGCGATTTCGCGTCCACCGTGCTGCGCAACGCGATGGTGGCGACCTTCCTGCTGCGGCTGTGGGAGCGCCTCGGCGAATCCAGCGACACCGAGCTTGCCGCGATCGCCGGCAAGGCCGTGAAGGAAGCGCTGCCATCCACGCCGCCCTGAAGGAGGCCGTAAAGGCGCGGGGCCTGAACCGCCAGGTGCGCGTGAGCCGCTCCGGGTGTATGGACCGATGCGGACGCGGCGTCAACGTGTTGGTCTTTCCCGACGGCATATGGTATTCTGAGGTGTCGGAAGGCGATATTGACACCATTCTGGAAGAGGTGTTGAAGGATATCGCCTAGCCGAACATACCGATGATATCCGGGGATACCGCTATGAATAACACAGGCGCTACAAATGAAACCATTCTGACCCAGGAAAGCGGAGGCGTGCTCTTCGCCACCTTCAACCGCCCTGATAAAAAGAATGCCCTTACGCATGACATGTATGCCCGCCTGGCGGAGTTGCTCCGCCAAGCCGATGCGACGCCGGGCGTGCGCGCGGTCTGTTTTCGCGGCGCGGGCGGCGCATTTACCAGCGGCAATGACCTGATGGATTTCCTGTCCGGCCCTCCCATGGATGAAAACAGCCCCGTGCTGCAGTTCATCCATGGATTGATAGATTTCCGCAAGCCCCTCGTCGCGGCGGTGACCGGGCCTGCCATAGGAATTGGCACGACCATGCTGCTCCACTGCGACTTGGTGTACGCCTCCCCAAAAGCCTTCTTACAGATGCCTTTCACCCGGCTGGCCCTCTGTCCCGAGGCAGCCTCCAGTTTCCTGCTGCCGCGGGTGATCGGGCTGACGCGGGCATCTGAATTGCTCCTGCTGGGAAACGGCATCGATGCGCGCACCGCGCACGCGTGGGGGCTGGTGACGGCGATACTGCCGGAAGACTCCTTTGACGCGGAGCTGGAACAGCGTCTCGCGGCCCTGGCCGCGCTGCCGCCGGAAGCGGTGCGTGCCGCCAAGGCGCTTATCCGCCAGCCCCTTATCAACGGCGCCCATGACGCCGTTAGGCGCGAAGCGGAACTGTTCGCGGGGCGCCTGTCCTCGGCGGAGGCGGCGGAGGCCATGCAGGCTTTCCTGGAGCGGCGCCCCCCGGATTTCAGCCGTTTCGAATAAGTGAGGGCGGGTCGGGTTTTGTTCCGGTATCGGCGTGCGCACTACGCCCCCGGGAATTTTTACTCACCACTATGCGCCCTCAAGGCGTGCGGTAATAGCAAAGGAAGGTAGTACCATGCCGGAGACATTGAAGACACAACTGGCGGTTATCGGGGCGGGCCCGGGCGGTTACGCCGCCGCTTTTCACGCGGCCGATCTCGGCCTGCAGGTGACCCTGCTGGACGTGCAGCCCAACCCGGGCGGTACCTGCCTCTATCGGGGATGTATTCCGTCCAAGGCGCTGCTTCATGTGGCGAAACTCATCACTGACGCACGCGAAGCGGAAGAGTGGGGACTTACGTTCGCACCGCCCCAAATGGATCTGGACAAAATGCGGCGCCGCACCGGACAGGTCATCGAGCAAATGACCGGCGGCCTGGGGCAGCTGTGCCGCGCCCGGAAGGTTGCCTATCTGCGCGCCCGGGCGACCTTCATGACCAGCCACAGGCTGGCGGTGTTTCATGAGGACGGTTCCGAAGACACGCTGGAGGCAGAATACGTGATTATCGCGACCGGCTCACGGCCCGCGCTCTTCGGCCCGCTCATCAAGTCCGACCGGCTGATGAATTCCACCAATGCCCTGCAGATCGACCGGATCCCATCCACCCTGCTGGTCATCGGCGGCGGCTATATCGGTCTCGAACTCGGGTCCGTATACGCAGCGCTCGGTGCTAAAGTCACCGTGGTCGAGGCGGGCGACATGCTGTTGGCCGGCGCCGACCGCGATCTCGTGGCCCCCTTGGAAAAGCGGCTCGAACACACTTTTGAGGAGGTACTTCTAAAAACAAAGGTGGCCGACATGCGCGAGCAGGAAGACGGCATGCGCGTGCAATTTGAAGGGGAGGGCGTTAGCGCGGAGCCGCGCATCTTCGACAAAGTGCTCGTCTGTGTAGGACGCAAGCCGAACTCCCGGGGACTTAACCTGGCGGACACGGCCATTGAAACCGACAACAAGGGATTCATCCTCGTGGATGCGCAACGCCGTACCGCCGAGCCGCATATTTTTGCCATCGGCGATGTGGCGGGACAGCCCATGCTGGCCCACAAGGCGTCTGCCGAAGGGAAGGTGGCTGCGGGCGCCATTGCCGGCAAGAAGACCGCTTTCGAGCCGCAGGCCATTCCCGCCGTTGTCTTCACCGACCCCGAAATCGCCTGGTGCGGCGAGACGGAAAACAGCGCCCGGGTGCTGGCGCCTCCCGTCAGCGCCCCCAAGATAAGCGCCAGCAGGGACAGGCCCGCGACGCCCAGCGTCACCGGGGAAGACAGCTCCACCCATTGGCGCGGGTCCAGTTTGTTCCACCTTATTTTCATAATAACCCCCGCAGTTGCTTCAATTTAAAGTCTGACGCCCCATCAAACCCCTATGATTATAGCATGCCAAAGCGTTCTTTCGGCAGATATTTTGACGGCAGCCGGTTTTGCGGTATGATATACCCATCAAGATGGAGGCGATCACACCGACATGAACGACCACCAGTCGCCCTGCCCGCACAAGGCTTCCCCGGCGCTGCGCACAGCGCTGCTCTGCCTGGCCCTTCTTTTTCTGGCCAGTGGCTGCACGCCAATTCCCATCCCCCCGGCTTCCGAGGCGCAGCAGGCCCCCCAGAAGCCCGAGAATCTGGAGGAAATGTACCGCCTGATGGTGGGCACCGGGGCGCTGCCGGAAATGCTGCCCGTGCCGGATGATTTGATTTTCAGCAGCTATGGCATCAGCCCGCAATGGCTTGAGGAGGCGGTGTTTATGGTGGCCCAGGATCCGATGCGGACGGATGAGGTCATCCTCCTGAAAGCGGAAAACGAGACCGCTGCCGAGCAAATCCGCCTGCGGCTAAACGCCCGCCTGGCAGAAAAAGAGACGGATGCCCTCAATCAGGACACCGCCCAGTACGCTATTGTATTAAACGCCAAACTGCTGCAGGAGGGCCTTGATTTTGCCCTCCTGGTCAGCCCGGAGGCTGAGCAGCTGGCCCAGCTGTATGAAGAAAACAGGTAGTTTTATCAGAATACCCAGCCCGCCTTACAGCCCCGTTAAAAAGGCCTGCACCGCCAGAATCGAGGCCTGATCCCGCCACATGGCGCCATGGCCGCCCGTTTCCAGCGACACCAGCTGTGCGCTGGGGAAGAGGGCGGCCAAACGCTGGGACTGCCCGTAGGGCACCAGCGCGTCATCCTTGGCCGCTACCACCAGGGCCGGGCTCTGGACGCTTTTGGCATGGTGGTCGCTGCGGTAGGGGTTTCGGATGGGCAGCGGAACGGGTACCCGGGCATTCAGCAAAAGCTCCACAAAGCTGGTGGTCAGTTCACCCCCGCTGTAATAAGGCGCAAACAGGATGAGACCCGCCGGATGCTTTTCCCCCGCCAACCGCACGGCGGTGCCAGTGCCAAGGCTCCAGCCCATCAGCACGATTTGATCAGGGTTCACCTCCGCCCTTCCGGCGGCATAGTCCCAGGCCGCCCGGGCCATCTTCAGGATGCTTTCCTCGCTTCGCGTCCCAAGGCTTTGGCCGGTGCCGGGATAGTCCAGCATCATGAAATGATAACCCGCCAGCAGCTGTTGGCTGCCGGGCTCCAGCATGGCCTGGGCTCTTGCGGCAGATTCCTCGCTGTTGCCGCCAAAATACAGCACCAAACCCGCTTTTTCCGGTCCATTTTTCAAAAACCAGCCCTGATAGCCCTGTCCGTCTGGGCCCGTCACCGTGATCGCCTCCGCCTGGGCCGTGTTTTTCAGGGCCTCTTCCGCCCGGATATCCGTATTAACCGGGGGATAGAGCAGGGCGTCCTGCCCCACCCAGAGGAAAGCCCAGGCCCACACCAGCCCCGTCAAAAGAACCAGCAGAAGGATTCTACCGATGTTCTTAAAAAAAAGCAGGGGACGGTTGGCCGGATGCAGGGTCAGCAGAAAAATGATAAGGGCTGAGATAACGGCAAAGAGATAGAACTCCTCCTGCCTGATTTGTACATTTCCATCAATTTGTTTCAGCAGAAGCCCCGCCAAAAAAGCGAGGGCCATGCTGATTCCCGCCGCGAAAAGCAGGCTTAAGAAAAACCGTTTCACACTGGTCCGCCTTTTGGATTCGCTCACGGGGCGCCTCCTTTCAGAAACAAAAACAGCTCAGCGCGCAAGAGGTTTAGGCGCCTACGCCTCCGGGATGAAATCCATGGCGGCCTCCGCCGCCTCTTCCTCCCGGGACTGGGAAAAGCCGACGAGGCGCTCCCTGGCTTTTTTGCGCCAGCGGCCAAAGCGGAAGGCCAGCACATTGGTCACCGCCCCCATCAGCCAGGTGGCAAGCATGGCGTAATAGATCATCTCAGGCTGGCCCAGGGGGTTCTCCGCCGTTTTGGACAGATTCACCAGCCAGTAGGACAGGGGCACCCTGAGGGCCACGGACACCATGATGGAGATCCACATGGGGGTCACCGCGTCCCCCGCGCCCCGCATCACGCCGGAAAGGCTTTGGATCACCGCCATGGCAATAAAGCCCAGGGCCAGGATGCGGATCAGCCGCATGCCGGTATCAATGATCACCTCGGTCTGGGTAAAAAGCCCCATGATGTGCCTGCCAAAGAGGAGCACCGCCCCGGTCATCACGGCGGCCACCGCAACCGCTATGACGGTCCCCTGCTTGGCCCCCTGCTGGGTGCGCTCAATGCGCCCGGCGCCAACATTCTGCCCGGTGAAGGTGGTCATGGCCATGCCAAAGGAAAAGTTTGGCATCATGGCAAAGCCATCCACCCGCATGGCGATGATAGCGGTAGCCACAAAGGCGGGGCCAAAGCTGTTCTGCAGCCGCTGAACCACCAGCATGGCCATGGAGAAGGTGGCCTGGGTGATGCCGGTGGGCATGCCCAGGCGCAGCACATCCTTGACGGTTTCTCTCTTCAGGCGCAGGGTGCGGCGGTTGATGTCAAAGGTCTCCCGCATGCGGGTCAGCTTGATGAAGCACAAAATCGCGGAGACAAACTGGGAGATCACCGTGGCGATAGCGACGCCGGGAACCCCCCAGCCAAAGGAAATCACAAACCATAAATCCAGCACGATATTCAGCGCGCTGGTCAACAGCAAAAAGCCCAGCGCTGAGAAGCTGTCGCCCAACCCCCTTAGGATGCCTGAGAGAATGTTGTAATAGGTGAAGCTGGCAATACCCAGAAAATAAATCTGCAGATAGCTGATGGCATCCTCGATGATCTCAGGGGGTGTTGCCAGCGCCTCAAGCACGGGCCGGGCAAGCATCGTGCCCAGCGCCATGATCACCACAGAGGCAATGGCTGTAAGCGTCAGGCAGTTGCCAATGGCAACAGACAGACGCTCCCGGTCCCTGGCGCCAAAGGCCTGGGCCACCAGAATACCCGCGCCGTTTGAGATGCCCATAAACAGCGCGATCATAAACATCAAAATGGGCCCGGTGCTGCCCACAGAGGCCAGGGCGTTGTCTCCCACATACTGGCCCACCACCGCCGCGTCCGTGGAGGAATAGAGCTGCTGGGCGATATTGCCCAGCAGCATGGGAAAAGCGAATTCCACAATCCGCTTCCAGGGGGTGCCCACCGTCATATCCCGGGGAGAAAAAATGGCCCTTAGCCGCCGCATCGCACAACCTGCTTTCTGTGTTCTGAGATACGAGTATATCACCTAATGGCGACAAAGGTAAACCAGTTGGGGTACAATACCCCCGAGGTGGCCGCATGAAGAAATTGGTGCCAAGGGGCAAGATGTCCAAAAAATCCCGCCGCGCGCTTGACGGGGCGAAGCGGGTCACCTGGGGCTTTTCCCCCATCACCCGCAAGCTGGACAGCGAAAAGCGCTACCGCCGGGCGGATCAGGCAGCGCGCAAGGGCTGGGAAACCCAGGGAAATGAGAAACCATGAGCGACCGGTTTTCAGACCAGGTCTATTCCCTGGTGGCCCGGATACCAAAGGGCCATGTGATGTCCTACGGGCAGATCGCCCGCCTGATGGGCAGGCCTAAGGCTGCGCGGATGGTGGGCTGGGCGATGCGCAACTGCCCGGATCATCTTCCCTGGCAGCGGGTGGTGATGGCGGACGGCAGCATTTCAGGCGGCGGCTTCAGCCAGCTTCGCCGCGCGATGCTGGAGGCGGAAGGCCTGCCCTTTTTGCCGGATGGCCGGGTGGACATGGCCGCCTGCCGCTGGGAAGGCACAGCGGCAAACAAGGAACATCAGAAAGGAAGATAGCCATGCAAAACAAGGCGTATATTCACACCTATCCCTCCCCCCTTGGCACGCTGACCCTGGCCAGTGACGGCAGCCACATCACGGGGCTTTGGATAAAGGGGCAGCAGCACTTCGCCAGCACCCTGGAAGCAGACGCCCAGGAAGCGGCGCTGCCTGTCTTTGAGGAGGCCACTGCCTGGCTAAACGCCTATTTTGCCGGCAAAGACCCTGGTAAAAGGCCGCCCCTTAAGCCCCTGGGCAGCCCCTTTCGCCAGACGGTGTGGCAGGAGCTGCTAAAGGTTCCCTCGGGGCAGACCATCACCTATGGCGACATCGCCAGGCGCCTGGCGGAGGCCTCCGGCAAGCCCGCCAGCCCCCGGGCGGTGGGGGGCGCTGTGGGACACAACCCCATCTCCATCCTCATCCCCTGCCACCGGGTGCTGGGCCGGGATGGCAGCCTCACCGGCTATGCCGGCGGCATGGAAGCCAAGGTAAAGCTATTGGCCATTGAGGGCGTAAACGCCAAAGGCTAAGGCCCCGGTGTTAAGGAATTGACGCCTTCTGCCCGGCTGGGTAGAATAGGCAGGTCATTTCAGGGGCCTGGCCCCTGGGAAACGAGGGGTGTTGTATGGAGTGGCTGTTTTCCGCCATCATGGGCGTGGTGCAGGGCTTGTCTGAGTTTTTGCCTGTTTCATCCTCCGGGCATCTGATCCTGGCGGAGAAGCTGCTGGGCCTTTGGGGCTATCAGCCGGAGGGCTCAGCCATCGCCTTTTATGTGATGCTCCATATGGGTACCCTGGTGGCGGTGGCCGCCGTGTTCTGGAAGGACTGGCTGAACATGCTGCGCCACCCGATTAAAAACCGCACTCTTTTATTGCTTTTTATCGCCTCGCTGCCTGCGCTTTTTGTCAAGGTGCTCCTGGGGGATGTGATTGACGGGCTGTTCACCGGCTGGTTTTTGGGCATCTCCTTTTTGATTACGGCGCTGTTTCTGGCGCTTATTGAACTGTCCTCCCGCCGGGGGGCCAGGCACCGGGCCTTAAAGCAGGCCCCTGATGTCCCCTCTGCCCTGGTGATGGGCGCCTTTCAGGGCGTGGCGCTTCTGCCCGGCGTCAGCCGCAGCGGCAGCACCCTGTTGGGCGGCGTCCTCAGCGGGCTGGATCGGGGAACCGCGGCCAAGTTTTCCTTCATGATGTCCGCTCCGGCCATTCTGGGCAGCTTTTTAGTGGAGGGCAAGGCTGCGGTGGAGGACTATGGCCTCAGCTCCCTTTTCTCCGGCCCGACGCTGCTTGGCCTGGTGCTGGCCGCGCTCTCTGGCTATCTGGCGATCCGTTACATGCTCAAACTCATCCAGCGCATCAGCTTCTTCCGCTTCGCGCTCTACGTGGCCCTGGTTGGCGTGGCTGTGATCATCATGCAGGTGACTGGTTTCGCCGGCTTCCCCCCCATCGCCCTGCCCGGAAGCGGTGTGGGCTGACAAAATATATCCAGGAGAAATTCATGCATAAAAGAATCATCACAGCCCTGCTCGCCATCCTGCTTTTGGCGGAGCTGCCCCTTTTTGTTCTGGCCCAGCAGTCCGAAGCCCCCTTTACGCCCACGCCCAGCCAGCACATCACCACCGGGGAGGGCTACTGGCAGACCCCCATGGACATCAACAACACCCAGGCCATCTGGGACATGCTGATGGCGCCCGTCACCGTGGTTAAGGGCAACCAGAAAAGCCAGCAAACCCTTTACGCCCAGCCGGACACCAACTCACAGCCCGTGGGCGATGTCACCCGGGATTCCCAGGGCGTCCATGTGCTGGAAACCCTGGACAACGGCTGGAGCCTGGTGGAGACTTATTCCAGCTCTTTTCATGACAGCAAGATAAAGGCCTGGAATCAGCTGGTGCAGGGCTATATCCGCACGGACATGCTGGAAACCCGCACGCCTAAGGACAAATACGCCCTCCTGGTGGACAAGCTGGACCAGCGCCTGTATATCTTTGAGGACGGGGAGCTGTATGACGTGCTGATGGTGTCCACCGGCCTGCCCAACGAACGCCAGCCCTATAACGAAACCCGCTCCGGGGAATTCCTCCTGGTCAGTCCAGTCGGCGGCTTTGAGACAGAGGGCCTCCACGCCGACATGGGCCTGCGCTTTAACTTTGGTGACATCCTTCATGAAGTTCCCCACAGCCTCAGGGGAGGCACCAGGCACTATGACCGCTACGAGGCGGTGCTGGGCCAGCGCGCCAGCCACGGCTGCATCCGCGTGCAGCGCAAGCGCACCCCCAAGGGCACCAACATGACCTGGCTGTGGAACACCCTCAGGCGCCGCATGGACACCAAGCTGGTCATTTGGGAGGATCTGCCCGGCCGCCAGCTCGCCCATGTGGATCCGGATACGGCGCTGTACTACAATCCCCAGGGGGGCCAGAACTACCACAGCCATGAAACCTGCTATGGCGTGCGGGACCGCTACCTCCCCCTGACCAGGTTCACCTACGGCGAGCTGGGCACCGCCCCTTATGACAAGCTCACCGCCTGCCCCTATTGCGTTCCCCCAAGGACGCTGGAGGACATCAACGCCATCAACGCCGCCCACGCGCTGCCCTAAGGGGCAGCCCGCCTTTAGGATAAAGTCCCCGGGGCGGGCTTGAATTTATAGCCCGGCGGTGATATACTGTGCCAGCGCCAAGCGTGAGGGGCATTAGCACAGTTGGTAGCGCGCTACATTCGCATTGTAGAGGTCAGCGGTTCGAATCCGCTATGCTCCACCAAACCGCCCGAATTCTTTGTTTTGCATTGGGTTCGGGCATTTTTTATGTGGTTCGGGCGCTGTTGCCGGTATGCCATATATTATGCCATCTCCTGAGGCGGGAAGGGCAGCGTATACAGCAAGCCCAAATCCCACAGGAGGGAACTGGTCAGGTATTTGTTGCGGATTTCCCGCGAGCCCAGCAGGGCATCATGGGTGTCCCTGGCGTCAAAGCCAATCTCGGACGGCCGGGTCGGGCAGCCCATGAAGCGCATGATGTTTTCAACGTCTTTCAGGGGAGGCAGTTCCTCGTCCGCAATGCGCAGGATGTCCTGCCAGTGGTCCAGGGTGAGTTGGAGCCGCCGCGCGTGCGCGGCCATGTCATTGCGGCCCTCCGCTCTGGCAGTCTTGAGGATGGCCTCCGCGGCGCCGCCGAAGATGCGGCGCACCATCGCTTCCCAGGCAGACGCTTCAAAGGTGTTGATGAAGTTCTCCGCCGTTTGCCGGTCGGGCGTCGTCCCGCGCAGCATCTCCCAGATGCGCAGGCTGAGCAGGGTGCCGATGCCCACCTGGATGCCGTGCAGCTCCACCGGCTGGCCGCGCTCAAGCGCCATCATTTCCCACAGGTGAGAAAAATAGTGCTCCAGGCCTGAAGCCGGGCGGGAAATCTCAGCAAAGGCCATGGCAATGCCGGAGAGCACCAGGCCTTCGGTGACGCTGTCCACCGCCGCCGCTTCCCTGGCCTTGAAGCCTTCGATGTTGGCCACAATCTTTTGAAGTGAGGCGCGCACCAGCCCGGCGATGTTCTCGCAGTAGTATTCCCCGGTCACCAGGTGAGAGATGCGCCATTCGCAAATGGACAGGTATTTGGCCAGCATATCCCCCAGGCCGGCCTGCAGCAGGCGCTCGGGCGCCTCGCGCAGGATGCGGGTATCGGCGATAATAGCCTGCGGGCAGGCATTATACAGGGAGACCTTGATACGATCACGAATCATGGCGGCGCTGTCAGAGGCATAGCCATCCATGGACGGCGCGGTAGCCACCACCAGGCTGGGCAGGCGCAGGGCATGCGCAAATACCTTGGCCAGGTCGTTGAGCACACCCGAACCCATGGCCAGTATGCCATCACAACGCGGGTCAAAGGCCATGACCAGGCTGCCCAGCGCCTGCTCATCCGGCTCCACATGAGCACTGGTATAAACATATTCGCTATAGGGAATGCCAGCGGTATCCATGACCGGCTCAACCAGATGCCACGCGGCCCCGCGGGTATTGGGGTCTGTAATGATAAAGGGACGGGTGACGCCGGTTTGCGCCAGAAAATCCGGCAGGGCTTCCACAGCGCCGGTACCAATGCGCAGGCAGCGCAAACACGCCTTGTGATGGCGCCCGCAGGAACAGTTGTGGCCCTGCGCCTGGATCAGCTCCTCCAGGGACATGCTGGAAAATTCTTTCACGGATAACTCCTTGCCAGATACTTATACATTTTTCAGGCAGCTCTCGCTGCCTGAAAGTGTGACGGTTTAACCGGGTTATTTTGCGATTTGATAAATCTTCAGCACATCCTGCCAACCCAGTTTCTTCAGGCCGCCGATTTTTTCTTCCTGACCGAAGTAGTCGCCGGTACACTTGCGTGCCATTTCCTCATGGCGGCTTTCATCAATGCCCAACTCACTCAGCGTCTGGGGCAGGCCCATAACGCGGTAAAAGCTCACAAGCCGCGCGATGCCCTCCCGGACCAGCGCTTCCTTGTCACGCAAGCCCTTGGCTACTCCCATGGCATTGACCGCAAACTGGGCGAACATGTCCGGATTGTCCTGCCAGACATACTTCATCCAGGCAGGGGTCAGCACCGCCAGCCCGGCCCCATGCGCCACATCATAGGCGGCGGACAACTCATGCTCCATACCGTGGCAGGCCCAGTCCTGCGCGCGGCCCATGCCCAGCAAACCATTGTGCGCAACGGTGCCCGCAAAACCGATTTCCGCCCAGGCGTCATAGTCCTTAGGATTTTCCATCAACCGCGGCGCGTTGGCAATGATGGCACGCAAAGTGGCTTCGCACAGCGCGTCGGTCAAATCCACATTGGCCGTGTTGGTAAAGTAACGCTCAAAGATGTGGCTCATCATGTCAGCCACACCATTGGCAATCTGGTCCTTGGGCAGGGTAAAGAACAGCTCGGGGTTCATCACGCTGATGAGCGGCCGCAGCAGGGGATGGCCATAGCCGTACTTGCGTCCGGTCTCCTCATTGGAGATGACGGTATCGCCGCTGGACTCGCTGCCTGCGGCCGGAATGGTCAGAACGATGGCAACGGGCAAAGCTTTTTTGATATCCAGCCCCTGGTCATAGATGTCCCAGACATCACCGTCATAGTACACACCCATGGCAATGGCCTTGGCTGAGTCAATCGTGCTGCCGCCGCCCACAGCCAAAATCAGTTCAACTTCCTCCTGTTTGCACAGCGCGATGCCCTCATGCACCAGTGACAGCCGTGGATTGGGCACAACGCCGCCCAACTCAACAAAACTGACATCGTTGTCCCTGAGGGATTTGACCACCTGGTCATACAAGCCCGTGCGTTTGATGCTTCCCCCGCCATAATGCAACAGCACTTTTTTGGCGTGCGGCTTGATGAGCTCACCGATTTTGTGCTGGGTATCGCGTCCAAACACGATTCGAGCAGGCATATACAGATCAAAGTTCAGCATGCAATCCTCCTTGTGATGTAGTTGTGTTGGATATGCTAATTAAATTTCAGGCAGGCTGGCCGCCGCGACGGACTGCCCGACCCTGCGCGCTTTTTCATCCGGCAGGCTCAAAGTAATCTGTTTGGCAAGCTCCGGGAAAGCGGAATTCAGAGTTTCCCTGGCTGTTTTGATGAAGATATCACCGCCCCTGCCGCTTGATACCCTTCCCATGACCAGCACCAGGCTGATGTCGTAAAAACGGGCGTACCAGGCGATGGCATAGGCGAAATAAACGCCAATGGTCTCATAAATCTCTGCCGCCTTGGGGTTGCCGGCTTCCATTTCACGCTGGACGATCTTCAGCTTCTCGGCCGGCGTATCCGCCGCGCTCAGGTCGATGCCCGCTGCCGGCGCCAGCTTGATCACGGCATCCTGTGAGAAGTACTTTACCCCGCAGCCAATATCGCCGGACCATTCATCCACCATGGCATGCTCGTTCATATCCACAGGTACAAAGGCAAGCTCGTTGAGCCAGCCCATGATGCGCATTTGCTCATCCACATAGCCGCCAGCCTGGCTGGTGCCCATGGCAATGCCCAACACCCGGCCAACTCCAAGGCTCATCGCGCCGGCCAGCGCGGTTACGTCACCATCATTGGCCACCAGCAGCGGAATATCACCGATTTCCTTCGCGGCCCGGATATAGATGTTCTTCACCTTGCTCTGATAGAGCTCCTTAGGTACCTTGAGAAACAAGGAAGCCACCATTGCCTTGTTGTCAATGTATACCCCCGCACTGGATACGCCAATACCGTCCACCCGGGGCAGGTGCGCAGCCGCGGTTTGAAAGGCGCTGAGGATGCCCTGATAATGGTAGTCCGGATCCGCTGTCACCTTGGGATGCCACACCACCTCCTCAGAATACAGGGTTTTGCCGTCCATGACCGCGCTGACCTTGCGGTCACTGCCGCCTGCATCAAAGCCAATCCGGCAGCCGTTTAAGTGCTTGCCAATAGAATTCGCGCTCTCCATGGAAGCGGCCAGGCTGTCAGCGTCCGCTTCGTAACAGACCTCAAAAGGCCGTTCATAAACTGTGCTCATAAAATCTGCATCAAATGCGCGCGCGCCACCTTCCCGGTAAGCCGCAAGCAGATGCTCATGCACCATGATAGAACCCGAGGTAATGATGCGATAGCCTCCCCGGATCCACAGCAGGGATTTGACCAGGCGGTCGAGCAGGTGCAGGGTGTCTGCATCATTCCTGCCCGGGGGCAGGATATCCATGGAAAAGGAAGAATACAGCTGCTCCGCGCGCTGGATGCGTACTGCAAACCGGATAGAATCAGCGCAGGCATCAACCTGCTCACGATATTGCTCATATGCCAGGGAAAGCGGGAAAAAGCCCGGATCCAGCGGCGCTTTGATTTTTTTCATGTTGCGTCTACTCTCTTTCGTATTTTTTGATTCCACGGATATATGCCGCCTTGGTGTTCAGCTGCTCATCAAACAGCACGATATCAGCGTCCATGCCTGCACGCAGGCTTCCCTTGGTCTCCCCCATTCCGATCACGCCGGCGGGGTATTGGCTGGCGTGCGCGACAGCCTGCGCCGTGGTCAAACCGGCCTTGTCACGCAGGTTGCGCACCGCATGATTCAACTTGAGGACGCTGCCGGCAATCGTACCATCCGCAAGGCGGCACTCAATGCCTTTGACAATAATCGGCTGGCCGCCCAGGGTATATTCGCCATCGCGCAGGCCGCCGGCACGGGTGCAGTCGGTCACCAGAACGAGCTTGTCCTGTTTGATGCTTTGCAGCAAGCCGAACAGACCGGCATGAACATGGAAGGTGTCAGCAATCAGCTCGGTCACCACCCCGCGCGACAGTGCGGCGCCCACCACGCCAGGCTTGCGGTGGTTCAGGCCGGTCATGGCGTTAAACAAATGAGTGATGTGGTTTGCACCCGCGTCAATGGCCTTATTGGCCAGTTCAAAGTCAGCCTCCGTGTGGCCGATGGAGACCACGATGTCAGACTGGCTCGTAACCTGGCTGATCATCTCCAGCCCACCGGGCATTTCAGGAGCCATGGTCAGGATGGAGACGATATCCTTGTGCTTGAGTATGCGCCCGGCATCCGGAGGCAAAATAGATTCCTCAGCCTGGGCGCCTTTCCGCCTGGGATTGATAAAAGGCCCTTCCGCATGCGCACCCAGGATTTGCGCCCCGTCAAAGCCTGGCTCCTGGCTTTCCCCACGCAGGACCCGGATCACATCAAAAGCGGCTTCTATCTCCTCCCAGCTCACAGTCATGGTGGTGGGCAAGAAGGCAGTCACACCATTCTCCAACAGCCCTTTGGCGATGACCTTCAATCCCTCAGGGGATCCATCGGAGGCATCCTCGCCATGGTAGCCATGAATGTGCAGGTCGATCAAGCCCGGCGACACATAGGCTCCGTGCGCGTCGATGATCTCACAACCTGCCGAAATGTCCTTCACAGGGACATGACCGGCGATGGTTTGGTCAAACAGCAACGCGCCCCGGCTGATCTCCACACCATCCATCAAAAAGATGCCATTGACGATCGCTTTCATTTCCTCTCCTTTAGGTTTTTACTGCAACACAGGGTTTTAGTATACAACAAACTCGAAAAGTATCAACATTAAATATGATTTCCCTGATGTCGATGCAATGCTATAAAACTTTATTCTAACACGCATTTTAACACGTGCAGGGCACATTTTACACGCACCTT
>ENA-UOUL01003804-UOUL01003804.1-bioreactor-metagenome-genome-assembly--contig:-NODE-3804-length-14886-cov-3.117023_pt1 | contig 14886 bp, 14 predicted proteins | sample MGYA00249838_ERZ747220 | MGnify/ENA primary metagenome ERZ747220 (study PRJEB28778, sample SAMN05720191) | bioreactor metagenome | isolation source: Anaerobic biogas reactor | place: USA:Washington...
CGGCATCCACGCGCCGGGCTTGCGGCTTCCGGATGAAGAGCAGGCGCTGGTCATGCACAATATCTTGCTCGCGCACGGCATGGCGGTCTCGGCGCTCCGGGAGAACAGCAAAACCCCGATCGAGGTCGGCGCGTGCTCGACCGGGCGCGTGTGCTACCCATCCGAGGACACGCAGGAGAACCGGGACGCCGCGTATGAGGAGATGTTCAAGCCCCGCGAGGACGACTGGCACTTCCTGCACTCGTGGTTCCTCGACGCGGCGGTGCTCGGGCATTACCCGGAGGACGCGCCGGGGTTTCTCAAGCGGTTTGCCGATTCGGTGGCCCCGGAGGACATGAGGATCGGCTGTCAGAAGCTCGACTTCCTCGGGCTCAACATCTACAATGGAAACGAGGTCGACGCGTCCGGGAACTACGTCAGGCGCTATCCGGGCCACCCGATGACGGCGCTTCGCTGGCCGGTCTCGGAAAAGGCGCTCCGCTACGGCCCGCTGTTTATCTGGCGGCGGTACGGGCTGCCGATTTACATCGCCGAGAACGGCCAGTCCTGCAACGACCGCATCTTTTTGGACGGGGGCGTGCACGACCCCGACCGGATCGACTTCCTGCGCCGGTATCTCATGGAACTCGAGCGCGCGATCGGCGAGGGCGCGCCGGTCCGGGGGTATTTCCACTGGAGCTTCACCGACAACTTCGAGTGGCACACCGGCTACGCCGACCGCTTCGGGCTTATCTACATCGACTACCGCGACCTTCGCCGCATTCCGAAGGACTCGGCGGCGTTTTACCGCGAGGTCGCGCGGACAAACGGCCGCTCGCTTGAAATTGCGCGTTGACAAACGGCGGTTTTCTGCTAAAATGGAAAAAACCCGGAGGAAAAAGAGGCGCGCATGGTAACGATCAAGGACATCTCGAAAAAATGCGGCGTTTCGCCGTCGACCGTCAGCAAGGCGCTCAACGGCTACGACGACATCGGCGAGGAGACCGCGCAGATGATCCGCGCGGTCGCGCAGGAGCTCGGCTACCGCCCGAACGCCGCGGCGCTCGCGCTCAAGACGAACCGCTCGAACAATCTGGGCGTGCTGTTCGTCGACGCGATGCGCAGCGGCCTCGCGCACGACTATTTCTCGCTGATCCTGAACAGCTTCAAGGACGAGGCCGAGCGCAGGGGCTACGACATCACCTTCATCAGCCAGAACATCGGCGGCGCGAAGATGAGCTACTACGAGCACAGCAACTACCGCCGCTGCGACGGCGTCGTGATCGCGAGCGTCGATTTTACGGACCCCGCGGTCCTCGAGCTCGTCAACAGCGAGATTCCGACGGTCACGATCGACCACGTGTTCGACAGCCGCACGGCGATACTCTCCGACAACGTGCAGGGCGCGCGCGACCTCGTCTGCCACGCGCACGCGATGGGGCACCGGCGGATCGCGTTCATCCACGGCGAGCTGACATCGGTCACGACGAAGCGGCTCGCCGGCTTTCACAAGGCGTGCGCGGAGCTCGGCATCTCGGTCCCGGAGGGCTACGTCGTGCCCGCGCGCTACCACGACCCCCGCGCGAGCGCGCTCGCGACGCAGAAGCTGCTCAAGCACCGCGAGCGGCCGAGCGTCATCCTGTACCCGGACGACTTTTCGTTCCTCGGCGGCATGACCGTCATCGAAAAGGCGGGGCTGTCGATCCCGGAGGACATCAGCGTCATCGGCTACGACGGCATACAGCTCTCGCAGGTGCTGAGGCCCCGGCTGACGACGATGAAGCAGGACACCGAGGCGCTCGGAAGGCTCGCCGCCGCGAACCTCGTCGAGAACATCGAGAGCCCGAAGACCTGGTTCCCGCACCAGGTGCTCGTGCCCGCGGAGCTCGTCGAAGGGGGATCGGTTCAAAAGATCGGGGCATGAAAAATCCCGGCGCCACTCGCGGCGCCGGGCTTCTCTTTTTACTGCATCGTCGAGACCGAGCGGAGCAACTGGTCGATGTCCTCGAACGTCGTCGCGTGGCCGACGCTCGCGCGGACGACGCCGCGCTTCAACGTCCCCAGGAACCGGTGCGCGCCCGGCGCGCAGTGGAGACCTCCGCGGACCGCGATGCCGTCGCGGTCGAGCTGGTCGGCGACCTGCGAGCTCGAGAGGTCGGACGCGTTGAACGACACGATGCCGGCGCGCGCCGCCTCCTCCCGGGGCGAATAGATCGTGACCGACGGAATCTCCGAAAGCCCCTCATAGAGCGCGGTCGTCAGTTCCCGCTCGCGCATGAAGATCTGCGAGAGGTTCTTTTTTACGTATTCCACGCCCGCGAGCACGCCCGCGATGCCGGGCAGGTTCAAGGTTCCCGCCTCGTACCGCTCGGGGCGCTCGGCGGGCTGCAGCATGCTGTCGGAGCTCGAGCCCGTGCCGCCCTCGCGGAGCGTCGTAAGTTCCAACTCCGGGGCGATGTAGAGCCCGCCGGTGCCCTGCGGCCCGAGCAGCCCCTTGTGGCCGGGAAACGCGTAGAGCTGGCAGCCGAGCGCGTTGACGTCGACCGGCATCGAGCCGATCGCCTGCGCGCCGTCGATCAGATAGGGGACGCCGCTCTCCCGGGCGACTTGCCCGACCGCGGCGACCGGCTGGATCGCGCCGGTCACGTTCGAGGCGTGCGTCAGCGCGATCAGCCGCGTGTTTTTGCGGATCGCGCGGCGGATGTCCGAGGGGTCGACAAACCCGTCGGGGCGCGGCGTCAGAAGCGTCAGCTCGATTTCGTTTCCGCGAAGTTTTTCGGAGAGCACCCGAAGCACCGAGTTGTGCTCGAGCATCGTCGAAATGACATGGTCGCCCGTCCGCAGAGCCCCTTTGATCGCAAGGTTGAGGCAGTCGGTGCAGTTGAATCCGAACGCGATCGAAAAGGGGTCCGCCGCAGAAAGAAGCCCGGCGATTGCCTCCCGGGCGGCAAGGACCGTCCGCCCGGCCTCCAGCGCGCGGCGGTGTCCGGAGCGCCCGGGATTTGCGTTGAAATCGGTCAGGGCGGCCAACACCGCCCGGAGCACGCTTTCCGGCTTCGGATGGCTGGTCGCCGCGTTGTCGAGATAGACGTCCTTTCCCTGCATTCCCTCACCCTCCGTCACGAACAGGCGTAGAATATCTTACGGCGAAGAAAGAAGGGAAATAACCATGCAGGAATATTTCGGGATCGCCGCCTTCCGCTCGCGCCAGCAGGTGCTGCGGTTTGAGGCGGCGCTGAAAAGAGAGGGCCTCCCGGTCCGCGTGATCTCGACGCCGCGCGAGGTGGCGCTGGGCTGCGGACTTTCCGTGCAGTTTCCGATTGAGGACGCGCCGGCGGTCATCGACGCGGTCAACCGGCTGCATCCGGAGCACCTGATCGGCGTCTATCGCGTCGAAAAGGGCGGCGGGCGCTCGAAGCTGACGGTGCTTCGGCAATAATCAATTCCCCAACAGGCATGCGCCCGGCGCTCGGCGCTCCGGCAAAACGGGGCGTTTTTTGTGGGCCGGGTTTTTGTATGCTTGACAATTCTTTCCGAAGGCCGTAAGATAGGGAATGCACACGAAAAATGGGGAGGGGATTGCGACGGACGCGCAAAAGATCGACAGGGTGTTCGAGGAATTGCAAAAACTGTACCCCGAGGCGCGGCCGGAGCTCCACTTCTCGAACGCCTACGAGGTGCTCGTCGCGACGATCCTCTCGGCGCAGTGCACCGACAGGCGCGTGAACATGGTCACGTCCCGGCTGTTTCCGAAGTATCCGGACGCGTACGCGATGGCGAAGCTCGAGCCGGAGGAGCTCGAACCCGAGATTCGGGAGTGCGGGCTGTACCGCAACAAGGCGAAGAACATCGTGGCCGCGTGCCGCGCGATCGTTTCCGAGCACGGGGGAGTCGTCCCCTCGACGCGCGAGGAACTGATGAAGCTGCCCGGCGTCGGGCAGAAGACCGCGGGCGTCGTGCTGTTGGCGGCGTTCGGCGACGATCAGATTCCGGTCGACACGCACGTGTTCCGCGTGTCGAGGCGGATCGGCCTCGCCGACGCGACGACCGCGGAGGGCGTGGAAAAGCAGCTTCGGGACATCCTACCAAGGGAAACTTGGTCGCACGCGCACCATCTTCTGATCTGGCATGGGCGCAGGATGTGCCACGCGCGGGGCCCGGAGTGCGGGCGGTGTCCGCTCCGGGGGGAACTCTGTCAATACGGGGAGTAGATATGGCGCTGTTTGTCGATGTGGTATCCATAACGGTCAAGGCGGGGGACGGCGGCGACGGCTGCGTGTCGTTCCACCGCGAGAAATACGTGCAGGCGGGCGGGCCCGACGGCGGCGACGGCGGGCGCGGCGGCGACGTGCGCTTCGTCGCGACCGAGCGCATGCACACGCTGATGGACTTCCGCTTCCGGCGCAAGTTCCTGGCCGAGAACGGCGCGAACGGCATGGGCGGCCGCAAGAGCGGCAAGTCCGGCGAGCCGACGCTCATCGAGGTGCCGGTCGGGACCGTCGTCAAGGAGAAGGCGACCGGACGCGTGCTGCTCGACATGCGCGAGCCGGGCGTCGAAAAGACGCTCGTCCGCGGCGGAAACGGGGGATTCGGCAACCAGCACTTCGCGACGCCGACCAGGCAGGCGCCGGAGTTCGCGAAGCCCGGCGAGCGCAAGAAGCCGATTGAGCTCACGCTCGAGCTCAAGTCGATCGCGGACGTGGGGCTCGTGGGCTTTCCGAACGTCGGAAAGTCGACGATCCTCTCGGCCGTGACCGCGGCGAGGCCAAAGATCGCGAACTACCACTTCACGACGCTCCAGCCCAACCTCGGCATCGTCCGGCAGGGCGACGACAGCTTCGTGCTCGCGGACATCCCGGGGCTCGTCGAGGGCGCGAGCGAGGGCGTCGGCCTCGGGCACGACTTCCTGCGCCACATCGAGCGCACGCGCATGCTGGTCCACGTGCTCGACATCTCCGGCAGCGAGGGCCGCGACCCGGTCGAGGATTACTTCGCGATCATGAAGGAGCTCGAAGCGTACGGCGACCTCAAAAAGCGGCCGATGCTGATCGCGGCGAACAAGACGGACCTCCCGGGCTCCGAGGAAAACCTCGCGCGGCTGAAGGCGGCGCTTCCGGACGCGCGCATCTTCCCGGTCTCGGCGGCGACGCGCGCGGGCTTCGAGCCGCTCTTGTACGCGGCGGTCGCGATGCTCAAGTCGCTCCCGCCGGCGGAGCCGTTCTACGAGGAGGAGGTCGAGCTCGCGGGCACCGACGAGGGCTTCGAGGTCGAATTGGTCGACGGCGCGTTCGTGCTCTCCGGCGGCGCGATGGACCGGCTGATCCGCTCGGTGAACTTCGCAAACGAGGAGTCGCTCAACTACTTCCACCGGACGCTGCGCAAGTTGGGCGCGATCGACCGCCTGCGCGAGCTCGGCGCGAAGGAGGGCGACGCGGTCATCATCGGCGACATGGAATTCGACTTTGTGGAATGACGGAGGTCAATATGACGGCAAAACAGCGCGCGGCGCTCCGCTCCATGGCAAACACGCTCGACCCGGTGCTGCACATCGGCAAGGAGGGCATCAGCGACAACCTCGCCAAGCAGGCGTGGGACGCGCTCGAGGCGCGGGAGCTGATCAAGGCGACCGTGCAGAAAAACGCGCCGTTCGACGCGCGCGAGGCCTGCCGGCAGCTCTGCGACAAGGTGCACGCCGAGCCCGTGCAGGTCATCGGCAGCCGGTTTGTGATCTACCGGCAGGCGAGGGAGGATTCGAAGATCAAGCTCGAAGATTTGTGAAAAACCGGCTCGCGCAGAGCCGGCTTTCATTCGAACAGCTTTTTCGGCACCGGCCGCTTCCGGAACCCGAGCCCGGCGAACAAAAGCGACAGCAGCGCCGCCGCGAGGTAGAGTATGTTTCCCATCAGCATGTACATCGCCAACAGCATCGCCCCGAACAGGAGCTTCCGCGGCGCGCGCTCGCGGCTGATGGGTACGCGCCACCTGCGCCTTCTGGGGGCGGGCTGCGCGGTCTCCTCCGCGGCCGGCGGGAATTTCATCAAAAGCTCCTGTAGCTGCTGGCCGTCGATCAGCCGCACGCCCGGGTTCTTCAGCGATCTCGCGTACGCCTGCGCGTGCGGGTCGGCCGGGACGGTCGCGGCGACGATCAGCTTCTCGCAACTGCGCCCCTTCCACGCCTCGAGCAGCGCGTCGACGGTCAGCGGCTGACCCTCCGGGTATCGGACGACGGCCGCGATCTCCGCCCCGTCCGCCTCGCCGGGGTACGCCCTGTCGAGCAGCGCCCGCACGCGCGCTTCGACCTCGGCTTCGGCGAGCAGCGCCCAGCCGGACAGCGCCGACCGCGCCCGCTCGCGCAGCCTTTCCTTCGAGCGGCTGCGCCCGAGCAGCCCCGAGAGCGCCTTGTGGATCAGCAGCATCGACGCGAGCGCCAACGCGATTGCCGCGAGGATGCTGCGAAAGGCCGCGGCGTAGAACAGGTACAGCCCCGCCGCGAGCACCGCGCTGAGCGCGATGCGGTCGATTTTTCTGCCCATTTGCACCCCTCCCAATCCAATTTTTCCCCAAAAAAAGCGGTCTATGCCGCACATTATCGCAGATTTTCGCTTTTCATGCGCGGCGGGTTGGGGTATAATAGCAATATGGAACGAAGGAAAATCGGCATACTCGGCGGCACGCTCGACCCGGTGCACCTGGGGCATCTGGCGCTTTTGCGCGCGGCCCGGGAACAAATGTCGCTCGACGAGGCGGTGCTCATGCCGGCCGGCGATCCGCCGCACAAGCACTGCCACGTACTCGCGGAGGACAGGCTTCAAATGACTCGGCTCGCCGCCGCGGGCGAGTTCGCCGTCTCCGACGCCGAGGTGCTCCGCCCGGGGCGGACGTACACGGTCGATACGCTCCGGAGAATCCGCGCCGAGCGGCCGGACTGGGACATCGTCTACGCGATCGGCTCGGACACGCTGCCGAACCTGCTCACGTGGCGCGAGTATCCCGAGGTGTTCCGGCTGTGCGCATTCGCGACGGCCCGGCGGCCCGGGTATGCGGACGAGGTCCCGGAGGGCGCGCGCGTCCTCTGGCTCGAGGGCGATATCCCGGACATCTCCTCAACGCGCATCCGCGAGCTCGCGGCCGTGCGCGCAGAGCTCTCCGGATTCGTCTCCGCTCCCGTCGGGCGCTACATCCGCAAGCGCGGGCTGTATCTGACCGCGATGCCGGAGGTAGAAGCCGAGCGCGCGCTTCGGGAGACGCTTTCGCCGCACCGCTTTTCGCACACGCTGGGCGTCCGGGAAACCGCCGAGCGTCTCGCGAACATCCACGGCCTCGACGCGGCGGCCGCGCGGGTCGCGGGTCTTCTGCACGACGCGGCGAAGTGCGCGCCCTACATAGAGCAGCTTCGGCTCGCGGAGGGCGTCGCGGACGAGCTCGAGCGCGCGAACCCGGAGCTTCTCCACGCGCCGGCGGGCATGGCGGTCGCAAGGGACCGGTTCGGCGTGCGCGACCCGGAGATACTCTCTGCGATCCGCAACCACACGCTCGGGCGCCGCGGCATGTCGGGCCTCGAGCTCGCGATCTACGTCGCGGACTTCATCGAGCCGGAGCGCGGGGACTTTCCGGGGCTATCCGATGTCCGCGCGCTCGCCGAGGCCGATCTCAAAGCCGCCGCATCCAGGTGCGCGGAGCTCACATACGCTTATCTCGGGCAGAGGGGGAGCGCGCCGCACCCCCGCACGCTGGAACTGATGACGCAAAACGGGAGGTAGAGCAATGGTCAAATCCAAGGAACTGGCGCTCAAGATCGCGGACGTGCTGAACCGAAAGGGCGCGGCCGACATCACGATCCTCGAGGTCGATCACCTGACGTCCATCACCGATTTTTTCGTGATCGCCAGCGGCCGCAACGTGCAGGCGGTGCGCAGCCTCGCCGAGGACGTCGAGGAGAAGCTCGACGCGGAGGGAATCCCCGCGCGCAGGCGCGAGGGACTCGGCGGCGAGTCGCGCTGGGTGGTGCTCGACTACGCGCACGTGATCGTGCACGTGTTCCACCCCGAGGAGCGGGACTACTACAACATCGAGCGCCTCTGGATGGACGGCTCCAACCAGATACAGTTTGAAGTCACGGCGTGACGCGCGCCGTTTTCATGGCGGGGGGCGCCCATTTTCGGGCGCTCTCCGCCTTCATTTTTAGGTCGAGGGGCGGCTTCGTGGGAATCGCGCCCTGCTTTGGCGCTCCGCGGCCCCGATTTTTCCCGAATCTCTGAAAAAACCGTTCCAACAATTCGACGTCTCGGCGCGAGGCGTCGCTTTTTTGTACGATTGCTGTCGAATTTCGAAAAAAATGTGAATTCGGTGGCAGGATGTGGATTATATTCCCTTTCTATGGTACAATGTGGGGGACGAAAACCGCGTGCGGGAGGTGAGTCCTTGACAGGCGCTGAATTTTCCGGCAACTACACGCATACGATTGACCCCAAGGGGCGCGTGACGATCCCTTCGGCGTACCGGGCCGCGCTCGGAGAGGATTTCACGATCGGGCTCAACAACGAGTTCAACGCGATCGCGCTCTATCCCGCCGCGAAGTGGGACGAGATCGGCGAGCGCCTCGACCGGATTCCGGACAGCGACGCGCGCGGCATGGCCTACGTGCGCCTGATCAAGGCGTTTTCGTTCACCGGCCAGCGCCTCGACCAGCAGGGGCGCGTGCTTCTGCCGCCGGCGCTTCGCAAAAAGGCCGACATGGACAAGGCGATACGCTTTGTCGGCGTCGGGCGCTACCTCGAAATCTGGGACGAGGACAAGTTCGCCAGAACCTGCGAGCTCGCCGAAAACGACATCGAGAGCCTGCTCGGGTATGTGAACGACCGCTACTACCGCCCGAAGGACTGAGGACGTGTTCTAATCGGGAAAGCGAGGGAATAGAAATGATCACGCGGCAGACGGGATTGTCCGCACGCAGGAAGAGGGGCCGCGCGGCGAAGGTTTTGCTGGTGGCGATACTCTTCGCCGGGCTGTTTTTGCAGATCGGCATGCTCGCGAGGATCTCCGGGCAGTCGAAAAAGATCGCGTCGGTTTCCCGGGAGATCGTGGAGCTCAACGCGCGCAGGGAAAACCTCGCGCTGTCGCTCTCGATGCTCAAGAATCCCGACCGGATCGAGGCGCTCGCTGTGAAGCTTGGCATGCAGCGCCCGGACGAGGGCGCGATCCGGGTGGTCAATCTGCCTGCCGCGTATGAGGACACACAGACGCTGACCGCCGGAATGCCCGGCGCAGAAGGAGTGGTTCGCTGATTTTTGTCAAGGCGGGGAGGGATGCGCTTGGTTCTTACGGGACCGGTCGTCCGTCGCCGCCTTGCGGCATGTATGGCCGCGTTTTTCCTTTTGTTCCTGCTGCTGGTCGCGCGGCTTTTTTATCTGCAGGCGATCGCGGCGGTCGATCTTGAGCGCCGCGCGCAGGCGCAATGGACGAGCCAGTCGGTCGTGGCGCCGACGCGCGGCGCGATCTACGACCGCAACGGCACCGTGCTTGCGATGAGCGCGACCGCCTACATCGCCTCGGCGAGCCCCCGGCAGGTCCGGGACGCGCAGGCGTTCGCCCGGATACTCGCGCCGGTTCTCGACATGGAGGAGGCGGAGATCGTCCGCCGCGTGTCGGACAAATCAAAGGGCGGCGTGACGATCAAGCGCCAATTGCCCCGCGAGACCGCGCAGCAGCTCAAGACCATGATGGCCGAGCACGCGAAGGCCGGCTCGAAGGCGCTCGACGGGCTGTACCTCGAGGAGGACAGCCGCCGCTACTACCCGATGGGCGCGTTCGCCTCGCAGCTCCTGGGGCTGACGACGATCGACGGCGTCGGGCAGGCGGGGCTCGAGCAGTCGCTGAACGACTACCTGTCCGGCAAGGCCGGGCGGATACTCGAGGAGATCGACGGCAAGGGCCGGGAACTGAGCTACGGCGCGAGCGAGTACGTGCCGGCGGTCGACGGCGGCAGCGTGACGCTGACGATCGACGCGTCGATCCAGTCGTTTGCGGAGAAGGCCGCGCGCGAGGCGCTGTCGGTCAACCGCGCGAAGGCGGTGCGGATACTCGTGATGAACCCGCAGACCGGCGAGATACTCGCGATGGTCGCAAAGCCCGACTTCGACCTCAACGACCCGCCCAGAAGCGACGTCGAGCTCCTGACCGAGCGGATGCGCAACACGGTGATCGCCGACGCCTACGAGCCGGGCTCGACGTTCAAGATCCTGACGGCGTCGGCGGCGCTCGACGCGGGCGTCACGCACGTCTCCGAGGGGTTCTACTGCTCGGGCTCCGTGCGCGTCGAGGGCGGCAGAATCCGCTGCTGGGGCAACCCGCACGGCGCGGAGTCGATGGCGCAGGCGCTGAACAATTCCTGCAACCCGGTGTTCTGCGAGCTGGGGCTCAGGCTCGGCATCACGCGCTTTTACGATTACCTCGACGCGTTCGGCATCGGGGAGCCGACCGGCGTCGACATCCCCGGCGAGGGCAGCGGCATCGTCATCGCCGAGAGCGTCGTCAAGCGCGTCGACCTCGCGCGCATAGGCTTCGGGCAGTCGGTCGCGGTCACGCCCATCCAACTTCTGACAGCGGCGTGTTCCGTGATCAACGGAGGGAAACTTCTGAAGCCCTACGTCGTCAAAGAGATAGTCTCCGGCGACGGCGAGGTCATCGAGCGCGGCGAGACGGTCGTCAAAAACCGGACGATCTCCGAGAGCACGTCGGCGCTGATGCGGAAATTGCTCGAGGACGTCGTGACGAACGGCGGCGGCCGGAACGGCTACCTCGAGGGATATCGCGTCGGCGGCAAGACCGGCACGGCGCAGGTCTACGTCGACGGCGTCGTGTCCGCGGATAAGCACATCGGCTCGTTCATCGGCTTCGCGCCGATGGACAATCCGCAGATCGCCGTGATGGTCGTCGTCGACGAGGCGGACGTCGGGGTCGATTTCGGAAGCGTGACCGCGGCGCCGTTTGCGAAGGAGATACTGCTCCAGTCGCTGATCTACCTGGGCGTCGCGCCGAGGACGACCGCGAAGCCGCTCGCGGAGGTGACGGTCCCGGATGTCACCGGAATGGCCGTTTCCGACGCGATTTCGGCGCTCAAGGGCGCGGGGTTGAAGAACGTTCTGTCCGGCTCCGGGGCGACGGTCGTCGACCAGCTTCCGGCGCCCGGCGCGGGAATGACCGAGGGTTCGCTGGTCATGCTATACGTGGACGGCGCGCTCGCGATCGACGAAAACGCGCTGGTGACGGTTCCGGATGTCGTCGGGCTGTCGGTCGTCGAGGCGAACCGGCTGATCCGCTCCTCGGGGCTCGTGATGACCATCGAGGGCAGCGGAATCGCCGTATCGCAAAAGCCGGCGGCAGGGGAGCGCGTCACGCCGACGACGCGCATCGCGGTTACATTTTCGCCGCCATAAACTTACAGGGGGTTGCCGAGATGAAGCTCAACGCGCTTACGGGGAGAATACCCGGCGGTGTGACGATCCTGGGGGACGCAGAGCGGGAGATTCTCTCGCTGTGCTCGGATTCGAGGCACGCGGAGCCGGGTTCGCTGTTTTTCTGCATACCGGGCATGCACGTCGACGCGCACGATCTGGCGCCCGACGCGGTTCGAAACGGCGCGGTGGCGCTGGTCGTCAAGCGCAAGCTCGCGGTCGACCGCCCGCAGGTTCTGGTCGGCGACGTCCGCGAGGCGCTCTCCTACATCGCGCAGGATTTTTACGGAAACCCCGCCGAAAAGCTGAAGCTCATCGGCATCACCGGCACGAAGGGCAAGACCACGTCGAGCTTTCTCGTCAAGTCGATCCTCGAGCAGGCCGGGCACAGAACCGGGCTGATCGGAACCGTGTGCTCGATGATCGGCGAGGAGGTGTTCCCGTCGAAGCTCACGACGCCCGACCCGATCGAGGTACAGCAGCTATTCCGAAGGATGGCCGATGCGGGCGCCGAATATGTGGTGATGGAGGTCTCCGCGCACGCGCTGGCGATGCACAGGCTGGACGGCATGCGCTTCGTGGCGGCGGCGTTCACCAATTTTTCGCAGGACCACCTCGACTACTTCGGCAACATGGACAACTATTTCCGCGCGAAGATGCGGCTGTTTGAGGGGGATATGTGCGACGAAATCGTGTTCAACTGCGACGACGAGCGCGTCGCCGAGGGCATCGAGCGGCTCGGGCGCGAGGCGCTGCGCGTCGGCATCCGCGAGTGCAGCTACGTCTACGCAAACGACATCGAGGTGCTCGAACGCGGGCTCAATTTCCTGCTTACCTACCACAAGCGGTTCCGCGTCTCGGTGGGCTTGAAGCTCTCGGGCATATTCAACGCCTACAACGCGCTGCTCGCGGCGGGCGTCGCGATCGTATTGGGCGTCGGCCCGGAGGCGATCAAGCGCGGCCTCGAGGACGTGCGCGCGGTGCCGGGGCGGATCGAGCTCCTGGAGACCGAGACGCCCTACCGCGTGATCCTCGACTACGCGCACTCGCCGGACAGCCTCGAAAACGTATTGAAGGCCGTGCGCGAGACGACGAAGGGCAAATTGATCGCGCTGTTCGGCTGCGGCGGCGACCGCGACCACGGCAAGCGCCCGCTGATGGGCGAAATCGCGGGGGAGCTCGCGGATTTGTGCATACTGACCAGCGATAACCCAAGAAACGAGGACCCTTTCGCGATTCTCAACGCAATCGAGGAAGGAATTCGGCACACCGGCTGCGAATATACCGTAATTGAGAATCGCCGCGAGGCGATTCGCCGCGCGCTTTCCATCGCGGAACCCGGGGACGTGGTCGTGCTTGCGGGCAAGGGCCACGAGACCTATCAGGAGATCCGCGGCGTGAAGCATCCCTTCGACGAGAAGATCGTCGTCAACGAGCTCCTGAGGGAAATGCGCGGCAATGGGAAGTAGTCGGGAGGACAACAGAAGATGCAACGGCTGATTTTGACGACCATCGCCGCATTCGTGATGGCGATCGCGTTCGGGCCCGTGGTGATTCCGTGGCTCAAGCGCATGAAGTTCGGGCAGACGATCTACGACCTCGGCCCTGAGTCCCACAAGAAGAAGCAGGGCATCCCCACGATGGGCGGCATCATCTTCGCGCTGCCGGCGCTCGTGGCGGCGCTCGCGTTTTCGCTGGCGGAGGAGCGCTGGAATTTTCTGCTGATCGCGATCGCGTCCGCGGTGGTCTTCGGGCTGATCGGCTTTGTGGACGACTTCATCAAGATCCGGCGCAAGCGCTCGCTGGGGCTTACGCCGAAGCAGAAGCTGATGCCGCAGATCGTGATCGCGGTCGCGCTTTCGATCTGGGCGTGCCGGCACCCCGCGATCGGCTCGTCGCTGACGGTGCCGTTCGTCGGCTGCGAATTGGAGCTCGGCTGGGCGTACGTGCCGGTCATGACGTTCATACTCGTCGGGACCGTGAACTCGGCAAACCTGCTCGACGGGCTCGACGGGCTGCTCGGGGGCTGCTCGCTGTTCGGGTTCATCGCGATGTCCCTGATCTGCGTGCTCCTGATCGGCGCGAACCCGGCGAACACGGACAACCTGCAGAACACCGCGGTGTTCGCGGGCGCGATGGCGGGCGCGCTGCTCGGGTTCTTGCGGTTCAACGCGTACCCGGCGGGCGTGTTCATGGGCGACGTCGGCTCGTTCTTCATCGGCGGCGCGCTCTCGGGCGTGTGCCTGGTGACCCGGCTCTCGCTGCTTCTGCCGGTGATCGCGTTCCCGATGGTGATCTCGAGCCTGTCGGACATCATACAGATCGGCTACTTCAAACTTACGCACGGAAAGCGCGTGTTCCGCATGGCGCCTCTGCACCATCACTTTGAACTGGGCGGCATGCCCGAAGCGCGCGTGGTGACGATGTATTACATTGTAACCGTGCTCCTTTGCCTCTTGGCATTGCTGGGCTTCACTGCGTAGTAAAAGGAGGGCTCTATGGACTTCAAGAAGGCGCTTGTTTTGGGCATGGCTCGAAGCGGCGCCGCCGCTGCCAGGCTGCTGATGCTGCGCGGCGCCGAACCGTACCTCTGGGACGCGAAAACAAAAGAGCAATTGCAGGGCGCGCTGGACGAATTCGACGTCGAGGGCGTCCATTGGCATCTTGGCGAGGACCCGACCGCGCTCGTCGAGGGCATGGACGCCGTGATCGTCAGCCCCGGCATCCCGGACACGCACCCGGCGATCGTGCGCGCGCGGGAGCTGGGCGTCGAGGTCATGGGCGAGCTCGAGTACGCGTACCGCGAGTCGACGGGGCTGCTCCTCGCCGTGACCGGCACGAACGGCAAGACGACGACGACGGCGCTCGTCGGCGAAATCTTCAAAAACGCCGGCCGGCGCACGTGGGTCGTCGGGAACATCGGCGCCCCCTACGCGCAGGCGGTTTTGAAGATGCGCGCCGGGGACGTGACCGTCTGCGAAGTCTCGTCGTTCCAGCTGGAGACGATCGCCGAGTTCCACCCGGCGGTCGCCGCGGTGCTGAACGTGACCGAGGACCACCTGAACCGCCACGGCACGATGGACAACTACATAGCCCTCAAGAAGCGCATCTTCCTGAACGCGCGCGAGGGCGACTTCGCGGTCCTGAACTACGACGACCCGATCGTGCGCCAGATGGCCGAGGGGCTGCGCGCGAAGGTCGTGTGGTTCTCGAGGAGCGGAAGCGCCCCGCACGGGGCCATTGTCCGCGACGACAAAATCATATTCGCCGACGCGGCGGAGGAGCGGCCGGTCTGCTCGATCTCCGAGATCGCCTTGCCGGGGCTTCACAACCTCGAAAACGCCTTGGCGGCGACCGCGATGGCGATTACGGCGGGCATCCCCGCGCCGGTCGTCCGGCACACGCTTCGGCATTTTCAGGGCGTCGAGCACCGGCTCGAGTTCGTGCGCGAGCT
>ENA-UOUL01003805-UOUL01003805.1-bioreactor-metagenome-genome-assembly--contig:-NODE-3805-length-14876-cov-4.203054_pt1 | contig 14876 bp, 16 predicted proteins | sample MGYA00249838_ERZ747220 | MGnify/ENA primary metagenome ERZ747220 (study PRJEB28778, sample SAMN05720191) | bioreactor metagenome | isolation source: Anaerobic biogas reactor | place: USA:Washington...
ATTCAAACGCTGTCCTCACGTCCGCCGGGTTGCTCGAAGTCGGCATGGTCAGGTTGTAGACGTTGCCTCCCCGCTCGTCTCTCATTGCTTCTCTCACTCCGTCCCTGACGGCATTGGCTATCTCACGCGCGTTCGCTCCAGCACCGCCCCGCAAGGCCGCCATCGCTTGCGTGTTGCTCACGATCCTGCCATCAATCGCCGGGAAGAACGGCTCTGGTCCACGCTCACCGACCCAGTAGGAAGACAGCGACGCGGCTAAGCCTGAAGCGGCGGCGTGAATTGCGCCACCGGCGGCGTATAATCCCCCTTTGACAGGTGAATAAGTAACAGTGCCGGTTTTAGAAGGCGGTTGCCAGTTCCTCACTTTGCTGTCATCAACTTCAACCTCCACCAGTAACGGTTTGGTTCTCCAAGTTGCTAAATCGTCAAGATCGTCCAAGACTTCTTCGACATTGGTTGTAACTTCAACAGGCGTTTCTTCCGGTACATTTTCAAGGTCTGTTGCCAATTGTTCAACCAACAAGTTATATTCTGCTTGCGTAATAACTCCAGCCGCCAGCAAGTCTTGATAAAAGTTGACTTGTTGAGTAGCGGCAACGGTCTTTTGATCTACCAGCCCCATTGCCTCAGCAAGTGCTAACGCCGCATCTTCGCTCAATCCTTCTGAAGCTATCTTGAACAACAACCGCTCGGAGTAATTCTTCATCGCTTCGTCGGCATTGTTGGTTGCGTCCGCAACGGCTTGCATACCTCCAGCCGCTTCACCCGCTGCCGCGCCTGCTTCTTCGATAGGTCCAGAGGCACCATCCGCGGCTTCTCCAGCGGCAGCTATCCCCTTTTCAGCGTTGTAGGCTTCTTCAGTCAGGCCTAATAATCCAATGCCGGCTTCACCTGTTAATCGTACAAATTCTTCCCAAGAACCTGTATCGGCAATAAGCGACTCTACTGTTTCATCAAGTGCCGCGGCCGCATTTTCAGCAGCAGACGGGATATTATCTAATTCGCCGGTTAGTTCACCGATAATTCTTTGTAATTCTTCTACGTCTGGCGTGTTACTCGTGCCAAAAGCTTTCCAAATCAGTTCCATTTTTTCTGGAATTGACAAGCTCGAATCGCTAAGAGCAAGATCAACCAGCTGAATCTGTAAAAGAACTTGTTGGATGCTCTCAATCTCACCGGTCAAGAAACCAGCTATTCCACCGCCCGTGCCTTCTAACGAAAAACCGCTTAAGGTGGTAAGAAGATCGGACAAGGCTGGTATGATAGAAGTTCCAATTGTGAGAGCAAAGCCTTCCCAGGATTGCTTTAATTCAGTAACGTTTTCTTCATAATCTTTGGCCGCCTGAATTTCTGCATCGGTAAAAATCAAGCCGGCATCATCAACTGCTGTCACGCCCCCAGCAATAGCCTCAAGCATCGGCGCTATTTCGTCACCAGCCGAACCAAAGTTTTCAGTCAGAAGTGTCGCTTGCGCAATGGGGTCTTGCAATCTTACATATTCATCGGCAATGGCAACAAGGTTATCAATTGTTGGCGCAACCCCATTCTTGTTCAGGTTTTCCATTGCCTTGTAAAGGTCGTCAAATGGAACGGCAGCCTTTTCAGCCTCAATTCTCAACAAGCTCATGTTTTCAGGCAGGTCGCCAGATACCCGGCTCAATTCTTCGACTTCGCCGGCTATTTCAAGGGTTTTTCCTACTGTAGCGTCATAAACTTCGCCTAAAACAGCGAACGCTTCTTTGGCAACATAAATGGCAGCGGCAACGCCAAGCATTGTCTCGTTGGCTTTATCCATGAAATTGCCGAGAGCACCACCACCCGTTTCTTCGACTTCGAGTGCGCTCTCACCTAAGCCTCCCAAACTTCCGCTAATACCATCAATAACGCCGGAGGCTTCGTCCTTCGCCTTGATTGTGATGTCAACTTTACTTGCCATTATCTTTTACTCCGTTGGTTTGCCGCGTTCACCCGTTCGTTACGATCCATAAGCCAGCGTTCCCACCACACTTCGGTCAACTTCTCTTCCATTTCCTGCGCTCGCAATGGGTCATACCCAGCCGCCTCCAATACCACCGCCCAATAAGGGGGAGAGCCTACGCCTATTGTGTAGTAGTTTCTAAGCTCTCCCCGTTCGATGGGGGGACTTGCGCTTTTCTCCCGCTGATAAGCGCAAATAAGTCGTCTATCTGCTCTTTTGTCGCTTCCATCAGGGCTTCACGCGCCTCTTCAGGATCAGCAGGCTCTTTCACGTAATCCGCAAGGAATGAGCACATTTTCTCGAAGCGTTCAACTTCGTCTATCGCGCTCTTTTGCGCCTTCTGGAATTCAGCCAGGTTTTTCATGCGGCGTAAATAACCGGGTGTCCGTTCATCCGGCACTTCAAATACAACTTGTTTATTCACAAGTGTCCTTTCTACTAAGGCAATGTGGCAAGCAGGTTAGTAACAGCGACCTGGAACATACCGCCAACGGTGGAGTTATAAGAACCGATGAAGGTGCCGCTCACGATGTCGTTGCCGTCCTGTTCACCCAGCACGTCAAAACTTGCCCATTTTCCAGCAATGTCGATAGCAAGGCTTTTTCCATCCGTGCCGGTGAAGGTAAGGTTGATAATGCGTGGTGTCTGCGCGCGCCACTTAGCCTTTTCAGCAATAGCGGTGGTGTCATGCTCAAATGTGATCTGGAGCGTGACTTCAGGCGTGGTCTGCTTGATGAAGCTGAAATACAGCGCGCCGTCAGCGGTGTAGACTGGCAGCCAGCCGGTATTGATGCTCAAGCTCATTCCAAGCAACTGGTTGGAAATCAAATCCGTAGCCGGGAACGCCTTTACATCGCTAATATACAACTTGCCCATGCCAAACAGGATTTCTTCAACGTCAGCAATGGCGATGCCAGGTGTGAACGTGCCAGCCTCGACCTGCCGGCCAACGATTTCAGCGCTCATCATCAAAGCCTGCCCAGCTGAACCGGTCAGCGAAATGGAACGCGCGAAGCCGTAACCGAATTCTTCTGCGGCAGCGTTGTCCCCACCCTCAACTGTATAAGTTGCCAGATCAGTTGACGACACCAGATCGGTTGACGCGTAAGGCATAACGTAGGTGTAGGTGTAATCAGACGTTCCTGCCACCGGTGTCACGCTCTCAATACCCATCTCAAACAAGTGCGGTAGTTGCTCGAATGTCGCTTCAGTATCATTCAGCGTCAAGCCTGCTTCATAGCGGGCAATGTACGAACGCCCCACCGGGACTAACATGCCAATATCTTCAGTCGGGAAGACCAGATCCATATTGTCATGGATCGAACCCGTCCCGCGCCAAATAATATTAGCGTCTACTTTTGTTCCAGGTATAGTCTCGCGACCAAGCTGGATTTTTCTTAATGCTCTAATTCCAGGTGCCATTATATCTCCTCATGAGTATCATCCGCCGGCTTCACAGCCTTTGGCTTTCTTTTGATTTCTTCATACAAACCGCTATTTAGCAGCTTGCTTTCACCATATTTCTTGACTTCACTCGCGTTTAGATCACGAGCCGGCACGCCCACCAGGAACGAGCCTTTTCCGATATATTTCAATTTCATTTACGCCTCCGTCTCTTCGGTTTCAAATCGTCATCCATCACGTTGCCCATGTGTCTGGTATAGCGGTTGATCGTGGTAAGTCTCAAAACCCCGCTATTGTCCACCGCCCAATCGAACGGCTTGTCATCGCTCATCGCCTCAGTGGTAAAACGCATCAGGTTGGCAAGTGCTTTCACCCTGCAAATAAACTGGCAATGATGGGCAAAGGCGTAAGCGCTCATTTCGCGGTAAGTTATGCGGTAGTCCATGTCATTGCGGGTGTAATTCAAGTGCCAGTTGTAATCGCGCCCGATGGAAGTGCAGAAGTCTTTGTCCCATTCTTCAGGGATAAACTTGCCTTCTTCTACTTTGGCAAACTTGCGCGCCCACTCAAGCGTCCTTGCGTTGCCCCAGCGCATTTGTGTACGAACGGGGTAACCGCTCACTTGCCCGACGTTTGGGAAATACTCCATCAACTCAACCTGCGCTTTGAACCAGTTTGGGTAAAAGTACATGTCATCATCGGCCACGCCCAAAATAACATCTGGCGGAAGCATGCGGACCAACCCGGCACGGGCGTTTGACAGCCCAACGTTATTTGACAGCACCACGTAATCAGGCTTGTATTTATTCAACAGCCAATCACGGAATTCCTGGCATGAGCCGTTATCCCAAATCAGAATCTGACAATCTAACCCGGCGTTCTCTCGCATCGTGGTTAGTGAAGTCTTTACCACCTCAAATCTCTGCTCGTGGTAGCCTTCAAAATTCGGCAAGTGAACTATGGAACTCGCAATGTAAGGGGCGTAGCCGTCCGCTTTTGCTTGCCTGTTCGGATTCATTTCAGTTCGCACGAAGTTGCTCCATTTCTGTTTTCATTACTTGAATATTGCGGTGTTCCAGGCTGTTATCCCTGAATAGATACTCCCCTAACGCGTGCGGTATATACCAGAAACCGACCCCATTTTCAGCCATTCTGCGCCACATGTCATAGTCGCATGAAACAACTAACTGTTCGTCAAAATAACCGAGTTTTGTATGCAGGCTTTTTCTCCACATTGGCATTGGTCCAATAATCGAACGCCCTCGCAATACTTCCCTTATAGTCTTTACTTCACCTTCCGCAAAGTTGACCCGCTTCCAATAAGTCGAGCGATTCCCAACCCGCTTCATCACGTCTGAAAATACCAGCCCGATTTCTGGATTCTCATCCAGAACGTTCGCCATTGTTGCAAGCCCATCATCCAGGAACACGTCATCGGAGTTAGCCGTTACCAGATATTCACCGCTTGCCAGTTTAGCCGCGTCATTCCAAGCCTTTCCAATAGTGGGTACGTCCGGCGTGATAATAATCTTTACGTCTTTGAACCCCTTTGCGATCCAATGTTCAGGCGAATTGAGTTTGCAAACCACAATGATTTCATTCCCGGCAAGGTTGTCCAAACGTTCTTCCAAATAGTTGGCACAAAAGTAAGCACTGACTAAGGCACTGACTTTGCTTTTTGCTCTTACCATTTATGCCAGTCTCCACGCTTGAACACATCCAACGCGCTTTTAGGCGATAGGTTGACCACCCTGCCGCCTATATTTTCAAATGCCTCTCTTGCTAACCTGTAAGCGATTTCAGATTTTTTCAAGTCAGGCGCGTTCCATTGCACATTGCTGAAATAGGAACTATCAAAATGATTCGGGTCTACTTCGCCCGCCGTGAGTTCCTGGTTCGGCTTGCACTCGAAGGTATAGCGGTGATCAATTCCAATCAAGCCGATTCGTTTGTACCCGTACCAGTAAGCAATCTGCAACAGCACGCTTGTCACGGTGTAACCCGCTCCATAGAAACCTGGATGGGTAGAAAACTCTGGCCGGCGCAAGTCGTGTATTTTGTAGCAGTCAGGGATAAGGTCAGCCGTTGCCGCGTCAATATACTTCTCGCATTTCAGTTCTGATATTTCTGTGCGGTATTGCCTTGTCACCAACGGATTCACGCACGCATAAACGTCAGGCGTGAACTTCAAGTAGACCCGGTTGGACCCGAATGTGAAAAACCGCTCCAGAAACTCATTCGGCACGTTAGCCAGCGAAGGCCCGTTGCCGATAATCAGACAGGTTTTCACGCTCTTGCCTCCGCCATGATTTCAACCGCTTTTTGACCGCCGACCATGCGCTCGTTCTGATCGTGGATCGCCATAAGGCTTTTGCTCTCAACACTCACACCTGACAGCAAGCCGGCTTTGCCAACCACTTTGATGTATTCTTCAACCAGTGCCAGATATTCGTCACAGCGCCGGCTTCGATAGCCTTTACTTGACGCTTGCTGGAGTTCCTTGTCTTTGGCTTTCAAAGCGTCCGACACTTCCCTGATATTCTGCTGATGCACTTGCCAAGCGTTGATATTCGAGTTGTATTCGGTTTCGTAAACCTGCCGACTGATAAAATAGTTCCCGGTCTCGGCTTCCATGATTTTGCAGGCTTTGATGTGGTTCTGGTTCACCTGAAGCGCGCCGTCACTCATATTGAACTCGTGAGACAGGTTAGCGCAATTGTTAGCGTAGGTTTCAAACGACTTCATGCCGACCTTGTAATCGTTTCGATAAGCCTCCACCGTGTCGGTGAACAATAGTTTCGCTTGCTTGTATTTCTCAAGCGTCTGTTTGGCATTTTCAGCATACAGTTTTGAGCGTTCTTCGTATGTCTCAATAGGGATGGTTATGTCGCCTTCATAGCCGTACAATAGCGACTTAAAGAACTTTGGACTGTGGAAGTCAACCTCGACTCCCTTGCCAACCGCCACGCCGCACCAGTAAGCCACGCAAGGGCGTTGATGCGCGTACTCGGTGTTGGTCTCCATCTCCACGCCGTAAACCTCAATACGCTTGTAGCCGGCGTAAACAGCGTAAGCAATCGCGTAAGCAACGGTGTTTGTGAAATACCATTCTGCGCCTTTGAAATAGTCTTTCATTTCTTCAAGCGGAAAACGTCTTGACATGGGGACATCATCGTACTCGTCAGCCATGAAGACGGGAGTTTCTGTGTTAGTTTTTAGCCAGTCGTAATGCCCACGGTCATTGCGGTTTTGAGATGATCTCCATACCACCGGCTTATGCAGTTGCATAACGTAATCAGCACGCGCAACCGAGCCGCGAGACAGCATCTCATTCATAACGAATACATCGCAATCAGTCCGGGTTTGGTCGAAGTCCCCTAACGTTGCATGGTGCATTCCAAGTATTACTGCGGTCTTTTTCAAGTCAAGCCTTTCTACGTGGTCGGTGTTTCCCTGAATTTGAGCGGAACCGAGAAGGATGCCATTTGCGTGACTACCCTGTCCCATTGCGCCGGCATTACCTGGAAACTAACCGGAAAAACAATCGTGTCTACCTTGCCGTTCAAAGTTGGATCAGCCGCCAATCGGCGTAAATATTCTGGAATAATGTTATTGAGTTCCGTGTAAGCGCTCTTCATACTCATTCGGTTTACGTGGAAGTCCACCTTCACCGTCATCAACAGCCTTGCGGTAGTCGCGTCATCTATCGAGCCAGTTCCGTCTGAAATGTAGGTGATAGCAAGCGGTAACACAGTCGCGTCTTCTACCGGGTAGGAAGGCGCTCCCCTGACAGTCGTGCTGGTTATTGCTAAGGCGTGGTATTGCAAGCGTGCAATCGCGTCATCAATAATGCTCATTAGATCACCGCCAAGTGGAATATCTTGTAGCGCTGTAAAATCGTCTTCACGTCAGGGTCAAGCTCTTTCATAAAGTACATTTCGCCTAAGTTCACATTCGCGCCGGCATCCTGATAGCCTTGCTTGGCACGCATGAACCAGCGCACCGCCTGAATCTTGCAGGCTTGCTCGATGTCAACCGGTGGAGTAGCCGACCAGCCAAACACGCCGGTCACCTTCACGCCCTTGCGAGTTGTGCCCCAGGTACCCTTCGAGCCAGCATCGTTGTCAATAACCAAGCTCATAATCGGCATACCAATAGAGGCGTAGTTGTAAGGCGACACGAAGAAGTCCGAATCAGCCGTCCAAGCGGTGTAATCGGTCAAAGCACGCCCGCCTGACTCACTCACAGCCACAGAAGTCAAACTAACCATCGGGTCAATGTATTGCTGTTCTTCACCGCTGCCGTCAAAATAGCGGGTAGCATCATCAGTAGTCGGATAAAAGAAGTTATCCCAACCACCGACATAATGGTCGATCATGCGCGAGGCAGCGGTCACCATGTTACCCAGAACGGTGTCGTAGGTTGAATCCGTTACGTCAAACAGAGGCGAATCAGGAATGTCCGCTTTTATCTCTTCGACTGTCACATAATCTGCCATTTATCCTCCAATGCGGGGGAGGGCTTGATACCCTCCCCCTTTTTCAAGCAAAGCCGAACTAAGTTGAAGTAACGTGTTCAGCTTGCGGGTAACGATCTTCCATCAGGGCATAAACAGACATGCCAGCGTTAGTGGCTAAGCCCGTGCCATCCAGAATCACGTGGACATAGGTTGCGTCAGCATCGAGAGCCGGAATTGCAGCCGGATCGACGTCGATTATCAAAGCCATGCTGTCATTCGTGCCCAGAATTTCAAGGCCGGTAGACGCGCAAGTGGTTGAGTCGCCCCAGTTGTCAGCCGCCAACGTTGAAGAAAGACGGTAAACAAAGGGAATTGCTGTGTCAGCCGAATTCGTTGTGGCCGCGCCTTGTGTTGAAGCCTCAACTGAAACAACCAATTTCTCGGTGTCTCCAGTAATCGCGCCCCAGTTCACAAGGAAGCTCACCCAATGGGCATTTTCTAAATTCACAGCGTTGCTAATTGCGACTGCATCAGTAGAAGACACTGGAGCCAGCAAAGGAACAATATGGAGTTTTTCAGCGTATCTCGCCATTTCTCACCTCCGATTAGGTTGTAGCAGCTAAGGCAACGAACGGGCTGACAGTTGTGTTGCTGTCTGCGTAAGATGTAATAGCGGCGTTGTAGTAAGGTTGACCATCGACACGATAAACAAAGCGGAACGCTGTCTCGTCATAGTCAAATTTGATGTGAATGCTGGAAGCAGCCTCGATCCCGCCCTTAGTAATAAGGGCGTAAGCGGAAGGTGAAGCTAACAGAATATCACCGACATCGCCCAAAGCCGGGCAATATTCGTTTTCAATAACGGGTCGTCCGAGCAATGTACCAAAGGGAACATCGGGTCGTACGCTTGGAGCGTAGACGGGCATGTCGCCAATGGTCATGTTCAGCAATTGCGGGTAAACAGCAGGATTCACGAACCACACGTAATCGTTGTAGCCTGGAAGCCGGCGTGCCCACATGCGACCGATGTCATAAGCATCAATCTCTGAAGCATCGGTGCGAACGGCGCTGATTAGAGAGCCTGATTGCAGGATGCCAACGGGCTTGCCAACGCCATTGCCGTTGATGATCGCGGCTTCAACCTGGAAGCGCAATTCATTCGGAACTTCGTTGCCAATCCAGCTTTCCAACGCCGAAGCGTCAGCAAGCAGTTCATCGGTGGCGTAGCATAAGGCCGCTACCTTTTTGAGCTTCAGTTCGATCTGGCGGAACTTGGGCATTGACGAGGTTTTCTGGGCGGCTTCAGCCAGCCAGTAACCACGAACGCCACCCATGCGCGAGCCATCGGCACGTGAAGTTTCGTCCACAGCGTTGATCGTGAGAGAGTTGCCAGTCACACGAATTGGGTTGAACCGGGATAGCACAGAGCCAACGCCCCACATATTGCTGTGGATGCCGGCTGCAATTTGAGGTGGTAACAAGTAGCCGCCCTGAGAGGGTTCGGTTTCGTTTAACCCCGTGGCCTTGTAAGCCAACAGCCTGTGCTCTTCCTGTCCGGGATACATCTCCGCCATTTTGACAGCCTGGAAGAATTCTCCAGCGCTCATCGGGTTGGCTTTGAGTGAGCGGTCTGTTTCGTCTTCTACAACGTCAGCAACTCCGCCCTTTACATATGGTTGTGCTGATTCATACAACTTGATAGCGTCAGCAACTGCGCTTTTTACGATCTCTTCCACATTGATTTCAGGTGGAGAGTTCTTGATTTCTTCTGCCATGATTTCCTCCTCATGGGTAACTTCCTGCGCTTCTTCAGCATCAGGATAAATAGATTTCATTGGTATTGCGGTGTTTCGGTACTCGGCTGGCGACTTAGTTAGCGTTGCTTCTGCCAATGGCCATGTAGCGATTCGTGTACCTCCCAATCCAGATTCCTTTGCTACGAGCGAACCGCCCGCCTGACTCGACCAACCGAGCTTCCCAGCTTCAGCCAGTTCATAAATCTTGCGTTCATATTCATCCCGTAACTCCAGTTGTGCTTCAAACCAAACTCCGATGTCGTCAAAGCGTTCAATTTGCCCCCGCCCTAAACGCCGGCTTTTTATCACCGGATCGTAGCCGTGCTCGAAGTACACCGGTAGTCGGTCACCCTCGCTGATGCCAAGATCAGTTTCTTTAGTGAAATAATCACCGGTCAGGTCAACGTCACCGTCACCGCCCCAGCGCACTAAATAACCACCAACCTTGCCCTCGCCAAGTGCTTTTACCGCGTCTCCAAAATACACCATTGTGTCCATAGACACCTCCTTAAACCGATAAAGCCAAACCTCTGCGCATTATTGCGCTTTGTTTTGGCTTCAGAACCCTCTGACCACCAGGTCTCTCACCGCGTTACCCAACGCCCATGACAGCCTACGTATTCAGTTGTCTGTAACTAACTTCTCTTATAACCCCAGCTTCTTCATTGCTTTGTCTACGCCTGCTTTCGCAAGCTCTTCGATTTTTCCAGCCCTGTCTCTCAAGCGCTGCCCGACTGTCCACCAGCCGATTTTCTTGTGCATCCGTGATTGTTCAATATCGCCGACCACATAGCCGGCGTATGGGACAGGGTTCACGATAAGCATGTCCGCCCCCTCCCCCATCTTTACCCAGCCTTCACGCAAGCCTTGCGACCTGTTTGGACCACCTGGCTTGATCTTGCCTTCACGTATTGATGCCATAACATACTTGCGCTGCTTATCGCTGAAGAACCCGCCGTAAGCCGACTTGAACGGGATGTATTTGTAAGGCGCATATTCACGCATGATGTTCAGCACATACTCGCCGACCATTTCACCCGCGCCGTCCTGCGCTTCTTTCGGGAATCGCTCCAACTTGCCGCGCAATTCCTCAAGCCCGTCAATGACAATGTCAACTGGCATCTGAAGGCTCCCCAGTTATCGAAATGAAATAAGGGTTGTATTCTTTTGTCCGCGCTATACAATCATCACAGTTTTCGGCTTCGCCTAATATCCAATAACAGTTGTAACCGACACCAGGAACGAATTGAATATCCCATCGGCATTGACAATTTGTAAGGCAAGCGGTGGATCCGTCACCCGGATAATGCGGCAAGTCAATCGGAATGTCTCGCGCGAAGGCTCTCCAGAACGCCTCGCTTGCAGAATTGATGTACATCTTCAAGCGGACTGTGATTTGTGCCTGGCTCAATTCCCCGGCTTCGATTTGATCCATAAAATTGTTCAAATATCCGTACTGCTCTTTCAGCATACCACCGATGCTGCCCCAATCTTTCGCGGTCAGGTTGTTGCGTCCGCCCGCACCCATAGAATAAAGGTCAACGTAAGTCTGCCGGATTATGTCAGTTACCTGGTTGCGGTACGTTTTGAAGTCAATCGCTTCGGCGGCATAAACATTTGTCACGCCTTCTACGCGCTCTTTCTGCGAGTTCATAAACTCGGCGCGCAAGCCATTCATGTCGTCAATGCCAATAAAGCGACCTGTAACCGGTGAACGGTAGCGCTTTACTGAATCATCCCAATACCAAAGTGGTTTATTCTCCGGCATCATTCTCCGGTTTTACTTCAGCGTCCAACAAGCCCTTGTACTCCGGCATGGCGTTATCCCATACTTTGATTGCAAGGTTGATTTCTGCTTCGGTGAATTCTTTATAAACTAATGGGGGAAGTTTCTCTCCCTTATAAGGTGGTAACTTCTTGTGCTTATCTTTTGAATCGGGCGCTTTCATGAATACCTCCACGTCGCTGAATCCCTGTTTTATGCAATCTTCGCAGTCTGCATAAGCCAGCATGGACTTTACCATGTCAGCGATGGATTCGGGTATGTAAGCGCTATCGAACTCGCACAGCGCCGGCTCCCCGTTGCGCGCCTGCGTGATCGCCTTCGCCTGCCACAATAGCAGGTCATCCTTAATTATAACCCAAGCAGCCGCCCCATCGATGTATTCGAACAGGTCAGGGTAACGTTTCACGCTCTCGCGCAAGGCTTCGAGTATCAGTTCTTTCACGCCTCGACCTCGATTCTTTCTACCGCACGATTCAACGCTTCAGCTAACAACTTCAAGGCGTCTTCATCTCGTGAATCCAGTTGGAACGCCCGCTCTATATCGGCTTGCGACTTGCACGCCGGCAAGCGGTCACGAATTACACTCGCCACTTCTTCCGGCAAGGTCTTACTAACCCAGGGGAACGCCAGTGACTTGCCCTGCTTCAGCTTGCGGAACGCCAAGTCTTGCCAGTGTTCCAATTCACGCAATTGCTCGATAGTCAGCAAGGTTACGGATTTCTCATCCTCCGGCTTTGCCATTTCTTCATCTTCAATCGGAATCTCGGTCTCATTGACCGGTTGGCTTTGCGGCGGCACGAACACGTCATCCAATTCTTCGTACTCAATGTCGGGAGGCAGGTCAATGCCAACCACTTGCGCGGCAATGCTCGGTTTCATTCCGCTTGCCACGTAAGCCCGGTAAGCGCCGGCTCGCTGTCTCTCTTCCTCTTGCCCCTTGTCGCTCATTTCAGGGCGGAACTCGAAGTGCAAGCCCAACGGTTTGAATAGCTTGTCATTCAGTTCGTCTTGCATATAGTTTGCCCACGGCACAACGGAATCCCGGAACCAAACCAGATATTCGGTTTGTGCGGTTGCATAGTTAGCGGAGTTCGCAAGGATGATGGATAAGGGCATGCCGGCTGCCATCGCCACGTCTGCCAGTTTCTCGGAATGGATCTGTCCGTTGGCGACGTTGTCAATGCCGTCACCGATGACCTTCACGTCCATTTCGTTGGCACTGATCACCTTGCCTAAATACTTTGACCAACCGTGAATAATCTTGTCCCAGACGTTCTCGATCTTCTCGCGCTCTTCACGTGTTGGAACGCCGGCAACTTGCAACAAAGCCGGCCTGATCCCGCCGCGCTGGAAGAAGTTTTGAACGTAGTAATCGGCGTAGTAAAGCACACCCGCCGCTGCCATCAGAGCCTTAAATTCGCTGTTTTTTGAGGGTAACAGCTCGGTGGTATGGTCTAAGCGCCACATCCAGAAGATGCGGTTGTCTTTCAGGCTGTACTCTTTTGTCTCTGTTCCAATTCGGCGCTTGAAGCCGGTCAAGCCTTCCCACTTGTCAATTTGCGGTGTGATAGTACTGGGTACAACGTAGCGCAAGTTCTTCACCGCGCGGTTGCCTTCCATGAATCCGTAAGCCGAATTAGTCATGAATAATGATAATCGCCATAATCGCAATAGCTCACGGATATTCGGCAGGAATCCAACCTTGTTCTGCCAGTCGTCGCTTGTGTCAAATTCCTGATCACCCTTCAGCACCGCAAACGGTACGTTGGCAATCGCTTCAGCCGATAAGTTCGCCACTCTGTATACAGCCGCCACACGAGAATAAAGTTCTTCGTCCTTCGTATCCTCAGGCGCGCCGGTGATCCAGTTCCAGGCGGAGTCGGGGTATTGAGGTAAGTCAATACTCTTCAAGCTCGTCCCATCTGTATAAAAATGTAAATTCTCAGGCACCCGCCCCTCCACTAATCATACGAACTGAAAAACCATCGGTCAGCCGAAATTGCGTTCCAAGCGAACGCCAGGCTCATAACACAGTCGTCGTGCATCCCAGCCGGCGCCGAGTACGAAAACCCGCCCGACGGATTCCGCTTGCTCTCGAAGCTCAACAGCTCTCCCACCAGAACTGGATTGTTCACGATCTTTATTTGCGCATTCTCAAACGCTGCTTGCAACCCTTGAATAATGGCTTGCTTTGTCGCACTTGTTGTTGTAAATGAAATAATCGCTAACCCTCTGCTTACCAACTCGTCAATAACCGGTCTGCCTATGCTGTTAGCCTCAACCACCATCGAAGTAAGAGAATAGCGGTGGTAGACCGATTCCAGCCGGTCTATCAGCACCGGATAATCCACACGGTTGAAGCGGTCGAGGTAGACCATCTCTTTCGATTCTGCATCCAGCACGCTCACAACCGTAAAATCCACGCTCGAAGCCACGTCCACGCCGGCGACGTATTGCCTTCCTGGTTGCGGTTCTTGCGGAGTAAGGATCGCGGCTTCTTGCACCCTACGAAACACACCGCCCTGGTCATCCACGAACTCCGCCAAATATTCTTGACGGTAAATGATCTCAGGCAGATCCCGCCGCGCCGCTTCGACTTCGCTTGCCGCAATGTAAGGATTGTTGACGGTCGGGAACGTCCACGATTGCCAGCCTTCTTCGCCATTGATGCCGCGTTGGTAGTTTTCCCAAAACCAGTTGCGCCCCTTCGGTGTACTGATAAATAATGCCTTGCCTAACCTGTCTGATAGCGCCGGTCTGATAGCCTCCGTCCACGCCTCTCGTTGCATAAACGCACACTCGTCCATTACCACGAAGTCCAGCCCTTCACCGCGCAATGAGTCGGGATTGTCAGCCGATCTAACAGCCACAAAACCGCCGTTAGGAAAGTTCACCACTCGGTCACCCAGTTTGATCTCGACACCAGGAATGCGCCTGCACATCTGCCGAAGCGGTCGCCAGCCAACTTCGCTGGTCTTGTAGCTCGGACTAACCCACCAAGCCCTGCCGCCTTCGTTAGCAACGCTAACGCACTCATTGACTCCCAACCGCGTCTTGCCCCACCGTCTACCTGCTGATAGCACTTTGAAGCGTGCGTTTGACCTGTGAACCTCTTTTTGTCCATCGTGAGGCTTGACACGCCATATAGGGAATTCATCAGTTGTCATCATCCCAGTCAATAATCAATGGTTTGCCACCGGAAGTAACGTCAATTGCATCGCCGAACTCCTGCTTGCGCTTGCGTGACAACCACCATTTGGCATCGGCGGTATTGCCGTCCTTGATTGACTTCAGCACCGTAGATTGTGCCAAGTCATTCACCCGCTCGCATTCGTCCTCATAAGCTTGTTTCACAGTCGGTGACTCTGTTATGTATCTTTTCGCAGTATGCCAATCACACCCAACACGGTCTGAAATCGTGCTGATAATTCCGCCCGTTCCTGGAATTTTCTT
>ENA-UOUL01003809-UOUL01003809.1-bioreactor-metagenome-genome-assembly--contig:-NODE-3809-length-14862-cov-4.122286_pt1 | contig 14862 bp, 11 predicted proteins | sample MGYA00249838_ERZ747220 | MGnify/ENA primary metagenome ERZ747220 (study PRJEB28778, sample SAMN05720191) | bioreactor metagenome | isolation source: Anaerobic biogas reactor | place: USA:Washington...
GCATCGCATCGGCAAAGTAGTCGAGGGTGTCCTTGCTCTCCGTCTCCGTCGGCTCGATCAGCAACGCCTCCGGGACGATCAGCGGAAAGTAGTTGGTCGGCGGATGTACGCCATAGTCGATCAACCGCTTGGCGATGTCCAGCGCTCGGACGTCGGGCACACCGTCCACTATGCCCTGCAGCACGAACTCGTGCATGCACGTGCGATCGGACCACAAAGGATACACCTCCTTGAGGACCGCCCGCAGATAGTTGGCGTTCAGAACCGCCGCCTCGCTCACTTCGCGCAGGCCTCGCGCGCCCAACATGCGGATGTAGGTGTAGGCGCGCACCATGATGCCAAAGTGGCCGTAGAACGCCTTCACGCGGCCGATGGAGCGCGCCGGCATCTCCAGCCGGTACCAGAGCCCCTCGCGACAGGCATCGTCCCAGTCATCCTCGGCATCCGCCCAAGCCGCGGCCGCATCCTCGGGCAGCCTCATCCCCGTGACGGTATCGATCATGCAGGCCTCGGCGGTCACGATGGGCCCCGGCAAAAAGTCGGCCAGCGCCGCCGTTACCCCTACCGGCCCCGCCCCGGGCCCTCCGCCTCCGTGAGGCGTCGCGAACGTCTTGTGCAGGTTATAGTGCATGACGTCAAAGCCCAGCTCGCCGGGTTTGGCGATACCCAGCAGGGCATTGAGGTTTGCCCCGTCGCCATACATCAGGCCGCCGGCCTCGTGCACCAGGCGCGTGATCTCCAGCAGGTTCTCGTCGAACAGCCCCAGCGTGTTGGGGTTGGTGAGCATCATCCCCACGACGCGCTCATCGAGCTTGGCGCGCAGGTCCTGGAGATCGACGTTCCCCCGCCTGTCCGACGTGACCTCCACCATCTCGAACCCCGCCATCGTGGTGGAGGCCGGGTTCGTCCCGTGGGCCGAGTCGGGGATGAGGATGCGCTTGCGCGCCCTGTCTCCCCGCGCCTCGTGGTAGGCGCGCATGATGAGCACGCCGGTCAACTCACCATGGGCTCCCGCCGCCGGCTGGAGGCTCACCGCCGCAAAGCCGCCGATCTCCTTGAGGTACTCCTGGAGGGCGTGGATCAGCTGCAGGTTACCCTGCACCGAATCCTCGGGCTGGTAGGGGTGCGTCTCGGCGAACCCCGGCAAGCGCGCCGCATCCTCGTTCACCTTGGGGTTGTACTTCATGGTGCAGGACCCCAGCGGGTAAAACCCGACGTCCACGCCCCAGTTCTTCTGCGACAGCCGCACAAAGTGTCGCATGAGGGCCGATTCCGTGACCTCTGGCAGATCGAGGTCCTCGCGCAGGAGGTTGGCCGGCGGCAGGTCGGCCTCCGGCACATCCAGGGCAGGTAGCGTGGCCGCGCAGCGCCCCGGCGCGCCGAGTTCATAGATGATCGGCTCGGCCCGGTTGAGCGTGGCGGTCGCGACGATGTGTTCAGCGCTCATGAGTCCAACTCCTCCAGCGCCTGCACCAGGGCATCGATCTCGTCCGCCGAGTTCATCTCTGTGACACAGACGAGCATCTGGTTTTCGAGTTCGGGATAGTCCCGAGCCAGATCATATCCCCCGATGATGCCGTACTCGTCCAACAGGATCTCGTTGATCTCACGCACCGGCCGCGGGCACCCCACGACGAACTCGTGGAAGAAGGGCAGCGACAGGTCGACGGTGTAGCCGTCCAGCACCGAGATCGCCTCGGCGGCATAGTGCGCCCGGTGGTAGCACAGCTTGGCCACCTGCGACAGCCCGCAGCGCCCCATGCCGGCCAGGTACGTGGCGGCCGCCAAGACGTTGAGCCCCTGGTTCGTGCAGATGTTGGATGTGGCGCGCTGCCGGCGGATGTGCTGCTCCCGCGTGGACAGCGTCAGCACGTACCCGCGCGTGCCGTCGAGGTCGACCGTCTCCCCGACCAGCCGCCCCGCCATGCGGCGCACGTACTGCTCCTTGCAGGCAAAGAACCCCAGGTATGGCCCACCGAAACTCAGCGGGATACCCAGCGGCTGTCCCTCGCCCAGTGCGATGTCGGCGTCGAACGCTCCCGGCGGCTTTAACAGCCCCAGCGCGATGGGGTTGCACGCCACCGCCAGCAGCGCGCCTCGCGCGTGCACGGCGTCGGCCACGCCCGTCAGGTCCCTGATGCGCCCGAAAAAGTCGGGATACTGCACCACCAGGCAAGCGGTGTCGTCGTCCACCATCTCCACAAGGGCCTGCAGGTCGTTCTCCAGGCGGTCGTCGCCCACCACCTGCACGCCCGCCCCCTGCACGTAGGTGCGCGCCGTGGCGCGGTACTCGGGATGGACGGACGGCGCCATCACCACCTTGGTCCGTCTGCCGCGCCCCACACTCAGCGCCATGATCACGGCCTCGGCGAGCGCCGTCGCACCGTCATAGTGCGACGCGTTGCTCACCTCCATACCCGTCAGCTCGCAGATCATCGTCTGATACTCAAAGATGGTCTGCAGCGTCCCCTGGCTGATCTCGGGCTGGTACGGCGTGTACGCGGTATAGAACTCGGAACGGCTGATGACGTGGTCCACGACGCTGGGCACAAAGTGATGGTAGGCTCCCGCGCCGAGGAAGCAGGCGTTGTGCTGCAGGTCGGCGTTCGCCTCCGATGCCTCCCGCAATTCGGCCATCACCTCCAGCTCCGAGAGCGGTTCCGGTAGATCGAGGCCGGGGAAGCGATAACCGGTCGGCACATCGCCAAACAGATCCTCGACGCTCTCCACGCCGATGCGCGCCAGCATGGCGCGTCGGTCGGCGTCGGTGTGGGGGACGTAGGTCATCTACTGCCCCCCTTCATCCTTGACGCGCTCCACGAACTGCTGGTAGGCCTCGGCGTCCATCAAGGAGTCGAGTTCGTCGTGGTCCTCGATCACGAACTTGACGAACCAGCCGTCGCCGTACGGATCGCGGTTCACCAGGTCTGGGCTGTCCTCGAGTTCCTCGTTCAGCTCCACGACCTCGCCGGCCACCGGTAGGTAGACGTCCGACGCCGCCTTGACCGACTCGACCACGCCGAACGCCTCGCCCTTCTCAAAGCTGTCGCCGACCTCGGGCATCTCGACGAACACGACGTCGCTCAGCTGCTGCTGAGCATAGTCGGTGATCCCGACGTACCCCATGTCCCCCTCGACGCGAACCCATTCGTGCGTCTTGGCGTACCGACATCTACTGTCAACCTTGACTGGCATGTGCGGCCCTCCGTGTTCTAGTCCTGCTGGCGTCTGAATGGGATATTCTAAAGCCCACCCTGTCGCTCACAAGTCGCGCCTATCTTGCATCAATCCGCTCAATGGCGCAAATCGCTCCGAGCACCTTTCCAGCCACGCATCAGGCCATCTGCCGCCGGATACACGGTAGAGCACCGGGGCATGCCCCACCGCGCGTCACGCGGGCAGAACGCCGGCCGCGACTCTTCCGCCGACAGCCGATGGCCGACCGCCTCTGCATCACATCCCCTCCGGCGGCCATGGCGCCAGGGTCACGCCCGACGGCCGCGGCCCCGTGGGTCGATGCGGCGCCTCGTCGGGGGTATAGTGCACTGCCAGGTCAGGCGTCTCGATCCATGTGTGCCCAGCGTACCGCGAATCCATCGCCGCCGCCAGCACTCCCGTTGTCAGTAGGGTGCGCTCCACGGGGTAGGCCGGGCGCCGCTCCAGGAACATCTCTTCGATGTTGCGGCACAGATAGGAAAAGTGGGCGTGCGGTCCCCCGCCCTGCAAGACAAACTCGCATGCATTGACAGTATTGTGCGCCACCGCGGCGTAGGCAAAGGATCGGCAGTAGCCCTCGAGCATCAGCACCGCGCCGCGCATCCCGTCGCGATACTCCAGCACGAATGCCGCCGCGCCGGGCGCCAGCCGTGGCGCCGCACTCCAAGGGCCGCGCGGCTCTGAGAGGGCGCCGGCGGCCGCCTCGGCCAGCGCGCTCATGGCGCCGTCGCCCACCAGCCACTCCCAGACCTGCGCCCCCTCCAGGCATCGGACGCGCGCCACCCCCTTTTCTCCACCCGCGCGACGTTCCACCATGCACTGCAGCACCTCGAGAGCATGAAAGCCGTAGGCCTCCAGGTCGCCATAGCCAATGGCCAGCGCGGTATCGAGGCGCGCGTCCGGCGGCGACTCCAGCCAGGGCCGCCGCCAGCATACCGGCAGCGACGACCCTGCCATCAGCGGCATGCCCAGCTCGCGCGCCCGCTCGACGATCCACAGGGCGTCCGGCCAGTTGTACGACAGGTGTTTGTCTACGAAGACAGGCACGGACCTCCCGGCCCCCGCCAGCGTCCCCGCCACCTGCTCGAACAGGTGCCGCCGCGGGTACAGCTTTTGCCCCTTCTCGTTCAGGGGGTAATCGCCATGCTCGCCGATGACGAGCACGCCGTCCACGGCCGGCACGTCGCCGCCGAGGGTCACCGCGGCCCGGATACTGGGAAACACCGGCACGCCAAAGGCGCGCGCCGTCTCCAGCCCAGTATCGGAGGGGTTCACCTGATCGAGATAGAGGGAGGCGATCTCGATCCGCGGCGCGTGCAGACCATCATCGCAGGGCAGCGCTCGCAGGAACTTGCCCACGATCACGTCGGCATGCGAGTTCGGCCGGTACTCTGTCACGATGGCGGCGATCCTGGGTTTCGGCACGTGTTCCCTCCTCATTGGTGGCGTGAACGCTCACACGCAGAGATCGCAAGCCCAAGAATAGCCCCCGCCACCGCGGGTGTCAATGCAGTACGGCCTGCCCGACACGAGCCGCGGATCACGGGGCCATCACCGCTGGAAACCTCACCCGGTGAGGCGTCGCCGTCGGCGTGATGGTAGGGGTGGGGCTCCGCGGGGGCGCATATGTCGGTGTTCCTCGCGTCGCCGAGGGCGTCACCCCTACCGACGGCGTCACTCCCGGCGCACCCGCCCGGCAGCTGAATATCCGAATGTCGTCGATGAACCACCCTAGCCCATTGCCGCCGTCGTCGGTGCCCATGCGAAAGCGCAGGCGGAACGGTTGGCCCGCCAGCGCCGCGAGGTCGAGCCGGCTGCTCACGTAGCCACGGCTCGCCGCAGTGAACGCGCGCCGTCCTCCCAGAGGGTTCCCCCAGTCCGTCGAGAGTTCGCCGGAGTAGCCGTTGTGAGTAAAGAGGGGCCCGGCGTCGTGCCAGGTGGCGCCCCTGTCGGTGCTGTACTCCACCACGCCGCCGTCGGCGTATATCACCAGACCCCACGCCGAGATCGCCTCGAACGAGTGGGCATGATCGAACCGCAGGAAGGCGCCCGGGGGCAACATCACGTCGCGCGTCATCGCCATGGTGAAATCGGCGACGTACTCCTGGTCATACCCCCAGATATTGGTCACCCCGCTTCGGGCATAGGTGGCGTCCATGCCGAGATCGTTGGGGTTCTGGGGGTAGTAAAAGGTGTTGTACGTTCCGCTCAGGCTCGCCGCCGCCCACGTGCCGCTGCGAGGGTTCTCCAGATCGTCCGCGAATACGTCGAGCGGAGCGCCATCGGTGCACACCGGGGCCTCGGCGGCGGCGCAGGCGGGCGGCTGGCGATCCATCTCTACCGCCGCGACGGCGCTCTGCACCTGCGCCACATCGGCCAACGTCAGCACTCCGTCCGCCACGAGGTTGTGCGCCGCCTGAATGAGGGCGTCGTGCAGGTCCGCGTACCCCGCTCCGGAGGTGAGGAGCTGCGTCTGGACCTCCCAGAAGAGCGCCGCCGTCTTGGGAATCCCCAAGGGCGCGACGGTATAGCCGTTGAAGGAGCCCCCCTCGGCCATCAGGTAGGCCGCCTTGGCACCGATGCCATAGTTCAGGTGCACGCCGCCATTGTCCAGCCCGCCGCAGTAGTAGCCCGGGTGCGTCATCCGGTCGGCGTAGGCCTGCTGCCCGGTATCGGGGAGGGTGTACCCGTAGGCGGGAGGATCGCTGAGACTGCGCGCGGCGCCGCCCGCCATGTCCTCGCCCATCAGCCAACGCGCCGGGCCTCCTCGCCCATCGAACCCGTTGGCCAGATCGATGAACTCGCCCCAGATGTCCGAGAACGCCTCGTTGATGGCGCCCGACTGCATATAGTAGAACAGGTGAGAGGTGTGCTCCGTCACGGCGTGGGTGAATTCGTGGGCCACCACGTCGTCCGCCAAGGCATACCCCTCGCCGAACACGAGTTGGGCCCCGTTCCAGAAGGCGTTCGGATAGGGGCAATCGGCCCCCGGCGCACAATAGCGCGTCGTGGCGACTACCGGCGCGCCGGCCCCGTCCCATCCATCGTAGCCGTGCAGGAGGAAGAAGAGGTCGTAGGCGTCTCCCAGGAAAGCGTAGGCGGCGTCGGCGTCCGCCAGCCCCGTCGGCGGCGCCCCCTCGGCCCGCACGAGAGTGCCGGGGAGCCCCAGCGCCGCGTTGTTGCCGTTGTCGTGGATTCGCCGCACCCTAGCGTTCGTCACGAGGCTGAACCGCAACGCGATGGCGCCCACGTGGGCGTCCACGAGCACCAGTTCGCGCAGCCAGGCCGGCTCGCCGTGCTGCACCTCGAGGCGCCACACGAGCCGGTCGCGCCGTAGCCCCGGCCCTCCCAACAGGGCCGGGTTATAGATCCACAACGTCGGCTCGGAGCACGACAGCTCGTCGCTGGCGATCTCGACGCCGCGCGACACCGCCTCCACGGCACGTCGGCAGGCCTCTTCCGGCGGCACGCGCGGCGTCACGTCCACGTCGAGCGCGGGAAGCGCCTCTCCGGCGGCGGCCAGGACGCGCCCCCCGCCGTCCACCTGCACCACCAACTCACCTCCAAGGATCGGCACGCCCTGGTGATACTGCTGGTAGCGCACCGCCCGCCGCCCCGAGGCGCCCTCCGGCGTCGACAGCGCCGCCAGGTCACGGCCCACATCCTCCACGCCAAAGGCGTGGCCGTGGGCCGCGACGAACGCCCCGGCCACCTCCTCGGGGCCAGCCTCCGCCGACAGGTCGAGACCATCCATCAGCGCCTGGCCCGCCGGCGCGCCGACGAACCGCACCATTCCCGTCTCGTTGTGGTAGCCGATCCGCGCCCCCGCCGGCAGGTCCAGCGCCGGCGGTCCCTCGCCCTCGTCCTGCGCCACACTCCGGCCCGCCAGCGCGGCGATTACCACGACCACTACCAGGGTCAGCGCGATCCCGCGGCCCCGTCTCTCCCTCTCTCGCGCCATGCGCCCACGCCCCCACACCCACGGCGTCGCGGCGACTCTCTAGAAAACGCGAAGGATCGGTCGCGAGGCGTCGATGCCGGCCAGACCTCCGGCCGCGCTCGAGTTCCGGCTCCGCCGGACCCCGTCGCCCCTCATCCAATCCTTCGGCACGCGATGCGTATGGGTTGTGTCGCAGTGTCACGCGATGCGAGCGCGCTGTCGCGGGTTGTCTCCTCGTGCGCAATATGCTGCTCGAGCGTCGCGCCCCGACGAGCCCTATCGTCGGTACGCCGGCTTGTAGAACGGTTTCCTGACCACCACCGCCGATCGAACCTTGTCGCGAATAACGACCCCCAGCTCGGTGCCCGGCTTGCCGTACTCCACCGGCACAAAGGCCAGCGCCAGAAAGGCGTCCACCGTCGGCGCATACATCCCCGTGGTCACCTCGCCCACCACCAGGTCTCCCGCCACCACCTCGTAGCCGTGTCGCGGCACGCCACCCTGCGTCATCCGCAGACCCACGAGTCGATTGGGCGCTCCCTCGAGACGCGTCTTGAGCAGCGCCTCGCGCCCCACGAACGGCCCCTTCTCCAGGGCTACGGCAAAGCCTAGCCCCGATTCGAGGGGATCGACCATGGGCGAGATCTCTTGGCCATAGAGCGGCAAACACGGCTCGAAACGCAACGAATCGCGCGCCGCCAAGCCGATGGGCAGCAGCCCGTGTGACTCTCCGCTCTCCATGATGCGGTCCCAGACCTCGCCCGCCCTCTCCGCCGGGAAGAACAGCTCGAACCCGTCCTCGCCGGTGTAGCCCGTGCGCCCCACCAGGGCGGGCGTCCCCACCACCTCGGTCTCTACCACCGTATGGAACGCCAGCGTGGACAGGTCCGCTGCGCAGAGCGGGTTCAGGATCGCCTCAGCGCGCGGGCCCTGCAGCGCCAACATATAGGTCGCGTCCGAGACGTTCTCCAACGTCACGTCGAACCCATCCCGATGGTACTCTAGCCAGCGCGTGTCCTTGGCGTTGTTGGCGGCATTCACGACGACGAAATAGCGATCGGGCAGACGGTAGACAAAGGTATCATCCACCACTCCGCCGTCATCGTAGCACATGAGCGCATAGTAGGCGCCGCCCACCTCGAAGGCGCTGACGTCGGCCGTCATCACCTGCTGCAGGAAGGGGACCGCGTCGGGGCCCTTGACCACGATCTGCCCCATGTGGTCGATGTCGAACAGCCCCGCGGCCTCGCGCACGCGGAGGTGCTCCTGCTTTGGCCCGGTTGGATACTGCACCGGCAGCGTATAGCCGGCAAACTCGACCATCCTTCCACCCAAGGCCACGTGCCGATCGTACAGCGCAGTCTGCTTTGCCATAGTACCGCTCCTTGTTGCGTCGTGATGGCGAGCGTCCTCCCCGACGTGGCTGTGGCCTCCACCTCACGCCGTATAGGGCGTTCTATGCGAGGCCCGCCTCTTGGCGTGCTCTTGTCAACAGCGCATCTGCGCCCAACTGCAAGGCCCACTGACGCAGATATGCCAAGATGGTCCCCATGTGCCCGCAAGACGCCAAGGATGTCCTGCCACTGCCTATCTGAGACCCCGCCGCCCATCCGATACCACTCGAGCTTGGCAAGGACGATATCCTTACGGCTGGCGAAACAGGCCGCCCGCGGGGGCTCGCCGGACACTACCTCGGCCACGCGCCTGCCGAACTGCTCGCGCGCGTAGGGGGTTCGATGACTCACAAAGACATCCACCTTGAACATCGTCTCCAGGTGGATCACGTTGAATGACCGCCGATGGCGTATGGCCTCGCGGACCGCCGCCGCGTCGACGTAGAAGCGCCCCTCCAGCGCGCCAGCTAGCGGCTCCGCGTGACTCTCATCGAGGTCGGCGACGAGATCGACGTCGAGCGTAGCGCGCGCCACCCCGTGTACCGCGCTGGCTAGCGAGCCTCCGATGAAATTGGGTACGCCAGCGCATCCAGCGCGTCAACGACCAGTAGGGCTGCGGCCATTGGCTCGGGTAGCATGTCCCTACTCCTCAGACTCCGGCCCATACGCTTTCCGCGCGAGGTCATCGCCCAACAGCAGCGTGGCGAGGCGCCGCTTGAGCCGTTCCTCCGTATCGTAGGGGTAGCGGCGGCGCAGCCCGATGAGCGCGAGTTCGCGCACCGTTCGGTTCATCTCGCCCACCATGTGGAGTTTACGCCATGCCGGCGCCCTGGCCAGCAGATCGAGGAGCACCCGCTCCGTCTCCGGCTCGGTATCCTCTCATAGGGCGCGGGCAACACCCGTTCGCCGCGTCACGCCCGCCCTCCGAGCGACGCCACCAGTAGGCCGACCTCCCGCTCCGCCTCCGCCGCCGTCAGCGGCCGGGCATAGTTGTACATCACCCCGCCGGGGCGCTCATTATAATAGGGGCGATTGCACCCGGGACACCCCGCCGTACGGAACGCCTCACCCCCCTCCAACGCGGCGCGCAGCGCGCACTCATCCAACCCGTACGACCTCAGCCGGCCATCGCCGTCGAACGCGAACCCCTCGGCGCGCACGCGCCCCTGCACCATCAGCCAGCGCGCCGCCTGCACCCGGCGATAGCACTCGAGTGCTGGGGGCTCGACCTCTGCCATCGCGGTGCCCGGCACGGGCGTAAAGGCGAACAGGCCAATGGTGATCCGCGCGTCGGCCAGCCGCTGCATGAGGCGCGCCATATCTGCCTCGGCCTCGCCCAGGCCTACAATAAGGTGCGTTCCGATGCGCCCTGGATACCGCGCCGCGCTCGTCAGCAGCAACTCCCAAGTCCGCTCCCAGGAGCCTCCCTTTACCCGGCGATACAGCTCGGGGGTGGCAGCGTCCAGTGCCATCGTCACGCGCTCGGCACCAAGTTTCAACAGATCCGCCACATCGCCCAGGTTGCGCGGCACCGCCGAGACACAGATGGGAGCCGTCGTCTCGGCCGCCAACGCCCCCACGGCCTCCTCCACCGCCTCCAAGGCGCCGTCCCCGGCCGTCACCTGAAAGCAGGCCCGGGCGATCTGACCCTTCGAGTAGGCGCGCGCCACCGCCTGGGCCACGTGATGGGCGTCAAAGACGGGCCACGTCACCCGCGAGAGCGCCTCCACCGGCGCGTGGCTCTCCCGCGCCTGGGCGCAAAAGGCGCAGTTGCGCCGACAGCGCTCCCCCACCATGAGGTAGGCGGTGGTCGGCGCCGCGTCCATTGCGAGAGGGCGCAGCCCCAACACCGCCGCGCTGCCGGACGACACGCGCCACTGCGCGCCACACGCATCGCCCTCGGGCGCACCGCTCGCCGCGTGGGCGCCTCGATCATCCCCGTCGTCGCGATCCTCTAGCCCAGCCCGCAACACTCGTTCCCCCACGCTATCGCCAGTCCCAGCTCCTCCGCCACGCGCTCCGCGACACGCGTCGGGTTCACGACGCCGTTCAGCCCCGCCCGCACCGCCACCTCGTCCACCGCCTGGCGATAGGCGCCGTGCGGGCGCATGCACCCCAGCGTCAGCCGCGCCTGCGGAAGCCGAACCCTCGCCTCCAGCAGCACGTCCGCCACGTCCTCAACGGCCGGCGGCGCACACCGCGCAAAGGCCGTCCCCTCGGTGGGGATCAGCACGATGAACACGAGCGCCTCCACCCCTTCCGCCGCCAGCGCCGACACCGCCGCCATCTCGCCGCTCAGCCGCCCTGCGCGCAGCCCCACCGTGATGTGAGGCACCACCCGCGCGTGGCGGCGCATCATACGCAGCGTCTCGAGGTACGTGTCGAGACCCACGTCCAGCCCGTACACCTCGCGGGCCGTGTCCGCGTCGCCCACCACATCGAACGACACCACGTCCGCCAACGGCGCCACGGCGCGCATGGTGGCCTCGTCGATCAGCCCCAGGTGCCAGTTGAGCCTCCTGCCATCGCCGAGGCGCCGCAGCGTCTCCAGGTGCTCCAACACGGGCACGCGCCCCGCCGCGTCACACCCGCCGGAGACGAGGAGGCTCGTGGCGCCGTCCAGGGCGCCGGGTTTCGCGGCATCGTCGATGGGGCGCATGTGCCGCAGGTAGCGCCCGCCGCAGTGGGCGCATTGCAGCGCGCAGTACGAGCCCGTGACACTCACGGGCAGGGTGCGCGTGGGACGGTCAAAGGTGATCGTCGGGGGATGGTGGCAGCGCCGCACTTCCCAGGCCTCACGCCAGCGGTGCGGGGTGACAGCAAACACGTTTTCCACGTCGAGGCTCTCGTCTGCGTGCATCTTCTCACCCAGTCGTCCTATGCGGAGGGCAGTATAGGCCGCCGCGCTACACCGGTCAACGCGGGCGCCGCATCTCCGGCGCCAAGGCGTTACCCGCGGCGCCCCGAGCTACCCCCGACCTTCATACTGCTGCTTGCCGAGGCGCTTCGCGTGACGCGAGACGCCCCCTGGTCCATGGGTGTCCAGAACTCGGAGAGCGGCGCGCCGCCGAGCGTCCGCCGCGGGCGGAAACCGCGCTAACCGCTCCAAAGCGAAGCCCTGAGCGCCATGTAAGTCCTCCGGCGCGGACTTTTCAGCCCGCGAAGGCGGGCTTTGCGATGTTAGCGCCTGACCTCGGTCAGCGGCGTGCTCGCCCCGGCTGAACGCCCAGCATCCTGGACAGGCCCTCGCCCATCCAACCGTTGACGGCAGCCCCCAATGGCGCTATTCTTCGCGCCGTGTTGCACGGAGAAATCCTCTCACCACTCAGCTCACACCGCCTCCCGAAGGAGACTTGCCCATGGACGCCAACGAGTTCAAGTCGCGCCTCACCGCCCGCATCTGGCAATCCATCGCCCAGAGCCACGTCGAGCTGTCGTCCATCCCTCGCGATCAGCTGGAGACGCTCGTCAACGCCGTGTCCGACGGCGTCGTCGAGACCCTCGCAGGTCTCAGCTCGGAGACGGGCCTCGATTGGGATACGACCGCCGAGGTGACCGACGAACTCGTTCTCTGGACGGGCCGGCCTTTCATGTCGCTGGTGGAGCAGTACCGCGTCACCACCGAGCGTGTGCGCGTGCGCTCTGGCTTGCTCGCCAAGGAAAACGAGAACGTCGAACTCGTGCGCATCCAGGACATCGACTACCGCCAGGGCCTGGGTGAGCGCATCCTGGGCATCGGTGACGTACACGTTCGCAGCTCTGATCCCTCCCATCCCCTTGTCACCCTGCGCAACGTGCGCCACCCCGAACGCGTGCACGACATCATCCGGCGCGCCATGCTGTCTGCCCGCCGCCGCTACCGCTTCAGCTTCCAGGAGGAGATGTAACGCCCCTTGCCAGCCCGTCCCTGAGGCGCCATAATGGGGGCACGCGTTCATCAGGCCGCCTCATCGCAGCACTCGGGGCGGCCATTGTGTTTCTGGAGGGAGGCTGCCATGGATACGCGTCGCTTGGGCAAGACCGGGGAGCGTCTCTCGGTGGTCGGCTTTGGGGGCATGGTAGTCAACGGTGTCCAGCCCGACGAGGCGGCGCGCCTCGTCGTCCAGGCCATCGATCGCGGCATCAACTACTTTGACGTCGCCCCCACGTACGGGAACGCGGAGGAGCGCCTGGGCCCCGCCCTGGCCCCCTACCGTCGCTCCGTGTTCCTGGCGTGCAAGACCCGCGAGCGCACCGCGCAGGGCGCCCGCGAGGAGTTGCATCGCTCCCTCGAGCGCCTGCGAACCGACATGTTCGACCTCTACCAGCTCCACGCCGTGACCACTATGGGTGAGGTCGAGCAGCTGATGGCGCCCGGCGGCGCCATCGAGGCGCTCATCGAGGCCCGCGAAGAGGGGCTCATCCGCTTCATCGGATTCTCGTCCCACGACGACGACGCTGCCGCAGCCCTGCTGCAACGCTTTCGTTTTGACACCATGCTCTTTCCGTTCAACTGGGTCTCGTGGTACCAGGGGGGCTTTGGTCCACGCGCCATGGCCGCGGCCAAGAGGGCGGGAACGGCCATCCTGGCGCTGAAGGCGCTCGCCAAGCGCCCGCTGCGCGAGGAGGAGGAACGCACCTGGCCCAAGTGCTGGTATGTGCCCGTCGATGACCCCGCCGAGGCGCAGATGGCGCTCAACTGGACGCTATCGCTCGACGTCACCGCCGCCGTTAGCCCCAGCCACGCCGAGCTGCTTTGGTGGATGTGTGACGCCGCCGATCGCTACTGCTCGCTGAGCGACGACGAACAGAAGCAGATTTCCGCGCGCTCGGTGGGGCTGCAGCCACTCTTTGCACGGGCCTAGGCGCCGCTCTATCGCATCGCATCGCACGATATCAGCGAGGGGTATGGCGTTGAACGGCCATACCCCTCGTCGGCCCCAACCAGCAGCGAGGGCTCTCTCCTCCCTCTCCGGCGCCTGATAGCGGCGCGCCTTACGCCGTGAAACCCGCCAGGCGCGCCAGGTTGAGCCCTTTGACACGGGCGCGGTCAGCCTCCGGCCAATCGTCGAGGAGCGCATCCACGATGGCGGGCGACCCGGAACTCCACGCCAGGCGCTCGGGCCCGAATGCGTCCGCCACCCGCCGCACGAGGTCGCGGGCATCGGCGTGGGGCTCCGGCTCCTTGGAAAAGTGCGTCAGGCCCGACAGCTTCATCGTGACGTTGGGTAGCGCGCCCATGGCCAGCACGTCCTCATACTCGGCGGGGGTGCCCATGTGCGGCTCCGCCAGGTGGTCGATCAGCACCGGATAGTCGGCGTACTCGCGCGCCAGGTCGTACGTCTGCCGCGCATAGTTGGGGCCGATGTGTAGCTCGATGACCAGCCCCAGCTCGCCTGCGCGGCGCCACAGCGCACGCACCGGCGCGTCGTGGAAGCTGTCAAGGTACATCTCTTTGCCGCGGTGGGCGTGAAACCGCTGCGCCACGATGCGGGGCTCCCGCGCCACCAGCGCCTCCATCTTGTGCACGGCGTCAGGATCCTTGGGCAGAAAGAGGCATGTGGCCTTGAGGCGCTCCGGATCACGCGCCAGGCAGTCGAGCACCAGGCGATGGTCGTCGCCGTAGGGCTCGGGCTGCACCAGCACCGCGCGGTCGATCCCCACCGCCTCCATGCGCCGCAGGTATTCCCCCACCGGATCGGTTGACAGCCGCTCCACCGACGGAACGTACGCCGCCGTGGGGTAGAACGGGTAGCGCTCGATATCCCTGCTGAACATGTGGGCATTCCACTCGACGATCATGATCCCTCCTCGCCCGGGCGTGTGACGTCCATCATACCCGCCGACGGCGCCCTGTCAACGCCCCTTCCAGCGAGCAGACCCCGCCTCGCGACCATCCAGCACGCCCACGAATCGTCAGGAACGCCCGAAATTCGCGTCGCAATACCCTTGACATCGTTGACGGGTTATGCTACTATACTTGTACAGAGCCTCGAGAGATTGATGAGTCCCATCTCGAGCACCTGAAAAAGCGAGTAGAGTGGCAGGCGGAGACTCGGGGTAACACCCGATGAAGCGTGAGCCGGAAGAAAGGTCAACCCGCACGGGTGACCGAGGAGCCCGGCAAGTCGGTACCTCAGGCGAAAGCCTGAGAGAAGGTAAGCCACTCGAATCCGCGGAGATGAGAACCCTTAAACAAGGTTCTGGGCTCCGTAGGAAGGTGCAATAGGTGAGAGGGAAACTCAAAGGTCACTTGAGGCTCTGTGCTTTTGTGCTACTCACTTACTACCCTCAATAATACGCTTGCCTATATCTCTGCATTCAACTAGCATC
>ENA-UOUL01003812-UOUL01003812.1-bioreactor-metagenome-genome-assembly--contig:-NODE-3812-length-14845-cov-3.884209_pt1 | contig 14845 bp, 13 predicted proteins | sample MGYA00249838_ERZ747220 | MGnify/ENA primary metagenome ERZ747220 (study PRJEB28778, sample SAMN05720191) | bioreactor metagenome | isolation source: Anaerobic biogas reactor | place: USA:Washington...
CCTCTGCCGCCCCGCCCGCGTGCCCATCCCCCTGCCGCCCCGCCCGCGCGCCCATCCCCCTCTGCCGCCCCGCCCGCGTGCCCATCCCCCTCTGCCGCCCCGCCGCGTCTTCGAGCGCCCTGAGTGTCTTCGGGCCGGAAATAACCGGCTGGCAGATACCCAAGGCGCTCGAAGAAGTCGCCCCGGGGGTGGTCGGAAGGGGTGGTCGGCGGGCCTCGTCAGGGGACGACGTAGCCGGGGTCGCTGTCCGTAGGTGGTGGTGACGCCGGGGTGTCGCGGGCGCCGGTGCGCTCGGCGCCGATGCCGGCGGCCACCACGAAGAGGATGCCGATGACGGGGAGCACGCCGGGCTGCTGGCTGAGGATCACCAGGCCGAGCACCAGCGCCATCGCCGGCTCAAGGGCCATGAGGGTGCCGAAGGAGGCCGTGGTCATCCGGCGCAGCGCGAGCATCTCCAGCGCGAACGGGACCACCGGCAGCAGGACCGCCAGCCCGAGCCCGATGAGCGCGTGCTGCCAGGTCAGGTCGGGGATGACGGAGCCACCGAGCACCGCGGTCGCGACGATGGCGGCGACCGGCATCGAGATCGCCAGCCCCTGCAGGCCGCTGACCGCGTCGCCGACCCGCTGGGTGAGCAGGATGTAGAGCGCCCAGCAGGCCGCCGCGCCGAGCGCGTAGGCGACGCCCACCGGGTCGACCGTGCTGCGCCACGGCTCGGTGAGCAGGAGGACGCCGACCATCGCCAGCAGCGGCCAGACCGCCCTCCCGCGGCCGCGCCCGCGCAGCACCGCCACGCCGAGCGGGCCGAGGAACTCCAGGGCGCTCGCGGTGCCCACCGGGATCCGCTCGACGGCGAACATGAACAGGATGGTGATGAACGCGGTCACCACCCCGAGGGCCAGGCAGGCGACCAGGTCGCGCCGCGGCAGCTGCAGGGGGCGGGGGCGGACCAGCACGAGGAAGATCAGGCCCGCCCAGGACAGCCGCAGCCAGGCGGCCCCGTCCGGACCGATGCGGTCGAAGACCGAGAACGCGGCGACCACACCGAGCTGGACGCAGAACATCGAGGCCAGCGCCATGAGTGCCCCGCTGCGGGCGGCTGCTCTGGCGTCGGTGGTGAACCCGGCGGTCACCGACCCGTGCCGCACAGATGAGGCCGACCCGTGCCGGACGGGTGGGGCCGGCCACGCGTCATACGGCCTGCTGGCGCACCACGTCGAAAGGGGCCTGGGAGACCAGGCGCTCCCGGATGCCGGCGGTGACGAACGCCTTGGCCGCGCGGGCGGCCTCCAGCGGGGAGTCGCCCAGGGCCAGCCGGGCCGCGACCGCCGCCGCGAGCGTGCAGCCGGCCCCGGCCACCTGCACCTCCCCGACCTTGGGGGAGCTGAGGACCTCGGTGGTCGTGCCGTCGACGAAGACGTCCACGGCGTCCGGCCCAGGCAGGTTGACGCCGCCCTTGGCGAGGACCGCCGCCCCGGAGGTCTCGTGGATCCGCCGGGCGGCCTCGGTGAGGTCCTCGACGCTGCGGATCTCCAGGCCGGACAGGGACTCGGCCTCGAAGTGGTTCGGCGTGACGAAGGTGGCCAGGGGCAGGACCTCGGCCTTCAGGGCGGTGTCGGTGTCCAGCGCGGCACCCGGCTCCTGCCCCTTGCAGATCAGGACCGGGTCGAGCACGACCTGGCCGAACGGGCGCTCGCGCAGGACCCCCGCGACCGTCTCGATGGTGGCGGGCGTGCCGAGCATGCCGATCTTGGTCACCGCCAGCTGGTCCTGGTCGTAGGCGGCGGTGATGGCCTCGAGCTGGTCGGCGATCACCTGCCGCTCGACGGGCACGAACCGGTGGCCCCAGTCGGCGTTCGGGTCGAAGGAGACGATGCAGGTGAGGGCGACGGCGCCGAAGACCCCGTGGGCCTGGAAGGTGCGCAGGTCGGCCTGGGCGCCGGCGCCGCCGGTGGCCTCCGAGCCGGCGATCGTGAGGACGACGGGAGAAGTCATCCTCCGATGGTGCCACGCCTCCGGCTGGGGACCGACCGTGGCCCGGTCGCAGTGGGCGCGCTCGCACCCGGGGCACTCGCCCCCGGGGCCTTTGCATCTAGGGCACTCGCACCGGGGCGACCGCGCGCAGGGCCCCGACCACCGCTCGCAGCGCAGGGCGTCCCCGTGCCCCGGTGCGGGTCGCGGCGAAGACCTGGCGCACCGGGTCGCCCGCCAGCGGGGCGGTGCGCACCCCATCCTGCCGGTCCGGGTCGGCCAGCTCGGGCAGCAGTGCCGCGGCCAGCCCCTCCCCGACCAGGCGCAGGTGGACCTGCAGGTCGGTCGAGGTGTACCGGACGTCCGGCTCGAACCCGGCCTCCCGGCATACTGCCGCCGCCCACTCCCGGGAGGTGGTGCCGCGCGGCTCCATCGCGAAGGGCCGGTCCGCGAGGTCGGCCAGCGAACCCACGCCCCACGCCTTCGGCACGACCAGCCGCAGCGGGTCCTCGAACAGGGGTTCCCGCTCGGCCCCGCGCACCCGCGGGAGGGGATGGTGCGGGTACTCCTCACCCAGCACCAGGTCGTGGTCGCCGCTCACCAGCGCGGGGAGCGAGACCTCGGGCTCCATCTCGGTCACCTCGACCCGCAGTCCGGGGTGCTCGCGGTGCAGCGCGGTCAGGGCGACCGGCACGAGGGTCAGGACGGCGCTCTGGAAGGCGGCCACCCGGACGGTCCCGGTGACCGGCCCCTCCGAGGGGGCCAGGGCCGCCCGCGCCCGCTCCAGCTCGGCGAGCACGGTCTCGGCGTGGGCGACCAGCACCTCGCCCTCCGGCGTGAGCCGGACCCGCCGTCCGGAGGGCTCGAGCAGCGCCACGCCGGCCTCCCGCTCCAGGACGCCGAGCTGCTGGGAGACCGCCGAGGGGCTGTAGGACAGGGCCTGCGCCACCGCCGCGATGGTGCCGCGCCGGGACAGCTCGACCAGCAGGCGCAGTCGCTTGACGTCGAGCACGGCCGCCTCGATTCATCAGTTTTCCTGACGGGTTCTGTCCGAATATAGGCGCTGGACCTGATGGTTCGAGCGGCCCAGACTGGCAGCATGACCACCTGGCACAGCAACCCGGCGGCCCGCAAGACGGTGTGGGCCGCCCCCGACGTGGGCGCCCGCGCGTTCCACGAGACCCTCCCCGGCTATCAGCCCTCGCCCCTGGTCGACCTGCCCGACCTGGCCGCCGAGCTGGGCGTGGGACGGGTCCTGGTCAAGGACGAGTCCTCCCGCCTCGGGCTGCCCGCGTTCAAGGTGCTGGGCGCCTCGTGGGCCTGCTCCCGGGTGCTCGCCGAGCGCCCGGGGTCGGTCCTGGTGACCGCGACCGACGGCAACCACGGCCGGGCGGTGGCACGGATGGCGACGCACCTGGGCACCAGCGCCACGATCTTCGTCCCCGCCGTGATGACGGAGCTGGCCGCCGCAGCCATCGCCGGGGAGGGGGCCGAGGTGGTGCGCACCGACGGCGACTACGACCGGACCGTGCAGACCGCCGCGGAGTATGCCGCGGCCGACCCTTCGCGGGCGCTGGTCCAGGACACGGCGTGGCCGGGCTACGAGGAGGTGCCGGGCTGGATCGTCGAGGGCTACGACACCCTGCTGCAGGAGGTCGACGAGCAGCTCGGACGGACCCCAGACCTCGTCGCCGTCCCGGTGGGGGTGGGCTCGCTCGCCCAGGCCGTGGTGGCGCACTACCGCGGCGGACCGACCGGCACCCGGGTGCTGTCGGTCGAGCCCGACACCGCCGCCTGCGTGCTCGTCAGCCTCGCGGCGGGTGAGCCGGTCAGCGTGCCCACAGCCGCGACCGTGATGGCAGGACTGAACTGCGGGACTGTCTCCAGCCTCGCCTGGCCGCTGCTGCGCGCCGGGTGCGACGCCGCGGTGTCGGTCACCGACGAGGACGCGCTGCGTGCCTCGGCCGAGCTCGGGGCGCTCGGGGTCTGCTCGGGACCCTGCGGCGCCGCGACCCTCGCCGGGGTGCGCGCCGCCCTGGCCGACCCCGACCGCCGGGCGGACCTGGGCCTTCCTGAGGACGCCGTCGTGGTCCTGCTCAGCACCGAGGGCGCCCAGTGACCACCCTGCGGGTCGACCGCGACCGGCTCTGGGGCTCGCTCATGGAGCTGAAGGAGATCGGCGCCTACCAGGACGAGGCCACCGGCCTGCAGGGCGTGCGCCGACTCGCCCTCACCGACGCCGACGCCGAGGCGCGACGCCGCTGCGTGGAGTGGATGCTCGAGGCCGGCCTGGAGGTCCGGGTGGACCGGATCGGCAACGTCTACGCCACCCGACCGGGTACCGACCGCAGCCTTCCCTGCGTCCTGATGGGCTCCCACATCGACACCGTCGCCACCGGCGGAGCCTTCGACGGGACGCTCGGGGTGCTCGGTGGCATCGAGGTGATGCGGGCGCTCAACGACGCCGGGGTGCAGACTCTGCGCGACGTCGAGGTCGGCTTCTTCACCGAGGAGGAAGGCGTGCGCTTCGGCACCGACATGCTCGGCTCGGCGGTCACGGCCGGCCGGATCCCGATCGAGCACGCCTGGCAGCTCACCGACCTGGACGGCAGGACGGTCAAGGAGGAGCTCGAGCGCATCGGCTTCGACGGACCCTCCCACGAGCTCCGACCGGTGCCGCACGCCTACGTCGAGTGTCACATCGAGCAGGGTCCGATCCTGGCCGACGCCGGCGTCAACGTCGGGATCGTCGAGGGCGTCCAGTCCATCTCCTGGCAGCGGCTCACCGTCCAGGGCGAGGCCGCCCACGCCGGCACGACCCCCATCGGCTCCCGCCACGACGCCGGACTGGTCGCCGCGCACGTCGTCGTCCAGGCGCGCCGGATGTGCGACAGCGGCGACTACGGCCAGCTGCGGGCAACCGTCGGCAACCTCGACCTCGGTGAGGGCCAGACCAACGTCATCCCGCACCACGCCGTCCTCACCGTCGACCTGCGCAACCCCGACGACGAGCTGATGACCCGGGCCGAGAAGGACCTGGCGGAGTATGTCGACGGGCTGGCCCAGGCGCACGGCGTCACCGTGGAGTGGGAGCGGATGGCCAAGACCGCGGTCATCCCCTTCGACCCGGGCGTCCAGGCCCTGCTCGAGGCCACCGCCGACGACCTCGGGCTGGGCTACGTCCGCGCGATGAGCGGTGCCGGGCACGACGCCCAGGAGATCGCCGCGATCTGCCCGACCGCGATGGTCTTCGTCCGCGGCGAGCACGGCGGCATCAGCCACACCCCGCGGGAGTACTCCACGCCACAGGCCTGCGGTGACGGCACCGATGTCCTGGCGAACGCCATACTGCGGCTGGCGAACCAGCCCGGTGACCGACCGGGGCAGCAGTCCGCCCCCCGGCCCCAGAACCAATCCTGAGAGGACCCCGTCCATGACCACCCCCGACCTCGGGACCCGGCTGCGCGCCTGGCGCCACCACCTGCACCGGCACCCCGAGACCGCCTTCGCCGAGGAGCTGACCTCCGACTACGTCGCCGGGGTGCTGACGGAGATGGGGTATGCCGTGGCGCGGGGCATCGGGGGCACCGGCCTGGTGGCGTCGCTCACCAGGGGCACGTCGGGTCGGGCGGTCGGGCTGCGGGCCGACATGGACGGGCTGCCGATCCAGGAGGTTCCTGGCCGCCCGCACGGGTCGGTCCACGACGGGAGGATGCACGCGTGCGGGCACGACGGGCACCTGGCGATGGTGCTCGGGGCGGCGGCGGTGCTGGCGGAGGAGGGTGGCTTCGACGGGACGGTGCGGATGGTCCTGCAGCCGGCCGAGGAGCCCGGGCGCGGGGCGCAGGCGATGCTCGACGACGGCCTGCTGGAACGCTTCCCCCTCGACGTGCTCTACGGCCTGCACAACCTGCCCGGGGTCCCGGCCGGGCACCTGCACACCCGGGCCGGCGGGATCATGTCCAGCGAGGACAACTTCACCATCGTCGTGCACGGCCGCGGCGGCCACGCGGCCCGGCCGGAGGTCGTCGTCGACCCGCTCGTCGTCGGGGCCGAGATCGTGCTGGCCCTGCAGACCGTCGTCGCCCGGAACGTGCCGCCGGTCCTCCCGGCCGTCCTGTCATGCACCGGCTTCGAGACCGACGGGGCGCGCAACGCCATCCCGTCGACCGTCCGCATCACCGGCGACACCCGCAGCTTCGACCCGGAGGTGCAGGAGCTCCTCGAGCTGCGCATCCGGGAGGTGTCGACCGGCATCGCGGGCGCGCACGGCGCGCGGGCCGAGGTGACCTACACCCACGAGTTCAGCCCGACCGTGAACGACCCGGAGGTCACCGAGCGAGCGGTCTCCGCCGCGGTCGCCGCGCTCGGCGCGGACCGGGTCGACGGCGACTGCCGGCCCGACATGCCGAGCGAGGACTTCGGGGTCTTCGCCCGGCACATGCCGGCCTGCTTCGCCTTCCTCGGCAACGGCACCGAGCCGGGCCGCGGCGGGACGCCGCTGCACAGCGCGGACTACGACCTCAACGACGACATCCTGGAGGCGGGGGTCGCCTACTACCTGGCGGTCGTCAGGGCCGAGATGCCGGCCTCCTGAGCCTGCCTCTACGATCGGCAGATGACCCTCTCCCTCGCCGTCGGGCGCCCCACCCTCGCCGACCACGTGATCCCCCGTGCCCTGGTGACCGATGTCGCCCTCGTCGCGGGCGGAGCTGTGCTCACCGGGCTGATGGCCCAGGTGGCGATCCCGCTGTGGCCGGTGCCGATCACCGGCCAGACCCTCGCCGTGCTGCTCGTCGGGTCGACGCTCGGCGCGAGCCGCGGGGCCCTGTCGATGCTGCTCTACGGGGCACTGGGCATCGCCGGGGTGCCGTGGTTCTCCGACGCCGGGCACGGCGTCGGCGTGCTGCTCGGCTCGACCGGCGGCTACATCGTCGGCTTCGTCCTCGCCGCGGCCCTCACCGGATGGCTCGCCCAGCGCCAGTGGGACCGCAGGTTCCTGCACGCCGCGGTCACCTTCCTGGCCGGCTCGGGGGTGGTCTTCCTCGTCGGGCTGCCGTGGCTGGCCGTGGTGACCGGGGCCGACCTGGCTCAGACGCTGCAGTGGGGTCTGTGGCCGTTCATCCCCGGCGGCATCGTCAAGGCGCTCATCGCCGCCGCCGTGATCCCCGCCCTGTGGAAGGGTGTGCGCCGTCTCGACGCGGCCGCCGGTGGTGACCCACGGTGATGCTCGGCGGGTTGCCGCTGGCCGATCCGCAGCGCGCGGAGCCGGTGGACCTGGAAGCCCTGGCCCGCGAGCTCCTGCAGGAGGCCACGGAGCGACCCAACGGGTTGCGCACCAGGCCGGTGATCCGCGGTCCGCAGCAGCACGCGGTGCTCTTCGCGCTCCGGGCCGGCAGCCGGTTGCCGGAGCACGAGGCGCCCCCCGCAGCAACCATCCAGGTGCTCCGCGGCGAGGCGGTGCTCGTGGCCGGTGAGGAGCGGTGGGTGCTGCAGGCCGGCGAGCTGCTGCCGATCCCGCCGGTCCGGCACCACGTGGACGCGGCAACCGACACCGTCTGCCTGCTCACGATCTGCCGACCGGCGGCCTGACGGTCCGGGCTCGATCCTGTCGGTCAGCCCCGCTGCGCGGGGGCGGATCAGCCCCGCTGGGTCGGGGACACGCGGCGCAGCGCCGGCGTCCGCTCCCGACGGGAGTGCCGCCGCGTGGTCGGAGCAGGCTCGGGGGCGTACTCCTGCCGGTAGTAGCTGTAGGCGTCGAGCTTGGTCGCCGGCAGCCGGTTCATCAGGATGCCCAGGACGTTGGCGCCGACGCCCTGCAACGTGGACAGGGTCTGGGCCAGCTGGTTGCGGCGCACCAGTCCCGACCCCGCGACCACGATCGTGCCGTCGACCATCTTGGACAGGACGGCGGCGTCGGTCACCGGCAGCAGGGGAGGCGCGTCGATCAGGACGTACTCGAAGCGGCCGCGGAGGTCCTGGAGCACGGTCTGCATCCCGGACGACCCGAGCAGCTCGCTGGGGTTCGGCGGGATCGGTCCGGCACCGAGCACCGACAGGTTGTCGCGGAAGGGCTGGATCATGTCGTCGAGCGAGACCTGCCCGATCAGCACCGACGTCAACCCGACGCTGCCGTCCAGACCCAGATAGTGCAGCAGCTTGGGACGCCGTAGGTCCGCCTCCACCATGCAGACCTGGGCGCCGGAGGCCGCCAGGGTCATGGACAGGTTGGCGACCGTGGTGGTCTTGCCCTCGCCCGGCAGGGAGGACGTGCACAGCAGCACCCGTGGCCGCTCGGCGGCGTCGATGAACTGCAGGTTCGTCCGGGTGGCGCGGAACGCCTCGGCCCGGGGGCTGTAGGTGTCGGCGTCGGCCATCAGCGGCAGGCGTGCCGCGTCCCGGTCGAACGCGATCTCGCCGATCACCGGGCGGTCGGTCAACGCCTGGACGTCCGCCGCGCGCGTGATGCGGGTGTCCAGCATCTCGCGCAGGACCGCTGCTGCGACGCCGAGCATCAGCCCGAGGCTGATGCCGAGGGCGAGGTTGCGGGGCAGGTTGGGTGAGACCGGGGCGGTGGGTGCCTTGGCGGGTCGGATCACCGAGGCCTTGACCGGGCTGTCACCCTGGGTGGAGGTCTGCTCGAGCTCGGCGATCGTCTCGGTGAACTGCGCGGCCACCCCGTTGGCGATCCGGGCGGCGTCCTCCGCGTCCTCGCCGTCGACGTGGACATTGATGAGCACCGTGTCCTTGGGGACGGCGGTGCTGATCCTGGTGGCCAGGATCTCCGGCGGTTCCTCGAGCCCGAGCTCGTCGACGACGGGCTCGAGCACCACCGGTGCGGTCACCATGTCGGCGTAGGTGGTCACCTGGCGCATCGTGAAGGAGCTGCCCTGCGCGAGGTCCGTCACGCTCGTGTGGGAGCTCGTGGAGATGAACAGCTGCGCGGTGGCCCGGTAGATCGGCGTCGTGAGGCTCGTCGCTGCCACAGCGCCTCCCACGCAGAGCACGAACAGGAGCAGCACCCAGCGCCAACGGCGCCGCAGCGCCCGGAGATAGTCGTGCAGCTCCACGGATAAGCCTTCCGGTATCCCAGATTCTTGTCCGCAGCATAGTCCTGCCGGGCCCGGGATCCGGCATGATAGCCGGGTGCCCCGTGGCCCCCTCGACCGTGGTTTCTCCCGCAACGTGGGAACCCTCCTCCTGGGACAGGTTCTGCGCGTGCCGATCACGGCCGTCTACTTCGTGGCGGCGACCAGGGCGCTGGGGGTGGAGTCCTTCGGGAGGCTGACTGCGATCGCGGCGGTGGTGCTGATCGCCGCCCCGTTCTCGGCCCTGGGGTCGGGTGCCCTGATCGTCAAGTACGGCGCGATCGAGCCGGAGTCGACCCACCGCTGGCTCGGGGCCGGCATGACCCTCAGCCTGATCGGCGCCGGGGTTGTGGGGGCGCTGCTGCTCATGCTGTCCCCGGTCCTCATCCCGGTCGGCACCGGGATGGCCGTCGTGTGGGGGCTGGTGCTCGCGGACTTCGTCTGCGCCCGCGGAGCGGATCTGGCGGCCTCGGTCTTCGTGGCCCGCGAGGAGATGCACGTCACCGCCTTCTGCCAGGTGCTGGTGCCGGCGCTGCGGCTGCTCGCGGCCGGGATACTGCTCCTCTCGCCCACGGAGGTCAGCCTCGGGTCGTGGGTCCTCGCCCTCGTGCTCAGCTCGGCGGCCTCCGGGACGATCTGCCTCCTGTTGGCGGTGCGCGCCGTGGGACGGCCGGCCCTCGGGCTCGCGCCGTTCCACGGTCACTGGGGCGAGGCGGCGCTGTTCAGCATCGGCATCGGCGTCCAGAACGCCCACAACGACGTCGACAAGGTGATGCTGGGTCGGCTCGACGGGCCGGTCGGGACCGGGGTCTACGGAGCGGCCTACCGGGTCGTGGACACCGCCTGGCTCCCGGTGCGGGCCCTCCTCGGGGCGGCGTGGCCCCGCTTCTTCCGCTACGCACAGGAGGGCAACGCCCCGTTGTTCGGGTTCGTCCGGGCCATCGCCGGACCGGCCCTGCTCTACAGCGGTGCCGTCGCGGTCGGCATGATCGCGCTGGCCGATGTGCTGGTGCCGCTCCTGGGTGAGGCCTATGCCGAGTCGGTCCCGCTGCTGCGCGTGCTGGCCGTGGTCATCCTGATCCGCTGCCTGCACTACCTGCCGGCCGACGTGCTCACCGGGATGGGGCACCAGGGGCTACGCACGGTGATCCAGGTGGCCGTGCTGGTCGCCAACGTGGCGCTCAACCTGTGGCTGATCCCGCGGTTCGGGGTCTGGGGCGCCGCCTGGGCGACCATCATCTGCGAGACCGCGCTCGCCGTCGCGCTCTGGGTCGCGCTCGCCGTGTCGGTGCGGCGATCCCTTCCTGAGGGGCGGTTGCTCGCATGACGGCAACGGACCCTCCCGTGGCTTCGCCGGCGCGTCGCAGGATCACCTTTCTCACGACCGTGCTGACCCCGCGGCGCGGCATGGAGAACGCCGTGCTGAGGCTGGCGACGGCGCTTGCGGAGCGTCACGACGTGGAGATCCTGGTGCTGCACGATCCGGGGCCGGTCTCGGTCCCGAGGGTCACCATCACCTGCCTGGACCGCGGCGGTGACCGGCGGACGCGTCAAGCGCTCCGCCGTCGGCTCGGTGCCGGCCGGGACCGGGAGACGCTGGTGATGACCGGGGTCTGGGCGGCGGCGCAGCTGCTCCTGGCGGCTCCGTGGAGACTGCCGGCGGCGGTGGCCTGGGAGCACTCCCTCACGTCAGCGCGACTGGGCACGGGTCGCAGGTTCCGGATCAGGGCAGAGGCGGTGGCGCGCGCCTACCGGCGGTGCGCCGCGGTCGTGGCGGTGAGCCCTGTCGTGGCCACCACTCTGCGCGACCGGTGGTCTCTTGGGTCCCGGGTGATTCCCAACCTGCTGGACCTGCCCGACCAGTCGCCCGGTGCTGCGCGGCATGCCGCGAGTGACGGTGCTGGCAGAGGCGACCACGGTCCTGTGCGGCTGCTGGCCCTGGGTGAGACCAAGCCGGTCAAGAACTATGACGCTCTTATCCGGGCGCTGCCGCTCCTCGGCGGCGACTGGAGGCTCCAGATGGTGGGGGGCGGCCCTCTCGACGGTCCGCTGCAGGACCTGGCCCGGGAGCTCGGCGTTGCCGACCGGATCACCTGGCACGGCGACCTGGCCAACCCGACGTCGGTGCTGGCCGCCAGCGATGTGCTCGTGCACCCGTCAGCCTCCGAGACGTTCGGCTACGTCCTGTTCGAGGCGGCCGAGCAGTGGGTCCCCGTGGTCGCCAACGCCGCCCCGGTGATGGACTCGCTGGTGCCGCAGATCGTGCCCGGGCTCACCACCTCTGTCGACCCGACCGCGCTGGCCGCTACGGTGGCAGCCGTGGTGGACCGGTTCTCGGGGCCGGAGGCCGCAGGGCTGTTCCGAGCGGCCGACCAGCGGCGTCGGCAAGACTTCGGGACGGCAGCGACGCTCGCGGCCTGGGAGGAGGTGCTCGATGGCTGAGGAACCGCCGCCGGTGCGGGTCAGCGCCATCCTGCCGGTCCGCAACCCCGGCCCGGCACTCACCGGCACCCTCGAGGCGATCCGCGCCACGCTGTCTGACGGCGACGAGCTGGTCGTCGTCGACGACCACTCCGAGGACGGCACGGCCGCGCTGCTGCGTTCCTGGGACTCCTCCGGGCTCCCCGTCACGGTGGTCCCCCTCCCGGAGCACTCGGGGGTCGCCGTGGCACGCAACCGTGGCATCGGGCATGCGCGGGGGGAGATGCTGTGGTTCATCGACTGGGACGACCGCTGGGACCCCACGATCGTCGACCGGTTGTATGCCGCGCGCCTCGCCTCGCAGGCGCCGGTCGTCGGGTGTGGTGCGGACCTCGTCGACGTGCGCGGTCGCCGACGGGAGAAACTCGGCACCGTGCCGGGCGCCACCCGGCTGACCGGCGGCGAGATCGGTGTGGCGATCCTGGACGGGCGGATCCGCGGCTACCTGTGGAACAAGCTCTTCGCCCGCGAGGTCCTCGGCACCGATCCCTTCCCGGCCCACCGGACGCGCTCCGACTTCGGTGGCACGGCCGAGCTGACCGCCCAGCAGCCCGCGGTGTACCTGATCCCCGACGTGCTCTTCCACCACGTCCAGCGACCAGGTTCGCTGACGACCGCGCAGCACCCCTCCCTGGAGACCCTGCGCCGTTCACTCCGCATCGGTGAGCGGGTCGCGGACCTGGCCCGGCGGCACCCGATCAGACCCGCCGACCCCGCGACGGTCGACCGGGCCTGGCTGGAGTTCCGCTACCGCGAGTGGCACCTGTCGGTGGCGGGGACGGCCATGCGGGCGCACCCCGACCCGCAGGAACGCGCTCGGTGGCTGGGGGTCGCGCTCGAGGGGGTCCGACTCCGGGACGCCGTCCGGCTCCTCCCGCGCGACCGCGAGCTTGCGCTGCGGGTGGCCGTGCTGGCTTCGGCGGGCGCGCGCTATCCGCTCGTCTATCGCGGTGTCGTGACGGTGCGCGACGGGCTGCGTCGGGTCACCCGTCGGGGCCGGCCGTGAGGGCACTGCTGCTCACCAACATCTATCCCACCAGGGAGAACCCCGGCGGGGCGACCTTCATCCGCTCGCGGGTCCGGGCCCTGACCGACCTGGGGGTCGAGGTCGTTCCGCTCGCGATCTGGACGACGTGGACGGCGCCGGCCACTGTGGCGCGCGCGCTCCTCCGCACCGCCGACGGCACGCCCGCAGCAGGCTTCCCGGGCCTGACCGCCCCGCTGGGCGTGAGCCAGGCGGTGCGCCGGCGGCTGACCGGCCGGTCGGGGTCCCGCTGGCTGGAGGCGGTAGCCCGCGCGGCGCTGGACCATGCAGGTCCCGGGGTCGACGTGGTGCACGCGCACGGGATGTACGACCTGCCGGCCGGGATGGTGGCCCAGCGGGTCGCGCGGGAGCTGGGCCGGCCGTATGTCGTGAGCCTGCACGGCACCGATGCCAACGAGGTGCTCCCCAGGCGGGCCGCGCTCTACGCCAGGGTGCTGGCTGGCGCCGCGGCCACCTGCTACGTGAGCGCCGCCCTGCGAGACCAGGCCCACCGTTTCGTGCCCGCCCACCCCGCGGCGCACGTCATCCCCAACGGCGTGGACCTGTCCCTGTTCCGCCCGGGGCCGCGGAGACCCGCACCCACGGTGCTCTACGTGGGGAACCTGGAGCGGGTCAAGGGCGTGGACCGGTTGCCGGCCGTCTGGGCGGCGGTGCGGCAGGCGGAGCCGGACGCCCGGCTGCGCATCGTCGGCGGCGGGTCGCTCGACGCGCGCCTGCGGCGTGCGCTGCGCGATCCCTCGGTCCGCTTCGTGGGACGACTGGACCAGTCCGCCGTGGCGCGGGAGATGGCCGCGGCCAGTGTGCTGGTGCTGCCCAGCCGGTCGGAGGGATGGCCGAGCGTGATCATGGAGAGCTATGCCACGGGCACACCGGTGGTGGCCACCTCCGTGGGGGGCGTCCCGGAGGCCGTGGTGCGGCCGCACCACCTCGTGCCGGCGGATGCCGCTGTAGAGCAGGGACTGGCAGCCGCGGTCGTCCGGACCCTGAGGGAGGGCGAGAGTGCGCGGGCCGGGCTGACCGAGGTGGCCGCGCTGCACAGCTGGTCACGGGTGGCGGAGCAGGAGCTGGCCCTGTACCGGTCGGCCTGACCTGCGCCCGGCACCTCCGTGCTCCGCCAGGCTCCGGTCCAGAGTGAGTCCGACGATCACCCAGACGAGGCACGTGGCCTGCATGTCGTGCATCGGCGTCAGGGTCAGCGAGGTGATCGCGAGCACCGCGCTGGCCGCCACGACAGGGCTGATCGGACGCACTCCACGGCGCGACAGGAGGACCGGTGAGAGCAGGGCGAGCAGGAACGCGGCGACCAGGAGCACGCCGCCCTGGAGGTAGAAGGAGACGAACTGGTTGTCGATGAAGTGGACGAACTGCACCTGCGGCGGCCCGAGGGTGCCGAAGCTGAGACGGGGGTCGCTCGGGGAGTAGTCCAGCGCCATCCGCCACGCCTCGACCCGGCCCAGCAGGTTGCTGTCGGCACGGACTCCGTCCGACAGGACGGACAGACCATCGGTGACGCGCGAGACCAGGGCGGCTTCGAACAGGCGCTGGAGGATCCCGAACGCGTAGCCGACCAGGAGCACCGGGAGGATGAACACCGCGATCCGCACGACCTGCCGGCTGAGCCGGTCGGAGTCCCGCAGCGTGCGGAGCGCCCACAGCAGCACCAGCACCGCCAGACACACGATGCCGGTGCGGGACTGGCTCCCGAGGATGCCGATGATCGCGAAGGCGATGCCGGTGCTCCGGCGGGCACCGCTGAGGAAGTAGTGCGAGAGCAGCAGCGCGGTCAGCGACCAGAGGGCGAAGGTGTTGGCGTTGATGAACAGGCCGGTCGAGCGGCCGTAGATGACGTACGCCTCGCTCATCGAGCGCTGCACCTCGGCGTCCCAGGTCTGCAGGGGACCCCAGACCGAGACGGGCAGGAGGCCCAGGCGTAGGGACGTCTGCCCCAGGGCATAGAGGCCGTGGACGATGATGGCGGCGTGCACGACCGGGAGGATCCGGTGCCTCACGGCGAGCGTGAGCGCCAGCACCGCCAGCGGCACCAGCACGATCATCCAGGAGTAGAGCGAGGTCAGCTGGTAGGTCCCCAGTAGCACCCCGGTGAGCGGCATGGCGAGGAGGAGGAAGAAGAGCGGCCCGACGGTCCCGATCCATGCCCCCGGGAGCCGTGGCCGGGGACGACCGGCGCTGACCCATGCCGCCACGGCCGACACGGCGAAGAGGATCTCGAGGACCGGCATGCCTGCGAAGCCGGGTGACC
>ENA-UOUL01003814-UOUL01003814.1-bioreactor-metagenome-genome-assembly--contig:-NODE-3814-length-14835-cov-4.917672_pt1 | contig 14835 bp, 10 predicted proteins | sample MGYA00249838_ERZ747220 | MGnify/ENA primary metagenome ERZ747220 (study PRJEB28778, sample SAMN05720191) | bioreactor metagenome | isolation source: Anaerobic biogas reactor | place: USA:Washington...
ACCTTACAGCCGGCAGGGTACTGATTTATAACCCTGAGGGAGAGAAGATCGGTGAGATTGCACTGCCTGAAGCCCCGACAAATGTCTGTTTCGGAGGAAAAAAGAGGAATGTGCTGTTTATAACAGCCGGGACTTCGGTCTTTACGCTTAAAATGAAAGTAAAGGGAGTTGAATAATTAAAGTTTCGCTGTACAATAAATACCTGACCTGATTATAGCTGCAAATTGTCAGCCTTCTGACCATTGAAATAGTCTCTTATTGCAAATGAAAGCCACTTGTTTCTGCCATAATAAAATTTAAAAAATTCTCTGCAATCGGTTGCATTATTGAATACATTTACTATATTTACAATGTTTCAGCCTAATTTCTAGGGTAGTATTGCAGGGTTTTGAAGGAGAAAGTGACGGGATATCAGGCTTTTTGAGGGTTGCCGGAACCTGTGTCACCACTCGGGGTGCGGTTTGGATGAGAATGAGACTAACATATATCTATATCGGACAAATTATCAACCATGCGAATGAACTACAACTCTTCCTGAAAAGGAACCCTGTTTCCTGAATGCAAGGCAGAATTAAGGTTTTATACCACAACCTGCCGCTGACAACCAGAAAAGTTAACCTTAAAACAAAAACCTTATGATTAAAAATCCTCTAAATCCGGGTATTCTGTTTAAGAAATGCTTCGGAAAACTACTCATGAGCTTAGTGCTCCTGGCAGTGCTGCTGATTTCCCAATCAGGCATGGCATTTGCCTCAGGATCTGACTCTGAAGGACTGGTTATTGCCCAGCAGAGGGTAATTACCGGTATCGTCACTGAGACTGATGGAAGCCCCATGCCCGGGGTAGCCGTTCAGGAGAAGGGGACCACCAATGGAACATTAACCGATGCAGGTGGTCAATATCGGATTACACTCACAACGGCTTCACCGGTTCTGATTTTCTCCTTTGTCGGATTTCAAACGCAGGAGTTGGTTGTTGGAGCCAGCTCAAGCATTAATGTGACACTGGAAGTAAGTGATGTCGGCCTTGATGAGATAGTGGTCATCGGTTATGGCACAGTCAGGAAGAGAGATCTTACCGGATCGGTTGCCTCAATAAGAGGGGAGGAGATGCGCGATATACCTTCGGCTAATATTTCGCAGGCTCTCCAGGGACGAATCTCAGGAGTGGATTTGACACAGACCTCTACCAAGCCCGGTGCCACAATGCAGATACGAATACGTGGCTCACGCTCGCTGAATGCCAGTAACGACCCGCTGATAGTTGTTGACGGTATTCCGTTCCCCGGATCCATCGGTGACATAAACCCCACTGATATCAAAAGCATTGACGTATTGAAAGATGCTTCGGCAACCGCCATATACGGTTCCCGCGGTGCCAATGGCGTCATTCTGATAACAACAAATACCGGGCGGGCCGGACAGCAGGCACAGGTATCATTCAATAGTTATGTGGGTATAAAAACAGTATTTGCTCCATATCCTATGATGGATGGTCCGGAGTTTGTCGCACTGAGGGCGGCACGTGGCCAGTACTCAAACGGACCGGATGAGTTCGATAATGTTGATACCGATTGGCAGGACCTCTTTTTTCAACCAGGTAAGGTAACGAGTCACGATTTAGGCGTCACGGGGGGCACCCAAAATGGCAACTATCGCTTCGGTGTGGGCTATTACCGCGATGAAGCAGTGGTACCCGGGCAAAGCTATGACCGTTTTACGATGCGTGGTACTCTTGACCAGGAGGTAGGTAAATTTATTCGCTTTGGCTTCATAACAAACAACAGCTATTCAGTTAATAACGGGAACAATATGGGACTCTACGGAGTCTTGAGCAGTTCTCCGATATCCGATCCGTATAACGAAGACGGCTCCTTTAAAAGAACCGTTAAGATGTCGTTGGATGAGAACTGGGTATATACAAGAGAGACAATAGACGCCCTGGGGGATAAATGGATTGACCTGACCAAAGGGTATAACTCCTACAACACTATATATAGTGAGGTCAAGATCCCAGGCATCGAAGGATTGAGCTATCGCATCAATGTTGGCTTGAACTTCCGCATGAGTAACGGCGGAAGTTACACGGGAGAGGGTGTATTCAACGCCACAGCCACTACTCCTTCAACTGCCTCCATCAGTAATTCCCTTACCACTAACTGGGCAATTGAAAATCTGCTGAATTACAACAGGACTTTTGCCGGAAAACACATGGTGAATCTTGTTGCGTTGTATTCTGCCGAGAAATCTCATTATCACAGCTCAAATGTTTCGGCAAGGGATATTCCTGCTGACGCATTCCAGTTCTATAATATAGGCCGGGCCGCAGGTGAAATAACGGTCAATCCTAATTACCAGAACTATAATGAGACTGGTCTGATATCCTATATGGGACGCGCAATATACTCATATGACAACCGCTATATGGTGACAGCCAGCATCCGCTCAGATGCTTCATCAAGGCTGGCACCGGGCAAGAAGTGGCATACCTATCCTGCCCTGTCGGTTGGATGGAATTTAAGCAACGAATCTTTTATGAGTGATGTTGACCTGATTGATATGTTAAAGCTGCGTTTAGGCTATGGACAAACTTCCAACCAGTCGATTAACCCCTATGCCACACTTGGACTTCTGAATACCAGGCCTTACAACTTCGGAGACACCTATTCAATTGGTTATTATGTGTCCCAACTGCCAAACCAGAACCTGGGATGGGAGTACTCTGACACATGGAACGTTGGTCTCGACTTCTCACTTCTGAAAAACAGGCTGTCAGGTACCATTGAATATTACATCCTGAATACAAAAGATATCCTGCTGAGTGTTAATCTGCCCCCCACATCAGGTGTTAGCAGCTATATGGCAAATATCGGGCAAACTCAGAACAAGGGCGTGGAGTTTTCGCTCAACGGGGTGATCCTTGAGAATCCCAATGGCTGGTCATGGGAGGCCGGCATCAACCTTTATGCAAACCGTAATAAGCTGGTCGCACTTGCTTCCGGACAGGAGAGAGATGAAGGCAACTCGTGGTTCGTTGGCTATCCTATTGATTGTATCTACGACTACGAGAAGATAGGCCTCTGGCAGGAGGGTGATGAGTTTCTGACTGATTATGAGCCGGGTGGAAATCCAGGCATGATAAAGGTTAAATATACAGGTGAGTTCAATGAAGACGGTTCACCGGTAAGACAGATCGGACCTGATGACCGCCAGATTATGAGTGTTGAGCCCGATTTTATGGGTGGCTTTAACACCCGTCTGTCTTACAAGGCACTTGACCTGAGCGCTGTCGGTGTCTTCAGGAGCGGCGGTATACTCATAAGTACTCTTTACTCCGGAGGAGGTTATCTCAACCTGATGACAGGACGCAGGGGGAATGTAAAGGTAGATTACTGGACTCCGGAGAACACTGACGCCAAGTATCCTAATCCTGCCGGCGTGCTAAGCGGTGACAATCCGAAGTATGCCAGCACACTGGGCTATTTTGACGGATCGTACCTGAAGTTGCGCCAACTTTCACTTGGTTATAACCTGAGCCGTAACAACTGGATTATGAACGCAGGCATTGAAAGACTACGTCTTTACCTCACTGTCCAGAATCCATTGGTGATGTTCTCTCCATACCATAAAGAATCAGGAATGGATCCTGAAACCAACTCCTATGGCGACGAAAACCAGGCAGTAGCAGGTTACCCGAGACGTCTGCTTGTTATTGGGACTAACACGCCATCAACACGCAACTACCTGATTGGCTTAGATTTGACATTCTAAAAAAGACGAAAATGAAAAGTGTATATATAAAAAGAGTTTTCGGAACAGTCTTGTTAGCGTTGTTCCTTGGAGGGTGCTCTGATATTCTGGAAGAACAGCCGCGCAGTATTTATGAACCTGGTTATTTCAAGACCGAGAAAGGTGTGATGGGCGGATTAACAGCTATGTACGCACACCTGCGCTGGATATACGGGCAAGCCTACTACTACAATTCCTGCCAGACCGGTACCGATGAAGCGACATATGCACAGAGTGCAGACGGAAATTTCAAGGACCATGACCTGTCAGGCGTCGGATCTCTTACTTCTACAAGCAGCCGTTCTGATGTATTGTGGGGAACTGCATTTTCAAACATCAATACTGCAAGCGGAGTTATTGAAAATGCTGCCGAAGTGGGCACGATTGCGAATTCTTTGATAGCAGAAGCAAGGTTCTTCCGGGCCTTCGACTACTTCCTGCTTGTTCAGACCTTCGGCGGAGTACCGCTCGATCTCGGGTCGGGAGAACTGATGTTCAACACAACCCCTGTGAGGACCTCTGTGCGGAATACAGTCCCTGAGGTTTACACAAAGGCTATTTTCCCCGACCTGATAATCGCGATCAATGACCTGCCTGAGACCCCGCGCGTGACCGGGGCCGTTACCAAAACGGTCGCCAGACTGTTTCTTGCCAAAGCTTACCTCACATACGGCTGGTGGCTGCAGAACCCCAATGATATCCCTACTTATCCGGAGACCACACGGAGCGATCCTGACGGACATGATGCCCAGTGGTATTTCCAGCAGGCCTATGATATAGCTGTTACTGCAATTGACAACCCCGGCCCCTATGGACTGATGGATACCTACTATGATGTTAACCTGGCGCAGAATGACAGAAATAAGGAACACCTGTTGTGGGCTGATCATACGGAGGCAAGTGAGTATTATAACGGAGGCAGTCTTACCTATGGCAGTGGCGGAGCTCCGGATAACTTTGCTGTATGGATGGTCACATGGAACTATACGGAAATCAGAAGCGGTACGGATCCAGCCTGGAGTTCGAAGATAAGCTCTGTTCAACGTGAAGCAGAACAGCATCTGGGACGTCCCTGGACGCGTATGGCTCCGCCTATTGGCGTATTTACAAACACCTTCGCCGACAAGACCAATGATTCCCGCTACGACGGCACCTTTACAACTGTATACCGTGCCAACTGGCCCAAGGGAGGCACCCCCAATACGGTGGCCTATAACGCAAACAGTCTGGAAGTATATCCTGGTGATGCCATTCTTACTTTCCTGGATGAGGAACCGGCAACACCTATTACTTACCCCACCGAGGCAGGTAACAGCAACATTGGTGCAGGGGAATTACCCGGCAGGGCAGATTTCGTGGTTTCTCCAAGTGGCATAAGCAGAATAGTCTATCCGGGGTTCTGGAAGTTAGGCACCTACCGGACTGACAATGGTACCGGTCTGGGCCAACCCAATGCCGGCATCACACGTCCTTTCTACGTTGCCAAATTCTCGGAGCTCTATCTAGTAGCTGCTGAAGCTGCAGTGAAAGGTGCTTCCACGCAAGCAGGCAAGGGTGCCAGGGATTTGATAAATGTCCTTCGCGCAAGGGCAGGAAAATGGCGTTGGGACAACAACGGAAATGTTGCAAAAATAGCAGACTTCAGTGATGAAATGATGGCTGCCACACCTGCCACCATTACCATTGACTATGTTCTTGAAGAGCGCTCCCGCGAACTGTTCGGAGAAGGATACCGCTGGTTTGATCTTGTTCGTACCCAGACATGGGAGACCATAGCTGGTTCGTACGAGATATGCGGGCCCACTAAAGGAGACCATACCCCGTTAGTGTATAGCCGCACAATTGAACCTAAACACTATCTGCGACCCATTCCTCAGGGACAGCTCGACGGGATGGAGTTGACCGAAGCCGAAAAAGCAGTATATCAGAATCCGGGATACTAATCTTTCGCAATAGCGGATAATTATTTCCGGAGAGGAACCAATTTCAATGATTGATCTGATTTGAAATTTAATATGAAGTTAGTGATTAGTTAGGGTTGGTTCAGGTTAAAGTGTCCGTGGCTGCGTCCACGGACACTTTTTTCCTATTTTTGCCGAAACAGCCCCGTTTATAAGTTATAAATTTCTGAAATGAATCAGCTTCTCGAGAAACTCTCAACCTGTGTTGAATATGGCAAGGTTGATCTTAAATCTCCGTATCCTCCGGCCATGAAGGATCAGGAAGGTGCTTTTGAGCTTACAAGACAAGCACTTGATGCAGGCATCAGTCCCGGAAATATCCTCGAAGAAGCTCTTATTCCCGCAATGTCAAGGGTGGGGCAGAAGTTCTCAAGAAACGAGATATTTGTTCCACAGATGCTCATGGCAGCAAAGGCAATGAGCAGCTCAATGATTCATATTACACCTTACTATCTGTCCGGTGAAACAAAGAGGAGAGGGACATTCATCATCGGGACTGTCAAAGGTGATCTTCACGACATAGGAAAGAACCTGGTATCAATGATGATAGAAGGTGCCGGGTGGGAGATTATTGATCTTGGAGTGGATGTAAGCACTGAAAAATTCATTGAGGCAGTGGGGAATCATCCCGGAGCTGTCATAGGGCTCTCGGCCCTTCTGACCACCACCATGGAAAACATGCGCAGGAGTGTGGCTGAACTCAGGGAAAAATTCCCCGACCTGAAGATACTGGTGGGAGGGGCGCCTGTTACAGCCGAGTTCTGCCATAAGATCGGGGCAGACCACTATTCGCCTGATCCTCAGGGTGCAGTTGAATATCTTAAACAACTGTCTTAATTCAACAGCAGCTTTACTTCAACACAGATGAGAACAACACTGAAGGGAAAAACAAAGGAGGTTATCATTGACACCGAAGGGCCGGTGATCATCATAGGTGAATGCATTAATCCCACCAGGAGGAAAAAACTGGTAGCCACACTGGAGGCACATGACTTCAGTTATATGCTGGAGCTTGCAGAATCACAGATCAGCGCACTGGCCGATGTACTTGATGTGAACGTGGGTTATCCGGGGGTGGATGATGAGGTTTTGCTGCCACAGGCTGTTAAAGCGCTGCAGGAAAGATTTGACATTCCCCTCTGTCTTGACTCACCTAACCCCAGGGCTATTGAAGCGGCGCTGAAGGTGGCTGAGGGCAAATGCCTTATCAATTCCGTTAACGCCGAGGAAGCTTCGCTCCAAAGACTGCTGCCTGTAGCACGGGAGTACGGGGCAGCAATAATAGGCCTGGTGCTTGATGATGACGGTATTACCCATGACCCTGAAAAAAGGCTCAGGATAGCTGAAAAGATAATTGACCGGGCTGTCAGGGCGGGTATAAAGGAGGAGGATGTGATAATTGATCCCTTGGCCATGGCTGTCAGCGCTGACCCGGACGCATGCAGGGTTACCCTTGAGACTATCAGGCTGGTACATGACAGGCTGGGGCATAACATAACCCAGGGAGCCAGCAACATCTCCTTCGGTCTGCCTGACCGCGAAAACATTAATAACGCCTATATGGCTATGTCAATAATGTATGGCCTTACATGCCCCATCGCCAATCCGGAAAAGATAACCGGACTGGTACGGGCTGCCGATCTCGTCCTGGCAAGGGATGATTATGCAATCAGGTACATAGAGCATTATCAATCCAACCTTAAACACTGAACAGATTCAGCTATACATTCCGTGAGCTGCTGCCCGGAACTGAAGCCCTGGAGAAGATCATGGGATATTCACGGGGTGCTGCACCGGAGCCTCTCACCGAGGTGATAGGCGAGGTGTCAGAGGACCTGATTTCACTGGGTGATGTAAGGGCTGAGTATATTATATTTACCCCCGTTAAATGCAACAGCTTCATTAAAACAGTTGAGACAGAGGGAGTTGTATTTAATGTTAAGCCAATTATTTTCAGTCAGGTTAAGAAAGCCGAAGAAGTAGCCCTGTTCATATGCACCGCAGGCCCGGAGGCAGGTGAAAGAAGCCGGCGCTACATGAAGGAAGGAGACCTCCTTCGGGGTTATGTATATGATGTAATAGGTTCTGAAGTGGTGGAGAATGCTGCCGACCGGATGCAGGAGGCACTGCGTGCCTCAGTGGCTGCACGCGGCATGAATATCACAAACCGGTTCAGCCCCGGATACTGCGGATGGGATGTGGCAGAACAACATAAACTTTTCAGCTTTTTCAAAGATAATTATTGCGGTATCACCCTCACCGCATCGGCACTGATGAACCCCATCAAGTCGGTCAGCGGCTTTATCGGAATTGGCAGGGAGGTGATATATGCTCCCTATAATTGCAGTATGTGCGATGATAAGAACTGCCTCTACCGGGGCAGGAAGTCTACAAGGTCTGAAGGCCCCGACACTTCGTGTACGGGGTTTCGCTCCGTTTAATATGGAGCTCAATCTGAAAGTCCTTAAAGGCGAAAGCAGCCGGGTCGACAATCTGAGATCATAAGTCATAAGTAAAAAAAAATGAAGAATATAGAACTACTTTTGCTGGCCGGGTTTTTAAGCATATCGGCAGTTGGTTGTGCCCAGAACAATAGCATCAGTCAGGCAGCGACGGGCAATACAAATACCTTCAGCTATACAAATCCCATTACCAGAGATACTGCAATATCGATGCGTGATCATTTTATCATAAAGGTCGGTGACAAATGGTATGCTACCGGGACGTCAAATCCTGTATGGACAGGATCCAACCCGGGAGTCAGGCTTCTGGTTTCGGATGATCTTATCCATTGGAAACAACATTCATGGCTCATAGAGGCCGGCAAGTTACCTGAGGACTGTCCATATAACGGCAGGTTCTGGGCTCCTGAAATCCATTACATTCAAGGGAAATACTGGCTTACAATAAATAGTGGCAAAGTAACCGTGGAAGATCCAAAAGGAATGAGCACACACAGTGTCTGGCTGTTTTCGTCGGATGAGGTTACCGGTCCTTATAACCTTGTCAATGGGCCGCTCACTTCGCAATACAACAACGACGCGACCCTTTTTGAAGACGAGGATGGACAGGTTTACTTCTACTGTAGTGGAAATGGGCTCTTTCAGGCTAAAATTGATCTGAAGAGTGGTAAACTTACCACACCGATAGAAAAGTTTTTGGATAAAAGGCAACCCGGCTGGCCAGAATGGATGGTGGGTGGAATTGAGGGTCCTTTTGTAATAAAGCGTGACGGTACTTATTTTATGTTTTTTTCAACCTGGACGCGCGGATATGAAGTTGGCTTGTTAAAATCAGAAAATCCGTTGGGACCATGGGAACTTGTATCGGGTCAGCCAATATTTGGTACCCGAAAAAAAGGTTACAGGCCTGAACTGGCAGTGGGTGGAGGGTATGATCATTTGATATTTCAGGACACTGAAGACCCCTACTGCGAAACCGGACACAATGCTCTGTTTGAAGGACCGGATGGCAATATCTGGAGTTCCTGCCATTATATGATGTATGAAAAAAGACCTTATCCATATAGTCAAACATTGGAGCCCTGGGAGTTAACCCCCCAAATGGGATACGAACCGGTCTTCTATGAAAATGGAAGGTTCTATATTTCAGGCCCTACCTGGACAGAGCAAATAGTAAATTATTAACTTGCTTCTTAATTTCTCCAGCACCCTGCAATCTGGCCCCATCGCAATCCCAACCTGCCAGGTCGGGACTTAACGCCCGGCCCGCTATCGCCTGTTATCAGTCCGGAACAGAGCCATACATCGCCTATCGGTATATCATTAATTGTAAGCTTGTTGGTGGCCTCAATTGTCATTGTATACGGTTCGCCTGCCGGTACCGGAGGCAGTTTAACAAGCCATTCGCCGGAAGCATCAGCAGTGGTGCTATAACGGGTTCCCATAAATTCAAGGGTAATGCTCTCACCGGGTGAAGCCCAGCCCCATGTTTTCAATTCTGCATCACGCTGGAGCACAATGCCATCACTTTTTAGCCGGGGCAGCCTCACCTGACCGTTCATGGGAAGGATGAAGAAAATTGCCAGCAATGTCGCGGAGAGGATATGAATTTTTGTTTTAATGGTCGTGGGTGTGTGGGTATTCGGGTTATACATTTCTTTATTCCCCCGAGAGCCTGCGGGTATCGGGGCCGGCTCGACGGGGATAGTTGGGTTTTGTTGTCCGTTCTACAATTCTTGACCCTCTACGAGGGTCATTAATGACTTCTGTCCCGCAGATATACAATTCTTCAAGCTCTACGAGCTTTCGCCGTTACACTCTTGCCTCTTGCCTCCTGCCTCTTGCCTCCTGCCTCTTGCCTCTACTGCCCGCAATAGCTCTCCGGCGGGCCGAGATATGATGGTCTCAGTCTACCTGTGTTCACAATTATCTTTTTGAGTACTATTCCCGGGTCAATCATCCACACCTTCAGGGTATGGTAGCCGGGTTCAGTAACAGTGATTTTTCCTGTAACGTACCGTGTACTGTTACGGACTGTCTCTTCCCATTCCCTGTTGAAGTTCTCGGCATTGAAACCCGCGGGAACGACGGTGATAAGTTGAGGTTCACCGTCATCAACAGAGAGACCGATTTTAAAGTCCCTGTCAGGCAGGAAGTTGAGTGAGGGAGCCATGTGCAGCACTGCTTCAAACTCACCTGTGGAGAAGAGATACATTTTATAGTCAAGCACTGGTGAATCTTTACCTGGCACTGCAGGAGGGGCATCGGTCACCGCCGAGGCACGCATGCCCGAGCGGGTTCTGCCATAGTCCTCAATGCACTGCCATTGCCGGTTCTCAGTATCATTGCTGGCAGAATAACTTTCCGCCTCCATTGATACATATCCGTCTGCCTCAACAAAACCTTCAACAGTGCCGGGGTCAGGAGTTACGGGCCGGAAGGCTGTTATTCCTATTTGCGTCTCACTGCCTGCCGCAGTGACAGTAACATATCCTTCGTTAAGTTCATGGGTCAGCTCATCCCAATTAACGGATACCTCCACTCTTTGCTGGTCAGTAATGGTTCCGGAGGTTTTGCTTATAATGATCCATGGCTTGCCCGGTTCAACATTGTATTCAAAAGGCTCGGTGCCGCGGTTAAAGATCTCAAAATATCTTGTCTGTTTATTGAAAACATCAAACGGGGGCAGAAGGGGAGACGTCTCTGATCCCGGCCATGCTTCCAAAGACCCTTCCACTGCCACGGCAGGCGATGTGCCCGGAGCTGTTTCAGGGCGCTTTAGCTTTATATGACGGAGGCTGTTCTCCGGCGGATCATTCCAGGCAATGTATCCAAGGTGAGCCTGGTCCATAAAGTGCTTCCACCTGCCTCCGGCATAGACACGGTTGTAGTAACCCATGAGTGCCGTGTCTGTCCTGAAGAGCTCTTCGGTGCGGTCAGCCATTTCCCCGGTTGCTGACCTCCCCTGGGAGGCATAGAGAGCATTCTTTCCTGCCGTGAAATAGAGTTCATTTACCACGGCGCAGGCCTTGACCGGGAAGAAGACCAGATGGAAGTATGCATCCTTCATCTCCTCCGGAATCTGTTTGCCAATAGCTTCCGCCTTGGCAACCAGGCTTTTGTATTCTTCAACAATCCTTTCTGCCTCGTTGTAGTTCACCAGGCTGTAGGTGTCAGGCCGCAGCAGTTCCGGCTTGCGGCGCCCGTTGAACCGGGTGTATTCTCTTATTATCTCAGCTATTTCGGCTGCATGTTCCGGTCCGAAAATAGCAGCTGCCCACTGCCGGGTCCAGGAAGCCATGTCATCACTGCCGAGTGCGCTGGTATTCCATCCGAGGTTCAGGAAGTACTCAATCGGGATCTCATATCCCCTGAAGTGTCCCACATTTACAATCCATATCCTGTCGGCGCCATACTGTTTGGCCAGTGACATCTGGTCCCAGATCTTCGGAATGGGGCTGGTGTTGATCCACTGGTAGCTTCGTGGCCCGCCGTGATAATCAAAATGGTAGTAAACCCCTGCTCCCCCGCTGCGTTTTCTCTCTTCGGCTGTTGGAAGGCGACGCACATTACCCCAGTTGTCCTCTGCCCAGAGCAGAGTCACATCGTCAGGCACCCTCATCCCCTCATAATAGTAATCCTGTACCTCCTTATAGAGACACCACATCTGCGGTACTTCAGTCACATCAGGATTTATCTCCTCAGAAATCATTTCGCGCTGCACCTTCACGATCTTTTCCAGCCTGGCGATATTGGCTGCCGGTCCGCCCGGTCCCATCTCCGTATCATCGGCTCCACGCAATCCGATCGTTACAATACTCTCATAATCACGGTTACGACGTATCCCGTCACGCCAGAACTTTACAAGGGTGTCTTCGTGATGAGTCCAGCTCCAGCTTCCCAGGGTTTTCTGGTAACGACGGTCCCACTCCTTCTGCGCCCTGATCATCGGTTCCTGGTGTGAGGTGCCCATAACGATGCCATACTCATCGGCCAGTGCCGCGTTGCGGGGATCATCCTCGTTGAAGGCATTGTTCCACATTGCGGGCCAGAGATAGTTGGCTTTAAGCCTGAGCAGCACCTCGAAGATCCTGGAGTAGAATTCACTGCCATAGTTTGCCACACCTGGAGGAACAGGAGGGTTTACTGAGGGTGTCACATCGCCGTATCTGTAGGCGACCCATCTTGTCAGTGCCGGGTACTCATCGTTAAGGAAGATGCCCCGGTATTTTACCGAAGGTTCGCCCCATACGTAACGGCCGGGATTAACATAGAGTTCACTGCTCTTCCGGGCCGGCACGTCGGCCCACCAGTACCAGGGTGAGATGCCTGCCTGCCTTGAGATCTCATATATCCCATAGATTGTGCCCCGCTTGTCGCTCCCTGCTATCACCAGGGCTCTCTTCACTCCGGGGAAAGGCTTTTCAACAGTCTGGATAAGAAATGATTCCCATTTACCCCGGATATCAGTTACATCTATCCTCCCCTTGCTTATCAGCCGGTCAATCAGTGCACTCCTGCCTATAGTGCCGGCAATCACAATAACTTCAGAACGTACTGCTTTTGAGGATGATATCATTACAGGTCTGACTCCGGTAACCATCTCCAGGTCATTCTGAAGGTCACTGAGAGCCCTGACTACGCCTTGCCATTCTCCGGGACTGACACATAGCGTGGCGGCCCTGCCAGAAGCAACCAATGGGAGTGATCCGGTCATGTCCGTACCGGTAACGATCCGATTATCTTCCCCGGGCATACCGGCAAGGGGCAGGCAGCAGAAGGAAGCGGTAATGAAAAGTATGGAGATTAACCTGGGCATAACGGGGATGTTATTTGAGTTTTAGATTTCCAGTACTACTGTCGTAATTGAGAACGGCTTCAATACAAGATACTTATCCTCGCCTATTGTTTCTATTGGTTCGTAGAATGAAGAAGCTTCAGTCTGAGCGGCACTTATTGAACTTATGGTCTTGCCAGTAACGCTGAACTTGAAATTAGCTTCATCGTTATATGGATTGACGGCAACTACGGTTATTTTACTGCCGGCAGGATCCATGAAGGCGGAAATGGGCATCGTGGGAAGTCCGGTATCTATCTTTACCCGTACATATCCTTTGTCGATCTCTTTTGAGAAATGTTTCATCACATAGTAAAAGGGCGTAAGAGAGTATGTGCCCGAACTGCCAAGTTTGATCATTGAATGATCATCTCCGTCGTGCCAGGCCATCAGCCAGTAGAGATAACCCGCGGCGTTGGCTTCATTCAGGTTCTGAATGATGAACCACGCGGTATTGAGCCAGGTGAAGTTTGAATACTCAGTCATGATACAGGGCTTGTTGCCAAAATTATCACGTATCATGTTGAGGTCTGATTTTGTCTGGACTACCAATGTTCCGGCATTGTAATTATACGTATGGTAGGCATAGGCTGCCAGGTTAGGGTTACTTTTAAGAGGGTTTGAGAAAACGGTGAAGGTATTGCCGCCCAGTTTGCTGCTGAAACCTATGTTTTCAGCCTCGGGACCGATCATCTTCGGCGGATTTGTCCGTGTGCTGATCTTATTGTAAACAGCGTCGAAGGCTGCATCATACCCGGGGAATTCCGTTGTTTCTGCGGGCCGCCACTCACATGTCTCCCAGTCGGGTGTGACCCATCCGGGTTCATTCTGAATGCTTATGTAATCAGGCTGGAAAGAAAGGTTGTCAAGCATGTCATTCCAGTATTCTGCAAAAGCGTCATACATGAAGACTCCGTTCTCTTTCCTAAGGGTTCCCTCGCGCAGATTGCCGTTGCTCTTCAGTGCCGAAGGAGGGGTCCAGGAGCTGACCAGTATCTGTATATCCGGATTGAGCTGCTTTGCTATTGCAGATAGATCCCCGGTTACATTCCACAGTGTCTTTATTGATCCGTTCTCCATCGTGTAGGGGCTTTTTTCGTCCGGGTAACCCAATGGATAGTAATTGTTCTTGACCCTGATGATGTCGGTGCCAAGATCTTCGAAAAGAAGCTGGCATATCCGGGTTTTTTGCGGGCTTGTGATGATCCTGTCGGCATACCATGTCAGTGATCCTCCGAAACCAATAATCTCCTGGTAGGTCACTGACGGATCAATGACGGCATTGTTTATCACAGGCTCAATTTCAGGACCATCAGGTCCTTCAGGATCACCGCATGACTGGCACTGCAGAATCATTCCTGCTGAAATTGCAAAGACTGTCAGTCTTTTCATAAAATCAGAATTCATTAAACCTACGGATCATTTCAAACAAAAGGTCCTATACCTATCCCTGTTCCGGGGTCTTAAACAACGGTCAGCACCGTCTTATGCAAATTCCAGTCCCTTGACGAAGATCCTGTCATTATCCCGAAATCGCCAGGTTCCATGACAAAGGTGTTCATTCTCACCTATGGCAAGATATAAGCCTTCCGATAATTTCTTTATATGCAGATTTACAATACGTTCCATACATATTTTTACATTAAAACAAAGATAGTGATTAATTGTCAATTTATCCCTTTTTAAAATGAACCACAACAATACTACATCACCCACTCCAGGCTTCAGACCGGGGTGCCTGCGCCTGTTATGATCACCCGGGCTTCAGCCCTTGTTTTGATGGTTGA
>ENA-UOUL01003815-UOUL01003815.1-bioreactor-metagenome-genome-assembly--contig:-NODE-3815-length-14832-cov-3.316232_pt1 | contig 14832 bp, 15 predicted proteins | sample MGYA00249838_ERZ747220 | MGnify/ENA primary metagenome ERZ747220 (study PRJEB28778, sample SAMN05720191) | bioreactor metagenome | isolation source: Anaerobic biogas reactor | place: USA:Washington...
GGGCTGGCGACCCAGTTCCGCCCGATCATGCTGCGGCTGGACCTGCTGGTTCGCCGACAGAACACCCAGTACGCCCTGAGTCGCGCCCAGACGTCGATCCTCCACACGCTGGCCTGCCACGGTCCGCTCCGGATGTCCGATCTCGCCCGGCTCGAGAACGTGCGTGTCCCCACGACCAGCAACTCGGTGAGCGTCATCGAGTCGATGGGCTACGTGGAGCGTGTCCCCGACGAGTCGGATCGTCGCGGCGTGTGCGTGCGGCTCACCGACCTGGGCCGGGACTGCATCGAGAGGGTGCTGCAGGACCGCGACCGGGACTTCGCCAGCCACCTGGCCGCGCTGAGCCCCGAGCACCGTGACCGGCTCGCGGACGCGGTGCCGGCCCTGACCTCCCTTCTCGACGCGTTCGACCGCGAGTAGGCGGACCCCCGCACCCGACGCGACGAGATCGGCGATGAGCCGGATGCCCTCGACCTCGACGAGGACGCGCGCGTGGCCGAGGAGTTCCTCAAGTACATGTTCCGCGCGGTGCTCGAGGAGCGCGGCGACGACATGGCCTTCATCGCCGATCGCATGCAGAAGGACGCGATCACCCGCCTGGAGGCGTTCATCAATGCGCCGTTCGAGCGGATCGAGTACACCGAGGCGGTGTCGCTGCTGCAGAAGTCGGGCGAGAAGTTCGACTTCCCGGTGGAATGGGGCCTGGACCTGCAGACCGAGCACGAGCGCTGGCTGACCGAGAAGCATGTCGGCCGCCCGGTGGTGGTGACCAACTACCCCGAGCACATCAAGGCCTTCTACATGCGCCTGAACGACGACGGCAAGACCGTCGCCGCGATGGACGTGCTGGCGCCGGGCATCGGCGAGATCATCGGCGGCAGCCAGCGCGAGGAGCGGCTTGACGTGCTCGACGCACGCATGGACCAGTTCGGCCTGGAACGCGAGCACTACGACTGGTACCGCGACTTCCGCCGCTACGGCACGGTCCCGCACGCCGGCTTCGGGCTGGGCTTCGAGCGCCTGATCGTGTACGTGTGCGGGCTGTCGAACATCCGCGACGCCATCCCCTACCCGCGGGCGCCGGGCAATGCCGAGTACTGAGGCCGCCATGACCCGCTGCCGCCCCTCGCCCCGCGTCCGTCGCGAGCGCCCGACCGCGCCATGATCCTGTTCCTCGCCCTGTGCTTCGTCGGCGTCGCGATCGGCGGGTTCACCGCCTTCGTGATCTTCTGGCCGTTGTCGCTGGTGCACCTGCGCGACCGCCACCCGCAGGTGCGCGCCAGCCTCGGCGAGGGCGCGTTCATCTCGCCCAGGGCGTTGGCGTGGCTGCTGAGTGGCCGCTACCGCTCGGTGCCCGACCCGCGGTTCACCGGCCTGGCCACGCCGGCGCGGGTGTCGGTGCTCGTGATCCTGTGGGCGGTGGGCATGTCGGGCCTGCTGTGGCTGTGGTCGGAGGTGGTCGGATGAGCGGCCACCCCCGCCACGTGTCGGAACAGTGGTGGCTGGCCACGCTCGGCCGCACCCTGGTGTGGGCGCGGCTGCGCGTGCGCGAGGCCGGCACCGCCGAAGTCTTCGACAGCGACGGCAACACCCTGGTCTACGACAGCGAGGACACCGCGCGGGCGATGCTGATGGACGCCGAGTTCGTGGCCTTCGACGGGCTGGACGAGGACGACGCGCTTGCGCGCGGCTTCGTGCTCTCGGAACTGGCGCCGCCGGCCGGCGAGGACGAGGCCGCGCTGCGCGCGCGCATGGTGCAGTCGCTGGGCGGGCGCGCCTGATCCACTCCCGCTCCCGCGGCGCTGCCGTAGGATGCCCCCATGTACACGCCCGCCGCCTTCGCCGCCACCGACCTGGCGCTGCTCGACGCCCTGGTCGGGGCCGACCCCTTCGTCACCCTGGTGACCGTCGGCGCCGACGGCGCGCCCTTCGCCAGCCACCTCCCGGTGCTCTACCGCCGTGACGGCGACCGCGTCCGCCTCGAAGGCCACTGGGCGCGGCCCAACCCGCAGGCGCGCCATGCCGGCCCCGCGCTCGCGATCGTGCATGGACCGCACGCCTACGTGTCGCCCGGCTGGTACCCGGACAAGGAGCCGGCCGCCCGCGTGCCGACCTGGAACTACGCCGTGGCGCACCTGGCCGGCCCGCTGCAGGTGTTCGAGGACGAGGCCTCGCTCGCCGACCTCGTCGCCCGCACCAGCGACCGCTTCGAGGCCGCCGCCGGCCAGTCGTGGCGCTTCGAACCAGGGCGCGAGGCGCACCGCCGCCAGCTGCGCGGCATCGTCGGGTTCCGACTGGAGCCCACCCGGATCCAGCTCAAGGCCAAGCTCGGCCAGAACCACCCCGTGGCCAACCAGCGCGCGGTCGCCGACGCCCTGGCGCGGCAGGATGCGCCCGGCAGCCAGGCGGTCGCGGCCCTGATGCGGCAGCAGCCCGAGCGCGGGCCGGCGGGCTGAGACCCGCGCCCACCGAAGCCCGATGCCCGAAGGTCCCGAGATCCGACGCACCGCAGACCGCCTGGCCGAGGCCGTGGCCGGGCGTCCGCTGGTCTCGGCCTGGTTCGGCCTGCCCGCGCTGCGGCGCCACGCCAAGACGCTGCCGGGCCGACGCGTCGTCGCCGTGGAAGCGCGCGGCAAGGCCCTGCTCACCCGCTTCGACCACGGCTGGACGCTCTACACCCACAACCAGCTCTACGGGGTCTGGAAGGTATGCGCGGCCGGCGAACGCCCGCAGACCACGCGCGTGCTGCGGGTGGCGCTGGAGACCGCGGACCGCGCGATCCTGCTGTACTCGGCCTCGGACGTCTCGATGTGGCGCGACGACGCGCTCGAACGCCATCCGTTCCTGGCCCGGCTCGGCCCAGACGTACTCGACCCGGCGCTGGACGCGGCGGCAGTGGAGGCGCGCCTGGGCGACCGCCGCTTCGCCCGCCGCACGCTCGATGCGCTGCTGCTCGACCAGGCCTTCCTGGCCGGGATGGGCAACTACCTGCGCGCCGAGGCGCTGTTCGAAGCCGGCATCGCCCCGGGCCGGCGGCCGGCCGACCTCGGCCCGGACGAGCGGGCCAGGCTGGCGCAGGCGCTGCTCGACGTGCCGCGCCGCAGCTACCGCACCCGCGGCATCACGCCGGCGCGCGGAATGCGCCGCGACTACATCGCTGCGGACGACGGCGGCTTCCGTTTCCATGTCTTCGACCGCGAGGGCGAGCCCTGCATCCGCTGCGGTGCGTCCATCACACGCACCACCAGTGCCGGCCGGCGCATGTACGCCTGCCCGCGCTGCCAGCGCTGAACCGCGCAGGTGCAACTGAAACCATCCCCGGCCTGCACCGCCGGCCCCGGCGGCCCGGCGTCGGCTCCGTCGGCTTTGCGATAATGCGCGCCCGCCTCCGCCGGACCCGCGATGAGCCGCCTCGACGAACTGCTCGACAAGAACGAAGCCTGGGCCTCGCGCATCGAGGCCGAGGACCCGACCTTCTTCCAGCGCCTGTCGAAGATCCAGAAGCCCAAGTTCCTGTGGATCGGGTGCTCGGATTCGCGCGTCCCGGCCAACCAGATCGTCGACATGGCGCCGGGCGAGGTGTTCGTCCACCGCAACATCGCCAACGTGGTGGTGCACACCGACCTCAACTGCCTGTCGGTGATCCAGTTCGCGGTGGACGTGCTCAGGGTCGAGCACATCCTGGTGGTCGGCCACTACGGCTGCGGCGGCGTGCTCGCCGCGCTCGACGGCCAGCGGGTGGGCCTGGCCGACAACTGGATCCGGCACGTCAAGGACGTGGCCAACCGACACGAAGCGCTGCTGGCCGGGATCGAGGAACACGGCCTGCGGCACGACCGCCTGTGCGAACTGAACGTGCTCGAGCAGGTGGCCAACGTGTGCGAGACCACGATCGTGCGCGACGCCTGGGCGCGCGGGCAGAAGGTGCACGTGTACGGCTGGGTATACACCTTGCGCGACGGCCGCGTGCACGACCTCGGCCTGGACGTGGACAGCGCGCAGGCGCTGGCCGACCAGTACGGTCCGGCGCTGGCGCGGATCCGGGTCGACCGCGAGGACCGCTGATGCGCCGCCCGTCCCGCCACCCGCCGCGCCGCCCCCGCGGCCCGATGCCAGGCCAGGAGCAGCCATGATCGCCGCCCCGCTCGACTTCAGGAAGTGGATCGAGGACCACCGCCACCTGCTCAAGCCGCCGGTCGGCAACAAGTGCATCCACGACGGCGACTTCATCGTGATGGTGGTGGGCGGCCCCAACGCGCGCACCGACTACCACTGGGAGGAAGGCCCGGAGTGGTTCTACCAGCTCGAGGGCGAGATGGTGTTGCGGATCCAGGAGGATGGGCGCGCGCGCGACATCCCGATTCGCGCCGGCGAGGTGTTCCTGCTGCCGCCGCGGGTGCCGCACTCGCCGCAGCGGGCCGAGGGCTCGATCGGCCTGGTGGTCGAGCGCAAGCGGCTGCCGCACGAGGACGACGGCCTGATGTGGTTCTGCGAGCGCTGCAACCACAAGCTGTACGAGGAGTTCTTCCACCTCGCGGACATCGAGCGCGACTTCTTCCGGGTGTTCGAGACCTTCTACCGTTCCGACGACCTGCGCACCTGCCAGTCCTGCGGCCACCTGAACCCGCGCCCGGGCCGCTACGAGATGCAGGCCGACTCCCGGGCCGACATCACCTGAAGGCGGCCGGACGGCGCCGCGCCGCCGCGTGGACGGGCCCGGCAGCGGACCTACAATGGCGCGATGGACGACCTGTTCTCGGAAGCCTGCGCCCGCGCCCTCGATGCGGCCGATCCTCTGCCCGGCCTGCGCGGGGAATTCCTGGTGCCGCGCCACGGCGACGGCGAGCAGGCGTACTTCTGCGGCAATTCGCTCGGGCTGCAGCCGCGGCGCGCCCGGGTCTTCGTCGAGGAAGCGCTGGAGAAGTGGGCGAACGAAGCGGTCGAGGGCCACTTCACCGCGCCGGCGCAGTGGATGACCTACCACGAGCTGGTGCGCGATCCGCTGGCGGAGCTGGTCGGCGCGCGGCCGATCGAGGTGGTGGCGATGAACACGCTCACCGCCAACCTGCACCTGATGATGGCCAGCTTCTACCGGCCGGGCGACGGGCGCGACGCGATCCTGGTCGAGGCCGGCAGCTTCCCCTCCGACCGCTACGCGGTGGAGTCGCAGCTGAGGTTCCACGGCGTGGACCCGGCGCGGGCGCTGGTCGAGGTGCAACCGGACGGCCCGGGCGGCACCGTGTCGATGGCTGCGATCGAGCGCGCGATCGGCGAACACCGCGACCGGCTGGCGCTGGTGCTGTGGCCGGGCGTCCAGTACCGCACCGGCCAGGCCTTCGACCTGGCCGCGATCGCCCGGATGGCACATGAAGCCGGCGCCATGGCGGGTTTTGACCTCGCCCATTCGGTCGGCAACCTGCCGCTGGCCCTGCACGACAGCGGGGCGGACTTCGCGGTCTGGTGCCACTACAAGTACCTGAACGCCGGGCCGGGCGCGGTGGCCGGCTGCTTCGTGCACGAACGCCATGCCCGCACCAACCGGCCGCGGCTGGCGGGCTGGTGGGGCCACGAAGCGGCCACCCGCTTCCGCATGGGTCCCGATTTCATCCCCACGCCCGGCGCGGAGGGCTGGCAGCTGAGCAATCCGCCGGTGCTGGCGCTGGCGCCACTGCGCGCCTCGCTGGAGCTGTTCTCGCGCGCCGGCATGCCGGCGCTGAGAGCGCGGTCGCAGCGCCTGACCGGGTACCTGCAGGCGCTGATCGACGCCCGCCTGGGCGACACGCTCGAGGTACTCACCCCGCGCGAGTCCAGCCAGCGCGGCTGCCAGCTTTCGCTGCGCGTGGCCGGCGGCCGCGAGCGCGGCCGCTCGCTGTTCGAGCACCTGTGCCGCCACGGCGTGCTCGGCGACTGGCGCGAGCCCGACGTGATCCGGATCTCGCCGGTCCCGCTCTACAACACCCACGCCGACGTGCTGCGGTTCGCCCGCGAAGTCGAACGCTGGCGGACCACGCGTTCGGCGCCCTGAGGCATCCGAGCGTCCCCTGCGATCCGCGGCCGGCACCGTCCGCCGCGTTCCGGCCCCCTTCCCTTCCACCGACGCCCGACATGCCCGACTCCCCCCGGCGAGGTTCCATCACCATCATCGGCGCAGGCCTGGCCGGCGCGCTGCTCGCCACCCTGCTCTCGCGGCGCGGCTGGCGGGTGGAGGTGTTCGAGCGACGCGGCGACCCGCGCCTGTCCGGCTACGCCGGCGGGCGCTCGATCAACCTGGCGCTCGCCGAACGCGGGCTGCACGCCCTGCAGCAGGCCGCCGCGGACGAGGCGGTGATGCGCCACGCGGTGATGATGCGCGGGCGCATGGTGCATCCGCTCGCCGGCGGGGCCGAGCTGCAGCGCTACGGCCGCGACGACAGCGAGGTGATCTGGTCGATCAGCCGCGCCGACCTCAACCTGGAACTGATCGACGCCGCCGAGGCCGAAGGCGCCGTGCTGCATTTCGACCGGCGCCTGGAGGAAGTCGACTTCGACGCGTGCACCATGCGCATCGTCGGCGACGGACACGACGAGTGGCGGCCGTTCACGACGCTCATCGGCGCCGACGGCGCGGGCTCGGCGCTGCGTGCGCAGATGGCGAAGGTGGTGGACATCGGCGAGCGCACCGAGTGGCTCGACCACGGCTACAAGGAGCTGGAGATCCCGCCCGGCCCGCACGGCCGCTTCCGCATCGAGCCCAACGCGCTCCACATCTGGCCGCGCGACCACTACATGTGCATCGCGCTGCCCAACGAAGAGCGCACCTTCACCGTCACCCTGTTCCTGCCCCACGAGGGACCATGGCCCAGCTTCGCGACGGTGCCGGACGGCGCCGCCGCGGTCGGGCTGTTCGAGCGCCGGTTCCCCGATGCGCTGCCGCTGATCCCCATGCTCGAGGACGACTTCGACCGTAACCCGACCGGGATGCTGGGCACCCTGACCCTGCGGCGCTGGCACCTGGATGGCCGCGCGGTGCTGCTGGGCGATGCCGCGCACGCGATGGTGCCGTTCCACGGCCAGGGCATGAACTGCGCCTTCGAGGACTGCGTGGCGCTCGCCAGCCACCTCGACGCGGCGCCCGACTTCGCCACCGCCTACGCCGCGTTCGCCGCGCAGCGCATGCCCGACGCGGCCGCGATCCAGCACATGGCGCTGGAGAACTACATCGAGATGCGCGACCGCGTGGACGACGCCGACTACCGCCTGCAGCGCGCGCTCGAACTGCGGCTGCAGGAACGCCATCCAGGGCGTTTCATCCCGCACTACACCATGGTCAGCTTCACCCGCATCCCGTACTCGGTGGCGCTGGCGCGCAGCCAGGTGCAGCGCGGCATCCTGCAGCGCGCCACGGCCGGGCTCGACCGCCTGGACGGCGTGGACTGGGCCGCCGTCGACGCCGAAGTCCTGCGCCTGCTCGAACCGCTCGCCGCGGCCTCCACCGCGCGCACCACCTCCCTCGCGCTCCCCGAACCCCTGTAGGAGCGGCTTCAGCCGCGACCCGGGATTCTGCGCACACGGGTGGCCCGATGGCCCGCGGCGTCATCCAGTGAGCGGTACCGGGGCCATCGGCGCGTGCGGTCGCGGCTGAAGCCGCTCCTACGGGCCCCGGCCGCCGGCAGCGCCTACAATGCGCCGATGCCGGCCTCCTTCCTGTTCTACGACCTGGAAACTTTCGGCGCCGACCCGCGCCGCTCGCGGATCGCGCAGTTCGCCGCCATCCGCACCGACGAGGCGCTGGAGCAGGTCGAGGAACCGGTCGAGTTCCTGGTCCGGCCCGCCGACGACCTGCTGCCCTCGCCCGACGCCACCCTGGTCACCGGCCTGCCGCCGCAACGCGCCCTCGCCGAAGGCGTGCCCGAGGCCGAGGCCTTCGCCCGCATCGCCGAGGAGATGTCGCGGCCGCAGACCTGCTCGCTGGGCTACAACTCGCTGCGCTTCGACGACGAGTTCATCCGCTTCGGCCTGTACCGCAATTTCCACGATCCCTACGAGCGCGAGTGGCGCGGCGGCAACAGCCGCTGGGACCTGCTCGACGCGCTGCGCCTGATGCACGCGCTGCGGCCGGACGGCATCGCCTGGCCGGCGCGCGAGGACGGCAAGGGCACCTCGTTCAAGCTCGAACATCTGGCCGCCGCCAACGGCGTGCGCACGGGCGACGCCCACGAGGCGCTGTCGGACGTGCGGGCGCTGATCGGCCTGGCGCGGCTGTTCCGCCAGGCCCAGCCGCGGCTGTGGGAGTACGCGCTGCGGCTGCGCGACAAGCGCCGCGTCGCCGGCCTGCTCGACACCGTGGCGATGACGCCGGTGCTGCACGTCTCGCAGCGCTACCCGGCCTCGCGCCTGTGCGCGGCCGCGGTGGCGCCGGTCGCGCGCCATCCCCGCATCGACAGCCGGGTGGTCGTGTTCGACCTCGACCAGGACCCGGGCGAACTGCTCGACCTGGACCCCGACGCCATCGCCGCGCGCCTGTACGTGCGTTCGGACCTGCTGCCCGAGGGCCAGTCGCGGATCGCGCTCAAGGAAGTGCACCTCAACCGCTGTCCCGCCATCGTGCGCTGGGACCACCTGCGCGCGGACGATTTCGCGCGGCTGTCGATCGATCCCGGCGTCACCCTGTCGCGCGCCGCGCGCCTGCGCGCCGCCGGTCCGGCGCTGGCGGAGAAGCTGCGCCAGGTGTATGCCCGCGAGCCGGAGCTGCCCGCTGCCGACCCGGACGGCGCGCTCTACGACCGCTTCCTCGAGGACGCCGACCGTCGCCGCTTCGCCGAGGTCCGCTCCACGCCGCCGCAACTGCTGGGCGCGCGCGACTTCGGCTTCCGCGACCCGCGCCTGCCCGAACTGCTGTTCCGCTACCGCGCCCGCAACTGGCCCGGGACGCTCGACGCGGCCGAACGCCAGCGCTGGGACGGCTACCGCCGCGACCGGCTCGCGGACGGCAGCGGGCTGTCCGAATTCGGGTTCACGTCCTATTTCGAGCGCATTGCGACACTGCGCGGCCAACACGCCTCCGACCCCGAGCGCCTGGCGCTGCTCGACCAGCTCGACCGCTGGGGCCGGCAGCTGCAATCCTCGCTGGCATGAGTACCTACTTCACCGACAAGAGCCTGAAGTTCCTCCGCGCCCTGGCCCGCCACAACGAGCGCGCCTGGTTCCAGGCCCACAAGGCCGACTACGAGGCCCACGTGCGCGAGCCGTTCCAGCGCCTGCTCGGCGACCTGCAGGTCCCGCTGGCCCGGGTGAGCACGCATTTCCGCTCCGACCCGGCGAAAGTGGGCGGCTCGCTGTTCCGCATCCACCGCGACACGCGCTTCTCCAACGACAAGACCCCGTACAAGACCTGGCAGGGCGCGCGCCTGTTCCACGAGCGCCACCGGCAGGTGCCGGCGCCCTCGTTCTACCTGCACCTGCAGCCTGGCAACGGCTTTTTCGGCGGCGGCATCTGGCATCCGGAGCTGCCGGTGCAGCGCCGGGTCCGCCAGTTCATCTTCGACAACCCCGGCGGCTGGAAGGCCGCCGCGCACGCGCCCGCGTTCCGGCGCCGCTTCGACCTCGACCGCGACGAGATGCTGGTGCGCCCGCCGCGCGGCTTTCCGCCGGAGTTCGAGTTCATCGACGACCTGCGCCACCGCAACTTCGTCGCCTGGCGGCCGCTCGAGGACGCCACGATGACCGGCCCACGGCTGCTGTCGATCCTGGCGAAGGATCTGCAGGCCATGGCCCCGTTCATGGACTACCTGTGCGCCGCCCTGGACCTGGAGTTCTGATGCGCCGCCTGGCCGCGACCGTCGCGCTGCTCTTCGCCGCCCTGCTCGCCTGGGTCGCCGCGGGGCCGTGGCTGACGATGCGCGCGATCGGCAACGCGGTCCGCGCCGAGGACCATGCCGCGCTCTCGCGGCACATCGACTTCCCGCCGCTGCGCGCCAGTCTCAAGGCGCAGCTCGGCGAGCGCCTCGTGCGCAGCGCCGGCATCGACCGCCAGGCCGGCCTGCTCGGCAGCCTCGGCGCCACGGTCGCCAACGGACTGGCGGGCGGCGCGGTGGACCTGATGGTGACCCCCCAGGGCCTGGGCGCGCTCATGGAAGGGCGCAAGGTCTGGAACCGCGCCCGCGGCCTGCCGCCGCCGCGCACCGAGGCCGGGGCGGCCGTGCGCCCCGACCCCTGGCACGGCGCACGGCGACGCTACGAGTCGCCGTCGCGCTTCACCATTGCCGTGCCCATGGAGGGTGGCGCACCGGTCGTGTTCGTGCTCAGCCGCACCGGCCTGCGCTGGAAGCTCTCGGACATCCGGCTGCCACCTCCGTCCGCGGATGCCGGCAGCGCGGGCAACGACCGCGCCGGGCTCAGCCCGCCGCGACCGGCATCCGCAGCACCGGCTTGACCGTACGGCCGCTGGCCGAATCCTCGAACGCCTGCTCGATCTGGTCGAACTCGTAATAGCGCACCAGGCGGTCGAACGGGAACCTGCCGACCTTGTGGAACTCCACCAGCTGCGGGATGAACACACGCGGCACCGAGTCGCCCTCGATCACGCCGACCATGGTCTTGCCCTCGGCCATCAGGTCGTTGTGGACGTCGATCTCCATCTTCGGGGTCACGCCCACGATCGCCGCGGTGCCCAGCGGGCGCAGCGCGTTGAGCGACTGGCGCACCACCGGCGGGACGCCCGTCGTTTCCACCGCGTAATGGACGCCGCCTTCCGAGGCGGCCTTGATCTCCGCTACCACGTCCACCTTGCCGCCGTTGAAGGCGTGGGTGGCGCCGAGCTCGAGCGCCAGCTCCAGCCGGCTGTCGTGGACGTCGATCGCGAAGATCCGCGGGCAGCCGGCGATCCGGGCCGCCATCACCGCGCTCAGGCCCACCGCGCCGCAACCGAACACCGCGATGGAGCTGCCGAACCCCGGCTTCAGCCGGTTGAGCACGGTCCCCGCACCGGTCTGGATGCCGCAGCCCAGCGGTCCGAGCAGGGCGATGTCCACCTCCGGGTCCACCTTGACCACGTTGCGCGCCTGGGCGACCGCGAAGGTGCCGAACGAGGACTGTCCGAAGAAGGTGGACAGGTCGCCGTCGTCGTGGTGCAGGCGCGCGCCACCGTCCTCCATCCGCCCCCCGAAGTTGAGTTCGTTGAAGGCCTCGCACACCGTCGGATGTCCGGTCAGGCAATTGCCGCAGCGCCCGCAGTGGGCGAACGACATCACCACGTGGTCGCCGGGCGCCAGGTCGTCGACGCCCTCGCCGACCCGCTCGACGATCCCCGATCCTTCGTGCCCGAGCACGATCGGGTACGGCGACACCGCCAGGTCGCGGCCGACCGCATCGGTATGGCAGACCCCGGTCGCCACCACCCTGACCAGCACCTCGCCCGGGCCGGGCCCGGACAGCCGGACCTCCTCGATCGAGAAGGGCGCGCCCTGGGCGCGGGTCACGGCAGCCTGGATCTTCATCGTCGAGCTCCTGTCTGGACTGCCGCCCAGCATGCGCCAGCACGGCGTCGACGGGCGTTAACCGGCGCCCGGACCGGCGCAACGGTTCGTTGCGTTTCCGGCGCCGCCCACAGGCCAGGGTGCAGCCCCGCGCGCCCCGCGCGCCCCGTCCGCCCCGCTTCGCCGCGCGGCGCGACGCTGCGGCCGCCGTGCCCATCGGGCCTTCGCGCCCACGGGCGTGGCCGGCAGGGCCGCTCAGCTGTTGGACACCCCGTGCGGCACGTGCCCGGCGAGCACGTGCTGGCGGGCGCTGTCGATGTTGTGCAGGGAGTCGTCGAAGAAGATGTCGGCGCCGAATGCCTCCAGGAACGGGCCCTTGGGGCGACCGCCCAGGAACAGGGCCTCGTCCAGGCGCACGCCCCATTCGCGCAGGGTCCGGATCACCCGCTCGTGCGCCGGCGCCGAGCGCGCGGTGACCAGGGCGGTGCGGATCGGCGCGGCCTTGCCGGCCGGATAGGCCGCCTGCAGGTCGTGCAGAGCCGAGAGGAAGGCACGGAACGGCCCGCCGGACAGCGGTTCGCGCGCACGCTCGATCTCGTGGCGGTGGAAGGCGGCGATGCCGCCCTCGCGCGAGACCCGCTCGCCTTCGTCGCCGAAAATCACCGCGTCACCGTCGAAGGCGATGCGGATCTGCTCCTTGGACACCATACCCGGCCGTTCCCGCTCGGGCAGGATCGTGGCCGCAGCCATCCCGTTGGCCAGCGCCTGGCGCACCGACTCGGGGTTGGCGGACAGGAACAGCTGGGCCCCGAACGGCCGGATGTAGGGCCAGGTCGGCTCGCCGGAGGTGAAGGTGGCGCGGCTGATGTCCAGCCCGTAGTGCTGGATCGAGTTGAAGATGCGCAGGCCGGTGTCGGCGGAGTTGCGCGAGAGCAGGATCACCTCCAACCGCGGCGATTCCGGCGGCGCGTCGACGTTGAGCGCCAGCAACTTGCGCACCAGCGGGAAGGCCATGCCGGGCTCGAGGATCTCGTCCTCGCGGCTGCGCTGGTACTCGGCATAGCGCTCGATCCCCTCGCGCTCGAACAGCTCGTGGCTGTCCTCGAGGTCGAACAGCGCCCGCGAGGAGATGGCGATGGTGAGGACGGGGACGTGTTCGGCTCCGGACATGCCCCGATTATGGCGCGACGGCGTCGCGGGAGCTGAGACCCGGACACCGCCCGCCCACGCGGTGCATCGCTCCGACATGTCCATGGCCACGCGCGTCGCCCGGGGCCGGCCGGCCAGCGGGACGGCGCGGCCGCGCGCCGGCTCCCCGCCAGGCCGCCGGGTTTCAGGGCGGCGCGGGTTCAGGCCTGGAACTGCTCGCTCAGGATCCGCTCCTCGAGGTTGTGCTCGGGGTCGAACAGCATCGTGACCGTGCGTTCGCGCGATTCGCGGATCATCACCTCGACCACGTCGCGCACCTCGTGCGAGTCGGCGGTGGCGCTGACCGGCCGCTTGTAGGGATCGAGCACCTGGAAGCGCACCTCGGTGTCGGACCTGAGCAGCGCCCCGCGCCAACGGCGCGGCCGGAACGCCGCGATCGGGGTCAGCGCGATCACGTTCGCGCCCAGCGGCAGGATCGGCCCATGCGCGGAATAGTTGTAGGCGGTGCTGCCGGCCGCGGTGGCCACCATGACCCCGTCGGCGATCAGCTCGTCCAGCCGCTGCTTGCCATTGAGCTCGATCGACACGTGGGCGGCCTGGCGGGTCTGGCGCAGCAGCGAGACCTCGTTGTAGGCCAGCGAACCCACGGTGGCGCCGGATTCGGTCTGCGCGACCATCTCCAGCGGACGCAGGACCGCCGGCTCGGCGGCGTCGATCCGCTCGAGCAGGTCGTCCTCGCGGTACTGGTTCATCAGGAACCCGACCGTGCCCAGCTTCATGCCGAACACCGGCTTGCCCAGGCTGCCGTACCGGTGCAGCGTCTGCAGCATGAAGCCGTCGCCGCCGAGCGGGCACAGCACGTCCGCCTCGTCCGGCTCGCACTGGCCGTGGCGCGCGACCAGCGCGGCCATGGCCTGCTGCGCGTCACCGGTCTGGCTGGCCAGGAAGGCGATGCGGGGCGTCGTGGTCATCGGCGTCACCGTGCGCGTGGCGGCGGCTCAGGATAACCCGGGGCAGGCGCCAGCGCGGCGCCGCTCGCGGCGGGCACGGTGGTTGCAACTGCAATCCTTCGCAGGCGCCCGGCGTCGCGGGCGCTCCCGGAGAGCGGGCGGGCGGCGCGGCGCCGCCCGCCCGTCGCCTCAACCGCGCTGGGCCAGCTGTGAGAGCCGCTGCACCGCCACCGAGGCGGTCGGGTAGTCCAGCGTCTTCTGCGCCGCGATCTCGGTCAGCATCGAAAGCGTGAAGCGCAGGGTCGGATCGTCGCGCTCGATCCAGTGGTGGACCTTGGCCTCCGCGGTCTCGCCCGGCATCGACAGCACCTGGCCGACGATGGTCCGCTGCCGCGCTGCCAGCTCGTCGCGCAGCGCGCCGCGGGCGACCGCATGCCAGCGCCCCTCGACCTGCAGCGCATCGATCTGGCGCGCAAGCCACGGGATGTTGAGCGCCTCGCCGACGCGGTAGTGCAGCCTGGCCACGTCCACCGGGCGCTGCTTGCGCTCGTTGGCCAGCTCGATGATGTCCGGGCACGGCTCCAGGTACGGCAACGCGGCGAGCTGGCCGCCAAGGGCGTCGGGCACGCCCTTGGCGCGCCAGTCGGCCAGGCTGGCCTCGTATTCCGGCCGCATCGAGTCGGGCAGGATGCCGGCGCCGGCGCGGATGTCGCGGAAGCCGTGGTGGTAGCGATCGACCGCGGTGGTGATGTCGGGGATCGCGCCCGGGCGCGACAGCAGCCAGCGGGTGAACGAACGCTGCAGGTTCCAGATCACCAGCAGCGCATCGATCTGCACCGACTCGGCGACCTTGCCGTCGAGCGCGTCGATCTGGTTCCACAGCGCCCGCGCCTCCAGGGTCTCGCGGGTGATGGTGAATGCCTTGGCCACCTCGCCGATGCTGCGGCCGCTGTCTTCCTGCATGCGCAGCAGGAAGGTCGAGCCCATGCGGTTGATCATCGTGTTGGTGACCGCGGTGGCGATGATCTCGCGCTTGAGCGGATGGTGCTCCATCGCGGCCGCGTACTTCTTCTGCAGCGGCTTGGGGAAGTAGCGCTGCAGCTCGCGCGACAGGTAGCTGTCCTCGGGCACGTCGGACTGCAGCAGTTCGTCGAACGCGACCAGCTTGGAGTACGACAGCAGCACCGCCAGCTCCGGCCGGGTCAGGCCCTCGCCACGGGCATGGCGTTCGTCGAACTCGGCGTCGGTGGGCAGGTACTCAATGGCACGGTCGAGCTTGC
>ENA-UOUL01003822-UOUL01003822.1-bioreactor-metagenome-genome-assembly--contig:-NODE-3822-length-14802-cov-2.818540_pt1 | contig 14802 bp, 12 predicted proteins | sample MGYA00249838_ERZ747220 | MGnify/ENA primary metagenome ERZ747220 (study PRJEB28778, sample SAMN05720191) | bioreactor metagenome | isolation source: Anaerobic biogas reactor | place: USA:Washington...
GCCGTCGCGAGCTTTGGGGTAGGTAATCGGCAGTCCGGCACGTCCGAGGTCGAACAACACTGCGGCCGGGACGATCGGAACGATGATCCCGGTGGAGCCGTCCCCTACTCGGTGTCCAATCCCGTCGGCGAGGAGTTCCCGCATGACACCGTCGGCAACTCCAAGACCGAATGCGGAGCCACCAGTTAGGACAAGCGCGTTGACCTTCTGGATGCGGTTCTCCGGGCGGAGCATAACCGTCTCCCGGGAGCCCGGTGCACCGCCACGGGCATCAACCGAGGCTGTTGCGCCGTCCGGCGGCATGAGAATAACTGTGGCGCCAGTAAGCGATTTCTCCTTGGCCATAGTGACTTGGCCGACCCGGATGCCGGGCACGTCTAGCACGGAGTTAGTGGGTCCAGGGCGAGGGTTGACGAGCATAGGGCTAGGCACATCCGTGATCCTAGGCGCTTGGGGTTGCTTGGGCCGAGACCTGCCTCAAGATCAAGACGACGACGCAGTTCAGCGCACGATTGGCGTCAGATGAGGTCTGGTTGCGACTGCGCCAAGGTTGCCGCGACCGAGCTAGTCCACTCCGTAACAGCAGCGAAATCCCGGAAGTCACCCTTGGGGGCATGAATAATCCGCAGGATGCCTCGCTCCATTAGAGAGAACCGCTCCGGCAGATACCAGCCGGGAAACGCGGCAACACTAACCGGAGAGAGGTGGTGGTCGGCGACCAGCGTGGCTAGGTAACCTACCGCCTCGTCCTGCCTGCTCGGATCTACTGCGGACAGGCCAACCGAGAACAACGCGTGTGGGACTGCACGAATTGCCGAACTATTTGCTTTAAGCCAATGCCGAGCCGAAGCGTGCCAGTGAGCTACCCGAATCCCTGACCCGACGATCACAGCGTCGAAACCAACAGCAGGTGGGGCTTCCCGCACGTTCACCAAAGTGGCGTTCATCCCCAAGGAATCCAACGTTTGCGCCACGCGCTGCGCGATCGTCCGCGTTGCTCCCGACGACGTCGCGTACACCACAAGCACTGAGGGCACAACTGCTCCGATAAACAAACAACCTCTGATCAATTATTCTCCCGGGGAATGGCATCCGCAGGGGCAAACGTCCCAGACAGTTCGCGGGCGAACCACATACCCCATGGGGTATAATTCCGGATTGGAGTCACCGACCGTGAGGAAGCCATGTGTAGGGCAGTCAAATGCGCCAAGTGCGGAAAAACTACGTGGGCCGGTTGCGGCAAACACGCTGATGCAGTCATGGCGAACGTCCCTGCAAGCCAGCGGTGCACCTGTCCCAAGCGAACGGACTCAGCGAAACGGAGCTGGTGGGCACGCCGCTAGGAATCGTTCCGCGTCTCCAGAGAAACCGCTCCGCGCCGCCGGAGAAACCGCGCCGCGCCGCAGGTCAGTGTTCGTGGCCGTGAGCGTCCAACACCGGGCGAGTCGTAGTATCCGCCGGGTCGTCAAGCACGTCGTAGGCCTCATGTAGCGAGCCGAGTTGGTATGCCTCGGCCAGGTTCTCCCTGGTTAACACTGCTGCTGGCGGCCCGTCAGCAACTACCCGGCCACCCATGAGCACGACGTGATCGGCCGCACGGGCCTCGGCCAAGTCATGTGTGGTGAATATGACAGAGCGTCCGCCATCTTGTTCGGCGTGAATGATTCGGTCAATGGTCTTGGCCGAAACCAAATCCAACCCGGTTAGCGGTTCGTCCAACAAAAGCACATCGTGACCTTGGGCGAGACCTTGAGCGACATACACCCGCTGCCGCTGCCCACCAGACAGTTCTGACAGATGACGGTCAGCTAGGTCAGCGACTTCCAGTTGCGCCATTGCGTCGGCGACCAGCGCCCGATCAGCTGCGGTAAACCGACCGAACCAGCCCGTCTTGGGGAATCGTCCCATTCCAACGACTTCCCGCACCGTAATCGGCACGCCGATCGGCACGTTGATCGCCTGAAGGACGTACGAAACGTGCCGCCATGCGTCGGTGGGACCCACCCCCGCAATAGTGATTTGACCAGCCTGTGGCGTGATCAGGCCAGCGAAGGCGTGCAGCAGGGTGGACTTACCGGACCCGTTCGGACCGATGACTGCAGTCACCGCACCTTCGGGAATGTGCACGTCGGACTTGGCTACCGCGATCTTGTCGCCGTAACCAAGCACGATTCCGGTTGCTTCGACGATGTAGGTCATTGCGCCGCCTCCAGGAAGCGACGCTTATGGCCGGTGATCCGGGTGATCCCAAGCCCGGCAAAGAACATCACGATTGGGACCAGCGCCATCGTGGCTGAGCCAGCAGTGCCCAAGTGGTAGCTGAGCGTAAGACCGAACCACACCGAAACCACGGACAGGACGACGGAGTAGACGAACATACGCGGAATGGTTCGCGCAAACAGCGACGCGGTTGCGGGTGGGCCAACCAGCAGCCCAAAGACGAGCAGGGTGCCAACCGATTGGAAGCTTCCGATCACCGCTAACGCAATTAGTACCAGCAGCAAAGCGTGAGTGAGCCGGGGCCGCATTCCCAAGACTTGGGACTTTTGCACTGAGAACGAAAGCGTGAGCAACGGCCGGTACAGCACCAGCGACCCGAGGACCACAACTGCGGCAATAGCAGCCTCGGCATAGATGTCATCCCAGGTCACGCCAAGGGCGTCGCCGAAGAGGACCGAGGTGAGGGCACCGGTATAGGAACTCGATTTGGAGATTATGACGACCCCGAGCGCCATCATGCCTACGAATAACAGGCCAATAGAGGTGTCTTCTTTGAGGGTGGTCGTTCGGTGGACGAGTTCGACCCCTATCACCATGATTACTGCCGCAATGGCGGCGCCAAGGTACGGCGAGAAATCAAACACGATCGCGGCGGCGATTCCCGGTAGGACCCCGTGGACGAACGCGTCACCAAAGAAGCTCATCCCCCGTAACACCAGCCAGACCCCGACAGAAGAGGCCATAGCCCCAGCGATGAGGCCACCAATCAGCGCTCGCTGCTGGAAGCCCACCCCGGCATCACTGCCGGCATCTTCGTCAAGAACATGGCCACCGGGACTGAGCTGGCCATCAACGGCGGGGTGGCCTTCGACGGCCTGGGCGTCGTGCGGATCGCGCTGCTGGCCGAGACGTACCGCGTCCATGCCCTGCCCCTGCCCCCGGAGGTCAGCGCGTGGATCAGCCAGACCATGGGCGCGGCGGATGACGCGGTCAGCGCAGACAACCTGCTGGCGGGCGTGCTCGACCGGGGCGATAGCTACGAAGGGGCCCAGGCGCTCAACATGTCGATGCACGGGCTGGGGCTGGTGAACACGTTCATCTCGACCCCCTACCGGGATGAGCGGGCCTTCGTGCGCATCGCCACCCCGGCGAACATGCGCACGGACGTGAACACCAACGCCGATCTGCGCATGCAGACCACGCCCACCGACATGGGGCTGCTTCTGGAGATGATCTACCAGTGCAGCCAGGGCGGCGGCAGCTTGGCGGCGCTCTACCCAGACGCCTTCAGTCCCGAAGAGTGCGGCGAGATGCTGGCCGTGTTGAGCGCCAACCGCACCGACAGCCTGATCGAGGCCGGCGTCCCCGACTCCGTCGTGGTGGCGCACAAGCAGGGCTTCAGCAACGACACGCTGTGGCCGATCTACCACGACGTCATCGTGCCGGCCCACTTCCACCGTGAGTGGTGGCAGGACTACGAGCGGGTCAACCAGCGCTTCGCCGAGGCCATCGCCGGGGCAACCAACGCCTCCGACGTGGTCTGGGTGCACGATTATCAGCTCCAACTCGTCCCCCGGATGGCTCGTCAACTCGTCCCGACGGCACGCATCGGCTTTTTCCTGCACATTCCCTTCCCGCCGCAGGAGTTGTACGCGCAGCTTCCGTGGCGCAGACAGATTGCTGAAGGCTTGCTCGGCGCGGACGTGCTGGTGGTCGAGCCGGGGGAGGCGGTGCGTCAACTGCGGCACCTGACCTGGGGCCTGGTCCCGTCGTGGTCGCGGGATGTCAAGGCGGGGGTGCGGATGATCAACGCCCGCTCCGAATCGTCGGACGCGTTGCTGTCGAGCTCCGCCCAGAACGGCCAGCGGCTCCCGTCGGTGGTGTCGACGACCACGATCGGGGAGTCGCCGTCGAGGGAGGCGTCGATGTCGCTCAGGTGGGGGAGCCCCGACTCGGTGGGGTCGATGCCGGCGGAGTGGATCAGCATCGCCGACCCCGGGCTGAAGCCGTCCTGGCGGTTCCACTCGGTCGGGTCGAACGGCGCGCCGGCGGCGTTGGCGGGTAGCCACGACGGCTTGAGCACGACCCGCCGCCCGGTGTCGGTGGTCGCGTCGGGCAGGGTCAGGACGTCGTTCGGGAACGGCAGCAGGCAGCGGTTCGGGTCGAGCGCGCTGCACCCGGTGGTCCACGCCTCCTCGCCCGCCGCGAGCGCCACGTCGACGTGCAGGACGCCCTCGCCCCGCCGCATGCGGGCCGCCCAGTCGGTGCGCTCCGCGTCGTCGGCGGCGCGGGCGAGCAGGCGGTCGTGGGCGTCGTCGACGACCGCACGGAGGTGGTCGGCGGAGTACACGAAGCCCTTGGCGATCGTACGGAGGCTGTCTCCGCCCTGGAGGCGGGCCAGCCAGTAGTCGGCGCCGGCGCGATCGGGAACCCGATCGAGCACGACGTCGTACAGCGCCTGCACGAAGCCGGCGGGGCTGTCGCCGCCCTCGGTCTCGTAGAACTCCTGCGACGACACCAGGCGGAGCAGCAGCGCCTCGATCGTCAGCCGACCGGAGCGGGCGGCGGCGACGTCGGCGTCGACCGCGCCGGCGCCCGGGGTCAGGCCGGCGGCGGCCCAGGTGGCTACGACCCGGCGGCGCACCGACTCCTGGGAGCGGACGACGTGGGCGGCGAAGGTGCCCCTCGCCATGCCGTCGTCGATCCGCTCGCCCCAGTAGGCGAGGCTGGGCTCGTCGACGCCGCGTCCCAGCGCGCCGAGGAACACCTCGCGCACGTAGCGCTCGGAGGCGGGCCGCACGGGGATGCCCGGGTCGTCGAAGCCCGGGGCCGGCGCGCCCTGGGCGGGCCGGGCGGCGGGCGGCGCGCCCGCGACCGGGGGAGCGGCGACCGCCACCGCTCCCAGCGTCACCGTGGCGACCGCGGCGGCGGCCCAACCCCTGAACGACCTCATGCGCAACTGCCTCCCTGGGGCCGCCCCCGCGACCCGTCGTGACCGGGACCCTAGCCACGCGAGTAGCGTCGTCGCCCGTGTCACCCACCCCTACGTTCGACGTCGTCGGCATCGGCAACGCCCTGGTCGACGTCCTGAGCCACGAGGCCGACGCCTTCCTCGACGCCCACGAGCTGGTGAAGGGTTCGATGGCCCTGATCGAGGAGGACCGCGTCGAGGAGCTGTACGCGGCGATGGGCCACCGCACCGAGATGTCCGGCGGCTCGGCGGCGAACACCCTGGTCGGGGTGGCGTCGTTCGGCGGGCGGGCGGCCTACATCGGCCGGGTCCACGACGACGACCTCGGCGTCGTGTTCGGGCACGACCTCGCCTCTCTCGACGTCCACTTCGACTCGCCCCGCGCCACCGACGGCCCGGCCACCGGCCGCTGCCTGATCATGGTGACGCCCGACGCCCAGCGCACGATGAACACCTACCTCGGCGCCTCGTCGCTGCTCGGCCCCGAGCACCTCGACCTCGACGCAGTCCGCGCCGCCAAGGTGACCTTCCTCGAGGGCTACCTGTTCGACCGCGACGACGCCAAGGCGGCCTACCGCGTCGCCGCCGACGCCGCCCACGAAGCCGGGCGGGAGGTCGCCCTCACGCTGTCCGACGGCTTCTGCGTCGAGCGCCACCGCGACGACTTCCTCGCCCTGATCGACGACGAGGTCGACATCCTCTTCGCCAACACCGACGAGATCACCCGGCTCTACCAGGTCGACGACTTCGACGACGCGGTGGCCAAGGTGCGGGGCCGGGCCCGGATCGCATGCCTCACCCAGGGGGCCAAGGGCTCGATGGTCGTCACCGCGGACGAGACCCACGACGTCCCGGCGCATCCGGTCGCGGAGCTGGTCGACACGACCGGGGCCGGCGACCTGTACGCGGCGGGCTTCCTCCACGGCTACACGCAGGGGATGCCGCTCGACCGGTGCGGGCGCCTCGGCTCGATCGCCGCCGCCGCCGTGCTCGGCCACACCGGCGCCCGGCCGGGCCTTTCGCTGGCGCAGCTCGTCCGGGTGCTGGACGCGTAGCGGGGAAACCGGTGGCGGACGGCTCGGCCCCGGGCGGCGACCGACGGGTCGGCGACCTGCTGGCGCGGGCGGAGGCGTGGGTCGCGGACGACCCCGACCCGCTGACGGCCGCCGCGGTCGAGGACCTGCTGCGGCGGATCCGTGCCGGCACGGCCGACGAGGCGATCACCGACGAGCTGGCCGAGCTGTTCCGCGCCCGGCTGGAGTTCGGCACCGCCGGCCTGCGCGGCGCACTCGGCCCCGGGCCGAACCGCATGAACCGGGTGGTCGTGCGCCGGGCGGCGGCCGGGGTAGCCGCCTGGGTGAACGGCCACGGCGGCGGCCGTCGCCTGGTCGCGATCGGCCGCGACGCCCGCCACGGCTCAGCGGCGTTCCTCGACGATTCGGTGGCGGTGCTCGCCGGGGCCGGTCTCGACGTCGTCGTGCTGCCCGAACCGTGCCCGACGCCCGTCCTCGCGTTCGCGGTCCGCCACCTCGGCGCCGCCGCCGGGATCATGGTCACCGCCAGCCACAACCCGGCCTCCGACAACGGCTACAAGGTGTACGACGCGGAGGGCCGTCAGCTCGACGCCGAGCAGGCCGCCGCCGTGCTGGGGGCCATGGACCTCGTCGAGCGGGTCACCGATCTGCCCCTCGCCGGGCCGGGCGCGGCGCGCGTGACCCGCGCCGGCGAGGAGATCGTCGACGCGTACCTCGCGTCGCTCGTCGGGCTGCTCGGTGCGCCCCGCACCCAGCCGCGGGTCGCGGTCGCCCACACCGCGCTGCACGGGGTCGGCGCCGCCACCGTGCGCGCCGCCGCGTGGCGGGTCGGCTTCGTCGACCTGCACGAGGTCGACGACCAGGCCGTCCCCGATCCGGACTTCCCGACCGTCGCCTTCCCGAACCCCGAGGAGCCCGGCGCGCTCGACCGCCTGCTGGAGCAGGCGGCGTGGTCCCGCGCCGACGTGGCCCTGGCCAACGACCCCGACGCCGATCGCCTGGCGATGGCCGTCGTCGACCCGCCCGGCCGCGATCCCCACGACCCCGCGTCGTGGCGGCCGCTCAGCGGCGACGAGCTGGGCTGGCTGCTCGCCGACCACCTCGTCCGGCGAGGAGACCTGCCCGCCGACGGGGTGATGGCGACCACGATCGTGTCGTCCTCGCTCCTGCGGGCCCTCGCCGCGGACGCAGGCGTCGCCTACGCCGAGACCCTCACCGGCTTCAAGTGGGTGGCACGGGCGCCCGGGGCGCACCAGCGGCTCGCGTTCGGCTACGAGGAGGCCCTCGGCTACTGCGTCGGCGACGTCGTGCACGACAAGGACGGCATCGGCGCCCTGCTCGTCGCGGCCGAGATGGTGAGCGACGTGCTCGCCGCGGGGGAGAGCATCCCCGGGCGGCTCGACGACCTGGCCCGGCGGTTCGGCGTGCACCACACCCGGCAGTGGTCCGTGCGACTCGAGGGGGGCGCGGGCGCAGCCCGCATCGCGGCGGCGATGGCCGCCCTGCGCGCCGGGGGGCCCGACCGCCTCGCCGACGCCGCGGTCACCCGCGTGGAGGACCTCGCCTTCGGCTCGCCCGAGCGGATGCTGCCCCCGTCCGACGTGGTGATCCTCACGACCGACGGTGGCCGGGTCGTCGTCCGGCCGAGCGGCACCGAACCGAAGCTGAAGGCCTACGTCGAGGTCGTCGAGCCCGTCGGCGCCGACGGCGACCTGCCCGCGGCGCGAGCCCGCGCCGCCGAGCGGGCCGACGCGGTGGTCGCCGCCCTCCCCGCCGCCCTCGGCCTCTGACCGCCCTCGGGGTCAGGCGGTGCCGAACAGGCGGTCGCCGGCGTCGCCGAGGCCGGGGACGATGTAGGCGACGTCGTTCAGCCGCTCGTCGATCGCGGCGACGACGAGGTCGTCGACCAGGCCCGAGGCCTCGATGCGGGCTACGCCCTCGGGCGCGGCGAGCACGCACACCGCGGTGACCGGGCCCGGGTTGCGGGCGGCGAGCAGATCGCACGCGAAGGCGAGCGACCCGCCGGTGGCCAGCATCGGGTCGAGCACCAGCACCGGCCGCCCGTCGAGGTCGGCGGGCACGGAGTCCATGTACGGCACCGGTTCGAGGGTGGTCTCGTCGCGGGCGACGCCGATGAAGCCGGTCGGCGCGTCGGGCAGGAGCCGGAGCACGCCCGGCAGCAGGCCCAGGCCGGCACGCAGCACCGGGACGGTCAGCGGCTGGGGGTCGACGCGCACCACCGACGTCGCGGCGAGCGGCGTCTCGACGTCGACCGCGACGGTCGGGAGCCGTCGGGTGGCCTCGACGACCAGCAGACCGGCGAGGTCGTCCATCGCCTGGCGGAACGCGGCTCGGTCGGTGGTGACGTCGCGGAGGCGGCCGAGGGCCTGGGCGGCGAGCGGATGGTCGACGACGGTCGTGCGCACTGTGACAGTCTGGCCGCGATGGACGCCCCGGCCGACCGGTCCCGCGCCACCCTCGCCCGGGCGATCGACCACACCCTGCTCACCCCCGCGGCGACCGACGACGACGTCGCCGCGCTGTGCCGGGAAGCGGCCAGGTTGGGGGTCGCCGCCGTGTGCGTGTCGCCGTCGCGCCTGCCGCTGCCGGTCGCCCTACCCGACGCCATCGCCACCGCAGCGGTCGTCGGCTTCCCGTCGGGTGCCCACGTCCCGGCGGTGAAGGCGGCCGAGGCGGCGGCGGCCGTCGCGGCGGGAGCGAGCGAGATCGACGTGGTGATCGACCTCGGGCGGGCGGCGGCGGGCGACTGGGACGGTGTGCACGCTGAACTGGCGGCGGTGCGCGCGTCGGTGCCCGGTCTGCTCAAGGTGATCGTCGAGTCGGCCTGGCTCCTCGCCGGTGCCGCGCCCGATGCGCTCGAGCGGGCCTGCGCGGCCGCCGAGGCGGCGGGGGCCGACATGGTCAAGACGTCCACCGGGTTCCACCCGGCCGGCGGTGCGTCGGTCGAGGCGGTGCGGCGCATGCGAGCCGCCGTCGGCGACCGGCTCGGCGTCAAGGCGTCGGGCGGCATCCGCGACGCGGTGACCGCGTGGGCCATGCTCGACGCCGGCGCGACCCGCCTCGGTTGCAGCGCCACCGCCCGGATCCTGGAGGACCCGTCGTGATCTCGACCCGTACCGACCCGGCCTCCGCCCCGCCGTCCCTCCGCCGGGCGCTGATCCGCGGTGTGGCGGTGGCGGTGCTGCTCGTCGGGGTCGTCGCGTGCAGCGGCGACGACGGGGGAGGCGACGACGCCGCCGGTTCCACGACCACCGAGACGGGGTCGACCACCACCGAGGCGGTGCCCGACCCGTACCACGGGCACACCAGCACGATCTACGGGCTCGACGAGCGGTGGATCTGCCGCCCCGACCTCGACGACGACCAGTGCCGCGACCTCGACGTCACCGTCGTCGACGCCACGGGCACGGTCACCGTCGAGGAGCGCGAGGCCGACCTCGACGCGCCGATCGACTGCTTCTACGTCTACCCGACGGTGTCGGCCGACCCGGGTGTCAACAGCGACCTGGAGTGGACGCCCGACGACGGCGAGGCCCTCACCGTCGTCGCCCAGGCCGCCCAGTACGCCCGGTCGTGCCGGATGTACGCACCCGTGTACCGGCAGGTGACGCTCGCCGGCCTCTTCGGCGACGAGCCCGAGACCGGCGGCTCGGCGCGCGACACGGCCTACGAGGACGTGCTCGACGCGTGGCGCACCTACGTGTCGACGTGGAACGAGGGCCGCGGTGTCGTCCTGATCGGCCACTCGCAGGGCGCCGGCATCCTCACCCGGCTGGTCGCCGAGGAGATCGACGACGAGCCCCTGCTCCTTGACCGGCTCGTCGCCGCCCACCTGTTCGGGGCGTCCGTGCTCGCGCCGCCGGGAGAGGTGGTCGGCGGATCGTTCGACCAGGTGCCCGCGTGCACCAGCGCCGACGAGGTCGGCTGCGTCGTCACCTGGTCGAGCTACCCCGCCGATCGGCCGCCGGTCGCCGGCGCCTTCTTCGGCCGGCAGACCGAGGGGCGCCGGGTCCTGTGCGTCGACGCCGTCGGCCTGCTCGGCGAGGACCACGCCGACGCGATCGTCCCCGTCGAGGCGCCGCTCGTCGGCAACGCGGGGGCGCTCGACGCACTCGGCGACCTCGAGACCCGGTTCGTGTCGGTACCCGACGCGCTCGACGTCTCGTGCCAGGCGACCGACACCCACGACTACCTGGCGATCGGCCTCGCCCCGGGTGACGACATCCGTCCCCGGGACGGCTTCCTGGAGGAGTCCCTGGGCGAGACGTGGGGGCTGCACCTGGTCGACATGAACGTGGCGCTGGACGACCTCGTGACCCTGACCGCCCGCCAGGGCGAGGCGTTCACCGACCGGTGAGGCACTCGCCGCGTCCCGTCCGGCGGGTGGCCGCCGTCGTCTTGGCGGTGGTCGTCGGCCTGGGCTCGGTCGGTGGCGGTCCCGCCGCGGCGACCGCCGAGTCCGCGTCCGACGTCGCTCCGGCGGCCGCCGCGACCACCGGTCGGGCGGCGTGCGAGCCGACTCCGTTCACCGCCGCGTTCGACGCCGAGCTGCGCCGCCGCTGGCCCAACCAGCGCTTCACCGCGTCGGTGCACGACCGGCGCACCGGCTGCTGGTACGAGTACCGCCCCGACCGGCGCATCACGACCGCCAGCGTCCTGAAGGCGGAGATCCTCGCCGGGCTGCTGCTGCGGGCCCAGCGCGAGGGCCGTGGCCTCACCGCCTGGGAGCACGCCCGCGTCGGGCCGATGATCTCCCGCTCGGCCGATCCGGAGGCCAGCGCGCTCTGGCTGTCGCTCGGCGGCGTGGCCGGGATGCGGCGCGTCGACGCCGACTTCGGGCTGACCCAGACCACCCCCGCCAGCCCGTGGGGCCTCACCTCGACCTCCGCCCGGGACCGCACCCGGCTGATGGAGCAGCTCCTCTACGGCGGCGGCCCGTTGACCGCCAGCTACCGGGCGATCGCCCGCGGCTACCTGCTGGACGTCGTCGCCTCCCAGCGGTGGGGCATCACGGCGGGGGTACCGCCGGGCACGAGGGTCCCGATGAAGAACGGCTTCTTCTCCTCCCGCTGCTGCCGGTGGCGGCTCAACTCGTCCGGCGCGGTCGAGACCACCGGCGGCGGCTACGTGGTCACGATCCTGTCGGATCAGTGGCCGAACGAGGCGTCCGGCATCGCGGGGGTGAACTTCGTGTCGCGGGTGATCGCGGCGCGCCTCGCCGGGCCGTACCCGCCGTTCGCGACCCAGGGCAAGTTCGGCGACCGGGCGTGGGCCGACGTGCTCGGCCGGACGCCGACGTACTCCGAGCTGATGGCCGCGGTCGGCACCACGGCGTGGGACCGCCGCCGCGCCGGGTCGGTGCTCGCCCCGCTGTACTCCCGGTCCGAGCACACGACGGTCGGACCGCCGGTGATCCGCCTGTACCTCGCCGCCCTCGGCCGTCCGCCCGACGGCTCCTCCTACGCCCTGCGCGAGTGGCAACTCCGCGCCGGGCGCACCGACCTCCGCTCGATCGCCCGCTTCGTCGCCGAATCGGCCGAGCTGGGGCTCACCGGCCTCGACGACGAGGCGTTCGTCGACGAGGCCGCGCGCCGGGTGCTCGGACGGTCGGCCACCGACCACGAGCGCACCGCCTGGGCCGAGCGGATCGCGCTCGGCTGGGCGCATCGGGGCGACGTGCTGCTCAGCTACACCGAGTCGAACGTGAGCCGGTGGTTCCTCCACCACCGGGTCACCACCGCCGCGGTCTACCTGACGATGCTCGAGCGGGCGCCCGAGGCGTCGGCCCTGGCGTACTGGTCCGGGGCGCTCGGTTCCGGATCGACGCTCGCCGGCCTCACCAACTCGGTGTTCCTCTCGGCCGAGTACCGCGACCGCGTTCGTTGAGGGGGCCGACCGGTCGAGGGGTAGCCGATAGCTGAGCGACCCCGGCCGGTGAACGACCGGGTCGGCACGGAGTCGGACGGCACCGCGGCGTCAGCCGGCGAGGCTCACCCCGAGGCCCGACGCGCGCAGGGCGGCGTAGCCGGGCTTGATGCGCTCGTTGATGATCCGGAGGCGCTTGTCGAACGGCCAGAACGCCGACTTCATGGCGTTCAGCGTCAGCCACTCGAGGTCGTCCCAGCCGTAGCCGAACGCCTCGACGAGCTGGTGCATCTCCTTCGACATCGACGTGTCGCTCATCAGCCGGTTGTCGGTGTTGACCGTGACCCGGAACCGCAGCCGGCGCAGGAGGCCGATCGGGTGCTCGGCGATCGTGTCGCACACGCCGGTGTTGACGTTCGACGTCGGGCACATCTCCAGCGGCACCCGCCGGTCGCGCACGAACGCCGCCAGGCGCCCGAGGCTCGCCTGGCCGTCGGCGACGGTGATGTCGTCGACGATGCGCACGCCGTGGCCGAGCCGCTCGGCGCCGCAGATCTGCACCGCCTCCCAGATCGACGGCAACCCGAACGCCTCGCCGGCGTGGATCGTGATGTGGAAGTTCTCCTCGGCGACCGTGCGGAACGCGTCGAGGTGGCGCGTCGGCGGGTTGCCCGCCTCGCTGCCGGCGATGTCGAAGCCGACGACGCCCTCGTCGCGGTGGCGCAGGGCGGCCTCGGCGACCTCCTTCGAGTTGGCGGCGTGGCGCATCGCGGTCACCAGCAGGCCGATCTCGATGCGCCCGTCGGCGCTGCCGGCCCGGAACCCCTCGAGCATGGCGACGATCGCCTCGTCGAGGGTGAGCCCCCGCTCGAGGCACAGCTCGGGGGCCATGCGGACCTCGGCGTAGACGACCCCGTCGTCGGCGAGGTCCTGGGCGCACTCGGCGGCCACCCGGGCGATGGCGTCGTGCTCCTGCATCACGCCGAACGTGTGGTCGAAGGTCTCCAGGTAGAGGACGAGGTCCCGCCGGTTGGCGCCCTCGGTGAACCAGCGGGCCAGGTCGTCGACGTCGGTGGTCGGCAGCCCCTCGTAGCCGTACTCCGAGGCCAGGTCGATGACGGTCTGGGGCCGGAGCCCGCCGTCGAGGTGATCGTGCAGGAGCACCTTCGGAGCCCGGCGGATCTGCTCGAGGGTGGGGCGCTCGTCCATCCCCGGAGGGTACCGCCGTCTGCCTCTCAGGGGGTGAGGCCGAAGGGGGCGTCGCCGTCGGTCACCTCGGCGTCGGCCCCGGCCTCCTCGTCGGCCGGGACGGCCGCCTCGGCCGGGGCGGCGGGCGGTCCCGGCGGCAGCGGTCGGGTGAAGAGCAGCTCGATCGACGGGCCGCCGCGGAAGTCCTTCAGCGGCTGGCGGTCGACGAGCCGCCAGCCCTGGGCGCCGACGACGTTCGCGAGGATGAGCACGTCGTCCTCGTCGGGGACCTCGACCGGCACCGGTCCCCGGACCACCCAGGTCCCGGCGCTCGGGTCGCGTCGCACCGCGACGTACTGCCAACGATCGCTCATGTCTTACCTCTCCTGTGCCGTCGGGTCGGTTCGGTCGTGGCGGAGCGTGGCGGCGCTCGGGCGGACGGACCAGGGCCGAAGGGCCCTTCCCTCCGGGGAGCCCTCCCACCACCATGGGGGGAACACCCTCGCGGTTCGATCCCTCTCACCGATACCGACACCGACCCGGCCGCCCCGGCCCGAGCACGAAGGAAGGTTCACGATGAGCGACTTCGAGGACACCAGCTACTACGACGGCTCCTTCCAGAGCGCCACCGACGCCGCCATCAGCAGCGGCACCACCACCGACTACGGCTCGTCCGCCGACTGGTCGGCGGCGTCCTACGACGCCACGGACGCCTCCTGGGACGCCTGGGGGGCGTCGCTCGACGCCGACAGCGCCGCCACCGAGGCGTGGTACGCCGGCGACTACGAGGCGTCGGCGTACTACGAGAGCCTGGGCGACAGCTACCAGGCGGACTCCCTGGCGGCCGACTCGGCGAGCGCCTCGGCCTGGAGCGCCAGCTACGACGCCTACGCCGACGAGTCCGCCGCCTGGGACGCCGGCTACTCGGACTACGGCACCGACTACTCGTCGAGCTACGGCACCGACTACTCGGCCGGAAGCGACTGGTCGAGCGTCGACACCGGGTCGGGCTACGACTACGGGTCGAGCTGGGCCGCCACCGACACCGTCACCGACTACTACACCAGCGCCGACTGGTAGCCGGTCGATCCCGCCCCGCGGCGTGGGTCGCGGGGCGGGTCCGCGGCCGCGCTCCGGTCAGGGCTCGCGGCCACCCGCGAGGGCGTCCCGCACCGCGTCGTAGGCGGGCTTGCGGGCCAGCTCGGAGTCGAAGAGCAGCGGATCCCACCCCGGTCCCAGGAACCAGTCGATCCACGTGTTGCCGTCGTCGACCCCCCACACGTTGATCACGTCGCACGCGGCGACGGCCAGGCAGGTCTCGACGACCCGGCGGTAGCGGTCGGCCTGCACCGTCAGCCGGTCGGGCAGGTTCGGCGCCACCGGCACGTCGAGCTCGCTGATCACTAGCCCCACTCCCAGCGCGGCCAGCTCGTCCATCGTCGCCCGGAACCCGTCCCAGTCCGGCTCGCCGAAGATCAGGTGCGTCTGGAGGCCGACCGAGTC
>ENA-UOUL01003824-UOUL01003824.1-bioreactor-metagenome-genome-assembly--contig:-NODE-3824-length-14791-cov-3.346269_pt1 | contig 14791 bp, 10 predicted proteins | sample MGYA00249838_ERZ747220 | MGnify/ENA primary metagenome ERZ747220 (study PRJEB28778, sample SAMN05720191) | bioreactor metagenome | isolation source: Anaerobic biogas reactor | place: USA:Washington...
CACCAGCACGCGAGCTGTGCTCACTCGGACACCACCTGCGCGATCTCGCCGGCCAGGGAAACCGCGAGCACCTCGCCCTCCTGTACCTCCGCAAAGGATGCGACCTGCGGGATGCCGTCCACGCTGCGCCACCTGATGCCCGAACCACAGGCCGATCTGCACCCGACCCCCTCGCCCACCGAGCTGTTGGACGATGTCGAGCGCGACAAGCTGGGCGAGCATTTCGCCGAGCCAGAGGCGATTCTCGACGAGTTCGAGGTGTTCGAGGAGAGCGGGACCCGCTACTTCGAACAGGCGGAAGCCGATTTCGAGACCAAACAGCTCACCGACCTGCCAGACACACCCGCCAAAACGACGGCGCTGCTGCAGTGGGATGCGGTGCCGCCCACGTCACAGCTCACTGACACGCACGAGCTGGCGGACCGGCCCCAACCCGCCGGGACGGTGCGCTTCAGCGACGAGACCGGCGCAGAAGCCGGGGACGAAGATTTGCTGGGCGCAAACGGCTGGGTGGAGCACGGCCCTGGAACGCGCCTGTTCGAGCCGTTTTTGGGCGAGCCGCCCACCCAGGAAGAAGATACGCCCACGGTCCCGCCGCACGACCTGCCGGGTGTGCGGCAGTTCCTGGCAACCGATGTGCAGGAGCACGACCCAACCACGTTTGGCGAGGTGCTCGATGCCGTGGCCCAATCGCCGCCCCGGGACCGCCCGCTGTCGCCGGACGAAGCGGCCTTTCACCAGCTCGTTGACTCCATGCGCGCGCCGGAGGAACGGCGCACCCGCCGCCGCTGGCTGGAAGACTTGCTCGCGTCCATCGCAGTGGACACGGCCCGCACCGAAGACGCCAGCCTTTCTGGCGCGGGCGAGACCGAGTTGGATTACGTGCTGGACGCCATCCGGCGCGGCCAATCGCCCAGCGCGGAAGTGCCCGGCGACGACCGCCCGGAGGCGGCGCCGGACGACATCACCATTGGCGACGTGATGCAGGATCTGTTCGATCCGTCGTTTGAGAGCGTGCTCGAAGCGCTGGCGGGCGAGGACATCGACGATGAAGACTTCGCCGAGCCGACCTATGGCGGCTCGCCTCTGGCCGGTGTCGATGCCCCCTACGACGCGATCGCGCCCGGTGACGTGCTGAGCGAGCGCGACGCGCCCGAGTGGTTGAGAGCCTACGAAGCCGAAGGGCTGGACCTGGCCGAGCTGGAGCTGGACGAGGAAGCCGAACCGGTCGATGAGCCGCCGGTTGCCGCGGAGGACTCCTCGCGCTATCCGGCGACGGCGGCGCTCACGGCCGTTTCGCGGGACGAAGCCAGCGAGGATTTTTCGCTCAACCAGCTTCTGAGCCAGATCGAGCAGCAGCTTCCACCGCCCCGCAGCGGACGCCCGCACCTCAAGCCGCTGCCGTCCTGGGGTGATGCGTCCGCGCTGGAGAGCGCACAGTCGCTCGAGTCGCTGTTCGACCGCATGGAAGGCGCCGCCCCCGAGGGGGCCAGCGACGAGGAACTCGCGGCGCTGGACGACTCCGACGCGCTGGAGCAGTTGTTGAACCTGGTGGAAGCCTCGGTGAGCGAGGAACCCTTCGCGGAATCCGATTAGCTGGCCGACGAGATCGCCGAAGCGTTTTATGCGGGCGTCCAGACCGAGGCCGAGCTCACCTTCGGCGCCGAAGATGACGCCGCGCGGGCCGGCGAAGAGATGGCGGTCTACGCGGGCGATGAAGATATGCAGGCCGCTGAGGGCGCCGCTGTCTATGCTGGCGACGAAGACGCGCAGGTCGAAGAAGCCGTCTTCGAGGAACCGCTGGAAACCGCCCAGGAATTTGCGGCCGAGCTTGAGGACCTGCCCGCCGCTTACGCCGAAGCTGGCGAAGCGGTCCCGCTGCGGGACGAGATCGAGGAGATCGTCCCGATCGACGACGATCACCTGATCCCGGTGCCGGTCGAGGCGGCGGCGCGCCTGCTCAGCGGGGAGGGCCTCACGCCCGCGCCGGAGGAAGACGACGAGACCGCCCTGGCCCAGATCGCCGTCCAGCTCACCCAATACTCGTTGGAAAGCTCGGCCCAGGCCACCATGCTCAGCCGCCCCGGCGAGATGCTGGCTGGCGCGGGCAATCTGCCCGACAGCGCCATGGAGCGCCTGTTCGAGATCGTGGACAGCGCCTGGCAGACGCGCAGCAGCGACGATACCGACTCACTGATCCGCTACATCACGCTGCCCGATTCGGGCGATTTTCTGCTGTACAGCAAGCTGGTCCCCAGCGGCCTGAGCCTGAGCATGGTCTTCCACCTCGACACGACGGTGAGCGTCATCCGGCGCCAGGCCCAGCGCCTGAGCCAGTCGCTGGAGCTGGTGCCCGAAGCCGAGGAAGCACCCCCGGTGGAAGAGCCAGCCGCCGCCCGAACGGCGCCCAGCCGCCCCACCGACGTGCGGCGCCCGGAGGACTGGCGCATCGACGAGAACATGCGGATCGAGGACGAGGCGGGCGTGCTGCAGCGTCCAGGCAGCCAGGAAGAGGCCGACATGGGCTTCACCTGCGTGTGGATGCCGCGCGATCCCGGCCAGGAGCTGGTCGGAGACTTCGCGGAGGACCTGCGCGAGTGGGTGTTCGAGATCGGCGCGGAGCACGGCTGGCGGGTGGATACGGTCGAGGTCAATGCCGATTTCATCGCCGTGTCGCTGTGCGTGCCCCAGAAGGCGCAGCCCGACGAAGTGATCACCCAACTGATGGACGAGACCACCCATCGCAGCAGCGCGCTCCACCCCGAATGGCTGGACGGTTACCAGCCGCTGTGGGCCGACGGGTATTACCTGGTGATGCCCCCGCGCGACCTGTCCGATCGTGAGATCGCGCGCTTCATCACCTACCAGCGCCAGGCCCAGATCGGCTGACGCCGTAGCCCGGCAGAATCAACCAGCGCCCCGGCACATACCGGGGCGCTGCTGTGTCAGCATAGGATTATTCGAGGCGCGTGGCGGTGCCGGTCAGCACCCACTGGACGTAGGTGTTCTCGCCGCCCACGGCGGTGATCGTCACCTGCCCCGTCCGGCTGTCGGCAGTCACCTCGCGGTCGACAATCGTCTGCCCGCACGCGAATGTCGCCCCGCCCGTGAAAAACTGGACGTTCTGCGTCCCCGTGCCAAAACACGACACGGCGATGATCAGCCGCGCCCGTCCCCCGGACAGCGCCGCATTCGGGTTCATGCCGGTGATGTCCCACCGCACGCGGTCCTCCGTATCCCCGCCGGGAAAGGATACGAAATCGGTCACCGAAGTCGTGCTGTCGAGCGGGATGTTCAACGGGCTGTTGAAGTTCGCGTCCGGCGGCGCGGTTGGCGGGGGCGGCGGTGTGGTGGGTGTGTACGACGGCGTATGCGTGGCGCTTGGCAGCACGAGCTGCTGTTCCTGGGCCGGTATGTTGGTGGGCGTCCAGGTGGGCGTGTAGGTATGGGTATTCGACGGCGTCCAGGTCGGCGTGTAGGTATAGGTATTCGACGGCGTCCAGGTCGGCGTCAGCGTCGGGCCGCCGGGCGTGTAGGTCGGGCTTGGCGTGTACGTCCAGGTCGGCGTATAGCTCGGCGTGTAAGTCCAGGTCGGTGTGATCGTCGGGCCGCCCGGCGTATAGGTCGGGCTCGGCGTGTAGCTCGGCGTCACGGTCGGGCCACCGGGGGTGTAGGTCGGGGTCACGGACCCGGCTGGCGTCGACGCGGCGGGCGGCTGGCCCACCGGCGGGAAGCTCGCCACGGTCACGCCACTGCAGTCGCCCTGCGTGCTGGTCGCGGCCACCTGGGCGGATACCCAACCCGGTCCGCCGTTGTAGAGCACCTGCCACCAGCTACCGTCCTGGTTCCTGCCCGTCACCGGGAGTGTGGTCCCGGCCTGCGCCACGCCGATCGGCGGCTGGTAGGCCACGCCGGGACCATAGCGCACGTTCACGTTGCCCGCGAAGACCACCACACACGTCCCCGAGGTGACGGGCGGCGCGCCCGACGATCCGCTCGACGGCGGCTGGGCGGGCGGCGGCGTGGGCGTGCTCTCGACGGAGATCGCCTCCCAGGTGATCAGCACCTGCAGCGCCTCTTCGCCCGGCTCAATGGTGAGCATGAAAGAGCCACCGGCGGGCAGCATCGCCGCCAGGGCCGGCAGGACCAGCACCGACGGCGCCAGCTCGAGGAGCGTCTCGCCGGTGGTCTCATCGACCAGATTCACCGCGGGCAGGCTGATGCCCGGCACGCCCTCGGGCGGGATCGTCTCGACCGACAGCGACGTGAAGAGCGCCTCCGGCACCGGGGCCAGGCTGAAGCGCTGCGCCGCCGCCTCGACTGTGACCTGCGTCTCGCCCAGCGCCAGCGGTACCGGCGGGGCGCCAGCGCCCGTGAGCTGGATCAGCAGGTCGCCGCCAGCCGCCGCCGCGGCCTGGAGCACCAGCGTGTAGCGCCCGCCCGCGGCGCCGTCCGCGGCATGGAGAATGTTTCCGTCCGCGCCAGGCGCCAGCGGGACGGCGGCCTGGTTGGGATCGATCAACACGGCGGTAAAGGCGAAATCGGTCAGCCGGTCCAGCCGCAGCTCGAAGCCATCCCCGGCCAGAACGTCGAACACGCGGGTGGCGGTCTGTCCGGGCGCCAGGGTCAGGATCAACGGCTGCCCGGCGACGAGCGTCGTGCCGTCATCTTGCGCGCGGGCCGGCAGGGGTGCCACAATGGCCGCCACCAGCGACAGGAGGAACAACAGGGCAATCACACCTCGGGAACGATCGATCATGATTTAGCTCCTATGCAGGGTTGGAATGGAGGCATTGCGGAGAACGTCCTCATTTCCGGGCGTCAATTGATATCATAGTATAGTAGTTTCATATGATAAAACTGCAAAAAATCTATAAAATACATACTTCACATGTCGCGGCGGGTAGACATCGCCGCCCGGCGCGCGCGGTGTTATAATCGGATCGCACATCCGTTCAACTCATAGCCACGATAGGATCGCGCCATGTCACGTCCCACGCTTGTGCTCATCGACGGTCACGCCCTGGCCTACCGCCAGTTTTTCGCCCTGCCTGCCGCCGGGTTCATGACCAAGGCCGGCGAGCCGACCAACGCCACCTTCGGCTTCGCCCGCACGCTGCTGGACATCCTCGACGAGCGGCCCAACTACCTGGCCGTCACGTTCGACCAGGGGCTGTCCGGGCGCGGCGAGATGTATTCGGACTACAAGGGCACGCGGGAGAAGATGCCCGATGACCTGCGCGCCCAGCTCAACCGCATCCGCGAGGTGGTGGCCGCCTTCAACATCCCGATCCTGGAGCTGGACGGGTACGAGGCCGACGACGTGCTCGGCTCGGTCGCGCCCCAGGCCGAGGCCGACGACGTGGACGTGCTGATCATCACCGGCGACCGCGACCTGCTCCAACTGATCACCGAGCGCACCACCGTGCAGCTCCCCGCCAGTCGGAGCCAGGGCCATCCGCAGCACTACGACCTGGCGCGCTTCCGCGAAGAGTACGGCCTGGAGCCGCCCCAACTGGTCGAGATCAAGGGGCTGATGGGCGATTCGTCGGACAATATCCCCGGCGTGAAAGGCGTGGGCGAGAAGACGGCAATCAAGCTGATCGCGGAGTACGGGTCGGTCGAGAACCTGTACGAGCACCTCGACGCGATCAAAGGCGCTCTGCAGACCAAGCTGGCCGAAGGCCGCGAGAGCGCCCTGCTCTCGCGCGAGTTGGCCCGCATCCGCCGCGACGTGCCGGTGACGCTCGACCTCAACGCGTGCGTGTCGCACGATTACAACTACGCCGACGTGGAGCGGCTGTTCCGGACGCTCGAATTCCGCAGCCTGATCGACCGCGTGCCCGGCAAACCGTCCGGTAGCGTCTCGCCCCAGCAGATGTCGATGTTCGAGATGGCCGAGGCGGTCCGCGCCCCCGATCAGGCGGTCGTCCCGTTCGTGATCGTGGACGACGAGGCGAAGCTCGCCGCGCTGGTCGAGACACTGGACGGGGCGGCGGCCATCACCTGGGACGTGGAGACGACCTCCACCGACCAGATGCGCGCCGAGCTGGTCGGCATCGCGCTGGCGGTCAGCGGCGAGGAAGGCTATTACGTCCCGGTGGGGCACGTCGCCGGCAACGCCCCCGCCCGCCCCAACGAGGAATCCCAGCCCGACCTGGTAGCGGGGCACAGTCCGCGCCAGCTCCCGCTGGAGACGGTGATCGAGGCACTGCGCCCGGCGCTGACCAACCCGAAGATCCCCAAGTACGCTCACAACGCCAGCTACGATCTCGTCGTGATGCGCCGCTACGGGATCGACGTGACGCCGGTCGCGTTCGACACGATGGTCGCCGAATGGCTGAGCGACCCGTCGAGCCGCAACCTGGGCCTCAAGAACCTGGCCTGGGTGCGCACGGGCGTGCAGATGACGCCCATCGACGAGTTGATCGGCTCCGGCAGGAACCAGACCACCATGGACCGCGTGCCGGTCGAGCGGGCCGCGCCCTACGCCGCCGCCGACGCCGCCATGACGCACCGGCTGGCCGATCTGCTGCGCCCGGAGCTGGAGGAGCGCCAGGTCTGGAAGCTGTTCAGCGAGATCGAGATGCCGCTGGTGCCGGTCATCGCCGACATGGAGATGGCGGGCGTGCTGCTGGACGTGGGCTACCTGCACGAGCTGAGCGCCGAGATGACCGAGCGGCTGGGGGCGCTGCAAACCGAGATCTACGACCTGGCGGCGGGCTACGGCGAGTTCAACCTGGGCAGCCCCAAGCAGCTCAATGATGTGCTGTTCGGCAAGCTGGGCCTGTCCACCGAGGGGCTCAAGAAGACGACGCACGGCTTCAGCACTGACGCCGCCACGCTCGAAGCGCTGAAGGGCGAGCACCCGATCGTCGAGAAGATCCTGGCGTGGCGCGAGCTGAGCAAGCTCCAGAGCACCTATCTCGACGCGCTGCCCGCCCTGGTGAATCCCGACACGGGGCGCGTCCACACCAACTACAACCAGACCGGCACCGTCACCGGGCGGATCTCGTCCAGCGACCCCAACCTGCAGAACATCCCGGTGCGCAGTGAGGAAGGGCGCCGCGTGCGCCGGGCGTTCATCGCGCCGCCGGGGCACACCCTGCTGGCCGTCGACTACAGCCAGGTCGAGCTGCGCATCCTGGCCCACTACAGCCAGGACGAGGCCCTGCTCGACGCCTTCCGCCGGGGCGAGGACATCCACCGCGCCACCGCCGCCGCCGTGTATCACGTCCCGCTGGATCAGGTGACCTACGAGCAGCGCAGCTTCGCCAAGTCGGTGAACTTCGGCCTGATGTACGGCATGGGCGCCTTCCGGCTGGCGCGCGACAGCGACCTGACGCTGGCCGAGGCCGAGGACTTCATCACGACCTATTTCGAGCGCTTCCCCGGCGTGCGCAAATACCTGGACCGCTCGCGGGCGCTTGCTGCCGAGCAGGGCTACCTGGAAACGCTGCTGGGCCGCCGCCGTTACTTCCCCGAGCTGGACGCCACCAAGGGCCGCCAGCCGAGCTTCCAGGCGCGCCAGCGGGCCGAGCGCGAGGCAATCAACATGCCGATCCAGGGCACCGCCGCGGACATCATCAAGATCGCGATGATCGACCTGCACCGCGCGCTGGCCGAGCACGATAACGGCGCGCAGATGATCCTGCAGGTGCACGACGAGCTGGTGCTCGAAGTGCCGGAGGCGGCGATCGATCGCGTCGCGCCGCTGGTGGTCGAGGTGATGGAGTCGGCGTTCACGCTGGACGCGCCGCTGGTGGCCGACGCGCGCGTGGGGCCGAACTGGGCCGAGATGCGGGGGTGGGGAGATCGCTGATTCTTGCCGCCTGCGCCCGACTCGCGGTAAGCTGAGTGAAAATCCTCACCATCCGTCCAGCCAGGCGATCGCGTCCGATCGCGGAGGATAGTGGCGTGCGCACGTGTGCAACCATCCTGGTGCTGCTGGCGCTGCTCGTGGGGGCGGCCCCCCTGGGCGCCCAGAGCGGCGAAACCGGCTATGATGTCGTCGAGGCGGTCAACGCGTATCGCGTCTCACAGGGCAAACCCGCGCTGGAGGTCCACCCGGCGCTGATGCTCGCCGCGCAGCGCCACGCCGACTGGATGGCGGCCAACCACACGTCATCCCACCGGGGCGAAGGCGGCTCGATGCCGAACGACCGCGCCGCGGCAGCCGGGTACGTGGGCATCGCCCGCGAGAACGTGGCCGGCGGCACGGTCGGCTACGCCACAGTCGCCTGGGCCGTCGAGCGCGGGTGGGCTCAGAGCCAGGGCCACCGGCTCACCATGCTGGCCGATGCCGAGCACATCGGCGGCGGCACCGCCGCGGACAGCGAAACCCAGCATTACGTCCTGCTGATCGGCTCGTCGACGTATGCGGGTTTCTCCACGGTCGATGCCATCATGACGGGCAGGCAGAGCGAGCAGGGCGCTGAGCCGCCCCCGTCATCGAGCGGGCCTGCGCGCCGTCCCGGTCCGACGGCGGTGCCGGGCACGCCCACCCCCGCCCCGATCTACGTCGCGCCCATCGTGATCGCGGAGCCGGACGAGGACGGCACGCAGATTCACGTCGTCCGGCCCGGCCAGACGGCGTGGGCCATCGCGGCGGTCTACGGCGTGGACCTGGACGAGATGCTGGCGCTCAACGGCTTGACACGCCCGGTCATCCTGCACCCCGGCGACAAGATCGCGATCCGCCTGGGGCCGGACGCCACGCCCCCACCGCGCGCGCCGCAAACCTACACCGTGCAAGAGGGCGAGAGCGCCTGGGCGATCGCGGCGACGCACGGCATCACGCTCGACGCGCTGCTGGCGGCCAACGATCTGGTGCGCCCGGCCATTCTCCAGCCCGGCGACACGCTGATCATCCCGCGCCCGTAGGCGCCCCGCGAAGCCTTGCCGCCCGCGGCGCACTGCTGCTAAGCTTGTGGGTATGCACCGACGCCCCACCCTCACCCACACGCTCCGCGCCGCGCTCGCCGCGTGGCTGATCGGCTGGTTGCTGGCCGCCGCGCTGGACGCGCGCGCCGACTCGACGCGCCGCCGCATCCGCGTGCCGATCCTGATGTACCACTACATCAGCACGCCCCCCGAGGGCGCCGACAAATACCGGCTCGACCTTTCGGTGACGCCGGAGCAGTTCGCCGCGCAGCTCGCCTGGCTGGACGCCAACGGCTTCACCACCGTCACGCTCGACGACGTGCACCGCGCGCTGACCGAGGGCTACCGCCTGCCGCCGCGCCCCGTCGTGCTGACCTTCGACGATGGCTACGCCGACGCCTACGAGCACGCCTTTCGCCTGCTGGACCGGTTCGGCATGGTCGGGACGTTCTTCGTCGTCACCGACTGGCTGGACCAGTCTCGCCCCGGCTACCTGACGTGGGACCAGGCGCGGGCGATGGCGCGCGCGGGCATGTCGATCCAGAGCCACAGCCGCAGCCATCCCGATCTGGCGAACGACTGCGATTACGACTGCCTGGTGTACCAGATCCTGGGCAGCGCCGAGACCATCGCCGCCCAGATCGGCGTGCGACCGCGCTTCTTCTGCTACCCCAGCGGGCGCTACAACGCCGACGTGCTGACCGTCGTCTCGCAGGTGGGCATGGTGGCGGCGGTCACCACCCACGGCGGCACGCTGCACACCAGCGATCGCCCGCTGGAGCTGCGGCGCGTGCGCATGCGCGGCACGACGACGCTGGATGATTTCGCGTGGATGATGGCCGATTGGCGGGAATAAAAAGGGCGGACGCCGGTAGGGTGTGGACGCCCGCCCTGAGGTAGGGGTTTAGAAGCCGCGTCGCTTACCGGCGTTTGCCGAAGTGACGCCACAACATGGCCGCGCCAGCCACGATCAGGATGGCGGACCATGCGCCTCCCAGGTTTAAGAAACCGAACAAGCCGATCGCGCCGGTGATCGCCGCAGCGCCCATCCGGGTACGGGCGTGGTCGGTCCACACGCCCCCAGCCGCCTCGACCTTCTGCCAGGTGTCGTAGCCCAGCCAGCCGCCCGCGCCGATCAGGATCAGGCCCCACCAGCTCAGGTTGAGGATGCTCACCAGGCCAATCGCGCCCACGACGATCCCGCCCAGCAGGCGGTTGCGGCTGGTGCCGACCCAGGTCTGCCCGGCGGCGGTGTATTGCTGGTAGCCGTTGAACGCCAGCCAGCCGCCGATGCCGACCATCGCCAGGCTCCACAGGTTCAGACTGATGCCGATCCAGCCCTGCAGCAAGTAGAGAATGCCGACGCCGATCAGGCCCAGCCCGGCCAGCGCCGTCCAGTTGCGCTCCTCGACCAACTCGCGGATGTCGAGGCCGGGCAGCGGGCGCGAATCGGCCTTGCGCTTGCGGCCGTTCGCCCCGTAGGCGCGCCCCGCTGTGTCGCTGGCGATCCGTTCGGCTTCGTTGCTCGTCTGTCCAGAATTTGGATACTCGTCGCTCATGGTCTTTCTCGTTCCTCGCCTGTCCTTCGCGATGACTCGTCTCACACATAATTACGCAGGATGGCCGGGCGGAGTTGCGTTTCGCCAAAACGGCGTTCGCGCCGGGCACTTTTCGGCGTATAATCGGGGCTGGTTCCGCGCCTGCCACAGATCGAGCAGCCCGTATGAGATCGATGGTCGCCCTGGTCAAAGACCACCGGGCCGACGCCCTGATGTCGGCCATTGTTTTTGTCTGGGGCCTGAACTTCATCGTCATCAAAGACGCGTTCAACGACATCGACCCACTCACCTACAACGCCGTCCGGTTTCTGGTGGGCGTCCCGGTGCTGACCGCCATCGCCCTGCGCGACCGGTCGGTGGTGCGCGTCTCGCGGCGCGACCTGGGCCTGATCGCGCTGGCGACGCTATGCGGGCCGATCGGCTACCAGGTGTTCTTCGTGCTGGGCCTGGACCGTACTACCAGCACCAACGCGGCCCTGCTGGTCGCCACCATGCCCGCCTGGACCGCCGTGATCAGCATCGCCGTGGGACTGGTGATGGTCAGCCGCCGCCTGATGATCGGGATTGCGATCACGCTGGCGGGGGTGGCGCTGGTGGTCCTGGGCCGCGGCGGGGCGTCGTTCTCGCTCTCGGAAGGCGATCTGCTCGGCAGCGGGCTGGTCCTGCTGGCGACGATCATTTCGGCCATCGGCAACATTCTCAAGAAGCCGCTGCTCGACCGGCTGGGCGGTATGCGGATCACGCTGTGGACGTTCTGGCTCACGACGCTGGCCCTGTCGCTGCTCGCCGCGCCTGGCCTGCTCACGCTCTCGGCGGACGATCTGCCGGTCAGAAGCTGGCCCAACGTGCTGTACAGCGGCCTGCTGGCGGGCGTGGGCGGCTTCACGGTGATGAACATCGGCCTGCGCGAGCTGGGCCCCACGCGCGCCGCCAGCTACCACAACTTCACCCCGATCGTCGCCGGGCTGGCGGGCGTGCTCGTGCTGGGCGATCCGGTCGGCCTCGGGCTGCTCGTCGGCGGGCCGCTGACGCTGGCCGGGGTGATCGTCGTACGCAACAACATCTACCTGCGCCGCCCGGCCCGCGATGCGGCGCAGTCCAACAACTAGGGGGAAGGCACCTTGGCCGATCTGAGAGGCACCCTACGCGCCCACGGCGCCGATGCCGCCATGTCGTTCATCGTCATCATCTGGGGCTTGCACTTCATCGTGATGAAAGACGGCCTGGAGGACATCGCGCCCAACACCTACAACGCGCTGCGCTTCCTGGCGGGCGTGCCTGTGATGCTCGCCGTGGCCTACACGCAGCGCGTGGCGCTGCGCCTGTCATGGCGCGACGCCGGGCTGGTCGTCGCCATCTCGATCATCGGGCCGATCGGCTACCAGATCGGTTTTGCCTCAGGGCTGGACCGCACCACATCCACCAACACGGCCCTGCTGGTCGCCACCACCCCGGCCTGGACGGCGCTGTTCAGCCTGTTCGCCGGGATCGTGCTCGTCCGGTGGCGGCTGCTGGCGGGCATCGCGATCACGCTGGTGGGCGTGGCCCTGGTCGTGCTGGCGGGCGCTGAGGACGGATTCTCGCTCTCCGAAGATGACCTGATCGGCTCCGGATTGCTGCTGGGCGCCGCGATCATCGGCGCGGCGGGGAACATCCTGAGCAAGCCGGTGATCGACCGCCTGGGCGGGATGCCGGTCGCGATCTGGACCTATCTCCTGACCGCGATCGGCATGCTCGTGATCGCCGCGCCAGACCTCGCCACGCTGAGCAGCGGCGACATTCCGGCCCGCGCCGTGCCGAACGTGCTCTACAGCGGCGTGCTGTCGAGCGCGGCGGGCTTCCTGGCGTGGAACTACGCGCTCAAAGTGTTGGGGCCGACGCGCGCTTCGACCTACCACAACTTCCCGCCGATCATCGCGGCGCTGGCGGGCATTCTGATCCTGTCCGACCCGCTCACGATCGGGTTGGTGATCGGCGGGCCGCTGACGATGCTGGGCGTGATCACCGTGCGCCAAAACACGCTGCTGCGCCACCGGGCATGAGCCGCCCGGCTCAGCCGGCAAATTCTCCCAACCACTCGACGATCTGCGGGATCAGCGTGTCGGCCTCCGCTTCGAGCAGGTCCATGCCATGCGCGTTGCCCGGAAAATCGAGCACGGTGACCGGGCTGGTAGCGACCTCCACCAGGCGCGGCACGCCACGCGCGGGCCAAGCATCGCGCAGCGCGTAGACCAGCAGCGCGGGCCGGTCGCCCATGCCGGTCACCAACGCGTCATGCACCTCCAGGCCCTGGTACGCCCAGCCGGGCGAGATGGCGATCGCCGTGGGGCAGTCCGGCGCGTTGGCACAGCCCGCCAGCGCCAGGCTCGAGCCCATGCTGGAGCCGATCATCGCCACCGCCGGGTTCGAAAGGCCGCTCTTCTCGCCCAGCCACGCGGCCCATGCCGCCACGTCGTCCACCGCCTGCGGCCAATCGATCGCGCCGCCCGTCTCGCCATAGCCGCGCAGGTCCACCGCCAGCACGTTATACCCGGCGAACAGCAGCGGCTCGATCAGCGGCTCCCAGCTCGTCCGGTCGGTGTAGAGCTGGTGCAGCAGCAGGACCGTCGGCCGCGCCGGGTCCACCGGATAGAACGCGCCCGCCAGGGGCAGATCGTCGTCAGCGGGCACCGTCACGAGCAGCGGCCAGCCGGGATCGGCCGGCGCGTCGCCGGTCGGCGTGGGCGACGGGCTGGGCGCCGGGCTCGGCGGCAGGGGATCGCCACCCTGGGCGGCAGCGAGCAGCGCGCCAGCCAGCAAACAGAGCGCCATACAGGCGATCAACGTTTTCCAAGCCATGGAGTGACTTCCTGGTAAGAATGACCATGCAGGGATCGACCCTCTTGCGTTCTATAATATAACTGCAGACAGGAGAAAAAACGATGGCCCGTATCGCTCACGCAGACGTGGTAATCGTCGGAGCAGGCATCGCCGGGCTGATGGCGGCGAACGCGCTGACCGCCCAGGGGCGGCGCGTGATCGTCGTGGAGAAAGGCCCACGCGTGGGCGGGCGGTTGTCGACCGAGGCGATCGGTCCTGGGCGCGCCGACAGCGGCGCGCAGTTTTTCACGGCACGCAGCGACACCTTCCGTGACTACGTCGCGCGCTGGATGGACGCCGGGCTGGTCTTCGAGTGGTCGCTGGGCTGGAGCGATGGCAGCCTGGGCGCCACGCCGCCGACCGGACACCCGCGCTACGCGGTGCGCGGTGGCATGAGCGCGCTGGCCGAGCACCTAGCGCGCGGCAGCGACGTACGGCTCGACACGTGGATCGTGTCCGCCATGCCGGACGCGTCGGGCTGGATCGTCTGCGACCAGGACGGCGTCGTGTGCGCGGCGGATGCCTTGCTGTTGACTCCGCCGGTCCCGCTGGCGCTGGACATGCTCGAGGGCGGCGACACGCAGATCGCGCCCGCCGATCGCGCCGCACTCGCGCAGATCGAGTACTCGCCGTGCCTGGCCGGGATCTTTTGGGTTAACGGGACGGTTCAGTTGCCAGAGCCAGGCGCCGTCCAGCGGCCCAACGCGACGATCACCTGGATTGCGGACAACCGCAGCAAGGGGATCACCGGTGACGCCACGCTGATCACGGTTCATGCCGGGCCGGGCTACAGCCACGAGCTGTGGAGCCTGCCGGATCAGGCCGCACTCAGCGCCCTGGCGTCAGGGCTGAACCTGTTCAAAGAAATGAAGACCGAGATCATCGAGGGGCGCCTCAAGCGCTGGCGCTACGCCACGCCGGTCACCAGCCACCCGGCGCGCCACCTGCTCGCGCAGGGCCTGCCGCCGCTGGCCTTCGCCGGGGACGCGTTCAGCGGCCCGCGCGTCGGCGCGCTTCTGACGCATGCGTCACTCCCTCCCCGGTGGGGCCCCCGGGCGGGTGCCCGGTCAGCGGCCGGGCACCCGCGCGGGCGTGCTCCGCTAGCGCTGCAGGAGCGTGTCCATCTCGCGCTGGGCGTTCGCCAGCGCGTCGCCGACCGACGCCTGGTCGGCGGCCTATGGCGCGCTCTTGCACGCGATCGCCGGGACCGTCACATCGGTGACACTGCCCGGTGGGCACGCCGACTCGCTCGCCACGCTCGACGCCCGTGAGCAGGCGATCGCCGACCTGTGGGCGACACCCGACCTACCGGCGGCCATGATCGACCGGTACCGGGACTGAGCGCCGTGCGGGTGCTGGCCGCGGTGGTGGACCAGGGTGGTTTCGCCGCTGCCGCCCGGCACCTGAACCGCAGCCAGTCGGCCATCAGCTATGCCATGGCGCAGCTCCAGCAGGCCCTGGGCGTGCGCCTGCTGCAGCGCTCCACCCGC
>ENA-UOUL01003825-UOUL01003825.1-bioreactor-metagenome-genome-assembly--contig:-NODE-3825-length-14788-cov-4.060635_pt1 | contig 14788 bp, 15 predicted proteins | sample MGYA00249838_ERZ747220 | MGnify/ENA primary metagenome ERZ747220 (study PRJEB28778, sample SAMN05720191) | bioreactor metagenome | isolation source: Anaerobic biogas reactor | place: USA:Washington...
GACGAACCGGCGAGGCCTGGCGGGCCTTTTGGCGCACTGGCGACTGGTGGCATCACCTGTTGCTCGTCATTTTGCTCTTTTTTATGTTTGTGCCTATCCTGATGATGCTGATCATCTCGTTCAAGACGGTCTCGCAGTTTGATGTCGACCCCTTCCTTCCGACTTTTCCGCTGCACCCCGAAAACTATGCCCGCGCCTTTAACATAGTGTGGCGCTATATCTTTAACAGCTTTATCGTCAGCGGTGTTTCGGTGATCGGCATGGTGGTGCTGGCGACGATAACCGCCTGGGCGTTTGCGCGTTACCCCTTCCCGGGGCGCGATATCCTGTATTATCTGATCCTGGCGTTGCTGATGATCCCGGGCGAGCTGACCCTGGTGCCTTCCTTCCTGTTGGTCAAGGCACTGGGCCTCCTTAACACGCGCTGGGTGCTGATCCTTCCGTACATCGCCGGCGGGCAGGTGTTTGCTATCTTTGTGCTGCGCTCGTTCTTTGAGGGCATGCCCGAAGAGCTCTTTGAGGCAGCCCGCATCGACGGCGCCAGCGAGCTGATGACCTTTGTGCGCATCGCCATGCCGCTGGCCAGCTCGATCGTGGGCGTGGTAACGATCATGCACATCACCAGCACCTGGAACGACCTGGTCTGGCCGATGATCACCGTCAACGTCAAACGCCTGATGACCCTCACGATTGGTCTGTACGCCTTCCGCAACGAGATGTACACCCAGTGGGGCAGCCTGATGGCGGGCTATACAATCGCCTCGATCCCGATGATTATCCTGTTTGCTTTCACCAGCAAGCTGTTCGTCGAGGGTCTGGCCTCTGGCGCGCTCAAGATGTAAGCCAAAGGTTGCATGTGTTTCTGGGTCAAGCCCTGCCAGTGCGCAGGGCTTGACTTTAATAAGGACTGAATTATAAAAAGGCGAACCCAGCTTTGAGGTAAGCACATTGAGTCGATTTTTCGCGCGCTTTAGCGGGTTGTGGCGTCTGGTCTATGCCAGATTGATGGCCGAAACCACCCTTACCCTCAGTCTGCTGTTTGGCTGGATCATCTTTGTTGCCCTCATCGCGGCCATCCCCATCTATACCGATGCCGTCAACCAGCGTATGCTGGCGCGCGAGCTTTCTGACCAGCCCGGCCGGGCGCCTTCTTATGCCTTTTACTACCATTACACCGCCGGGTCGTCTCTGGGTGCCAGCTATGAAAACCTTGTGGCGCTCGACCAGTACATGGTCAACAACCTGCCCGGCCAGTTCAGGCTGCAACGTGAGATCAACATGCACTTTGCCGCCAGCACCACCTACCAGCTCTACCCGGTGCGCTCGGCGGCCTATTCGCAGCGCAAGATGCTGGGACGCATCGCCATCGGCTATATCCGCACGCTCGAGGAGCGCGCCGAACTGGTAGAGGGCGTGTTCCCGCCCGTGGAACAGGACCCCGCCAACGCGCTGCAGGTGATGATCTCAGAGGCGCAGGCCAACAAACTCGGCCTGCAGCTGGGCGACCGCCTGCAGCTCTTTGAACCCGGCGGCGGCACCGAGGCTGCCCCCAGAACGCGCGTCGAGCAGGATGTGGTGATCGTGGGCATCTGGCGCGCCAAAGACGCGGACGACCCCTTCTGGTACATCTCGCCCGCCGGCTTTGACGAAACCCTCATGCTGCCCGAAGACACCTACCGTGCTCTGGCGGCCGAAGGCAGAATGCCGGTGCTCTTGTTTAACCTGGGATGGTATCAGACCTATGACGGGTCGCGCATCCGCTCACAGAACGTGCCCTCTTTCCTCGGGCGCGTGAGCGGGGCACAGAGCCGCGTCTCGACGCTCCTGCCCGGCACCAGCCTGGACCTCTCGCCGATCGCTCCGCTGACGCGCTACCAGCGCATGGCCAGCTCGCAGGCAGTGCAGCTGGTGATGTTCCTGATCCCCTTCATCGGGCTGGTGGTGTACTTTATCGTGCTGGTGGCATCCGGTGCGGTCTCGCGCCAGCGCCTGGAGATCGCGATGCTCAAGAGCCGCGGCTCGAGCTCGACGCAGGTTTTCGCGCTGTACGTGATCCAGGCCGCGGTGATGGCAGTCATCTCGATCATCGCGGGACCCCTGTTGGGGCGCCTGATCGCCCGGACGATCGGAGCCACCTATGCTTTTCTCTCTTTCAAGGTACGCGAGCCGCTCGACGTGGTGATCACTCCCGCGGCGATCGAATATGCCCTGGTGGGACTGGTGCTGGCGATGGCCGCCACCGTCCTGCCGGCGCTGAGCGCCAGCAAGATGACGGTGGTGGGGGCGCGTCACGATACCGCCCGCCGCCGCAAGGCGCCCTTCTGGCAGCGCTTTTTCCTGGATTTCATCCTGATGGGCCTGGCGATCTATGCCTATTACGTTTTAAAGCAGCAGGGTTTTTTGATCGGCCTGATGCAGATGGGCTCGAGCAACTCGCCCTACTCTAACCCGCTGCTGTTCCTGGCGCCGGCCCTCTTTATCGTGGCGTTTTCGCTGCTGGCGGTACGCTTTTTCCCGATCCTGATCGCCCTACCCGCCTGGATCACCTCAAAGATGAACGGTGTCTCGCTCCTGCTGGCGCTGCGCAACCTGACCCACTCGGGATATGCCCACATCGGGCTCCTGCTGATCCTGCTGCTGACCACTGCCCTGGGCACCTTTACCGCTTCGGCGGCGCGCACCATGGACGATAACGTCGAGGCGCAGATCCGTTACAAGGTGGGCGCGGATGTGGTGCTGGTGGAAGCCGCCGCGCTGCTTTCGGATTTCGTAGGCGAAGAGGCTTATGAAGACGAAGACGGCAACGTGGTGACGCCCACATCCAGCATACCGATCTACCTGGTGCAGCCCGTCGAGCAGCACCTGGAAGCCGAGGGCGTACGCTATGTGGCCAGGGTGGGGCGCTTCAAGGGTTCAGCCCGTCTGGGCAGCGCGCCGGCGATCGGCACCGTGCTGGGCATCGACCGCTATGATTATCCGCGCGTGGCCTACTATCGGCGCGATTTTACCGTGCAGTCGCTCGGAACTCTTATGAACCGCCTGGCGCTGCAGCGCGACGGCGTGATCGTCTCGCGCGACGTGATCACCAAATCGGGCCTTTCAGTGGGCGACCCGCTGGCGATCCAGGGCCTGATCGATGCCTCCAACCAGGCCGTCAACTTTGTGATCGTTGGCGTGCTAGATTACTGGCCGACGGTTTACCCGGTGGATGGCTCGCTGTTTGTGGCCAATCTCGACTATATCCACGAATCGACGGGCGGCGAAAAGCCCTGGGAAGTCTGGCTGGAGGTGCGCGACGACGTCGGGTACGATGCGCTGGTGCAGTCGGTGGACGACCTGGGCTATGTGGTGATGCACGGGTCTGACTCGCGCGCGCTGATCGACGAGGCGCGCCAACGCCCCGAACGCACCGGGCTGTTTGGCTTTTTGTCGATCGGGTTCATCTTTACCATCGCGCTGTCGATGCTGGCGCAGATCATTTACGCGCTGCTGTCATTCCGTCAGCGCTTTATCCAGTTCGGCATGATCCGCGCCATCGGGCTTTCGTCAGCCCAGCTGGCGCTATCGCTATCGACCGAGCTGGCGCTGATCACCCTGGTGGGCGTGGGCGGGGGGCTGGTAAGCGGCCTCCTCACCAGCCAGCTGTTTATCCCCTTTTTACAGGTGGGTTTTACCGCAGCCGAACTGGTGCCGCCCTATCTGGTCAACATCGCCTGGGGCGATATCATCAAGGCGGTGGCGGCGATCGTGATCACCTCGTTGGCGACCAACTTTGGGGTAATATTCTTTCTCTCGCGCATCAAGGTGTTCGAAGCCCTCAAGCTGGGCGAATCGCTCACCTGACGGTTATTCGCTCCAGATACCGCGGCGTTCAGCGCGCGCCTCAGCCTGAGCGGCATCCAGTGCGTTCTGGTGCGTGATGTCGGGCGGATAGCGGTGCGCCCTGGCGAGCCCTTCGCGCACCAGCAGCTCGTTTACCCACACGTCATCCACATAGACGTGCCGCAAGAGCCGTCCGTAGCGGTCGACCTCTAAGATATCGCGCACCAGCTCGACTTCGCGACCCAGCACCAGGGCGCGGTTGCGCTCGCGCGAGGCTTCTGCCCAGGATTCTGCGGGGCTGCCGTCGCGAGCGAGCTCGGGGGCGTCGATGCCGATGTAACGCACCTTGAACTCATCATCACCGATGCGCACCCAGATGGTGTCACCATCCGCCACGTGCACCACCATGCCGCGCTGCGTGCCGCCGGTGCTGCCATCGGATGGCAGCGGCAGGCGGATGCCTGTCATGGGCCAGTCGCAGCCGGCCAGCATCAGCAGGGCAACAACCAACAGGACGAGGTGGTTCAGGCGTACGCGCACGGCAAATCCTTCAAGGGATAAAAAAAGCCCTGCCATAATAATAGCAGGGCTTTACATTTACAGGCCTGGCGGCGGGGCCAGAGTGCCTCCGACCGGCGCGTTAGTACCGCCCGAGAGGTAATAGGCCGAGAGGCGGCTGTGGTATTCGAGCGAGACAAAGAGATCAGCAAAGTCGCTGACGGCCTTGAGCAGGATAAACTGGACCACCGAAGCGACCAGCATACCCAGGAACCCGGCAAGACCGACCAGGATGCCTCCGCCGGCTGGCATCGAATCCTGCATCTCCGGCACAAGTGCCGTCAAGCTGGACCCCAGAACACCGGCCAACAGAATGCCGATGGCTGAAAGGATGCCCAATATCAGTGCAATCCATGCCAACACCTTGAAAAAACCAGCGATAACACGCAATGCTCTGTACTTTTTCTCTACCATGTTCTCCTCCAGCCAAATTACGGCGCTGATCCGCGCCTGGGTACTATTATATATTTTTTGCCTGCCCTACACAAGAGTGTTTTCAGCGTGTTTCGGTCACCTTAGTCAGGCCGCGCGGCTGGTCGGGGTTGAGCCCGCGAGCCACCGAGACGCCTCTGCCCAAAAGCTGAGCCGGCACAATCGCCGGCAGCGGCATGAGCCACTCGGGGATACCGCCTGCCAGCGGCAGCGGGATGGCCGCCTCCGCCAGAGCCTCGGGTTGATCCGAGATCACGATGGTGCGTGCACCGCGGCGATTGCATTCGGCCTGCACGGCGCGCATGTCGGCATAGGTGACGCCGCCCGTCACCACCAGCACCACCGGGAAGCCCTGCTCCACGATCACGATCGGTCCGTGCAAAAAGTCGGCCGAGGAGTAGGCGTTGGCGCTGATATAGTTCATCTCCTTGAGCTTGAGCCCGGCTTCCAGGGCGGTGGTCAAGGTGAGCCCGCGCCCCACCGAGACGGTCTGGGTGATGCCGGCCAGCTCCGCCACTCGCGCGTCGATACCGGCGTTGCGCTCGAGAGTCTCGGCCACCTTGGCCGGGATGGCTTTTAGATCATTGAGCTGGCCGGGATCGGCACTGAGGGCGGCCGAGAGCATCGCCACGGCCATCAACTCGGCACTATAGGTCTTGGTAGCTGCCACGCTGCGCTCGGGCCCGGCCTGCAGCGGGATCACAAAGCGCGCTGCTTTGGCGAGCGCCGAGTTGGGCTCGTTGGTGAGCGCCAGAGTCAGCTGTCCCTGCGCGCGGGCGGAATCAATCACGGACACTACATCGGGCGAGCGCCCGGATTGCGAGATTCCCACCACCAGCACATCCGACAGACGCGGGGGCGCCTGGTAGAGGGTGTACAGCGAGGGAGTGGCCAGGGCAGCCGGCAGACGCTGGCGCCAGCCCAGCAGATACTGGGCATAGATGGCGGCATGGTCGGAAGTGCCGCGCGCCGCCAGGAGCACCCAGCGGATGCCGCTGGCGCGGATAGCTTTGGCGATGGTCTGCACTTCGCCCCACTCTTCGCGCAAGAGCCGTTCGAGCACGGCGGGCTGTTCGTGAATTTCCTGCCAGGTAAAATCCATTTTTGCCTCCTTGCAAAAACTCCCCAAGCCTCTCCCGGGGAGGGATAAACGACGTTATGCTTCGGCGGCCGGTTCGACCCACCAGGGGCCAGAAGGATCCGCCAGGTAGGCGTCGATATCGCCGGCGGCAATGCGTCCGGCGCCCATGGCGCTGATGACCGTAGCGGCGCCGGTGACGATATCACCGCCCGCCCAGACGCGCTCCATGCGCGTACGCCCGTTGGCTTCGTTGGCGGTCACCGTGCCCCAGCGCGTGCGCGTGAGGGCATCGGCCTCGGTAAAGACGATCGGGTTGGGCTGCGTGCCGAGGGCCATCACCACCGTATCCATGGGCACCTCGTATTCCGAGCCCTCGATCGGCACAGGACGGCGGCGGCCGGAGGCATCCGGCTCGCCCAGCTGCATGCGGATGTAGCGCATGCCGGTGACCCAGCCCTTTTCGTCGCCCAGGATGGCCGTCGGATTGGTGAGGAAATCAAAGATGATGCCCTCTTCTGCGGCATGATGCACTTCTTCGGCTCTGGCGGGCACCTCGTCGCGCGAACGGCGGTAGACAATGTGCACTTCCTTGGCGCCCAGGCGCAGGGAGCAGCGCGCGGCGTCCATGGCCACGTTTCCGGCACCCACCACGGCGACACGCTCACCGACCTTTACCGGGGTATCCCACTCGGGAAAGAGATAGCCCTTCATCAGGTTGGTGCGCGTCAAGAGCTCGTTGGAGGAATACACGCCGTTATAGTTCTCGCCGGGGATGTTCAGCATCATCGGCAGACCCGCGCCGGTGCCCAGGAAGAGCGCGTCGTAATCCTGCAGCAGCTCTTGGAGGGTATAGAGTTTGCCGACCACCGCATCGCAACGGATGCTGACACCCAGCTTGCGCACGTAATCGATCTCTGCCTGCACGATATCCTTGGGAAGGCGAAATTCTGGGATGCCGTACATCAGCACGCCTCCGGGGGTATGCAGGGCTTCGAGCATCGTCACCGAGTGGCCGCGCTTGGCCAGGTCGCCTGCCGCCGTCAGACCGGCCGGGCCGGTGCCAATGACGACCACTTTTTTGCCGGTGGGGGCGGCCGGCTCGGGGATGCGCATGCCCTGCATACGCTCCCAATCCGCCACAAAGCGCTCCAGGCGGCCGATGGCGACTGGCTCTCCTTTGCGCGCCAGGACGCAGACCGCCTCGCACTGCGTCTCCTGCGGACAGACGCGCCCGCACACCGCCGGCAGCGAGTTCTTATCCTTGAGGGCCTCGACGGCGCCCCACAGGTCCTGTTCGGCAAGCGCCGCGATAAACTCGGGGATGCGTACGTTCACCGGGCAGCCCGCCACACAGGAAGGTCCTTTACAGTTCAGACATCGGGAGGCCTCGGCCACGGCCATCTCGAGGGAATAGCCCAGGGCCACTTCGTCAAAGGTGTGTCTGCGCTCTGCGGGGTCGCGCGCGGGCATTTCGTGACGCGGAAGGCTGCTTTTCTTTACCATGACGAATGGATCCCTCAGCTGGCCGCGCGGGCAGAATTGTAGGCCTCGAGGGCGACTTGCTCCAGATCAGCATAGATGCGCAGACGGCTGAGCAGGAGGTCCCAATCGACCTCGTGGCCGTCGAACTCGGGGCCGTCGACGCAGGCGAAGCGGGTGCGCCCGCCCACCACCACACGACAGGCGCCGCACATGCCCGTGCCGTCCACCATGATCGAGTTGAGCGAGACGATCGTCCTGACGCCATACGGCTGCGTGGTGAGGGCGCAGAACTTCATCATGATGGCCGGGCCGATCGCCCAGACGGCATCATATTGGGTGCCAGAATCGAGCAGCTCCTTGAGCGGGGTTGTCACCACACCCTGGCGGCCATAGGAGCCGTCGTCGGTGCCGACGATCAGCTCGTCGGTGACGCTGCGCATGGCATCTTCCCAAAAGAGCAGATCCCTGGTGCGTGCGCCGATGATGCCCGTCACATGGTTGCCGGCCTCGCGCAGCACGCGGCAGATCGGGTAAATGGGTGCAATGCCCAGACCGCCGCCCACCACGATCACATTGCCATAGTTTTTGACCTCGGTCGGGCGCCCCAGCGGGCCGGTAAAGCTGGCAAGGGCGTCGCCGGTCTCGAGCGTCCCGAGCTCTTGCGTGGATTTGCCCAGTTCCTGAACCACGATGGTGATGGTGCCGGCCGCACGGTCGTAATCCGCAATGGTCAGCGGGATACGTTCGCCACGCTCCGAGACGCGCAGGATGATAAATTGCCCGGCTTGCGCCTTGCGAGCAATCTCGGGCGCCTCGACAACAAAGAGCTTGGTGACTGGTCCGAGGACCTCTTTATGCGTGATGAGATACACAACCACTCTTCTGGATTGATCTAGTATTTGCCGCTCGCCTGGCCGGGAAAAGCTCTAGCGCAGAACCTGATAGACCTGCCTGCCGACGTTCACCAGGGAGATAGCCAGCTGCAGCAGATGGTTGGGATTAACGGCCAGCCGGTTGGCGCCCGCACCGCTCAATTCCTGCGGGGCAGCCACTTTTTTAGCCACTGCGAACCCCAAGAGGGCTCCCAGGGCTGCGCCGGCAATGGCGCCACCGATCAACGTTGCCCGATAGCGTGTCATGTTATTTCGCTCCTCTTAAGAAAGCACAAACCCCCGACCAAACGCCGTGGGGCACCGCGCGGATCGCAGCAGTGCGGTAGTTGACCTGATCCGCCACACCGTTGGCGCTATCGGATACCTCGACCACCTTGCGGCCGGCTTTGTGCAGCGCCCCGCTGATCTTGCTGTTGGTTGCGCGGGTGGCTTGCAGCAGCTTGATGGCGCCGTATCCAAGGGCTGCCAACACAATGATGACCAGGAGAGCCAGCCAGATTATGGAAATGTCACGGGCGATCTGCAGAACCTGTTCGTTCATGGATACCCCTTTACCTGCCTACAAGAGCTCGACCTCATAGCCCAGCAGCACGAGATCCTGGTGAGCACCCTCGACAAATGTTACTACACGCTGGATCAGGCCGTCGAGGTAGGCGCGATCGTTCGAGACCGAGACAACGGCCAGAGTCGCCAACTGATGCGCATCCTGCTGGGCCACTTCGGCCACGGCAATGTTAAAGTCGGCGCGCAGCCGATCGATGACCGAGCGCAGCACCTGGCGCTTGCTCTTTAGGCTGGAAGCCGCCGGGATATGCAGCTCCAGGGTGCACAGGACGATCAGCATGCCGCAGCCATCCTTCAGTATATACCAGTTAATCCTATTTACAAGAGTGCCTTTCGCGGCACATCGTGCAATGCCGCCGCCTCAGCCACGGCCTCGGAAAGGGTCGGGTGAGCGTGGATCGTCTCGGCCACATCGCGGACGCTTGCTCCCAGGCGGATCGCCAGAGCACACTCGGCCACCAGCTCACTGACGCCCTCGCCATACAGCTGCGCGCCGATCAGCACGCCGGCCTCGTCGGCCAGCAGCCTGATCTGCCCCTCCGGCTCGCCCAGGCTCTGGACGCGGCCATTGGCACTCAGCGGGTAGCGCGTTACGCGGTGCGCGATGCCGCGCGCCTTGGCTTGCGCCTCGTTGAGGCCCACGCCGGCAATCTCCGGCAGGGTGTAGACGCAGGCGGGCACCACGCGGTAATCGGCCGCAGTAGGCTCACCCAGGATGTTGCGCAGGGCCACGTCGGATTCATAACCCGCCACGTGCGCCAGCATCATCCCGCCGATACAGTCGCCGGCGGCATACACCCCCGGCAGTGTGGTGCGCAGCTGCGCATCCACCGCGATGGTGGGTCCGTTATAGGCAGCGCCCAACTCGGCCAGGCCCAGGCTGCTGCTTTCGGGCACACGCCCGATCGCCACCAGCACGGCATCGCCCTCTGCGCCAGACGTCTCGCCGCGCTCGCTATAGGTGACCCTCAAGGCGTCGCCGGCACGCTCTATGCACTCGACTTCGACGCCGATGCGGATCACCATGCCCGACTGGCGCAGGCGCGTCTGCAGGCGTTTTGCGAGCTGCTGATCGGCCTCGCGGATGAAAAACTCGCGGTCGAGCACCGTCACCTGCGCCCCGAGGGCCTGGAAAAGGCAGGCGAACTCCATCCCCGATACACTCGCGCCGATGATCACCAGCTGGCGCGGGAGCACGGGGCGGCTGAGGATGGCGGTGGTATCCAGCACGCCCGGCAGATCGGCGCCCGGCACCCTAAAGCGGATGGGACGCGACCCGCTGGCCACCAGCACGCTGCGGCTTGCAAAACGCTGGCTGCCCTCAGAAGCCGTGACCACCAGCGTATCCGGGGCCGTCAGGCGCGCCGTGCCGGCCACGAGATGCACGCCTGCGCTCTCCAGCACCCCGCGCAGGCCGTCGCGCAATCCCGTCACCACACTGGTCTTGCGCGCGAGCAATTTGGCATAGTCGGGCCGGAGGCCGTCAAACGCCATGCCGTAAGCGCCGGAGGCGGCATCGCGGTAGAGTTTGGCGTCGTGCAGCATGGTCTTGGTGGGGATGCAGCCGGCATTCAGGCACACCCCGCCCAGATGCTCGCGCTCCGCCAGCAACACCCGCATGCCGCGGCGCGCGGCGCGCAAGGCCGCCGTGTAGCCGCCGATGCCGCCGCCGATGATCGCCAGGTCGAAAGGTGCCTCGCTCAAGAGGCACCGTCCTCGGCATCGTCGTCGACCACCTCGATAATGCGGTAGCTGGTCTCGACCTCGGCCTTTAAGCTGTTGATCGCCGAGCAGTATTTGGTGGTGGAAAGCCAGATGGCGCGCTCGACCGACTGGGCCGAGATACCCTTGCCGTGCACCTCGTGATCGATATAGATGCGCGTATAGTAGCTGGGGTAGCCCTCGGCGCGTTCACCCGTGATCGTCACGTAATATGCGGTGACATGCTCGCGCTTTTTCTGCAGCACCGAGATGACGTCCATGCCGGTGCAGCCGGCCACGCCCATCAGCAAGAGCTCCATCGGGCTGGTGCCGCGCGCGGGCGGGTCATCCTCGCCGTGACGGGCGTCGATCGGCACAGTGCCGCCCGAGCCCTCGGCATAGGCGGTGAACTGGCGTGATTCAATCCAGGTGGCGCGAATCGCGCGGGTGGTGGATGCCGCCATGTCGTTACCTCCCTCAGGGAACATAGATGCGATACATCGCCTGATAAAACCACATATCCGCAACCAGGCCGTCGTTCCAGCCGCCCAGGGCAGCCAGGTACGTGCCTGAGGAAGTATCCAGAACCGAGAGTCCCAGCGACCGCCAGGGACCGATAAAGGGCGCCTCAAAGGCGCTCCACGCCTGCGATGTCAGGTCGTAGCGCTCGGCGGATGCCACGCTGCGCTGCCATCCGCCGCCCACAGCATATAGCGAGCCGTTGAGCGCCGCCAGCCCCAGACCGGCGCGCGGCACGATGAGGCTATCCAGCGTGCGCCAGCCGCCGGAGGACGGGTTGAACACCTCGAGGTTTGCGAGCACCTGCTCGCCGTTGTATCCGCCCGCTAGATAGATCAGCCCGTTCAGCTCGGCGGCAGCCGCAAAAGCCCGCGGTGCAGTGAGCCTGCCGGCGTCGCGCCAGGCATCGGCAGCGGCATCGTAAAAGTAGACGGTATCGAGGTAGGCTGTGCCATCCCATCCGCCCAACAGGTAATAGCCGTCCGGCACGGCGGCGACGGCATAGGCGCACAAGGGCTGCGGCAGCGGCGCAGCACTCTGCCAGCGATCGGCAGCCGGGTCATAGACCTCGTGCACATCGCTGGGCAGGTTGTCGGCCGTCATCCCGCCGGGGATATAGAGCCGGCCATCCACCACCGCCGCACCAATATTGCTGACGGGAGTGGGCTTATTCGCGAGTTTCTGCCAGCGCGCCTCGCTCGTGAGCCACACCTCGCTGCCGGCGCTCGCACCAGACTGCTCCAGCCCCCCTACCAGATAGAGGTTGCCGTTGATGACCGCCTGGGCAAAGCGCGCCCTGGGTTGGCTGAGGCTACCGGCACGCTGCCAGCGTCTGCTGCCGACCGAAAGCGAGCTGGATGGCGGGGCGGGTTCATCTACAAATGGGTTGGCGAGCGCCCCGCGCGCCGTTGGCGCAGCCGGCCAGAGCATGGCGCCGACTATGGCGAGGATCAACAATGCCACGGCCAGCAGGCTGGCATAGACGGGCACGCCGGCCAGATCGGCGGGGGTGCTGCGCGCGGGGGCGGCTGTGTCAGCAGCGGGCACGGCGCCCGTCACCAGGTTGTGGCGCAGGGCATAGTTGGTGGCCTCGGTGCGCGATTCGACGCCCAGTTTGCCAAAGATGTTGCGCAGGTGGGTCTTGACGGTGTTGACGCTGATGTACAGGCGGTGGGCGATCTGCTGGTTGGTGGCACCCGTCACGAGCAGCTCGAGCAACTCGAGCTCGCGGTCGCTGAGGTCGGGCGGATTCTCTGCCATAATGGCCTATTTTAGCATAGCGGCTGCCCCCTACCAACTACCCGGTGCAACTAGAATGCGTGAAATACGTAATAGATAGGTCAGAGTACACAGAAAGGCGAACCAGAATGAGCGTGAAATCTCCAACTGTGCGCCAGGTCGAACACGAGATCCGCCCGATCGACTGGAAAAACCTCGAGCTGCCCAAGGTCGATACGCGTCCCCTGCGCGAGATGGGCGAGGCTGTGCTTTACACCAGTCTGGGGCTGGGCCTTTTAGCCGCTCGCGGGGTCCGCAGGGTGCTGCTCAAGGCCTACCGTGCCGGCAAAGACACCTACTCGAGCGGATCGTCTCCAGCGCAAAGCAAAGTGCGCGACACCACCAGCGTCAATGTGCCGGTGATGCGCGTGGCGGGTTATGCTGCCATGGACGAGCATGAGGCCATCAACGCCCTGAACGACCTCGACGCCGCCAGCCTACGCGCGGTCGAGGCCTATGAGCGTGCACATGCCGCACGTCCGGGCGTGCTGGCGGTGATTGCAGACCGGCTAAAGAACGCCTAGTGCGTATTCTGCTCTATACCGGCAAGGGCGGCGTCGGCAAGACCACCCTGGCAGCCGCTACCGCCCTGTACGGCGCACGCGACGGCAAACGGGTGCTGGCCGTCAGCACCGATATCGCCCACTCGCTGGGCGACGCGCTGGCCACCCCTCTGAATAATACACCGCGTGCGGTCGGCGACGGCGGCCTCGAGGCCGCCGAGGTGGATTCCGGCACCGAGTTGGCGCGCTACTGGGGCGCGGTGCGGGAGCAGCTGGCGAACCTGCTGATGGCGGAGGGCATCTCCGAGACGGCCGCCGGCGAGCTGGCCGTGCCGCCCGGGTTGGATCAGATCCTGGCGCTGGCGCGCATCCGCCAGTGGCACAGCGAATCGGCTTACGACGCGCTAGTGATCGACTCCGCCCCCACCGGCGCGGCCATGCGCCTGCTGGCAGCCCCCGACCTGGCCGGCTGGTATGCCCGTCGTCTGCAGGGACTGCGCGGCGCCTGGAAGCTGCTGCTGCCCGCATTGCGCAGCAAACTGCCGGCTGCGTTCAGCCAAGAACTGATCGAGGCCAAACTGAGCGAACTGGCCGGCGAGATCTGCGCCCTGCAGGAACTGCTTACCGACGCCGAGACCACCTCAGTGCGCCTGGTGCTCAACCCCGACCACATGTCGCTGCAGGAGGCCCAGCGCGCCTACACCTACTTGAGCCTGTTCGGCTTTGCCGTCGATGCCTTGTTCGTCAACCGCGTGCTCCCCGCCGATATCAGCGATCCATTCTTTGAGCAGTGGAAGGCCAGCCAGGCGCTACACCTGGCCCGGGCGCAAGAGTTATTCGCGCCGCTGCCGGTGTATGAGGTGCCGATGCGCGCCCACGAGGTGGTGGGCACCGCCGACCTGGCTGAGCTGGCGGAGACGCTGTACGGCGAGCAGAACCCGCTCACGCCCCTGTCTCGAGAGCAACCGCTCGAGTTCAGCGTGCAGGATGACCGCTATGTGCTGACGCTGCGCATGGTGGGGGTGACGGCCACGGCCGTAGAGCTCGAAAAACGCGGCGATGAGCTGTTCGTGCAGTTGGGCAACTATCGCCGCTCGCTGGCGTTGCCACAATACCTCGCCGGGCTGCAGCCCAGTTATGCGCACGTGCAAGGCGAGCAGCTGCTGATCGTATTCGACGACCCTGTCGGCACGCGGGGAAACCCAAGCCGTAGCAGTTCCTCGCCCGCCTCCATAAAGCAGAACGCGGGGTTGCGCCCAACCTAAAGATAGCGTAAAATAAGGGTGGGTCAGCACACTCCGCGGAGACAGCATGAATACCGGCGCAGCCGCACCCGTAACGCTCGGCATCGTCGGCACGGGGCGCATCGCTCTGGCTGAACACCTGCCAGCCCTGCGGCGCCAGCCGCGCCTGCGCGTGGTGGCGCTGTGCGATACGAGCCCCGACAACCTGGCGCGCGCCGCGGCGCTCTTTCCCGAGGCGGCGCGTTACGATGACGATCGTGCGCTGTTACAGCATCCCGGGCTGCAGGCGGTGGGCGTGTTGACGCCGCCGCGGGACGCTGAGAGCTTGACGGCGGCGCTGGGGGGCCTGTTGCGGGACGAGGCCCGTCGCCGCCGGCTCAGGGCGGCCGGTCTGGAGGCGGTGGACGAGCTCTCTTGGAGCAGAGTGGCGGATAGGGTCGTCGCGGCGTACGAGGATGCAATTTCGCACCCCGGCAGCCGGGCGTGGAACAAGCCTCAGCCAGGTGGCGGGCGGGGCATGCGTGTGACAAGGAGGTCTTGGTGAGGTCTCTGGTGGTGCACTTCTCCGGCGGGACTGAGGTGAGCATCCGCGTAGGGCAGGAGCCCGAAGTGATACTGGGGAAGCTGGAAGAGGACGGCGCATGGCTGGTGGTGGAGGACCAGGACGGTTCCCTTCACTACTTGTCCAAGGGGCAGATCGCCTACCTGACC
>ENA-UOUL01003828-UOUL01003828.1-bioreactor-metagenome-genome-assembly--contig:-NODE-3828-length-14778-cov-3.450173_pt1 | contig 14778 bp, 17 predicted proteins | sample MGYA00249838_ERZ747220 | MGnify/ENA primary metagenome ERZ747220 (study PRJEB28778, sample SAMN05720191) | bioreactor metagenome | isolation source: Anaerobic biogas reactor | place: USA:Washington...
TGGATGTGGTTCGTGTTTCCCCAGCTGCGCGGCCTGGGCAGGAGCGCTCAATCGGCGTTCTACGGGATCCGCGGGCTGGAGGAGGCACGGCGTTACCTGGCGCATCCTGTGCTCGGGCCCCGGCTCGAGGCCGCGACGCGCTGCGTGCTCCAGGCCGGGGTTCCGCCGCCGGTGATCTTCGGCCAGCTGGACGCGATGAAGTTCATCTCCTGCATGACACTGTTCGCGCAGGCCGGCGGCGCCGACAGCGTGTTCGCGGACGCGCTGCGCACCTGCGGACTGGAGGATCGCCTGACGCTGGAAGCGCTGTCGATCGAGTCGGGCGGCGCCTGAGCGACCGGCGTGGCCGGAATCGACCGGGCGGGTGGGTCCGGCGGCAGGTTGAGGGCGGGCCGCCTGCATGGCGTTCACCGGCTGGTTGCGAAGTTCCGCCCCGTCCATCCAGATCGGCGACGGACAAGATGGCGTCCGACCGCGGCGCCCGTCAGCCGCGCCGCGCCGCCTCGATCGTGGCCACGTCGATCCGGCGCATCTGCATCATCGCGTCGAACACGCGCTTGGCCGCCGCGCGGTCTTCGCCGCGGTAGGCCTCGATCAGGACGCGCGGGGTGATCTGCCATGACACGCCCCAGCGGTCCTTGCACCAGCCGCAGGCGCTCTCCTGGCCGCCGTTGCCGACGATCGCGTCCCAGTAGCGGTCGGTTTCGGCCTGGTCCTCGGTGACCACCTGGAACGAGAACGCCTCGGTCTGCGGGAACTGCGGGCCGCCGTTCAGGCCCACGCAGGGAGTGCCCAGCACGGTGAACTCCACGGTGAGCGGATCGCCCTGCTTGCCCGCCGGATAGTCGCCCGGGGCGTGGACGAGCCTGCCGACGGCGCTGTCGGGGAAGGTGTCGGCGTAGAACCGGGCGGCTTCGAGGGCGTTGCCGTTGAACCACAGGCAGATGGTGGTCTTCGGGATCATGATGCCTCTCCTCAGGGGGCGTGCGGCGCGCTTTCCATGGTGCGACGAGCGGGCGGGGCGGGAATCGACACCCTGCGCGCCACGCCGGTGGCCGGCCGGCGGCCGCTACGCGGTGCTCGAACTCAACGAGGCCCCGGGCTACCGCACGCCGCCGCACGTGCACCCGGGCATGGACGAGAGCTTCTACGTGCTGGAAGGCACGCTGGAGCTGGAGGTCGGGGGCACGACCCACACGCTCGCGGCCGGCTCGTATGTCCACATTCCGCGCGGCACGCCGCACGCCCAAGGCAGCGCGGACGACCTGCCGGTAAAACTGCTCACCACGTTCACGCCCGGCGGGTTCGAGGCGTTCTTTCTCGACCGGGTCGAACTCGCGCGGACGGTCCGGCGCGGCGACGAGGAGTTCCTGCCGCGGATGATGGACGTCGTGCACCGCCACGGGGCATGGCTGCAACCGGCGCAGTAGCGGGCACGTTGCCGGACCCGCAGTGCCTGTCGACGGCCCGTACACATCGCCGTGAGCCCTGCACGCGTAGGGTGGGCGCCGCCGCCGTGTGACCGGCCCAGAGGGAGAACGCGCGATGTCCGCCAGCATCCACCGACCGTACGTGACGTCCTGTCCACCGCTCCACGCCGTGCTGCTCGGCGGCGCGGCGACCCTGTTCCTCGCTGCGCTGCTCAGCGATATCGCCTACACCCGCAGCTACGAGATCCAGTGGAACAACTTCGCCTCCTGGCTGATCGCCGGGGGCCTGGTGGTGGCGGGGGCGGCGCTGGTGTGCGCGATCCTCGGCCTGCTGCCGGCACGCCGCACCCGCCACTCGCTGCTGCACTTCGTGCTGCTGCTGGTGGCCTGGATCGTGGGCTTGCTCAACGCGCTCTGGCACGCGCGCGATGCCTGGGCCAGCATGCCGGGCGGGTTGGTGCTGTCGGTGATCACCGTCCTGTTGGCCTGCGCGGCGACCTGGCTCGGGTGCGGGGCCGTGCGCACCGGAGGTGCGCCATGAACCGCCTGGCCCCGGCCGCGCTCGCGCTGGCGACGATGCTGGCCGCCTGTTCGGGCGAACAGCCGCCCCTGCAGTACGGCGCCGACCCTGAGCTGCCCGAGCCGCGGCGCGGCCTGATGCCGGACATGGTGATCGCCAAGCCGGCGGGGTGGGGCGACCGCGTCCCGCTGGTGCCGGAGGGTTTCGAGGTGCGGGCGATCGCCACCGACCTGCTGATCCCCCGGCAGACGCTGGTGCTGCCCAATGGCGATATCCTGGTGGCCGAGGGCCGCGGCGGGAACGCGCCCAGGCTCAAGCCCAAGGACGTGATCGCCGGGCCGATCAAGGCCGCCGGCACCACCCAGGTCCAGAGCGGCAACCGCCTGACCCTGCTGCGCGACGCGGACGGCGATGGCGATTACGAGATCCAGACCGTGTTCGCCGCCAACCTCAACGCCCCCTACGGCCTGGCCCTGGTAGGCGACAGCCTGTACGTGGCGAACCAGGACGCGGTGGTCCGTTTCGACTATACGCCCGGGCAGACCCAGGCCAGCGCGGCCACGCCCGAGACGCTTGCCCTGCTGCCGTCGGAGATCAACCACCACTGGACCAAGGCGATGACCGCGAGCGCTGACGGACGCAGGCTCTACGTGGGCATCGGCTCCAACAGCAACATCACCGAGCGCGGCATGCTCGCCGAGCAGGACCGGGCGATGGTGTGGGAGATCGACGTGGCCAGCGGGATGCACCGCCCCTACGCCACCGGGCTGCGCAATCCGACCGCGCTCGCCATCCAGCCGGGCAGCGGCCAGCTGTGGGCGGTGGTGAACGAGCGCGACGAGCTCGGCCCGAACCTGGTGCCCGACTACCTGACCTCGGTGCGCGAGGGCGGCTTCTACGGCTGGCCCTGGGCCTACTGGGGCCAGCACGTGGACGAGCGCGTGCGCCCGCGCAACCCGGAGAAGGTGGCCCAGGCGATCACGCCGGACTACAGCCTGGGCGCGCACGTTGCCGCGCTGGGCCTGGACTTCTCCAGCGCGGCGATGGGGCCGGCGTTCGCCGATGGCGCGTTCGTGGGCATGCACGGCAGCTGGAACCGCGCCGATCCGGTCGGCTACAAGGTGGTGTTCGTGCCGTTCCGCAACGGCCGCCCGGCGGGCGACCCGGTGGACTTCGTCACCGGCTTCCGCGACGACGACGGCACCACGCGCGGGCGGCCGGTGGGCGTAACCGTGGACCCGCGCGGGGCGCTGATCGTGGCCGACGACCTGTCGAACACGATCTGGCGGGTGTCGCGCGTGGATGCGCCGGCCCTGGATCCTGTTCCGCCGCTGGGAGAGGACGCGGGCGGGATGGACGACCGGGACGGTGCGACGGGTGACGACACCGGGCCAGGGGACGACGAAGCCGGAACCACGCCCACACCGGCGCCGCCCCCGCCTGGTTGATCCGCCCGGGCCGGTCCTGGCGCGCACTGGACGGCCGCCCGGGCCGTGGGGGCGCCTGGGTGCCTGGGCGTGCCGGGAGGGGCCCGCGCCGGTTCGGCCGACGGCACGGGTATGGTGTGGTCATGGTGGACGCCGCCCGCCCCCTCCAGGTCGCCTCCCTTCCGCCGGCCCTGCTGGCCGATGCCGCGCGCCTGCTGGCCGCGGGCATGCGCGACAACCCGCTGCACCTGCGCGTGTTCGGCGCCACGCAGGCGCGGCTCGAACCGTTGCTGGCCGACGCCTTCGTGCGGCTGCTGGACCGGCAGCGGCGCACCGGGCACGTGCTTGGCGCGTTCGACGGCGAACGGCTGGTGGGGGTCGCCGCCATGGTGGCCCCGGGCCACTGCCAGCCGCCGGCGAGGGAGAAGGCCACGATGCTGCGGATCCTGGCGCGTGCCCGCTCGCTGCACCGCCTGCCCAGGATCGCCTGCTGGCTGCATGCCTGGCGCCGGCATGACCCGCGGTTCGACCACTGGCACCTGGGACCCGCGGCGGTGGCGCGCGGGCGGCGCGGGCAGGGTATCGGCACCCGGCTGATGGAGGCGGTGTGCGAGCGGCTCGATCGCTGCGGCGGCATCGGTTACCTGGAAACCGACAAGCCCGAGAACGTGCGCCTCTACCGCCGCGGCGGCTTCGAGGAAGCGGGACGGCAGCGGGTGCTGGGCGTGGACAACTGGTTCATGCTGCGCCATCCGCGCAGCCCCGGTCCGCCGCACTGTGCTTGAATACGCCGCGGCGCCGGAGGGGAGACCGGCAGGTTTGGGGGGGGCGAGCAGGGCGTGCCGATGTCGTGGGTGGTGATCCTTGCGGTCGCGGCGGCGCTTGCGTCGGGCGGATGGCTGCTCGCGCGCATGCGCCGCGGCCGGGCGCGGCTGGCGCCCGTGGCGGGCGGCGCGCCTGCATCGGCCCCGGGTGAAGCGGCCGCTGCGGACGGGGAAGGTGCACCGGCCGGCGCGGCCGACGACCCCGGCCCGGCCATGCTGCTGGCGGAGCGCGCGATCCTGGAGCAGCTGTGCGGACGCGCCGCGGCCAGCGCACGGCCCGCACCGCCGGGGGGCGACGGGGACCTGCAGGCCGCGGCCGAGGCGGCCGCGGTCGAGACCCTGGCCGGCATCCGCGCGCACCCGCGCTACGTGCCGCGCCGGCCGCAGCTGCTGCCGCAGCTCACCCGCGCGATCAACGATCCCGGGGCGAGCGCGCAGTCGATCGCCGCGATCCTCGCCCAGGATCCGGCGCTGGCAGGCAACCTGCTGCGCGTCGCCAACAGCGCCATGTACGCCCGCCGCGGCGGTCCGGTCGAACACCTGGAGCGGGCGGTGGCCCTGCTCGGCACCGACGGCCTGCGCCGCACCGCGATGGCCGCGCTGCTGCAGCCGGTGATCGCCGACGACGGCAGTCTGTTCGCCCGCTGCGCGACGCTGCTCTGGCGACATACCCTGCAGTCGGCCGGCTTCGCCCTGCAGCCGGCGCCCGGTGTCGCGCGCGACGACCTGCACTCGGCCCAGCTGCTGGCCCTGGTGTGTGGACTGGGCGCGGTGGTGGTGGTGCAGGTGATGCGCGACAGCTGGGGGAAGGGCGGCGCCGGCGTGCCTGGCGTGGACACCATGGTGTCGCTGCTCGATGCCTGGTCGGTGCGCTGTGCGCGCGCGATCTCGGCCGACTGGGGCCTGTCCGAACGCGTGCGGCAGGCGATGGACCAGTTGGCCGACGACCTGCCCGACGATGCGCTGGGGCCGCTGGCGCGCCGCGTGCGCATGGGCCGCGCGCTCGCCGCCGGGCAGATGCTGGATACCGATGGCCCGGCGCCCGGCGGGGCGGGGCAGGCGTGAGGAGGGCCCCGCGCCACGCCCGTGGCGGCCCGGCTGCCGGCCCCGCCGCGGGGCACGACGCGATGACGTGCCGGGCGTGGCCGACGGCGCTGCCGGGGGCTGACGTGGATGGGGTGCGCATGGTTTGCTTGGCGGACGCACCCGGCGAGGCATCGATGCGGCGGCCCAGGTTTCCCCCGCTCCACCTGCTGTTGGCGCTCGCCTTCGCCGCGGGCTGCGCGGTGTCGCCCGGCGCGCGCACCGCGCCGCCGGACTCCGACGAGGGGCCGCTGTCGCGCAGCGTGGTGCGGCCCAGCGCGGCGCCCGATCCCAGGGCCGTGGCGCCGCCCGCGTTCGAGTACGCCTACGTGCCGCCCGCGTCGGCGGACCTGCAGCGCATCCACGAGCGCGTGCGCGACGCCGACCTGTTGCGCCGGCTGCCGGAGGTCCAGGCCATCGACGGCATGTTCGCGCTGCCCCGGCGGCTGCGCTACGTGACCGCCGAGTGCGGTGAGTTCGGCGCGTTCTACCGGCCGGCCGAGGTCGAGGTGGTGCTGTGCTACGAAACCCTGCGCGTGCTCTATGAGCGCGGCAAGGCGCACCAGCAGGCCCTCGGCCGCGGCGACGAGCATCCGCTGCGCTACGTGCGCGCCAACGTGCGCTTCATCGTGCTGCATGAAACCGGGCATGCGCTGGTGCACCTGCTGGACCTGCCGGTGACCGGCCGCCTCGAGGACGCGGTGGACCAGCTCGCGGCGATCCTCATGCTGCGTTTCGCGAGCCTGGAGGAAACCCCCGGCGAGGTGATCGAGAACCTGCGCCTGGCCGCCAACTGGATGCTCTCGCGCAGCACCGGCGCCTACAACCTCGATGCCTACGCCGGCGAACACGCGCTCGGCGAGCAGCGCTATTTCAACCTGCAGTGTCTGATCTACGGTACCGACCCGGCGGGTTTCGCGGGCATGGTCGCCGCCGGCGACCTGACCGCCGAGCGGGCCCGGGGGTGTCCGCGCGAAACCCGCCGCGTCAGCCGCGCCTGGGTGCGGCTGCTGCTGCCGCACCTGGCGCCCGGCTACGAGGCCTACCGCGAGGAAGGCGCGCGTTACCTGATGCGCGGCGACTGACGGCGCCGTTGTCGGCCGGATCGCCCCCGGTTATTGCGCGCGGCGCGTGACCCGGCGCGCCGCCGCCTTCAGCCCGGTCTTGGCCTCGGCCACGGCGGTGAGCGCGGCGGCGGCCGGCGAGGCCTTCCACTCCTCGTAGGCGACGTCCAGGTCGGCACGCTCTTTTGCGGTGAACAGCTTGCGCGCCATCGAGAACATGGTGCTTTCCTCCTCGCTGGCGTGGTGGTCGATCATCTCGCCGAACACCTTGACCCGTCCGGCGAACTGCGGCGTGCCGAACTCGGCCGCGTGCACGTCGGGCAGCACCGTCTTCTCGAAGGCGCGATGTTCCTCCACCGCCTCGGCGTGGGTCTTGAGCCCGTCGCGGTCGGCGCGCTCGGCGAACATCGGGTAGAAGACGGTCTCCTCCCACTTGGCGTGCGGCAACAGGTTGGCCTTGATCCTGGCGAGCAGGTCGGCGCGCTTCTTCGCCGCGCGGTCGGTGGTGCCTTCCATCTGTTCGAACAGTTGCCGCAGCTCGTCGTGCTCGGCCCTGAGCGTCTTCAGTATGTCGCGCGTCGCCATGGTGCATTGCTCGTGGCAGGGAGCGAAGACCATGCGGCAGCGGCCGGGGTGGCGACGTGAGCGGACGGGCGGCGGCCGTCCGGGCCGTGGAGGGAACGGGTCAGGCGCTGCCCGGCCCCGCGGCCAGGCGGTTGATCGCGTCGTTCTCCACCACCCGGGGCGGGGACGGCATGGCCGCGAGTGCCAGCATCGCGCGGCCGAGGTGCGCGGTGCTGGTCAGCAGCCCCGGCGCCAGCCTCGCGCCCACGCCCATCAGCGGCGCGGCCACCGCGTAGAACGGGCGCATCCAGCGGTGCGGGCTGCGTTCGCCGTGCGCCGGCCGGATCCCGCCGGGGCGCAGCATCACCGTGGTGAGCGGCAGCGCCTGCAGCGCGACCTCGGTCTCGCCCTTGATCCGCAGCGGCATGATCCGGCTGCCGGGATCGGCGTGCGCGCCCGAAACGTAGAGCAGGCGCGCGCGCGGATTGCGTTCGGCGAAGGCGCGGGCCACGTGCAGGGTGAGGTCGAAGGTGACGTGGCGGTAGCGCCCCTGTGGCGTGCCCACGGGCGGGGCGCCGGCGCAGTAGAAGCAGGCATCGAACGGCGCCAGGCGGTCGAGGACGCCTTCGAGGGCGTCGAAGCGTTCGACCACCAGGTCCTGCACCCGCGGATCGGCGTGGCCGATCGCGCGCCGGCCGAGTACCGCCACCGCCGACACGTCCGGACGGGCGAGCGCTTCGACCAGCACGCCCTGCCCGACCAGCCCCGTGGCGCCCGTCATCAGGATCCGCATGGTGCCTCCAACGCAAGCTCCCGGCGCAGTCTAGCGACCGCGTTCGCCGTGCGTCGACGGGCGCCCGACGCGGCGCGGCGCGACCGCGCGCCGGCGCCGCTCAGTCCAGCGCCTCGAGGATGACACCCCAGCCGCCGGGTGGCCGATGCGCGGCGAGCGCGTCGCGGACCACGTCGTCCACGACCAGGTCGGCCGGGATCCCGGCGCGCCGGAACATGTGCACTGCGCCGGCACCGGGTGGCGGGGCGTCCGCGGCGCCCGGCCCGCGCTGGCCCAGCACGTTGAACAGCTGGTAGTCGTGCCGGACCGCGCCGCTGCCGCGGATCGACAGCCGCGCCCGGAAGGACTGGAAGTTGTCGGCGCCCGCGGCACGCAGGGTGGCGATGAAGGCGTCGCTGGCGAGCACCGTGCCGCCGGTCATGAAGTGCGGCAGCCAGGCATCGTCCGGGGCGTCGAGCTCGAACTCGAGCGGCGGCAGGCCGGTGGTTTCGATGGGCCGCCCCTGCAGCACGCTCGCGTCGTGCAGCGCCGGCTGCGAGACGATCCCGTGGTCGTGCGAGTAGTCCTCGTACAGCCGGTACCAGCCACGCATCAGCGGCGGATGTCCAGCAGTTCGACCTCGAACACCAGCGACGCGCCGGGCGGGATCACCTTGCCGGCGCCGCGCTCGCCGTATCCCAGCCAGGCAGGGATGTACAGCTCGCGCTTGCCGCCCGGCTGCATGCCCTCCAGGCCTTCGTCCCAGCCGCGGATCACCCGCCCGGTGCCCAGCCGGAACACGAACGGCTGGCCGCGGTCGCGCGAACTGTCGAACTTCGCGCCGCGCCGGTCCGGCGCCTTCGCGTCGTGCAGCCAGCCGGTGTAGTGGACGGAGACCTCATCGCCGGCCGTCGCCGCCGGGCCGCTGCCCACGACGATGTCCACGCGCTGCAGTTCAGGGACGTCGCCACCGGTGTACGGCGGCGGCCCGCCGCAGGCCGTGGGCAGCGCGAGCAGGCAGGACGAGAGGAACAGGCGGAACTTCATGGCATGGACACAGGCGCGCGGACGGGGGACAGGATAGCCGCCACGGTCGCCCGGCGGTCAGAACGCGACCACGCCCTGCACCCGCAGGTAACGGTACGCGTATGCGCCGCTGCCGTCGCCGGCCAGCACCGGCGTGTCGGAGTAGCCCGCGTCCACGCGCAGCCAGGCATCGCGCCAGCGGGGTGTTTCCAGTCCCACTTCCACCATGCGCGCACGGCGCCACGCATCGTCGGCGTTGCGCTGCCGCCCGATGCCGGCCGCGGCGCGCCACTGGTACCCGCCAACGAAACGCCGCCAGCCCGCCACGCCCATCGCCTCGCCGTACCACGGCGGCGAGAAATAGTCCGCTTCGTACGGGTGGCTGTTGCGGTGATAGCGGGTGCGCAGCTGCAGGCTGATGCCCTGGGACGGCACCAGCGCATGCACCAGGGTGCCGCGCAGGTGGGTGCGCAGGTTGCGGCCCGTCCCGAAGTGCTGCGCGCCGCCGAGCAGGGTGGCCGACCAGCGCTCGCCCATCGGCAGGTCCACGGTGGCGCCGGCGAAGGTGTGGACCCAGCCGGCGGCCACGCCGCGGCGCGTCTCGAGCGTGTCGCGCTCGATGAAGACCTCCTTGCGGCGGGCGTCGAGGCTGTGGAGCGAGGCGCGGCCGAGCAGCTCGCTGCCGTTGCTGCCCAGGTCGCCCTGCCAGCGCCACGTGCCCAGGTCGCCGGCTCCGGACAGGTAGGCGCGGTCCTCATGCCCGTGCCAGCCGTTCCCGGAGAACTCGGCGCGTTCGACCTTCACGCCCCACCAGTGGTCGAGGTCGCGGTGGGCCAGGTCCCAGCCCAGGGCCAGGCGCCGGGTCTGGTTGCCGTCGGCGTCCGAACTGGCCCAGGCATCGGCGCGCACCGCCTGGCGGTGCGCACCTTCGCCGGCGACGGCCGGGGCGGCCAGCGCCGCCATCGTCGCGGCGAGCGCAGCGGCGGCGAGGGACGCGACGGGCCTCATTTCGTCCCCCAGCTCTTGCGCAGGCGCAGCAGTTCGGCCGCATAACCCATCACGCACACCGGTTGCAGGATCATGGTGTATCCCAGGGTGTAGAACAGGAAGCCGCCGAGGTTGCGCCGCACGCGCAGGTTCTGGGCCTGGAACATCCGCTTCTGCGTGCGGAAGATCACCAGGTTCCAGATCGCGGCCAGCGGCAGCACCAGCAGGGTCATCGGCCCGGCGATCCAGTAGAAGCCGAACAGCGCCAGCACCAGCCCCGGCAGGAACGCCAGGGTGTAGACCAGGTCGAGCGGCAGGAACAGCAGGTTCCACCAGATGAACAGCGTGGTCATGCGCGGATGGAACAGCAGCCGCCAGTGGCGGCCGAAAGCTTCCATCAGGCCGCGCGACCAGCGCTGGCGCTGGCGTGCGAACTGGCGCAGCCGGGTCGGCACCCGGGTGAACAGGCAGGCGTCCTCGCAGTAGCCGATGCGCGCGCCGGTCTCCAGCAGCGCCCACGAGAGCACGATGTCCTCGCCGACGCATTCGGGCCAGCCGCCGGCCTGCACGAGCGCATCGCGCGTGTACAGCGAGAACGCGCCCTGGGCGACCAGGGTGCCGTGGTACATGCTCTGCACGCGCTTGACCGCGGCGATGCCGTGGAAGTAGTCCCATTCCTGGCAACGCGCCAGCCAGTTCTCGCGCGAGTTGCGCACCAGCACCGCGCCGGCCACCGCCACCGTGCCCGGCGGGTCGGACAGGTAGCGCTGGACGATCTTGCGCAGCGCGTCGGGGCGCAGGTAGGAATCACCGTCCACGGTCACCACCAGTTCCTGCGTGGTTTCGGCCAGGCCGCGATTGAGGGCGCGCGCCTTGCCGCCGTTGCGCGGCTGCGCCAGCACCCGGATCGCCAGGCCCGGGCGCGACAGCTTGCGTGCGCATTCGCGCGCCAGGGCCAGCGTGCCGTCCGTGGAGCCGTCGTCGATCACCACGACCTCGACGTTGCCCATGTAGTCCTGGCGGGCGAGACTGGCGAGCGTGTCGCGGACGTTGGCGGCCTCGTTGTAGCAGGCGACCAGGACGCAGACGTCGGGGAGCCGGTCGACGTGGCGCCGGGGCGGACGCCGGTCGACGAGGATCGATCCGATCAGGAATGCGTTCATGAAGCCCGGCACCCAGGCCACGAACGCGATCACGAACACCGCGGGCCAGACGCCGACGATCGCGGACAGGTCGTCGAGCCAACGGGTGGACAGGAACACCGACAGGCCCATCCAGGCCAGCGATGCCGCCAGCACCAGGACGAACTTGACGCGCAGCGGCACGTAGAACCGACGCTTTGCGTCAGTCGGAACCGGTGCGGGAAGGAGGGTCTGGCGCTGGCAAGGGGGCGGAGCGGAGGCCGCGCCGGAAGCACGGACCGGCGCGGGGAGCGGTGTATCCAATTCGTCGCGGAAACGGTAGCCGGGGAGAGCGGGGATTTCGCAATTATCGTGCCAACTGCGTCACAAATCCAACGTGCGCTGGCTCACGCTTGACGGAACAGCATGGATCGCAGGACGAAGACCGGCGTGGGCGCGGGCCGCACGACAAGCGGCAGGGCGGGATGATGCGCGGCGGGCCGTCCTCACGGGGGCGAGGCTGTTGCGGGCGCCCCGACCCCCCGCGAGCGGGGGGTGGGGGCCTGGTCGACGGGAGGGGAAGGATGTGGCCGACAGCCGCCGGGAAGGAAGGGGGACGGGTTCCTGGTGGCCGGTGACCGTTCCCGCGCCCGGGCGGGGGCGCAATCCGGCGGGTGGGGTCGCGGCTGAAGCCGCTCCTGCAGCGGTGGGCCGGGCCGCCCTGGGGCGTCGGGCGGTGCGGACGCGGGGCGGGGCCGGGTCAGCGGCGGTTGCGGTCGCCGACCGAATCGGCGATCAGGCTCGCCACGCCGCGCGGGTCCTCCTGCTGGGCGACGTGGCCGCCAGGGAAGGTGCGGATGGTCCAGCCGCGGGCCTGCGCGTTCTGCCAGCTCCTGTCCTTCTTCGCCCGCTCCTCGACCGACTGGCCGGCCGGCACGAAGGCCACGTAGGTCACCGGCAGCGCCAGCGCGGCGGGGTTGCGGTAGGACACCGGCTGGCTGAAGCACTTCACCGAGTGCTTGACGCTGTACGGCGGCTTCGCGCCGGGCTCGACCCACGGCACCTGCATGAAGCCGTCCTTGAAGCGGTCGGGGTCCATGCCCTGGCCGCCGAACAGGTCCCACAGCGATTGCCCGTCTTCGGGCACGGCCGCGTCGAGGAACACCACGTGCTTCAGGCGCTCGGGGATGCGGTCCATCACCCCGGTGATCACCATGCCGCCGTAGCTGTGGCCGGTGAGCACCACGTCGTGCAGGTCCTCGAACAGGATCAGGTTCACCACGTCCTGGATGTGGGTGTCCAGGTCGATCTCGGGACTGTTGAGGTGCTCGCGCTCGCCCAGGCCGGTGAGCGTGGCGCGGTACACGGTGTGCCCGTCGGCGGTGAGGAACTCGCCGGTGCGTTTCCATTCCCAGCCGCCGGCGGTGGCGCCGTGGACCATCACGAAGGTGTACCTGTCGTCGGCGGCCTGCACGGCCGTGGACAGCAGGGCCAGGAAGGCAAGGACAGGGGCCAGGAGGCGCATCGGAAGTCGGGTCATGGTCGCTCGATGGGCGGCGTGCGGGTGCACGGGTCGCCGCCGAGGTTGCCATGTCCGGCGCGGCGAATGGGCTGCGATTCCACATTCGCCCGCTGCGATGCCGGGGCGGAATGGATGGCCGGCGCCGGGCATGGCGTGCGCGCCCCGGTTGCAGCACCGGGGCGGGGCTTTCTGGCACGACTTCCGGCATGCGTCGGCGCCCGCCCGTGGTGCTGGAATGGCCGCTCTCGATCCGGGGATCCCCGCATGCGCACCACCCGCCGCGACCTGTTCAAGCTCGGCGCGCTCGCCGCCGCCTCCGCCGCCCTGCCGGGCCTCGCCGCCGCCTCCGGGTCGGCGCCGGTCGAACGCGCGAAGAAGCCGCTCGACATCCTGATCCTCGGCGGCACCGGCTTCACCGGGCCGTTCCAGGTCCAGTACGCGCTCGCGCGCGGGCACCGGGTGACCCTGTTCAACCGCGGGCGGCGGCCCTCGCCGGAATGGCCCGGCGAAGTGGAGCAGCTGTCGGGCGACCGCAATACCGGCGACCTCGCCGCCCTGCGCGGCAGGCGCTGGGACGTGTGCATCGACAACCCCACCACGCTCCCGTTCTGGGTCCGCGACGCGGGCCAGGTGCTGAAGGACAGCGTCGGCCAGTACATCTTCATCTCGACGATCTCGGTCTATGCCGACGGCTCCAGGCCCGGCATCGGCGAAGACGCGCCGCTCGCCCCTTACCGGGGCCGCGACGCGATGGCCGAGACCCGCGAGACGCTGGTGGCGGACATCGAGAACCTCTACGGGCCGCTCAAGGCGCTGAGCGAGGCGGAGGCGCACAAGCAGTTCGGCGCGCGCACCACGATCATCCGCCCCGGCTACATCGTCGGCCCGCGCGACGACTCGGACCGCTTCACCTACTGGCCGCGCCGGATCGCCCAGGGCGGCGAGGTGCTGGTGCCCGGCGACGGCCGCGACCCGGTGCAGGTGATCGACGGGCGCGATCTCGCGGAGTGGACGATCCGCATGGCCGAGAACGGCACCACCGGCACCTTCAATGCCTGCGGGCCGGACTACGAACTCAGCACCGACGCGATGGTGCACGGCTGCCACGCCGTGACCGGGGGAGCGGCGCGCTTCACCCACGTGCCGGCCGACTTCCTCGAGCAGAACGGCGTGGACCTGCCGATCTGGGTCTCGCGCACGCATCCCAGGTACGGCGGCTACGGCTCGGTGAGCAACGCGCGCGCGATCGCGGCCGGGCTCACGTTCCGCCCGCTGGCCACGACAGTGGCCGACCTGCTGGCCTGGTTCGACTCGCTGCCGGCCGAGCGCCAGGCCGCGTTCGGCGCGGGCATCAGCCGCGAGCGCGAGGCCGAGCTGCTGGCGGCGTGGCGGGCGCAGGGCGCGTAGCCGGGCCGCGGATCGCGGCTCAGTAGCCGCGCTGCTTCCCGATCCTGGTGTCGAGCACTGTCCTGAGTTTGTCGCAGGCGCCGCGGATGGCCTGCTCCATGGTGTCGGCGTCGTGGCTGGTGCCCACCGGGTCGTCGTTTTTCAGGCGCGCCTCCAGCGCACACCGCTTGTCGGCGACGCCGGACTTGACCGGGGAGTTGGTGTCTGACAGGAAGACCTCGATCCGGCTCAGTCGGGGGAAGTAGCGGCCGAGCTGCTGTTCGAGCATCGCGTTGACCCGCTCCTCGAGCGCGTCGGTGCCGTCGATGTGGTTGTCGGTGTTCAACTGGATGATGGGCATGGGAGCGTCCGCCTGTGGAAACCGCCCCGATCCTACAGCGCGAGCGTGAGCGTGCGGTCAGCCGCCGCCGCTCCCGCGCCGTGGCCCCTCAACGCCAGCCAGGATGCTTCGTGGCCTGGCCGATCCAGTCGCGCACTTCGGGAGCGCGGGCTTCGTCCAGCGAGCGGATCTTGACGTAGCGCGACCCCTCGCCCAGGGGCGGGGCGGGATCGAACTTCGCGCCGGCGAAGAACACCAGGTTCACCGACACGTCGTAGGCCACCATCTCCATCAGCCAGCCCTTGCCGGGGAGGCCGTAGTAGGCCTTCTTCCATTTCACCCCGTACTCCAGGCCGGGGATGGCATCGCGGATCGTCCGGTCCAGGTACGCGAGAATCGGCTGCAGCGCGGGCATCGCCTGCTCCATCCAGTCGGCGATGACCGCGTGGTCATCGACCGGTTCGGGCGGTCTGCGCGTCGGCTTCTTCGCAGGGGCCTTGGGCATGGTGGTTCCGCCTCCTCGTGGCAGCGTGCCGCCGATGCTACTGCACCACGCGTCAAGGCCCGGGCCAGGGCCTGCCGCGCGGCTACAGCAGCCGGAAGGCCAGCATCGCGACGATCGTCGGCGGCAGCGCCGCGGCCAGCAGGCCCAACGGGTGCACGGTCTGGTCCTTGAAATGGCGGCGCACGATGGACATGCCGGCCGGGTTGG
>ENA-UOUL01003831-UOUL01003831.1-bioreactor-metagenome-genome-assembly--contig:-NODE-3831-length-14770-cov-4.994283_pt1 | contig 14770 bp, 11 predicted proteins | sample MGYA00249838_ERZ747220 | MGnify/ENA primary metagenome ERZ747220 (study PRJEB28778, sample SAMN05720191) | bioreactor metagenome | isolation source: Anaerobic biogas reactor | place: USA:Washington...
ATCGCCCAGACGAGCTATGACGCGGAAAGGAAGCTGGCCCAGGACACCGTGACGAAGGAATTTGAGACACTCGTCCAGATGATCGAGATGCGTCTTTCCCAGGTTCGCAAGGAGGTCGACGCCGGTCGACTGCCCCAGTCAGAGCTGACGCAGGCCCAGGAGAACCTGACCAGGGCCCGAATCGAATTAGCCAAGCGGCAGGAGGAGTTGACCAAGGACGTCGGAGGCGGTCGCCTGGACAGTCTCAACAGTGAATTGAGCCAGATGGCCATCGAGACAGCCGAGCAGAGGGCGCGTCTTGAGGTATTCCGAACTCAACTCGATGAAACGCAACGCCGACTGGCGCGGGCGTCGGCATTCGATCCGCAGGCGGCACGGCTGCGGACCGCCCAGCAGGCATTGAGTATCGCCGAGCGGCAGATCGCGGAACTCACGAATCGGCGGGTCCAGCTCCAGCGTCCCAGCGTGACGGTGATGGCCGCCGATCCGCCGGCGGCGGACCACCAGGAATTTCCCGTATGACGATCAGGGATTGTATTACTTGCTGGTCCGAGCCCTCTGTGCTACTGTTGGTCGCGACAGGCAGACATCCATGAGAACGAAACGGAAAGGACGTGCTGATGAAATCGGAACCGTCGCGAAGAGAGGTCGTCCAAGCCGGATCGCTCGGTTTGTTGGGCGCCGGCGCTGTCGGCAGCGGCATTCTGTCCGCCGCTGGCGGACCGTCACGATCCGCTGCGGCCGTCAGCGGCGCGTACCAGAACAACACCTACACGCTGCCTCCACTGCCTTATGGGTACGATGCATTGGAGCCGCTGTACGACGAGCGGACGCTGACGATCCACCACACCAAGCACCACGCCGGGTATGTCAATGGGCTCAACAGCACGCTGGCCAAGCTCGAGGCGGCCCGCGCCTCGGGCGACTACAGCGCGATCAAGGCGCTGAGCCGAGACCTGGCGTTCAACGGCAGCGGCCACGTGCTGCACACGCTGTTCTGGAACTCGATGAGTCCCGACAGGCCCGCTCCGCCTCAGGCGGACGACGGTCTCCGTCAGGCGATGACCCGCAGCTTCGGCTCGGTCGAGGCGGCGCAGAAGCAGTTTGCCGCCGCGACGAAGGCCGCCGAGGCCAGCGGATGGGGCGTGCTGGCCTACGAGCCCATCGCCGACAGGCTGCTGATCCTTCAGGCGGAGAAGCACCAGAACCTCGCCTTCACCGACACGGTCGCCCTGCTGGTCTGCGACGTGTGGGAGCACGCCTACTACCTGAAATACGCCAACGATCGCGGCGCGTGGGTGGACAACTTCATGAAGATGGCGAACTGGCCCTTCGCCGCCCAGCGGCTGGAAGCCGCCCGCAAAGGACTGGCAAAGGCATAACCTCGCCAACGCCAGGCAAATGCAAACTCCAAAACAAAAGCAAAGAGCAAAATGCAAAAATGTGGAAGTCATCCGCCGAAGGCGGATTCCGCTATTTTGATTCTTGCTCTTTGGTCTTTTCTTGGATCCTGGCGGATGACTTTTTACATTTTGCTCTTTGATCTTCGCTCTTGCTTTGATCTGGTTCTTTGCTCTTTGAGGCGGGCCTGGACCTTGTCGCCGGTCAGCTCGCGCAGGGCGTCGGCGGCGATCCAGCGGGCGCTTCGTGTGCCGAGCGCACGGACCTCGTGGGCCGTTTGAATCGCCCGCTCGCTCAAGCGTCGGTTGCGCTTGCCGATCTGGCGGAGGGCCCAGTTGACCGCCTTCTTGACGAAGTTGCGCTCGTCGCCGGCCTGTTCGACGATCAAGGGCAGGAACGCCTCAAATCGTTCGTCGGGCGCCTTCTTGTCGTGAACCGCCAGAGACGCCATCAGGACGAAGCCGGCTCGCTTGACGTACTCGGCGTCGCGGCGGCTCCACTCGACGGCTTTGTCCCAGGCATACGGAGTCTTGTCGAACAGGCAGCCGCAGGCGGTGTCGCAAACCGCCCACGAATTGAAGTCCTGGGCCCAGCGTTCCATCTGGTTGGGCGTGACCAGCGACGGATCGTCGATCAGCGCCGCCAAGCCGCGGGCGTCGTGAATGCCCGTCCGCCATAACTGCGCCGCGAGCCGATGGTCGGTGCCGATTTCCTTCGCGAGCTTCCGCAACGCAGGCGCCGAGATACCGAGGATGTCAGGGACATTGATCCCGAAGCGGGCCGCTCCTTCAACCGCCTTCGGGTCGCTCATCGACCTCAACTCTGCGACCACCTCTTGGGCCATTCTGCTCGACATCGATTCGGCCTTTGCAAGCGCACCATGCGCATTCGATCCTTATACCGCCTGGATCGGCATCTGCCAAGCAATGTAGGATGGGCTTTAGCCCATGCAGCCGATTGAAGATGCAGCATGGGCTAAAGCCCATCCTACCAGCTTCCACATCTTTGTCCGCCTTCGGCGGATCAGGCCTTGGGCGGGATGTTCAGGGCCCCTTTGAAGACGTTGTCCGGATCGTATTGGGCCTTGATCGTCTGGAGTCGCTTGTAATTGGCCCCGTAAGCGCCGTGGAGGAGCTTTTCGGTGTCCTCCATGAAGCCGGGGAAGTTCAGATACGTGCCCCGCGAGAACGGCTGGAGCGCGTCGAAGAGCTCTCTGGCCCAGGCCACATTGGCGTCCGACTCGGCGGGGTCGGTCCAGTTCGATTCGATTCCGATCGCGTACGGGACATCCCGGCGCGCATAGGCGGTGGCGTCGGGCTGCACGCGCATCGCCGCACCGGCCAGGAACCAGACGTCGATCGAGGTCAGCGGCGAGGGCCGTCGCCGGGCCGCATCAACGAGCACGTCAATGATCTGTTCGTCCAACTCCGGCAGGTAGACGGACTTCCAGTAGTACAACCGGCCGTCGGGGTAGTCCGCATCGAGAGAGCACTGGACCTGAGCGAACGGCATCGGGCCGCTGAGGTCGGCCACCGGTTCGCCGAGTTCGCGCAGCGGCTGGATCATCCGCTCGCCCTTCTCGAACGGCCCGCTGTAGCAGCCGAGCAGAACGATCACCGGCTCGCCTCGGTGCCTCGGCGGAATCGGATCATCGTCAGGCGCCGTCCAGAGCGACGCCAGCACAGCCAATTCTTCGGGAGCCTGCCGCATGAACCGTTCGAGGAATTGTACGATGCGCTTCGCCTGCGCCATCGGGTACATCGCGACGAGGAACCACACCTCCGGACCGACCGGATGGGCGCGGAACTTGAACGCGGTGACGACGCCGAAGTTGCCGCCACCACCCCGGACGGCCCAGAACAGATCGGCGTTTTCGGTCTCGCTGGCCCGGCGCAGCCGACCGTCGGCGGTGACGATCTCAACGGCGATCAGATTGTCCAGCGTCAGACCATGTTTGCGAGTCAGCCAGCCCATCCCGCCGTGCAGGCACAATCCGGCCACCCCGGTCTGCGAAACCACCCCAAGCGGCACGGCCAGACCGAATCCGCCACCGGCGGACGTTTCGCGGTCGATGTCGCCAAGCGTCGCGCCGCCCCCGGCGCGCACCACACGCACATCGGGATCGACGTGAACGGCCCGCATCGGCGACAAGTCGATGACCAGTCCGTCGTCGCACAGGGCCTTTCCCGCCACGTTGTGACCGCCGCCGCGAACCGACAGGGGCACGCCGTGCTCGCGCGCAAAGTCCACCGCCGCGATCACATCGGCCGCACCCGTACACCGCGCAATCAACGCCGGCCGCTTGTCGATCATGCCGTTCCAGATTCTACGGGCCTCGTCGAATGTCTCGTCTTCCTGCACGAGGATCTCGCCCCGAAACGATCGCCTCAACTCGTCGACCGCCGGCTTAACCCATGTGGTCTCTATCCTGCCTTTCGCCTGGACCTTCAGCGCATCCATCGTCTCACCTCTCACTACATCTTTGGGGAACGGAATCGATCTACTTGGGTTCGACGGTGATATCTACCTTCGCGCCGTGCGTGATGGTGTTGAACACAGGCGAATATTCCGTCAGCCTTCTGAGGCGCTCCATGTTGTCGGTGTCAGCCTTGACTTTGAACTTGATGCGGATGTTGGTGTAGCCCTTCGGAACGTCGTCGGACAAACCGAGGAAGCCGCGCAAATCCAGGTCGCCTTCCAGTTCGGATTCCAGCTCCTCGATTTGGATGCCGCGCACGGCGGCGTGGGCCACGATGCTCGTCGTCATGCAGCCGGCCAGGGCGTTGAGCAAATGCTCGACCGGGTTCGGCGCCTCGTCGTCGCCCGCCAGCACGGGCGGCTCATCGGCATGAAGCTCGAACGGCTGTCGGTGCTCGATTTCCTGCCCGGCGCCGTAGAAGCCCGTGATCCGCGTGCGATTGTGGCTCCCGTTGATCCACTTATTGCTCGCCCGGAATTTGCACTTGCCCAATCGGGGATTCTTCTCAATCGCGCTGACCGTCTCCTGAAGGACATCCAGATCGATTCCGTTGACTTTGCTGATTGTCTGTTGGGTAGCCATCCTGGTCACCTCCCAAGCACTGTGCCCACAGCGGTCCGCCTGCGGCGGATCGGCCCGGCCTACAAGAGTTGCATTGTTCTCAAGAGCGTGCGGCCCGGATTCGGCGCCAAGAACCACGGCCGTCTCTTCACTTGCCATAGCTCATCAGTTCCCCTCGCAATGGAGATGGTACGATCCGAGGACGGGCGGGTTTCGAGAAAATTATATTATTACGGTGGGCATAATAGACTTTGTGGCCGGACCGAGACCTCTCCCACAGACCCGCAAGGCCGTGGACCTGAGGTCGACAGTCAACGATCACACCGGCAGGTGGATGGAATGTCAGTGCTTGAAGTGACGTTTTCCCGTGAAGATCATGGCGATGCCGTGGGCGTCGGCGGCGGCGATGACCTCGGGGTCCTTCTTCGACCCGCCGGGCTGGACGATGGCGCTGATGCCCGCCTCTGCTGCATTATCCACATTGTCGGGGAACGGGAAGAACGCATCGGAGGCCATCACGGCGCCCCGGGCCTCTTCGCCGGCCTGCTTCATCGCGAGCAGGCCCGACTCGACACGGTTCATCTGGCCGGCGCCGACCCCAAGGATGCGCTTGTTCTTGGCGAGGATGATCGTGTTGCTCTTGGTGTGCTTGGCCACGAGCCAGGCCATCCGCAGATCTTCAAGCTGCTCGGGCGTGGGCTTGGTCTGGGTCGGGCACGTCATCACATCGGGTTCCCAGCCGACCAGGTCGCGCTTCTGGAGCAGCAGGCCGCCGATGATGCAGCGAACGTCGAACTCGGATGTATCGATCTTCGTGCGGTCGATCGGACCGGTCTCGATCAGGCGGACCCGGCTGCCCCAGGTCTTCAGCGTGCGAATGATCTCGACGGCATCCTCCTCGAATCGCGGCGAGATGATGACCTCGGCGAAGAAGCCGCTGGCGCCGAGGGCCTTGCCGAAGCGGCCATAGGATTCCATAATCGTCTGGGCCAGTTCGACGTCGACGGGACGGTTCAGCGCAATGATCCCGCCGAACGCGCTGACCACGTCGCCTTCGTAGGCCTTGCGGTAGGCGATGTTGATGTCGTCATCGACGGCGCACCCGCACGGATTCAGATGTTTGACGACCACCGCCGCCGGATCGTCGAACTCCTTGACCAGTTCGAAGGCCGCGTTGGCATCGAGCAGATTGTTGAAGCTGATTTCCGTGCCGCCTTCCAGAAGCCTGCCGTTGCAGACCGAAGGCTCGTCGCCGGCCGGCAGCCTGTACAGCGCAGCGCTCTGATGCGGATTCTCGCCATAGCGAAGGGCTGTCTCTCGCGTCAGGGCAATCGAGATCCGACTCGGGAACTCGACCCCCGCCTTGGCGTTGAGAAATCGGGCGATCGCCGCGTCATAGGCGGCCGTCAGAGCGAAGGCTGACCGGGCCAGGTCACTTCGCAGACCGGCACTGACGGCGCCGTTGTTGTTTCGCATCTGTTCGATGACCTGGGCGTACTGGCCGGGGTCGGTGACGACAGCCACGAATTTGTGGTTTTTGGACGCCGAACGGATCATGCTCGGTCCGCCGATGTCGATGTTCTCGATCGCATCCTCGAACGTGCAGTCCGCTCTGGCCACCGTCGCCTCGAACGGATAGAGATTGACGCAGACCAGATCGATCGGCTCGATCCCATGTCGGGTCATAGCCTCTGTGTGTTCTCTCTTGTCGCGCAGTCCAAGCAGGGCGCCGTGGATCTTGGGATGAAGGGTCTTGACGCGGCCGTCCATCATTTCGGGGAACCCGGTCACCGCGTCGATGCTCACGACTTCGACGCCGGCCCCGGTCAGCTTGGCGGCGGTGCCGCCCGTGCTGATGATCCGGACCCCCATCTGCGCCAGGGCCTTGGCGAAATCGACCACCCCCGTCTTGTCGGAAACGCTGATCAGCGCGGTCTTGACTGTGACGTCCATATCGCTCGTTCTCCTACGCTTGATTTGGTTGGCAGATTCGACTGATACACACCGTACTCCGGGAACAGATCCCTATCGAATCGGTTCTACACAAAGGACTCGTCCATCGCGACCGGCCAGGTAGATTCTCGCATCGGTCGTGTTCGTGGCGTGATAGGCGACGCCGGCGCAGTTGACCCAACAAATCTGGCGGCCCGATACGTTGTCCATGACGACGAGCGTATTGAGCTTCGTAAAGACGTACGCCTTGTTGCCGGCCTCCGCGAGCAATTCGACGCCGTCGGCAAGCGTCCACAGGGCCTCGCCCGACCCGCGGGCGATGGCTGTGACACCGCGACCGGGCGCGTACTGATAGACGGCCGTCGCCGTCACCCGAGGTTCGCGGTCCAGGATGGCCTCGGCCTGATATCGCCAGGCCATGGAAACCTCTGTGGCCTCCGTCATATCGACACGATAGACGCAGGTGTCCTTGCTGGCGAAGAAGAAGGAATCGCCGCTGCGCACGACCGGCCCGGCGATGGCCCCGGGCACATCGAACTGCCACAGCTTTCGGGGCGCGTCGGTCGCCATCGCAACCAGATTGCCTGCATCCGTACCGAAGACGACCATATCCTCACCGGCCAGGACCGAAGTAATCTGCGAATCGTTGTCGGCCGAGGCCATGCGCAGTTTGACCATGTCTTCGGCTCGGAACAGATGGAGCCGCCGATCGGCGGCGCTGACGTAGAAGTACTCGCTGTTCCGCACCGGCGGTGCAATGATGCTCAGTTCCAGGTTGCTGACCCGTTTTCGCGTCCCGGCGTCGGCATCCAGTTCCACGACCTGATTGTCGATCACGGTAATCAGACGGTCGCCATACAGGGTCCATCCAAAGACCGGGAAGCCGGCCGGCGCAACCGAGCGGCTGAACACGATGTCCCCCGTGCGACGATCGAGCGACCAGGCGTAGTTCTCGGCCGATCGCACATACAGCCGGTCCTGCACGACGTTCACCATTTCGAGTCGCTCATCCGACCGCACCGGAAGGGTCGTCTGCCAGACCGGCGCCAGCTTGGCCGGTCCCAACAGTTCCTTCGAGACAAGCCAATCCGAGCCGTCCGCCGGCGCGGGGACACCCACGAACAGTGCCGCCGCCAGAACCAGCGACGCTTTCCGCATCATCAATAGCCTTCGCATTTCCCACATCCTCGTCAAAAGGGCCTCCTCAACTTGCAGAATATCCCTCTCCCGACGGCCGTCGGGAACGGGAGGGTTGCCCCATGGAGCGCCCGACCCACGGAGCGGCAATCTGCTCACCATGTCCCAGGCGGCGCACGCGGTGTCCTGTCCCCCGACTCTCAGGGCAACTCGACGTGATCCGCCAGATCGACGCCATGATCGGCTTCGAAGCGTTGCATTTGCTCGATGCGCTCGATATCGTCCTGGATTCGATTGGCCAGTTTGAAGATATAGGGCTGCCCGGTGAGTCGATTGCGCAGATCATCGAGCATCGGTTCCCACGACCCACCGTATAACTGCGCCTTCAGGGCAACCAGCATCTTGTGCTCTGGACTGAGATTGTTGACGTAGTCGTCCAGGCTGCTCTGCGGGATACGAGCGGCCTTTTCCGCCTTCACGTCATCGCGGTCCTTGCTGGTTCGGGTCGGGTCAGCCATACCTCGTAACCTCGCCGTCAGGTGCACAGATCAAGCCGGGGCACGTCACGGGAATGGTACCGCCCCATCAGGAAGAATTCAACAGTTTTTCCCAAATTGACCGCAAGAATCGCCGCCCAGCTTGTCCATATTCAGGCCGCCGACATCGGATCGGCGTCTTTCGGCTGCGATGGGCCATTTTGTCCGGTCCGGCTTTGACAACACGGCCGGCACCGCGTTCAATAGGGCCGGTCGTCACCTGCGATCTGGAACCGATCTGGAACGGAGACCTGCATATGAAGAAAACGAGCACGTTCATCGCACTGATGAGCACCCTGATCGCCGCGCTGTGCGCGGGTTGTCACCAACTCTCGGCCCCACAGACGAAGTCGAACCGGCTGGTCTATCCGCAGACCCGCAGGGACACCGTCGTCGATACCTACCATGAGATCGAGATCGCCGACCCCTACCGATGGCTCGAAGACGCCGATTCGGCCGAGACCCAGGCGTGGGTCGCCAAACAGAACAGACTGACCGAGCGGTTTCTCGCGCGCACCGGCGCCCGGCAACGGATCCGGTCCAGGCTGGAATCGTTGATGAACTACCCGCGCTTTTCATCCCCCTCGAAACAAGGCCGACGGTACTTCCTCTGGAAGAATGATGGTCTTCAGAACCAGTCGGTCCTGTACGTTCACGAAACGCTGGACGACGCGGGAAAGGTCGTCATCAACCCGAACCTGCTCAGCGCCGACGGCACGGTGGCCGTGACAACGGCGGCGGTGAGTTGGGATGGCAGAAAGCTGGCCTATGGGCTGTCACGCGGTGGCAGCGACGAACGGGAGGTGCAGATTCGCCAGATCGACTCGGGGCGGGACTTCGACGAACTCCTGCAATGGTGCCGCTTCACGACGATTGCATGGCACCCCGACGGCAGCGGGTTCTTCTACAGCCGCTACCCGGATCCCGATACGGTCGCACCCGAAGACCGGATGAACTACAACCGTGTCTATTGGCACCGGGTCGGGACACCCCAGTCGGCCGACACGCTCATCTATGAGCGGCCCGACGACAAGGAACTGAGCTTCGCCCCCGTCGTCACCGAGGATGGCGAGCATCTGGTCCTTTACATTCAGCACGGGACCGACCCCAGGAACCGCGTCTGCTACCGGCCGATCGACGGTGACGGTCCGTTCATCAGACTTCTCGACGAGGCCGATGCGCGGTACGACTTCCTCGGCAGCATGGGCCCGGTCTTCTACTTCCTGACGGACCTCGATGCCCCGAAAGGGCGCATCGTAGCCATCGACACCGAGCGGCCGGAGCCGAGCCAATGGATCACGGTGGTCCCACAAGGCGACGACGTGATCGACTACGCCGCCTGGATCGACAACCAACTCGTGGTTGTCTATATGCACCACGTGCACCACAAGCTCAAGGTCTTCCATCTCGACGGCCAATACGTTCGCGACATCGACCTGCCCAGTCTCGGGACCGTCGCGGGCCTGTCGGGCAAACAGGACGATCCGGAGATGTTCTTCACGTTCACCTCGTTTCTCTATCCGAGCACGAGCTTCCGTTACGACCTCGGCTCGGACGAATTGCGCGTCGTTCATCAACCCGAGATCGACTTCGATCTGGCGGAGTATGAAACGAAGCAGGTCTTCTGCACCAGCAAGGACGGAACTCGTGTGCCGATGTTCCTCACGCACCGCAAAGGTCTGGCGCTGGACGGCAGCCATCCGACGCTGCTGTACGGATACGGCGGGTTCAATATCAACATCAAGCCGGGGTTTTCGACCTCGACGCTCGCCTGGCTCGAGGCCGGCGGCGTCTACGCCCAGGCCAACATGCGGGGCGGCAGCGAGTACGGCGAGGACTGGCATCGGGCCGGCATGCTCGACAAGAAGCAGAACGTCTTCGATGACTTCATCGCGGCCGCCGAATGGCTCATCGAAAACAACTACACCCGACCCGAGAAGCTGGCGATTCGCGGCGGAAGCAACGGGGGCCTCCTGGTCGCCGCCTGCATGCTCCAGCGACCCGACCTTTACGGGGCAGTCGTCTGCCAGGTACCGGTGATTGACATGCTGCGTTACCACAGATTCACCGCGGGTCGTTTCTGGATCCCCGAATATGGCAACGCCGAAGCCAGCCGGGAGGAGTTCGACTATCTCTACGCCTACTCCCCCCTGCACAATGTCGAGACCGGCGTCGGCTATCCGGCGATCCTCATCACCTCGGCCGACACCGATGACCGCGTTGTGCCGCTGCACGCCAAGAAGTTCGCCGCGACGCTTCAGGAGAAGGCCGGAGGGGATAACCCCATGCTGCTGCGCGTGGAAACCAAGGCCGGGCACGGCGGCGGCAAACCCGTCTCCAAGGCCATCGAAGAGCAGGCGGACATTTACGCCTTCCTCTTCGAGGCCCTTGGAATGCACACCGACTGACGCGGTTATGTCTCTGAGCCCTGGCGACAGCGGTCGAAGAACGGCGTCGTCTGGGTCTGCACGCAATGGGCGGCGTAGAGGTACATGGCGGCCGACCAGGTCTGCCAGTCCTGGCCCCGAGGCGTGCCGTCCTGGGCCCGGTACCACTCGTTGAAGCCGAACTCGACGTCGGCCTCGCGTCGCAGGCGAACAAGCTCGGTCAGGGTCAGCAGCATGCGTTCGGCCAGTCGAAACCGTCCGGCGGCCACCAGAGAAGCAATGTAGAAGCCGCAGATAAAGGGCCAGATCCCGCCGTTGTGGTACTCCCCCGGCTGATTGTATTTCGCATAGCGCGGCATCCAGTCCGGGTCGTCCGGCCAAACGTACGGAAAGAAGTTCGGGGGCAGTTCCACCGCCAGAAGCTCGTTCTTGCGCAGCGCCGCACATTCGGCTTCGATCCACGTCACCAAGTGACTGGCTCGCGTGTGCGAAGCGATCCCGGAGAGGATCGCCAGACTGTTGCCGAGGAGGTCGAAACGCTCACTGCGATACACCTTATACGACCACATCGCGTAGTAGGGTTTGTATCGCAACACGAGTCCTTCGTGAACGTGACGCTGCTGCTGCTCGCCCTTGACGGTGAAATGTCCCATCATTTCGCGCAGCACGTCGGCCCGATCGTGACAACCGAGAAGTCGCAACGCCGCATAGAGGACCGTGTTGACGTAGAGACCGTAGCCGAGCACCCACTGCTCGTCGCGCCAGTCACTGGTCGGCAGTTGGGCGACCAGGACGCGGTCACAGGGACTGCGGTAGGCCATCCAGGTCAGTGCCTTGCCGACCGCCTCGTCCAGTAGGTCGTCCTGGCCCGTGGCGACGCGGAACATCGCGGCAGCCAGCAGGAACAACGGCGTCGTGTCGCTGGCGCCGCGATCGTCGGGATCGTGGACCAGCGAGGGAATGTGACCGAGCGGAGTCTGGTTCTTCGCCAGCGTTTCGAGCATGCGGCGCCACGCCTTGGTGAGTCTATCGTTGCCGGCGACCAGGACGCCGAGCGTGGCAATCATCAGGTCGCGTGTATAGGGTTCGGGATAGCCCCATCCGGCCGTGCGAGGCAGTCCGCGATATGGACCGTGCAGATTGTGCAGGAGCACCTCGACCGCCGCCGCTTTGGCGCGATCGACGAGCTTCCAGTCAGGCGATGTCATATCAGCCAATTCCGAGCCTCTTCCGGACGATCTCGACGAACCTCCTGGCGACCACGCGGTAGTCGAAATGCTCGACCACCCGTTTGCGCCCGGCACGACCCATCTTCGTCCTCAACTCGGCGTTCTGCATCAACTCCAGGAGGTGATCTGCAATATCGTGAACGCTGGCGCGGTAGTCCACGGTGCGAGGGCTCTTGAAGACCACCCGATGGCCGGATTCGTATCCGGATTCGTCGCCCACGATGGTCTCGCGCAGCCGGATCTCCTGCGCGATGCCGGCCAGATACGCGGTCTCGCCGTGAATCATGGTGTCGAGCAGGCCCATCGCCTTGATGCCGATGACGGGCTTGCCGCAGGCGTTGGCCTCGACCTGGATCATCCCGAACCCTTCCAGGCGCGACGGCGCCGCGTAGATGTCGCAGGCCGCAATCAAGTAGGGCATGAAGTTTCGCGAGATCACGTTCGTCGTATAGGCGACGTTCTTCTCGATACCCAACTGCGTGGCGAGCTGAAGGTCGATGAGGTTCTGATGCTGCGTTCGGGGCTGAGGCCAGACCTTGCAGACGTACTTCCAGTCCGGCGCCCTTGTGTCGATCGTCGCCAGCGCCTGCATCACCTCCTGCGCGCCCTTGCTGGTGGCGTCGCCGCCGACCGTCAGGATCATGATCTGGTCGGGCGCCACGCCGAGGGCCTCGCGGACCGTCGCCACCTTGGGGTCGTTGCGATCGCGCGGGATGAACGCATCGGTATCGCAGCCGACGGGAAGGACCTCGATGTTCTTGCCGCTAAGCCCGTCGCGCATGTAGACCTGCTTGACCCACTTGCTGGTGACCAGGATCAGGGGCAGGGCTTCGAGCACCTCGTGATAGTTGGCCATGTAGCCGTCGGCGACCAGCCAGGGGACCGGCTGCACGCCATAACGCTGCGGATGGAGGACCAGGTACGGCGTGTGCCCCCAGTATCCGACGCCGAGGACGATGTCCGGCTCGAACCAGCGGTAGTACCACTCCTTTTCCTGCGCCGATTCGAAATGAACCGAATGGACCTCGACGCCCAGTTCCGCAAGGCCCCGGTGCAGCAGGTGCCCCTGCGTGGCCAGACCGGCCGGAGATGGCGGATAATCGTACAGCAACAGGACCTTCATGCATTCTCCCGGCGGTTCTCCCGATCACCATCAGGAGCGAGCTTCGGACACCTGCCCCACTCACTTGCCTTTCCCGAGGACCCAGAACGCCTCCTCTTTCGGCGTGGTCCGAGCCTCGAAACTGTCCTCATCGAAGCCGTAGACGGTGCGGATGATCTCGTACTTGCGTTCCCAGACATCCTGCGGCAGACGAACGTAGATGTCGGCATCGGGGATCGGCCTGGGCAGATATTTCTTCGCACCGTCCTCATACGCGAACATCCATACTTCCTTTGCCAGAAGTCGGCCGCTTTCCCGCAGCGCCATGATCGCCTTGGCCACCTCCTCATGGCGTCGGTGTGAGGTGTATTCGCCCCAGAGACCATGGGTCAGGACCAGGTCGTAACGATCCGAAGGCAGCAGGTCGATGATCGCATCTTCCACATCCACCGTACGCAGCGGCGTCTGCTCAGGACCATCATTGAGGTCACCCAGTACGCCTTTGGCGTTGTAGCACTCCATGGCCCGCTGGAACTTTGGTGCCCGATCCGGATCGCTCTTGCGGCACAGCGATGCAACGGTCCAGCAGCTATCGGGGTGCAGCAGTATCGTGCCGCCGGCCCAGAGCGTCTCGTCGTCCGGATGGGCTACGATCACAGCGCAATTGGTGTACTCGTAATTCAGACGGGCTACTCGATCCTGCGTCATCGTCTTGTCCTCCCGCGATATCCAAACCCGACTGGATTCGTCCCTGGAAGCGCCTCAGGCTACGCCGAAACGCCTCCCGGTCTGTATGCCCACAAGCAATGGTAGTGCGTCGAGAACGAAAAGCAAGACGATTGTCGCACCGAGGCACAACCCGTGGAAGCCGGGGTCGAGCGGATCTATGCTTTGACGAGTCGGGCATTCGTCGTCGTCTCGGCGCCGATGGCCTTCAAAAACTTCTCTTCGATGTGCCTTTCGAGCTCCAACCGCTCGGCCTTGCTGGTGTCGGCCAACGGGACCTGACCGCCGGCATAGGTCAGATGCCCCCCGCCGGTGCCCTTGCGGAAGATCATGCGCTTCATCACGTTCTCGGCGACGTTGCTCTCCTCGGAGGTGCGGATCGAGATCAGAAGCTTGTCGTTCCACCGCCCCGTGCACATCGTCCAGGTCGTCTCATCCTCGCGCAGCAGCAGATCGGCGACCTCGGCGATCATATCGGGATTGTCGATCTCGCCCAGTTCTGTGATGATAGCCGGGCCTTGAACGCGGGCGTTCCGCAGCGCGTCCGCCAGCATCTGGTAATACACCCTCGGCACCTTACCCCGCTGGATGACGCTGAGCATGCGCTTGTTGGCAAATGGATAGAGGAACTGGATGGCCTCGACGTCGGCGCGGGCAGCCTCACGGCCAAGGTCCTGGGTATCGGAGCGGATCCCGTAGAGAAGCGCCGTGGCAAGGGGCGTGTCCGGCGTGATGCCCGCCTCGATGAGGTACTCGACGAAGATCGTGGACGTGGAGCCGTAGCCGCTGCGGATATCGGTGAAGGGAACGGCCCGCGTCAGCCGGCGGATGGGATGGTGGTCGACAACGATGTTGGGCAACAATTGCGTGGGCAGAGAGTTGTTTCCCGTGCCCGGCTGGGTGTCCACCGTCGCCAGCAGATCGAACTTGCTGTAGTCGATCTCTCCGCAGTTGCGCAGATTCAGACCGAGATACTTGACAAGGGCCCGGTTCTCCCCCCGCCCGACGGTCCCACCGCAGGCAATGGAGCACTGGAGATTGGCCAGACTGTTGGCCAGTCTGCGCAGGGCGACCGCCGAGGCGATGCAGTCCGGATCGGGGTTGTCCTGGATGATGATGAGCAGATAGGCCTTGCCCGCGAATAGCTCGGTCAATTTCTGAAGCTTCGGACCCGTCTTCTCTGCCGCTCTCATCCACCAGACCTTATCGCCGCCCACAATTGGCCATTCGCCGAACCGACGCTCCGGCCCGGCCACAAA